>OGCL01002363.1_pt1 | contig 13352 bp, 9 predicted proteins | sample 1570041 | NCBI WGS metagenome assembly OGCL01 (sample SAMN06266162, study PRJEB24511) | hot springs metagenome | isolation source: Hot spring water | place: South Africa: Limpopo | collected 2015-06-22 | reverse complement strand
GTCTGCAGCCGCTGCAGGCTCTTCTCGACCGCCTCGCGGATCTGCTTGCGCGTGACACGCGTCGGGCTCTTGTCGTCGCGGAACCAGGTGTTGCCGCCGCGCCCGCAGACCTTGGAGGCGAGGATCACCTTGTCACGGTTGCCGCGCGCCTTGAACCAGTTGCCGATGATGCGCTCGGTGGACCCTTGCGTCTCCGCCTTGGGCGGGATCGAGTAGAGTTCCGCCGTGTCGAAGAAGTTCACGCCCTGGTCGAGCGCGTAGTCCATCTGCGCATGCCCCTCGGCCTCCGTGTTCTGCTCGCCCCAGGTCATGGTTCCGAGGCAGATCACCGAGACCTTGAGATCGGTGCGGCCGAGACGACGATAGTCCATGACGAAGTCACTCCGGAAAGAACGGGCGAAAGGTACAAAAAGAGCGGGGTGCGACGCTCCGGACGGTGAAGACCGCCCGGAAAGATCGGGAGGGGACGATCAGCCTTTGGCCGGCAGCGTCGCGAGGAAGCGCTCGACCGTGGGCAGGATGTTGCGGACGATGACGCGAACGCCCTCGGCCGTGGGGTGGAGCAGGTCGGGCTGGTTGAGCGCGCGGTCGCCGGCGATCCCTTCGAGGAAGAACGGGTACAGCACCAGCCCGTGCGCCTTCGCGAGATCGGGATAGATGCTGTCGAAGCGGGTAGCATACTCCGTGCCGAGATTGCGCGGGGCGTACATGCCCGCGAGCAGCACCGAGATGCCGCGCGCCTTGAGCCGGGTGATGATCGCCTCGAGACCCTTGAGCGTCACCGCCGGATCGAGCCCGCGCAACGCGTCATTCGCGCCAAGCTCGAGGATGACGCCGTCGGTACCGTCCGGCACCGACCATTCGAGCCGATCGAGCCCGCCCTGGACGGTGTCGCCGGAGACGCCGGCGTTCACGATCTCGACAGCGTGGCCCTTTTCGCGCAGCGCCTGCTCCAGCACGGGCGGAAAGGCGGCGCTGGCCGGCAGATTGTAGCCGGCGGTCAGACTGTCGCCGAGAGCGACCAGTTTCAGCGTGCGCTCCGGAGCGGAACCGGGGCTCGGGGGCGGAGTCTGGGCCATGGTCGCGACCGGCAGCAGGGAGAGACAGAGCAGAAAAGCGGCGCAGAGAGATTGGACAAGCGCGCGGCGGCGCCCATATCGCGGCTCTGGGGCACGGCATGGCGGCTGGCCCTGCTCGGACCGCGTTTGGCTGCGAGCAGGGTCGCTGATGAAGATCGAAGTCAGGATCATGGAATGATGAGCGATACGCGCGTCCCGCCGACGGATCAGCCGGCGATCGAATTGCGGGATGTCGAGCTTAGTTTGGGGCGTGCGGCCGCCCGCGTCCATATCCTCAAGGGAGTTTCTTTGTCGCTGGCCGCTGGGCAGGCGACCGGACTCGTCGGCCCCTCCGGCTCCGGCAAGTCGACCCTGCTGATGACGATGGCCGGCCTGGAGCGCCCCGACCGCGGCATGGTCAAGGTCGCGGGGCAGGATCTCGGCGCGCTCGATGAGGACGGCCTCGCCGTGTTCCGCGGCCGCCATATCGGCATCGTCTTCCAGTCCTTCCACCTCGTCCCGACGATGACGGCGCGCGAGAACGTCGCCTTGCCGCTCGAACTCGCCGGCATCGGCGATGCCTTCGCCCGCGCCGAGGCCGAACTGCGCAATGTCGGCCTGGGCGACCGCATGGACCATTACCCTGCCCAGCTCTCCGGCGGCGAGCAGCAGCGCGTCGCCATCGCCCGCGCCGTCGCGCCCGACCCAGCGATCCTGGTTGCGGACGAACCGACCGGCAATCTCGACGAGAGCACCGGCCGCTCGATCGTCGATCTGATCTTCGCGCTGCGCCGCGAGCGCGGCGCGACGCTGGTCCTCGTCACGCATGACCTGTCGCTGGCCGCGCTCTGCGACCGCACGGTGCGCCTGCGGGCGGGACGCATCGAGGCTGCGGCGCAGACCGAAGCCTCCGCCGACATGGCGGCGCGCTGACATGCACGGCACGATCAAGCCCCTTCCCGCCTCTCCGGCCGGCGCACCGCTGGTCGCCCTGGCGCTGCGCCTCGCCTGGCGCGACCTGCGCGGCGGCTTTCGCGGCTTCGGCGTCTTCATCGCCTGCCTCGCGCTCGGCGTGATGACGATCGCCGCCGTCGCCTCGGCCTCGCGCGGCCTGACCGAGGGGCTCTCCCGCGAGGGCCGGCGCATTCTCGGCGGCGACGCGGCCTTCGGGCTGATCCACCGCGAGGCGACGCCACAGGAACTGGCCTTCCTCACCGGGCGCGGCACCGTCTCGACCATCGCCACCATGCGCGGCATGGCCAATGCCGGCGACAAGGGCACGGCGCTCGTCGAGATCAAGGCGGTCGATGCCAGCTATCCGGCCATTGGCGAGCTTGTGACGGAGCCCAGCGCCCCGTTGGCCGACCTGCTCTCGGCGCGTGACGGCGTTTTCGGTGCCGTCGCCGATCCCGTCCTGTTCGGCCGTCTCGAGCTGAAGCCGGGCGACACCATCCTCGTCGGCTCGGCGCGCGTCCAACTTCGCGCCAATCTCGTCTCGGAGCCCGACAAGATCGCGGCGGGCGTCGGCTTCGGCCCGCGGCTCATGATGTCGCAGGACGCGCTGCGCGCCACCGGCCTGCTCCAGCCGGGCAGCCTGGTGCGCTGGACCTACCGCGTCGCCCTGCCGCCGCAGGCTTCGAGCGATGCCGATCTCGCCGCCCTGATCGCCGATGCGGGCACGCAAGCCCGCGACGCCGGCTGGGAAATCCGCTCCCGCGCCAACGCGAATCCGGGCTTCCAGCGCAATCTCGAACGCTTCACCCAGTTCCTGACGCTGGTCGGCCTGACCGCCCTGCTGGTCGGTGGCGTCGGCGTCGCCAATGCGGTGCGCCGCTTCGTCGAGGCCAAGAAGCTCGACTTCGCCACCATGAAGGCGGTCGGTGCCACCGGGGGCCGCGTCGTCGCGATCCATCTGACAGAGGTGATGCTGGTCGCGGCGCTCGGCACCGCGATCGGCCTCGTTCTCGGCGCAGCCGCCCCCTTCGCCCTCGGCGCCGCGCTGACCTCCGTGCTCCCGGTGCCCTTCGAGCCCACGCTGGCGCCGGGCGAACTCGGCGTCGCCGCCCTCTACGGGCTGCTCACGGCGCTGGTCTTCGCCATCCTGCCGCTCGGCCGGGCCCATGACGTGCCCGTCTCGGCGCTCTTCCGCGATCAGATCCAACCCGATGCGTGCCGCCCGCGCGCGATCTACCTCGCGCTCTGTCTGGCGGCGGTGGCCGGGCTCGTCGCCGTGGCGCTGCTCTTCGCCTATGACCGGCGTATCGCGCTGATCTACATCGCGGTGATGACGGGCATCTTCCTGCTGCTGCGCGGCGTGTCCTGGGGCCTGATGGCCCTGGCCCGGCGGCTGCCGCGGCCGAAGAGCCCGGCACTGCGCATGGCGCTGGCCAACAGCCACCGCCCCGGCGCGCTGACGCCCTCGCTCGTACTCTCGCTCGGGCTGGGCGTCGCCCTGCTCTCGGCGCTCGCCTTCATCGATACGAGCCTGACGCGGCAATTGACGCAGGCTCTGCCCCAGAAGGCGCCGAGCTTCTTCTTCCTGGACATTCCCAATGCCGAATCGGCGCGTTTTGATGCGCTGCTGCGCGAGGAGCGCCCCGGCGCGACCCTCGACCGCGTGCCGATGATGCGGGGTCGCATCGTCTCCATCAACGGCGTCCGCGCCGAGGACATCAAGGCCAGCGAGCAGGCGGCCTGGATTCTCGATGGCGACCGCGGCATCACCTATGCGCAGGATCTGCCCGAGGGCTCGAAACTCGCCGCGGGAGAGTGGTGGCCGGCCGATTACCGCGGCGAGCCGCTGGTCTCGTTCGACGCCCAGATCGCCGCCGGCATCGGCCTCAAGATCGGCGATCGCCTGACCGTCAACGTGCTGGGCCGCAACATCACCGCTCGCGTCGCCAATCTGCGCAGCATCGAATGGCGCTCGCTCGGCATCAATTTCGTGATGCTGTTTTCGCCCAACACCTTCGCCGGCGCGCCTCACACCAATCTCGCGACGATCACACCGGCCGGTGGCGCGGCGGCGGCGGGCGCCTCCTCCGACGCTGCCCTCCTGCGCCGGCTGGCGGTCGAATTTCCCTCGGTCACGGCCGTGCGCGTCAAGGATGCGCTCGAGGCGGTGAACACCATCGTCGCCCAGCTCGCTCTGGCGATTCGCGGCGCCTCCGGCCTCGCCATCGCCGCCAGCCTGCTGGTTCTGGGCGGTGCGCTTGCCGCCGGACAGCGGGCGCGACTCTACGACGCCATGATCCTGAAGACGCTCGGCGCCACCCGCCGCTTCATACTTTCGTCGTACGCCCTCGAATACGCCGCCATCGGCCTCGTCTCGGCGCTCTTCGGCGTTGTCGCGGGCGCTCTCGCCGGCTGGGGCGTCGTCACCCAAGTGATGAAGATCGAATTCGTCAGTGACCCGACCGGCGCATTACTGGCCGCGACTGCCGCCATCGGTGTGACCGTCCTGTTCGGGTTGACGGGCACGCTGCAAATACTGTCGAAAGCGCCGGCTTCTCACCTGCGCAATTTGTGACGACTGGCCGGTGACGACTCTGGCTAAACATGGACGGCCCGCCGTTTTGCATGGCGGCGCCGTCGCGTTTCTATGCGTCGCGCCGTTTAACCATGAGGCCCCCTTGTAAGGGCCGGGCAACCCCCTCATATTCTGCGCATCGCCACTGTTGTGAGCGACGACCGGACCCCGCCCGCGGGGTGTCGGTCCGGACATCAACCTCAGGGGAAACTCGCTCCATGAGCAACTTCGACCGCAATGCTCCAGTCTGGGGTGCCGGCCGCGCACAGCAGACCAGCGCCGTCGAGATGGATCAGGGCCTGCGCTCGTTCATGCTCGGCGTCTACAACAACATGACGATCGGCCTGGCCCTCACCGGCCTCGTCGCCATCGGCATCTCGATGCTCGCCATCGCCGGCGTCTCGCCCACGGGCAAGGTCACGGCGCTGACGCCGCTCGGCCAGGCGCTCTATCTCAGCCCGCTGAAGTGGGTCGTGATGCTGGCGCCGCTCGCCTTCATCCTCTTCTTCTCCTTCAAGGCGGAGAGCATGAGCTCCTCGACGGCGCGGGCGATGTTCTTCGCCTTCGCGGCGGTGATGGGCATTTCGCTGTCGTCGATCTTCATCGTCTTCACCGGTGAGTCGATCGCGCGCGTGTTCTTCATCACGGCGGCGGCCTTCGGTGGTCTCAGCCTCTTCGGCTACACCACCAAGAAGTCGCTATCGGGCATGGGCTCGTTCCTGATCATGGGCCTGATCGGCCTGGTGATCGCCTCGCTGGTCAACATCTTCCTGGCCTCGAGCGCGCTCGGTTTCGCGATCTCGGTCATCGGCGTGCTGGTCTTCGCCGGCCTGACCGCCTGGGACACCCAGCGTCTGAAGGAGATGTATCTCTACTCGGATCTGGACGCGGAATCGGCCGCGAAGCTCTCGGTGAACGGCGCGCTGTCGCTCTACCTGAACTTCGTCAACATGTTCCAGATGCTGCTCTCGCTCTTCGGCAGCAGGCAGGAGTGAGCGAGGGCCGCCTTCGGGTGGCCATGCCAGACGATCGAGCCCCGGCTGCAAGGCCGGGGCTTTTCTTTTGCCGCGGCACGGCGATGATTGGCGCATGACGACGCCTTCGATCCGCCCGGCCGTTGCTGCCGACGTCCCGACTATTGCCGCGATCTATGCCCATGCGGTTCTGCACGGCACGGCGAGCTGGGAACTCGAGCCTCCCGACGAAGCGGAAATGCTGAGGCGCTTCAAGGCGGTCGCCGCCGGCGGCTATCCCTATCTCGTCGCCGAGGAGGCTGGCCGGTTGCTCGGCTATGCCTATGCCGGCGCCTACCGGCCGCGCCCGGCTTATCGATCGACCGTCGAAAACTCGATCTACATAGCTCCGGACAGCCAGGGCCGTGGTGTCGGCCGCGCCCTGCTCGACGCGCTGATGCAGGAGTGTACCCGCCGCGGCTTTCGCCAGATGATCGCGGTGATCGGCGACGGGACGGGCGCCTCGCTCGGCTCACGCAGCCTGCACGAGCGCGCCGGCTTCCGCCTGATCGGGGTGGCCGAGAAAGTCGGCTTCAAGCACGGCCGCTGGCTCGACCAGATGCTGATGCAGAAGGAGCTCGGCGAGGGGGATCGCACCCCGCCCACGCTCTGAGCGTCATGCTCAGCCGACGACGCTAAGCTTCTTGTCCAGCACGCGCAGCACGCGCGACAGCTCGGCGCCGCGTTTCAGCACGAGCCCCGTCGCCGCGACGACGGAATAGGCGCCCTGTCGCTTGGCGAGCGCCGGATCCTTGACGATGCGGTAGAGCGGCACCTCCGAGGAGCGCCGGTAGACCGAGAACTGGGCCTGATCCTTGAAGAAATCGATCGCGTAATCGCGCCATTCGCCGGCGGCCACCATGCGCCCGTAGAGATTGAGCAGTTCGGACAATTCCCGGCGGTCGAAAGTGACCGTGGCCGGCTTCGCGGGGGCAGGAAAGGGAATCACCCCCGCTCCCGCCTGCGATTGCGGCGTTTCACTCTCGCTCATGGCGCCTCCCGATTCGCGGCCGTGCGGGCTCGCTCTGAGGTCTGGCGTGCGATGATGCTCCCGAGATGCTGCGCTGGCAAGCAATCGCCGTCCGGATGCGCGTCTCCGCGCCGGCCCCCCTCACGGCTTCGTCAGCAGCGCCGCATTTTCGCCGCGATCGGGCCAAGCGTCTGCCCTGTTGCTTGGGTCAGATGATCTCGTTGCCTCGACGGCCCGGCTTCGCCGATCTTCGGTTTGTCAGCCCCCCAGCCCCCCGCGGATTGTGCGGGGCCGGGCCAGTTTAGTCGGGGCCAACTCAGCGGCTGGCGTTTTGCGCCGGCCGTTTTTCTTTCGAACTCTTCGTCGTTTCAGCGCCCCTGCCGGTGATACTCGGCATTGGGCCGCATATCGACCGCTGAAGCCATGCGGTTCGACATGTTGAAGAACGCGGCCACCGCCGACACGTCCCAGATGTCGCGCTCCGAGAAGCCCGCCTCGCGCAGCCCCTTTCGGTCGCTCTCGCCGACGAGATGCGGCGCCTCGGTCAGCTTGACCGCGAAGTCGAGCATCGCCCGGTGCCGTGGCGGCAGATCCGCGGCGCGATGGTTCATCGCCATCAGTTCGCCGAGCACCGGATCCTGCGAAAGCTGACGCACGGCCGCGCCATGGGCGGTCAGACAGTAATAGCAGCGATTCACGCTCGACACCGCGACGGCGATCATCTCGCGCTCGAGCTTGGACAGGCCCGACGGCGCCAGCATCAGATCATTGTAGAAGGCGGCGAAGGCGGAGAGCTTGGCGTCATCATGGGCGTAGGCCACCAGCACATTCGGTACGAAGCCCAGCTTTTCCAGGCACTTGTCGAAATAGGCCTGGTTCTCGGCCGAGAGCGCGCCCGGCGGCAGGTCGAGCGCCATGGCCGGTTCGTCGAGGCCCTGCCGCGGCGGCGTCTCGCCGGGCTTCGATTTGTCATGATGGGCCGCCATGCTAGGTCCTGTCGTGTCGTCGGGAGGCTGATCCCGGCGCTGCGCCGAGATTGAAAGGCGCCCCAGCCTATGTCATCGCTGCGGCAAAAGAACAGGGGTGGACCATGGGCAAGCGCGTGAACCAGGCGGCGGCGGCCGTTTCCGCCATCGAGGGTGCCGCTTCCGGCCTGTCGGGGTCCATGCCCGCGGAATTCCCCCGTCTGCTCTATGGACGCGCCGTCGCCGAGGATCTCGAGGCGCTGCCGCCCGAACTGCTCGCCCGCTCGGCAGCCGCCGCCTTCGAGCATCTCAGCGCGCCGCGCCCGCCCGAGGCCATCCATCTGCGTTTCCGGGACGAGGCCTATGCCGAAGAGGGGCGCGAGCGCCAGCTCACGATTCTCGAGGTCGTCAACGAGAACAAGCCCTTCCTGCTCGATTCGACGCTGGCCGAGCTGGCCGAGCAGGGCTACGAGCCGCGCCTCGTCTCGCATCCGATCCTGGCCCTCGCCCGAGCCGCCGACGGCGCCTTCCTCTCGCTCGCCGGCGAGGCCACGGGGCGCGCCCCCGAAGGCACCCGCCGCGAAAGCCTGATCCAGATCGTGCTGGAGCGCATCGATTCGCCCGAGGCGCGCGACCGTCTGCGCCTCGGGCTGGAACGCGTCTATGCCGATGTCGGCCTGGCGGTGGAGGACTGGGCCGCGATGCGCGGCCGCATCACCGAGGTGATCCAGGCCTATCGCGCCAACCCGCCGCCGCTGCCTGAGGACGAGGTCTCCGAGGCGCTGCAGTTCCTCGAATGGATCGCCGGCGACAACTTCACCCTGCTCGGCATCCGCGCCTACCGCTTCCCCAACGGCGATGCGGCGGCCGATCCGATCGAAGGCTCGGGCCTCGGCATCCTGCGCGATCCTGCGGTCAAGGTGCTGCGCAAGAACCGCGAGATGGTCACCGTCACGCCGGAGATTCGCGCCTTCCTGGCCAAGCCGCAGGCGCTCATCATCACCAAGGCCAACGTCAAGAGCCGGGTCCACCGCCGCGTCCATCTCGACTATGTCGGCGTCAAGCTGTTCACGCCCGACGGGCGGCTCGACGGCGAATTGCGCATCGTCGGCCTGCTGACCTCGAACGCCTATACCGGCAGCGCGCTCGCCATCCCCTATCTGCGCCTCAAGGTCGCCCGCGTCGCCAAGAACATCGGGTTCGATCCGGCGAGCTATTCCGGCCGCGCCCTCTACAACGTGCTCGACGCCTATCCGCGCGACGAGCTCTTCCAGATCGACGCCGCGACGCTGGAGAGCTTCGCGCTCGCCATCCTCCAGCTCACCGAACGGCCGCGCATCCGTGCGCTGGCGCGCGTCGACGAGTTCGACCGCTTCGTCTCGATCCTCGTCTTCATTCCGAAGGACCGCTACGACACCCGCGTGCGCCGTCGTGTCGGCGAGTTCCTGGCGGGCATCTATCAGGGCCGGATCTCGGCCGCCTATCCGGCCTATCCGGAGGGCCCCCTCGCCCGCACGCACTACATCATCGGCCGCGACGAGGGGAAAACGCCCAAGGTCGACCGCGCCACGCTGGAAGCCGGCATCACCGCGATCGTGCGGACCTGGAGCGACGGGCTGAAGGACGTGCTCGACGCGCAGCGCTCGGGCCCCGCCGCTCGCGCGCTGGCGGAGCGTTATGCCGAGGCCTTCGGCGCCGCCTATCGCGACCGCTTCTCGCCCGCCGAGACGCTGGCCGACATCGACGTCTTGCAGCGCATGAGCGCCGAGCGGCCGCGCTCGGTCGATCTCTACCGTCGCGAGGGCGACCCGGCGACGCGCGCCAACCTCAAGGTCTTCTCTCGCGGCACGGCGATCTCGCTCTCGGCCCGCGTGCCCGTGCTCGAGAATATGGGCTTCCGCGTCGTCAACGAGCGGACCTACAACATCACGCCGCAGCCGGCCGCCGGCGAGGCCGCCGACAGCACCCGCGTCTGGCTCCATGACATGACGCTGGAGCGCGCCGACGACGGCGAGATCGACGTCGCCCGCCTCGGGCCCGCGCTCGAAGCGGCGATGATGGCGCAGTTCCGGGGGCTCGCCGAGTCGGACCGCTTCGACCAGCTGGTGCTGGCCGCGGGGCTCGCCTGGCGCGAGGCCTCGCTGCTGCGGGCGCTCGGCCGCTATCTGCGCCAGGTCGGGGCGCCCTATGCGCAGGGCTACATTGCCGACGCGCTGGCGCGCCATCCGGCGATCGCCGCCGGGCTGGTCGCGCTCTTCATCGCGAAATTCGATCCCCGTCTCGGCGACGGCGATCGCGGGCAGAAGATGGAGGCCGAGCGCAAGGCGATCGAGACGGCCCTCGACGCCGTCAGCAGCCTCGACGAGGACCGCATCCTGCGCCGCCTCGTCAACCTGATCGACGCCGCGTTGCGCACCAATTTCTTCCAAATCGGCCCCGACGGGCAGCCGCGCGGCACGATCTCGATCAAATACGACTGCGCGAAGGTCGATTCGCTGCCGCTGCCGCGTCCGCTCTACGAGATCTTCGTCTATTCGCCGCGCGTCGAGGGCATCCATCTGCGCTTCGGCAAGGTCGCCCGCGGCGGTCTGCGCTGGTCCGACCGGCCGCAGGATTTCCGCACCGAGGTGCTCGGCCTCGTCAAGGCGCAGCAGGTCAAGAACGCGGTCATCGTGCCCGTCGGCGCCAAGGGCGGCTTCGTGCCCAAGCACCTGCCGCCGGCCTCCGACCGCGCCGCCTGGTTCGCCGAGGGCACCGAGAGCTACCGCATCTTCGTGCGCACCCTGCTCGAACTCACCGACAATCTCGACGGCGAGACGGTGATTCCGCCGGCCGACACGGTGCGCCATGACGGCGACGACCCCTATCTCGTCGTCGCCGCCGACAAGGGCACGGCGACCTTCTCCGACACCGCCAACGCGCTCTCGCTCGAAAAGCACCACTGGCTCGGCGACGCCTTCGCCTCCGGCGGCTCGCAGGGCTACGACCACAAGAAGATGGGCATCACCGCCCGCGGCGCCTGGGAGGCGGTGAAGCGCCATTTCCGCGAGATCGACATCGACATCCAGACCACGCCCTTCACGGTCGCGGGCGTCGGCGACATGTCGGGCGACGTCTTCGGCAACGGCATGCTGCTATCCCCGGCGATCAAGCTGGTCGCGGCCTTCGACCACCGCGACATCTTCCTCGATCCCGATCCCGACCCCGCGAAGTCGCTGGCCGAGCGCCAGCGCCTGTTCGACCTGCCGCGCTCCTCCTGGCAGGACTACGACAAGAGCCTGATCTCGCCCGGTGGCGGCGTCTTCTCGCGCCAGGCCAAGAGCATCCCGCTCTCGCCGGCGGTGCAGGCTCTGCTCGGCCTGTCCAGGGCTGAGGTGTCCCCGCCCGAACTGATGACCGCGATCCTGAAAGCGCGCGTCGATCTGCTCTGGTTCGGCGGCATCGGCACCTATATCCGCGCCTCCGACGAGAGCGACGCGCAGGTCGGCGACCGCGCCAACGACGCCATCCGCATCACGGGCGGCGAGGTCGGAGCCCGTGTGATCGGCGAGGGCGCCAATCTCGGCGTCACCCAGCGCGGCCGCATCGAGGCCGCCCGCGCGGGCATCCGCCTCAACACCGACGCGATCGACAACTCCGCCGGCGTCAACACCTCCGACGTCGAGGTCAACATCAAGATCGCGCTCGCCGGACCTGTGAAGGATGGCCGCCTGCCGGAAGAGGCCCGCAACACGCTGCTAGCGGAGATGACCGAGGAGGTCGGCCAGCTCGTCCTGCGCAACAACTACCTGCAGACGCTGGCGCTCTCCCTCACCGAGGCCCGCGGTACCGGCGCGACGCCGGGCCTGCGCTATCTGATGCAGACGCTGGAGGCGCAGGGGAGGCTCGATCGCACGGTCGAATACCTGCCGAGCGACGCCGTACTGGCGGAGCGCGAGAAGCGCGGCGAGGCGCTGACGCGCCCCGAACTCGCCGTGCTTCTGGCCTATGCCAAGCTCGCCTTGCACGACGCGCTGCTGGAGTCGGAGGTGCCGGACGATCTCTACCTCAACAGCGAACTCATCCGCTATTTCCCCCAGGCGCTGCGCGAGCGCTATGCCGGCGACATCGCCGGCCACAAGCTGCGCCGCGAGATCGTCGCGACGCAGCTGGCCAATGCCATCGTCAACCGGGGCGGGCCGACGCTGGTGCCCGTGCTGTCGGCGCTCACCCATGCCGAAATCCCCGCCATCGCCGCCGCCTATGCGGTGGCGCGCGACGCTTTCGACCTGATTTCGCTCAACGGCGCGATCGACGCACTCGACGCGAAGCTCTCAGGCAAGGTCCAGCTCGGTCTCTACGGCGCCGTCCAGGACCTGCTGCGCGACCGCATGGGCTGGTTCCTGCGTCGCGGCGCGGCCAGGCCCGGCACGATCGAGGCGACCGTCTCGCATTACCGCGCCGGCGTCACCGCATTGGCCGGGACGCTTGAGACGCTGCTGCCGGAGGTGCAGGCCCAGGCCCGCCAGGCGCGCATCGCCGTACTGACCGCGGAGGGCGTCCCCGCCGACCTCGCCGCGCGTATCGCCAGCCTGCCGTCCCTGGCCCAGGCGACCGAAATCGTCGATATCGCTGGCCAGACCGGCGGCGATATCGCCTCCGTCGCCGCAATTCATTTCGGCGTCGATTCGATCTTTGGCCTGTCGGCTCTCGCGGCCGCTGCCGCAGCCGTTCCGGCCACCGATGACTATGAACGCTTGGCGCGCGAGCGGGCCATCGAGACGCTGTTCGACGCCCAGGCCGGCCTGACTCGCGAGATCGCCGCCGGCGGCATGGGCCTCGACGCCTGGCAGGAGGCGCGCCGGGCGGATGTCGAGCGTAGCCGCAGCACCGTCCAGGCCATCGCCGCCTCGGGCCTCTCCCTGCCGAAACTCATGGTCGCCGCCGGCATGCTGGCCGACCTGCCCCGCAAGAGCGCCTGAGCGCCGAGACGAAAGCCAGCCATGACCGAACCCGTCACCGAAGCCGCCACCCGCATCGACCCGAAGCTGCTCGAAATCCTGGTCTGCCCGCTGACCAAGGCGACGCTGGAATACGATGCCGCGAAGCAGGAGCTGATCAGCCGCGCCGCCAGGCTCGCCTACCCGATCCGCGACGGCATCCCGATCATGCTGCCCGAGGAAGCGCGCCCTCTGGAGGGGTGAGCGACCGCATCCTTCCCGGGCCGAGCAGCGGAGGCCCCAGACTCTCGTGCCGGTCTCGTCCGCGGGAGGGTCGGGTCCAGCCCGACCCTGACGGACGCTTTCAGAGCGCCTCGCCGCGCAGCAGGCGCGGCGGCGCGCCGGCGACACCGGCCGCCTCGCGGATGAAGAAGCGCTTCAGCCCCGGCAGCCGGTCCACGATACCCAGGCCCAGATCGCGTGCCAGCCGCAGCGGCGTCGCGTCGTTGGAGAACAGCCGGTTGAGCCCATCGGTGACAGCCCCCATCGCCACCGTGTCGAAACGCCGGGCCCGCTCATAGCCTTCCAGCACGTCGGCGGTTCCGGGATCGAGCCCGAGACGCGCGGCATCGACGATGACCTCGGCCAGCGCCGCGACGTCCTTGAGCCCGAGATTGAGGCCCTGGCCGGCGATAGGGTGGATGAGATGGGCGGCGTCGCCGAGCAGGGCCAGGCGCTCGCCGACGAAGCGGCGCGCTACGCCGAAGCCGAGCGGATGCGCGCTCACCGGGCTCTCCAGCGCGATCTCGCCGAGTTCCAGTCCGAAGCGCCGCTCGATCTCCGCGAGCATGCCCTCTTCATCCAGTGAAAGCAGCGCCGGCACATTCTCGCTGCGCTC
>OGCL01002362.1_pt1 | contig 13354 bp, 8 predicted proteins | sample 1570041 | NCBI WGS metagenome assembly OGCL01 (sample SAMN06266162, study PRJEB24511) | hot springs metagenome | isolation source: Hot spring water | place: South Africa: Limpopo | collected 2015-06-22 | reverse complement strand
CCATGACCTGCTGCTGTCCTCGCTGGGCGCGCGGCTGCTGCCCGAGCTCGATCACTGCCTGCTCGTGCTCGACGAAGCGCACCACCTGCCCGCCACGGCGCTGGACCAGTTCTCGCACACCATGGACCTCTCGCGCACGCTCTGGCTCGACCACGGCTACCTCGAGGGCGACGACACCGATGCCCACATCGACACCCTCGCGCGCTTCTGCCGTGTCGATACCCTCGCCTACACCGCCTGCGACGATGCCGCCGACGCCCTCTACGATGATCTGCGGGCCATGGCCCGGGACGCCATCGTGTTCGCCTGCGCGAATCCCGTGCCCGAGATCTGGCCGTGGGAGGCCGAGGCTGCCGGCGCCCGCATTGTGGCGACCGGCCGGTCCGATTTCCCGAATCAGGTCAACAATTCCCTAGGCTTCCCCGGCATCTTCCGCGGCGCGCTGGATGTGCGGGCGCGCACCATCAGCGATGAGATGTGCATTGCGGCCGCGCAGGCGTTGGCCGACGCTGCGCCGGACGGCGGCATGAATCCGCATTGTATCCTGCCCACAATGGTGGAGTGGGAAGTGTTTGCCCAGGAGGCGGTTGCTGTCGGCGTGAAGGCCCAGGAACAGGGCATCGCTCGGCTGCAGGTGGATCAGGATACGCTCTTCAAACACGCGGCCGAGGTCATCCTGCGCTCGCGCAAGGTGACGGAAGTGATGATGGAGACGGGTTTGATCGCAGAGCCGCCGCAGGAGTAGATGGGGAAGAAGTAGACAAGTAGACAAGGAGAGAAGTAGACAAGGGGATGCGGAAGGGTGTTTTGGTTCCTTGTTCCCTCCTTGTTTTCCTGTTTCCTTGTTTCCTTGTTTCCCTCTTTCCTTGCTCCCCTGCCTGCTCGTCTCCCCAAGAAGGAGTATCACCATGTATGACCTTATTATCATCGGCGGTGGGCCGGCGGGCTTGACCGCGGCTGTGTATGCCATCCGCAAGCGGCTGAACTGCTTGTTGATCAGCCCTGACCTGGGCGGCAAAGCCAATGCCCACCTGGTAATCGAAGGGGTGGATACGCACAATGTGGTCAACGGCGCGGATCTGGTGCGCCGCTTTCGCAATGAGATCGAATACCTGGATTTCACCCGGCTGCTGGAGAAAGTGACCAGGCTGGAGAAAACCGCCACAGGTTTCCGGGTCACTACTGCCAGCGGCAAACAGCTGGAGAGCCGCACCGTCATCCTTGCCACAGGCGCCGATGCTGTCCGCCTCAACGTGCCGGGGGCCGATCGGTACTTCTTGCGTGGGGTAGCCTACTCAACCGTCAGCTATGCGCCGTTGTTCATTGACAAGCGGGTAGCGTTGGTAGGCTCCGGCCCTATGGCCCTGCGCGGGGCCGGCGAGCTGATGCAAATCGTGCAACAGCTCTACCTGGTGGCGCCGACCCATGGCGAGCTGGACACGCCGTTGGGCCGCCGCATCAGATCGGGGGTCCACGTGACGGTGCTGGAGAACTGGGAGCCTGTGGCCGTAGAGGGCGATACCGTCGCAAGGCGCCTGGTGGTGCGTGCGCCGGACGGGACACAGCAGGCCCTGGACGTGGACGTGATCTTCGTTGAGCTGGGCTTGCGCCCCCACAGCGAACTGGTGCGTGGCGTGGCCAACCTGGACGAGCAAGGACGCGTGGTGGTGAACTGCGGCGGCGAGACCGGCGTTCCTGGCCTTTTCGCGGCTGGCGATGTGACGCACCTGCCGGCCGAGCAAGTGGTGATCGCGATCGGCGAAGGCGCAAAAGCCGCGCTGAACGCGTACGAATACCTCTTGAAATGCGAAGAATGCTGATCGAACACAGGAGTGCATCGCATGACTGCCAAGCTTATTGACGGAAAAGCCATCGCCGAAGCGGTGCGCCAGGAAGCGGCCGCCGAGACGGCGCGACTGAAGGCGCTCACCGGCCAGCTGCCCACCCTGGCGGCTGTGCTGGTGGGCGACAACCCGGCCTCGCAGACGTATGTCGCATCCAAGGGCAAGGCGTGTGAAGAGGCGGGCATGGGCTCTATCACGCATCGGCTGCCCGCCACGGCCACCCAGCAGGAGGTCGAAGACCTGGTGCGGGCGCTCAACGCCGACCCGGCCGTGAACGGCATTCTGGTGCAGCTGCCGCTGCCCAAGGGCCTGAACGAGCAGGCCGTGCTCGACCTGATCAGCCTGAGCAAGGACGTGGACGGGTTCCACCCCATGAACATCGGCCAGCTGGTGATGAAGGGCCGCACGCCGCAGTTCGTCCCGTGCACGCCGGCCGGCTGCATCGAGCTGCTGGTGCGTTCCGGCATCGAGATCGCAGGCAAGGATGCGGTGGTGGTGGGCCGCAGCAACATCGTGGGCGTGCCGGTGGCCGCGCTGCTGCAAAACGCCGACGCCACGGTGACGGTCTGCCACAGCAAGACGCGTGATCTGCCGGACAAAGTGCGCCGCGCCGATATCGTGGTGGCGGCCATCGGCCGGCCCGAATATGTGCGGGGCGATTGGATCAAGCCGGGCGCGGCCGTGATTGACGTGGGCATCAACCGCATTGACGACCCGACCAGGAAGAGCGGCTTCCGCCTGGTCGGCGACGTCAACTTCGCCGAGGCGGTCGAGGTGGCCGGCTGGATCACCCCCGTTCCTGGCGGGGTGGGGCCGATGACCATCGCCATGCTGCTGACGAACACAGTGCGCGCGTTCAAGTTGCAGCACGGGTTGGCGTGATGTGGTTCGAACGTGCCTGGCACTTCCCAGAATGCCAGGCACGTGATGAAACTTCTGCACACGTGACCGGCATCATAGTGGACTGGCCGCGTCGGTGGTAGAATAATGCAACAAACAGCACATAGTGCTTGACCGGGGGAACGACTTCATGGTTGAACTGCCTCTTTCGGATGCGAGTATGCGCCGCGAGATCGGCAACGTCATGGTGATCGGCGGCGGCGTGGCCGGGATGCGCGCGGCTGTGGACCTGGCCGAGGCTGGCCTGCAGGTCTACCTGGTGGAGTCCGCGCCCGCGCTGGGCGGTCGCGTCGCCCAGTTGGGCTACATGTTCCCCACGCACGACTGCGTCCTCTGTCGCGGCACTTCGGATCACGGTTACGGCTGCACCCGGCCCGCGATCTCGCCTGCGTTCCAAGATCATAACCTGCACCCTAATATCCGCGTCCTCACGCTGACCAACGTCATCCGCGTCGATGGGCAGGCGGGCGACTTTCGCGTGGTTTTGCGCCATGAGCCGCGCTATGTGGACCCGGCGCGCTGCATCAACTGCGACATGTGCTCGCTGGTGTGCCCGGTGACGCTGCCCAGCAGTTTTCAGCAGGAGCTGGCCACGCGCAAAGCGGCCTACAAGCTGGCGGTTCGCTCGATCCCCAATGCCTATATCATTGACCGCGGCCCGTACTGCGACGACTGCGGCCGCTGCGTGGCGGTGTGCCCGACACAGTGCATCAACCTGAATGAAGAACCGAGGGAGTCGGAGGTGCACGTCGGCGCGGTCATCATGGCGCTGGGCTATGAGCTGGCCGACGCGCGCGAGTACGAGGAGTTCGGCTTCGGACGCTATCCCAACGTCATCCACAGCATGCAGTACGAGCGCCTGGCCAGCCGCTCCGGCCCCACCGAGGGGATCGTGCTGCGGCCGTCCGACGGGCAGCGGCCCAAGCGCATCGCCTGGCTGCAGTGCGTCGGCTCGCGCGATCAAAAGCATCCGTACTGCTCCTCCATCTGCTGCATGTACGCCACCAAAGAGGCGATGATCGCCAAGGAGCGGTTGCCCGGCGTCCATGCCCAGGTCTTCATGATGGATGAGCGAGCGTTCAACAAGGAGTTCAACGCCTACTACGAGACAGCGCGGCGCAAGTTCGGCGTGGAGTACACGCGCGCCCGCATTTCGTTCATCAAGGAAGATCCGGAGACCAAGGACCTGCTCCTGCACTACCCCGGCCCCGACGGCAAGATGGTGACCGATCGGTTCGACATGGTGGTGCTGTCGCTGGGCACTGTGCCCCCGCGTTCCGCCGGAGAGCTGGCCAGGGAGCTGGGCATCGAGCTGAACCCGTACGGTTTCTGCCAGACCGACAAGTTCATGCCGCTGGAGACCAGTGTGCCCGGCGTCTACGTGTGCGGCACCTTCCTCTCGCCCAAGGAGATCTCCGAGACTTTCCTGGATGCTTCCGGCGCGGCCGGCGAGGTGATGCGCCTGCTGCGCAGCCGGCTGGGCAGCAGCCCCTCCAGCCGTCAGTACCCGTTCCTGGCCACCAATGACCCATATCCGGCCGAAAGGAACGTGACTGGCGAGCCCCCACGCGTGGGGGTTTTCATCTGCCGATGTGAACCGGCCATCGAAGGCGCCATTGACACGGCCGCGATCCATGACTTCGTCCTGGGGCTGCCAGGCGTAGTCTATGCCGAACGGCTGGCCTATGGCTGTCAGGACTTAGAACTGGCGCGTATCCGCCAGGCCATCGTTGAGCAAGATCTGAACCGCGTGGTGGTAGCAGGCTGCACCGCCCGCACCCACGAGCCACTCTTCCAGCGGGTCGTCCGCCAGGCAGGGCTGAACCCGTATCTGCTCTCGATGGCCAACATCCGCGAACAGTGCGCCTGGGTGCACGAGGGCCAGCCCGATCTGGCGACGCGCAAGGCCAAAGAGACGGTGCGCATGGCGGTCGAGCGCGTCCGCCGGGCGCAGCCGGTGCACAAGCTCAGCGTGGCGCCGACGCGGCGGGCGCTCGTCATCGGCGGCGGCGTGGCCGGCATGCAGGCGGCCCTTTCCATTGCCGACGCAGGCTATAACGTGACGCTGGTGGAGCGCAACGCCCAATTGGGCGGCAACCTGCGCCATATCTTCTACGTGGCCGAGGGGCAGAACCCGCAGCGGCTGTTGCGCGATCTGGTCAACCGCGTGCGCGGCCATGAGCGCATCGAGGTGTTCACCCGCTCCGAGGTGAAGTCGCACACCGGCCGCACGGGCGACTTTCGCTCGGTGGCGGTGACGCACACCGGGCCGCTGGATGTGGAGACCGAGGTGCGCCACGCGGTGACCATCGTCGCCACCGGCGGCGAGGAGTGGCGCGGGGACGTCTACATGCTCGGTCAGGATGAGCGCGTCGTCACGCAGCTGGACCTGGAGGAGATCATCGTTCATCGGCCGGAGGAGATCACGCGGCTCAAGCAGGTCGTGATGATCCAGTGCGTGCATCCGCCCTCGGAGGTGGACTATTGCAGCCGGGTGTGCTGCACCAACACCATGAAGAACGCCATCCGGGTGAAGATGCTCAACCCGGGCTGCCAGGTGTACGTTCTCTACAAGGACATGATCACCTACGGTTTCCGCGAGCAGTTCTACACCGAGGCGCGGCGCCGCGGGGTGATCTTCATGCGCTACGATGAGCAGCATCTGCCGCAGGTGAGCCGGGCGGACGACGGCCGGCTCGAAGTGCGGGCCTGGGAGCAGGTTTTCGGCCGCGAGATCACCCTCACGCCCGACCTGGTGGCGCTGAGCATGGCCGTGGTGCCCTCGCCCGGCACCGCGGAGCTGGCGAAGATCCTGGATGTGCCGCTGTCGGTGGAGGGCTTTTTCCAGGAAGCGCACCTCAAGATGCGGCCGATGGACTTCATGGACGAGGGCATCTTCATGGCGGGGATGTCCCATTATCCCAAGTTCATCGAGGAGGCGATCACCAACGCGCAGGCCGCGGCCGCGCGGGCCATCACCCTGCTGGCCAAGGAGCCGCTTTACTACGGCGGCCCCGTCGCGGTGGTGGACCAGGACAAGTGCGTCGGCTGTCTGACCTGCGTGCGCACCTGCCCGTTCCAGATCCCCAAGATCCGGGCCGACTTCACCGGTGTGGGCGGGATCGTGGGCGCGGCCTACATCGAACCGGCGCTGTGTCAGGGCTGCGGCACCTGCACTGCCGAATGCCCGGCCAAGGCGATCCAGCTGATGGCGTATCTGGACGCGCAGCTGGCGGGCGAGCTGACGGGCGCATGGGCGGCTTGAACATTCACGTGCCAGGCACCCTTAAAGGTGCCTGGCACGTAGGGGCGGTTCGATTCACGCGCCAGGTACCCTTCCAGGTGCCTGGCACGTAGGGGCGGCGAATCTTATGAGCGATAACGGCAACCACACCTTCGAACCCGAGATCACGGCGTTCATGTGCATCTATTGCGCGGACATGTCGGCGGATACGGCCGGCGCGCTGCACGTGCAGTATCCGGCCAATGTCAAGCTGGTGAAGATGCCGTGCACCGGCAAGACCGATGTCAAGTACATCCTGGACGCGTTCGAACACGGTGCGGACGGCGTCTATGTCGTCGGCTGTCCTATCGGCAACTGCCACCATGTGCGGGGCAACGAGCGGGCGCGCAAGCGGATCGAGCGCGCCAAGAAGCTGCTGGACGAGATCGGCATCGGCGGGCAGCGGCTGGACATCTTCTTCGTCTCCGGCGGCATGGGCGAGACTTTCGCGCGTTGTGCGCATGAGATGACCGAGCGCATCCGGGCGCTGGGCCCGAATCCGCTCAGGGCGAAAGAGCGAGACTGATAGTTTCTTGTGATAGGCTGCACCGGAGCGCCAGGTGATGCCAACGGTAGATCACATTGGACCATACAGGTTCTTCTTTTATGCCGGCGATAGAGGTGAGCCACCTCATGTTCATGTCGAACGTGAGGGCATGAAGGCCAAGTTCTGGCTTGATCCTGTATGGCTGGCGAGGAACGTGGGATTCAGCAGGACTGAGCTCAGTCGCCTGCAAAGGATTGTAGAAGAAAACCGTGAACGTTTCTTGAGGAGTTGGGATGAGTACTTTCATGATTGAAGTGGAGACACCTGCAGCCAGGCATGTTGAAGTGACTGAGGACACGCTTATCATTGACCTTGTTGATGGTCGTACGGTCTCGGTGCCTCTGGCCTGGTATCCCAGGTTGTTGTACGCTACTGTGCAGGAACGCAACAACTGGCGGCTTATCGGCCAGGGCGAAGGGATACATTGGCCTGATGTTGACGAGGATATCAGCGTAGAGAATGTGCTGTTCGGAAAACCATCTGGCGAGAGTCGGCGTTCGTTGAAGAAATGGCTGGAGCAAAGAGGGGTTCCTCCCCGATAGAACGATGTCACGAGGCTTATATCTCAGCGAGTATCTCTGAACGGCTTGATCATTTCCTGAGCGAATACTATCGGCATCGCCCGGAACGGTACCTGACCGTCCCTCAGTACTCAGCGGCTCAATTGATGGAGGCAGGGTGACAGGTGCCAGGAGTGGACCAGGAGGCAGTCCCCGAACAGTGTGGTGGTGATTCATCTCCGCCACTGGGGAGATACGATGAGGCAAGTGAGATGTAATGTCTGTGGCAGTGATCGTTACGAGGAGCGGCGGATCGAGTATCTGTATGGCCTTAAGGGGCGCTATCTTTTTGTGCCAAACATGCCTGTTGAGGTGTGCCTGAATTGTGGCACGGTTTGCTATGATGCGGCGGTTCTCAAACATATTGAGCAGCGCTTCTTTGCGATTTACGAAGAGCAACAGGAGCCGGATCGCTATGTTCGGATGCCAGAGGTGGTTTTGGCCTGAGTTTTAGAAATCACTGGCTGTTGAACCGATTGAAAGAGTAATCAATGGTGACGTGATCCGTATCTCACGGCAGAGGTGCGTTCCAGTTGCATGGGAGGGGACAACATGCCCGGCAATGGTCGCGAGCCCAACGAGCAGGTGGTCGGCGCGGTGATGGTCGTCGGCGGCGGCATCGCAGGGATGCAGGCCGCCCTCGATCTGGCCGAGTCCGGTTACAAGGTTTACCTGGTGGAGCAGAAATCGGCCATCGGCGGCCACATGGCGCAGCTCGACAAGACCTTCCCCACCAACGACTGCGCGATGTGCACCATCTCGCCCAAGCTGGTAGAGACCGGCAGGCACCTTAACATTGAAATACTGACCAATACCGACGTGGCTGGCCTGCGGGGCACGGCGGGCAACTTCACCGTCACCGTGCGCACCCGGCCACGCTACATTGACGTCCAGAAGTGCACCGGCTGCGGTGAGTGCGCCCAGGTCTGCCCGGTGGTGATCCCTTCCCACTTCGATGAAGGCCTCCGGCAACAGCGCGCGGCGCATAAGCTCTATCCGCAGGCGATCCCGAACGCCTACGCCATCGAGAAACGCGGCATCGCGCCGTGTCGCGACGCCTGTCCGGCACACCAGCGCGCACAGGGCTACATCGCGTTGATCCGCGAGGGCCGCTTCGAGGACGCGCTGCGGGTCATCAAGGAGGACAACCCCTTCCCCGGCATCTGCGGCCGCATCTGCAACCACCGCTGCGAGGATGCCTGCAACCGCGGCAAGGTGGACGACCCGGTCAACATCCACGCGCTCAAGCGGTTCGTCACCGATACGGTCTACGCCGGGCCGCGTGTGCCGGTCGAGCCGATCCCCAAACGCTACGAGGAGCGGGTGGCGATCATCGGCGCGGGGCCGTGCGGCCTGACCGCCGCGCAGGACCTGGCGAAGCTGGGCTATCCGGTCACGGTGTTCGAGGCGCTGCCGGTGGCGGGCGGCATGTTGCGGGTGGGTGTGCCCGAATACCGGCTGCCCTCCTGGATCGTGGATCGCGAGGTGCAGGATATCCTGGACCTGGGCGTCGAGCTGCGGCTGAACACCGTCGTCAGCAACCTGGACGACATCTTCGCCGAGGGGTTCAAAGCGGTGTTGATCGCGGTCGGCGCGCACGAGGGGGTCCGGCTGCCGATCCCGGGCAACAACCTGGAGGGTGTGCTGATCAACACCCAGTTCCTGCGGGATGTGCGGCTGGCCGAGCTGAAGGACGAAGCGGCGAATCCGCGAAGCGGCGAATCAGCAAATCAGCGAATGGACGAAGCGGCGAATGGTGATCCCCGGTCCCAGATCCGGGGGAAGCGGGTGCTGGTGCTCGGCGGCGGGAATGTGGCCATTGATGTGGCGCGCACGGCCGTCCGCCTGGGCGCGGCCGAGGTGCATATGGCCTGCCTGGAGGGCCGCCAGAACATGCCCGCCCACCCGTGGGAGGTCCAGGCCGCGCTGGACGAGGGGATCGTTATCCACAATGACCGCACGTTCGTCCGCATTTTGGATGACGGCAATAGCCGGGCTGCCGGAGTCGAGTGTCGCCGCGTGGCGCATTTCGAGTTCGACGATCAGGGCCGGCTCTCGGTGGAGACGGTGCCCGGCTCCGAGCATGTGCTGCCGGCCGACGCGGTGATCTTCTCCGTGGGCCAGCGGGCCGGCCTGGCGTTCATCCCGCCGGATGCCGGGGTGGGGCTCACCTCCAGGCGCACCATCGCCGTCAACCCGAACACCTTCGCGGCGACCCGGCCCGGCGTCTTCGCGGCGGGCGACAGCGTCAGCGGCACCGCGTTCGTGATCGAGGCAGTGGCCAGCGGCCACAAATGCGCCGAGTCCATCCACCGCTACCTGCGCGGGGAGGCGCTGGAGCCGAAGCCGAAGCCCGAGCTGCCGGTGGTCAAGCTGACCCAGGCCGAGCTGAACGAGCGCATCCAGCGCGGGGAGGTGCATACCACCCCGCGCGTGCCCATGCCCGAGCTGCCGCCGGAACAGCGGGTCAAGGGCTTTGCGGAGGTGGAGACCGGCTACACGGCCGAGTTGGCCCAGGCCGAGGCCGCCCGCTGCCTGGCCTGCGGCATCTGTTCCGAGTGCCTGAGCTGCTGGTACAAGTGTGGCGTTGGCGCCATTGACCACGACATGGTGGAGCAGACGCAGGAGATCAACGTCGGCGCGATCATCCTGGCCCCTGGCTACGAGGTCTACCGGGCCGAGCTGTCGGAGGAGTTCGGCTGGGGCCGCTATCCCAACGTGGTCACGGCCCTGCAGTTCGAGCGCCTGCTGAACGCCTCCGGGCCGACCATGGGGCATGTGCAGCGGCCGTCCGACGGCCGCACGCCGAAGAAGATCGCTTTCCTGCAGTGCATCGGCTCGCGCGACCGGTCACACGACTACTGTTCGGCCGTCTGCTGCATGTACGCCACCAAGCAGGCGATCATGGCCATCGAGCACGAACGCGACACCGAAGTCCGCGTGTTCATGATGGATATGCGGGCCTTCAGCAAGGGCTACGAGGCGTACTACCGCCGGGCGATGAACCAGTACGGCATCCACTTCACCCGTTGTCGCATCTCGGCGATCAAGGAGAACCCGGCCAACGGCAATTTGATCGTGCGGTATGTAGACGAAGGGGCGAAGGGGCGAATTAGCGAATCAGCGAATCAGCGAAGGGGCGAATCAGCGAAGGGGCGAAACGATTTGTCCATTTGCGAGGAAGAGTTCGATCTGGTCGTGCTGTCGGTCGGCATGGAGATCTCGGAGAGCGTGCGCGAGCTGGGGCGGCGGCTGGGGATCGAGCTGGACGATTACGGCTTCTGCCACACGGTGCAGTTCGACCCGCTGCAGACCAGCAAGCCCGGCATCTATGTGGTCGGCCCGTTCCGCGAGCCGAAGGACATCCCGGACACGGTGGTCGAGGCGAGCGGCGCAGCCGCGCGGGCAGCCGGTCTGTTGGCCCAGGCCCGGGGCACGTTGATCGCGCAGCCGACCTATCCGCCAGAGTACGACGTCAGCGGTGAGGAGCCGCGCATCGGGGTCTTCGTCTGTCACTGCGGATCGAACATCGGCGGTTTCCTGGACGTGCCGGCCGTGGCCGAATACGCGGCAACGCTGCCCTATGTCGTTCACGCGGAGCACAACCTGTACACTTGCTCGCAGGATTCCATCCAACGGATCACCGAGCGCACGAAGGAGCTGGGGCTGAACCGGGTGGTGGTCGCCTCGTGCACCCCGCGCACCCACGAGCCGTTGTTCCAGGACAGCATCCGGCAGGCCGGCCTCAATCCATACCTGTTTGAGATGGCCAATATCCGCAATCAGTGTTCGTGGGTGCACTCGGACAACTGGGAGGCAGCCACCGAGAAGGCCAAAGATCTGGTGCGGATGGCCGTAAGCCGTGCGGCCCGTCTCAGCCCGCTGTACAAACAGGAGTTGCCCGTACAGCAAAGCGCGCTGGTCATCGGCGGCGGGTTGGCAGGCATGGCCGCAGCGCTCGCCCTGGCCGACCAGGGCTTTCCGGTGGACCTGGTGGAACGCAGCCATGAGTTGGGCGGCAATTTGCGGCATGTCCATTATATGCCGGATGACGTGAAGTCGGCGATGAGGGAGACGGGAATCGTTGCAGGTCTCCGCTCCTCGTTCTCCGACCCGCACGAGTACCTTAACAATCTCATCCGCCGCGTCGAGTCTAACCCGCTCATCGCCGTGCATTTGAACAGCGAAGTGGTAGAGAGCGGCGGGTTCGCAGGCAACTTCACCAGCACATTGCGGACCGCCTCCGGTCAACGGGTGAGCATCCGCCATGGTGTGACGATTGTGGCTACCGGCGGCCAGGAATATCGGGGCAAGGAATATCTCTATGGCCAGCACAAACGGGTGCTGACCGGGCAAGAGTTCGAGGCGTTGCTGAGCGAATCAGCAAATCAGCCGACACCTCCACTTGCGCCGGAGCGCGGCTCAGGTGTAAGCGTCGGCGGATCGGCGGATAATCCGCAGCCCGCAATCCGCTATCCGCAATCGGTGGTTATGATCCTGTGCGTCGGCCCGGCCGACAAGTATTGCGGCCGGCTCTGCTGTACCACGGCCCTCAAGAACGCGCTCAAGCTCAAGGAGCTCAATCCGGCGGCCAGAGTGACGATTCTGTACAAGGACATCCGGACCTACGGCTTTAAGGAACGACTTTATACGCGGGCGCGCGAACTGGGCATCATCTTCCTGCGCTACGACGATGCACATCGGCCCCAGGTGTCCGCAGATGGGGAAGCTGGCCGGACTTCAGAGGGTGCAGGGCTCAGCGTGCGGGCCTGGGAGCCGGCCCTGGGCGAGTGGGTCACGCTGCACCCCGACCTGCTGGTGTTGAGCACGCCGATGGTGCCGGCGCCGGGTGCGCGCGAGTTGGGCACGGTGCTGAAGGTGCCGGTGGATCTGAACGGCTGGTTCCTGGAGGCGCATCCCAAGCTGCGGCCGGTGGATTTTGCCTCTGACGGCATCTACATGGCCGGCGCCGCCCATTATCCCAAGTTCATTGACGAGACCATCGCGCAGGCGCAGGCCGCTGCGGCCCGGGCGGCCACCATCCTGAGTCACAAGACGATGATGGTTGGGGGCGTGGTCGCTCAGGTGAAGCCGGAGTTGTGCGTGGGGTGCCTGACCTGTGTGCGGATCTGTCCGTATGACGTGCCGGCCATCAAGGCCACGCAGCGCGGCGTGGGAGGCATCGTCGGCGCGGCCTACATCAATCCGGCCGTGTGTCATGGCTGTGGTCTCTGCGCGGCCGAGTGCCCGGCGCGGGCCATTCAACTGATGCACTACACTAGCGACCAGGTCGAGATCAAGATCGAAGCGTTGTTCGGCCTGGAGAAGCTGGAGCGGGTCACGGTGTGAGGAGAAATCCATGGGCGCAGGAAATAACACACAGCCTGCCGAGTGCGGCAAGGAATTCCAGCCGGAGATTGTCGCCTTCTGCTGTAATTTCTGTGCCTATGCCGCGGCCGACCTGGCCGGCGCGCTGCGCCTGAGCTATCCGCCTAACCTCAAAATCATCCTGTTGCCCTGCACAGGGCGATTGGATATGCTGGAGGTGATGCACGCTTTTGAGCGCGGGGCCGACGGTGTGTTGGTGGCCGGTTGCCTGGAGGGAGAGTGCCACTTCCGCACCGGCAATCTCAACGCCCGGCGCCGCGTCGAGTATGTCCAGAAGCTGCTGGAGCAGATCGGCCTGGGTGGCCGGCGGATTCAGATGGTGAACATGTCTTCGGCGATGGGCGCGCACTTCGCCATCGCCGCGGCTGAAATCACGGCCGAGGTGCAATCCATGGGCCCCAATCCGCTGAAGATGATGGTGTTATGCTGAGTACGGTGTGTCGGGCATCTGCGAGAGTGCCTGGCACATAAGGCAATTGTCAGGACAGAGATGCCATGGACGAGCAGATCAGAAGGCAGGCTGAGGTGCATCCCATCGCCGGTGTGACGGCCGAGCGCATGGCCGAACTGGCCGGCCCCCTCGGCTGGGGCGATGCTTGCCGGCTGCTGAAGCTGGACGAGGCCATCGCGGCTGTGCGCCAATTCGATCTCTTTGCAGGGCTGGATGACGCCGAGCTGGCCGAAGTGGGCAAGCTGGCCTACGAGTGCTCATGGTCGCCGGGGGTGGAATTCATCCACCAAGGAGAAGAGGCGCGCAACTTCTGCTTGTTGGTGGAGGGACAGGTCGCCCTGGAGATGGAGGTTCGGCTGGGCCCTCACAGCCCGCCGCGAC
>OGCL01002361.1_pt1 | contig 13369 bp, 13 predicted proteins | sample 1570041 | NCBI WGS metagenome assembly OGCL01 (sample SAMN06266162, study PRJEB24511) | hot springs metagenome | isolation source: Hot spring water | place: South Africa: Limpopo | collected 2015-06-22 | reverse complement strand
TTTCCTATCTTTTGCGCCATATTTATGCCCTCCTCAAAAAAGATGTAATCCAAAAGGTTAATTAGTAACAGAAATCAATCTATCTCTTTTTAAAACTTTGTCTTTATCAATTATATATCAAATGGGAGAAATATTGCATAATTTCCTTAAAATAGCGATAGGAAAGGCTGTTTAGAAATTTTTATAATCGACAAATTTTATTTATAATTTTGATTTATACATTTAAAACAATGCCTTATGACAAAACCCTTTTATAAGGTGTCGTATAAAAATCCTTCACCAGCCCTTTCCTATCTTACTTGCTGATTTTACTAAGCTTTTTAGTTCTATCGCTGATTTTGGGTAATTTATATTTTAACCCCAAAATAGCGATAGTAAGGGCTGTTTCAGGATTTTTATAATCGACGATTTTATTTTAATTTTGCTTTATTCTCAAATCCAGCGATAAGGATGGGGCTCTGAAGTGAGTAGCGATGTTTTGGCAGCAGTTCTTTGCGACTATAGCGTTAAACAGCCGCAAGTGTTTGAACCCAAAGGAACGGGGTCCCCAAAAAGTCGCAAGACTTTTTGGGGTGGTAGTTGAGTTTTGCGGTCGTAGCGAAAGGAGCATTAGAACTGTCAAAACGAACGAAAGAGACTTATCCTTATCGCTGGATTTCGGTATTGATTTTATTAATTCTTTTAGTTCTATTGCTAATTTTGATCTTAAAGCACTTCAAGAAAAAAACATTTTAAATACTCAGTCTCAGGGACAGATAGCAATATAGGATGGTCAATAGCCTGCCCTCTATATTGCAAAATCCTTATTTGCCTGCGGGCATCTTTTGAGGCTTTCTTTAATATTTCTGAAAACAGATACTTATCAATGTGGTGAGAACATGACGATGTGGCAATAAGCCCTCCTGTTTTCACAACAGACATAGCAAGGGTGTTTATCTCTTTATAGCCTTCTAAGGCTTCCTTTAGATTATTCTTACTCTTTGCAAAGGCTGGTGGGTCTAAGATTATAAAGTCATATTTTATGCCTTTATCATTTATCCTTCGGAGAAAATTAAAGGCATCTCTGTTAATAAATTCTGCTCTGTCTGCAAGTTTATTAAGTTCAAGATTTCTTTGAGCATTATTTAATGCCTTTTGGGATATATCTGTAAAGGTAACCATTGACGCCTTTTTTAATGCCTCAATCCCCCATGCCCCAGAATAACAAAAAAGGTCTAAACCATGAGAGCCTTTTTGTATCAGTCTTGAAAAGGCCTGTCTGTTAAACCTTTGGTCAAGGAAAAAACCTGTTTTTTGGCCTTCAAAGACATCAACTTCATATAACATATCACCATCATTTATTCTGGGAAGGTCTTCTAGTTGACCTTTATAAATCTCTTTTTTAAAGGGTAATCCTTCAATAATCCTTACTGGACTGTCATTTCTAATGACTATTACCTCAGGCATTAAGAGTTCATCCACTACCTGCAAAATCATATTAGCCAACACCTCGATTCCGAAGGTTAGAAATTGAAGGACAACGACCCTGCCATATACATCAATAATCAAGCCTGGTAAAAAATCAGCCTCACTGAAAAAAAGTCTGTAGGTTTGTAAATCTTTTAGGATTTTTTGCCGAAATAAAAGGGCAGAATGGATACGCTTTTTGAAAAAGTCTTTGTTGATAGGCTCGTCATCTTTTGTCAATATTCTTACAGTAATTAGTGAATGGGGATTGATATATACTTTGCCATAGAAAACTCCTTTTTTGTCATAAATGGAGACTATTGAACCTGTAGAGTAGGTCTTTAAGTTTTCAACTATCTCGTTGGAAAAAATCCAGAGGTGACCATTATTTAATCTTGATGTTCTTTTTAGGGTAATTCTGTCTGACAAGCTAAAGAAACCTTATTCCTTCCACTACATTTAGCGTTATACATTGCTGCATCTGCATCATTAATAATAGCCCTGTAATCCTTATGTCTTTCTTTACAAAAGCCTGATATTCCAACACTTATAGTGCAATACAGATCTTTGCCACGACACTTTTCATCACCTTTTATAATAGGGGTCTTTTCAATGAGGGCTCTCATCTTTTCAGCGAGAAAAAAGGCACCATCTTTATCAGTATTTGGTAAGATTAAAATAATCTCCTCACCACCATAACGACCAACAAAGTCTGATTTTCTCACACTTTCGAGGAATATTTTTGCAAGCCTTTTTAAAACAATATCACCAATGTGATGTCCGTAAGTATCGTTTATACTTTTAAAGTGGTCAACATCTATTAAGGCAATGGAAAAGATTGTTTTATTTCTCAAGGCAAGATTAAATTCATGTTCAATTTGTTTGTCAATAAAACGACGATTATAAATAGACATCAGCGGGTCAGTTATGACATCTTTTTGAAGTTCTGTGTATTCTTGAAGTGTTTTTATGCTCTTTTTAGTCATTTTGGTAATTATCAATACAAAGCAGGCACCAAAAAAGAATATAACAGATGTGATTGTATCGCCACTTATATATTCATGTCCTGTCCATAGCGTTATGGCAAACGTTAAATAACCCAAAAGGAAAAATATCAAAAACAAGCCAAGAACACGCCAATGATTTTTCATTATGGGAATGTTGTTCACAATTTTTTTTACAGTCCATATGGAGATTAACTGTAATACTGCACCAATCAATACGAGTATAGTAAGTAAAATTGTTTTCATTGTTGTATATTATACATAATCTAAATTGAAAAGTTAGAGGTGAAATTTTGGCAAAGAGGGTAATACAAAAGATTAATGGTTTAAGAGGTGAAATAAAGGCGCCACCTGATAAGTCTATATCTCATAGGGCTTTGATGTTTGCAAGCATTGCCTCAGGTATAAGCAGGGTAAAGAACCTCCTTTATGCAGGTGATACTATAAGCACTATGAAGGCTATGAAGATGCTTGGTATTGATATCACTGAAGGCAAAGGTGAGATAATCATTACTGGGAAGGGACTTCGTGGTTTAAAAGAACCCTTAAATGTAATTGATTGTGGAAATTCTGGGACGACTTCACGGCTCCTATCGGGCATTTTATCAGGGAATGATTTTTTTTCTGTCCTTACTGGTGATGATTCTTTAAGGAAAAGACCTATGTCAAGGATAATCAACCCACTTAGAGAAATGGGCACCACAATAATTGCAAGGCAGGAAGATAAGTATTTGCCAATGGCTATTAAAGGGGGCAGGTTAAAAGGTATTGACTATACCATACCAATCTCTTCTGCTCAGGTTAAATCCTGTCTTATGCTTGCAGGTCTATATGCAAAAGAAGAATCAACAATTACTGAACCCTTAAAATCAAGGGACCATACAGAAAGGATGTTAAAAGCAATGGGTGTTGATTTAAAAATTAATGACACTACAGTTACTATTTATCCCCTTGATGGTGAACTGAATCCTATCGATATTACGGTGCCATCAGACTTTTCATCGGCAGCTTTTTTTATTGTAATCAGCCTGATTGTTCCAAACTCTGAGATAATTATAAGGGATGTATTGCTCAATAAGACAAGGACAGGCTTCCTTGATGTTATAAAAATGATGGGTGCACCGGTAAAGGTTGAAAACACAAGGGATCTTTCTGGAGAAACAATAGGTGATATCATCTGTAAGACTGCTACAAATCTTAAGGCTATTAAAATAGACAAAGATATAATGCCTTCAATGATTGACGAGTTTCCCATTCTTTGTATCCTTGCTACTCAAGCAGAAGGTTTAACAAAGATAAGGGGTGCCGAAGAACTAAGGGTCAAAGAATCAGACAGGATTATGGCAATGGCAAAGGAGTTATCAAAAATGTCAGTTCCAGTAAAAGAGTATAAAGACGGCATAGATATTGTGGGGAAAAGCGATCTAAAGGGTGCTTCTTTGAACAGTTATGGTGACCACAGGATAGCAATGTCAATGGTTGTGGCAGGATTGATCTCAGAGGGTGATATAATAGTTGACGATTGTGAATGTGTGTCTATTTCATTTCCAAGCTTTTTTGATTCTTTATATGGCAGATAAGATATACAAGGTAGTTGCAATAGACGGTCCATCTGGTTCAGGCAAGAGCACTATTTCAAGGCTATTAGCCAAAGCACTTGGCTTCCAATTCCTTGATACAGGCAGTCTTTACAGGGCAGTAGGTTTATATCTTTTAGAATGTGGATTAAATGAACTCTCCACCGATGAAGAGATTAACTTAGCCTTACAGGATTTGGATTTAAAGTATCAGGAAGATAAGGTATATGTAAAGGGAGTTGATTATTCTCAATTAATCAGGACACCTCAGGCAGGGCATTATGCCTCAGTCTTTTCTGCAAAAAGGGCAGTTAGAGATTATTTGCTTGACCTACAAAAAGATTTTTCAAAAAAGATGGATTTAGTGGCAGAAGGCAGAGATATGACCACTGTCGTTTTTCCTTCTGCATGGATTAAGTTTTATCTTGATGCCTCTCAACAAAAGAGGGCTGAGAGGAGGTATTTGCAACTAATAGAGATTGGGAAAAAAGTTAGTTTTGATGAGGCTTTCAAAGATATTGTTCAAAGAGATGATAGAGACATGAATAGAGCCATAGCGCCTCTTAAGATAGCAAAGGATGCAATCTATATTGATACAAGCTTTTTATCAGTGCAAGATGTAATTAATAAAATGTTATATTATTGTAATAAAAATTGATCTTATGGCTTTCAGTCTAAACCAAATACTCTGGGCAATAGTAGGCATATTGATAGGAGTTTTAATAGCTGGCATATTGATTTTTATCATCTTTCTCTTGAGTGGGCTTAGCGCAAAACAGTCAAGGCATAAAAGGATTATCCAGAAAATAGAAAATGCAAAGGCTCTTATAAAGGAGAATATGGTAAATGATGCCCTTATAATAATCACTGATTTAATCAATAACTATTCTTTAGAAGAAGATGTAGAACTAAACGGTGAGACAAAAAGGCTTTTAGGTGATTGTTTTAACAGTTTATATGTTACGACTAAGCGAAACGAATATATTTTTAAAGCCATCTCGGCATATGAAGATGCCATCAAACTTCTATCATCAAGGGCTCTAAAAGAGGATTTAGCTTATGTATATTTTATCTTAGGCAGACTATATATAAATGCAGGAGAAATTACTAATCACACTGCTAATCTAAACAAGGCAATTTATAATCTTGAAGTATGTTTAGCCATTGCAAACAAGCAAGAAATTAATTCAAAAGACAGGGCACCTATTCACTATAATCTCGGCATCGCCTTTTATAATCTTACAATCTTCGAAAATACCTCAGACAACATCCAGAAGGGGATAAAACACCTAATCATAGCAGGAGATTATTATGGTGAAGATGCTTATCCCAAAAATCATGCAGAAATATATAAATTTATTGGTGAACTCTATAATAAATTGTCAGATATTGAGGAAAAGGAAAACAATCTCAGTAAGTCAATTAAAGCTCTCAGAAAGGCTCAACAGGTTTACAGTAAAATAAATCAAAATAAAGAATCTGCTTTGATATTAAGAGAACTCGCTCAAATCTATATAAAGTTATCGTTTTTACAGGATAAGGAAAATAACTTGATGAATGCCCTTGTATTATACAATGAAGCACTAAAGTTCTTTACCTTTGATAGAGATTCAGATAAATTCATAGAAATAAATAAAAGTATTGCTGATGTATATTTGCAATTTTTCTCTATTACAAACAACAAGGATAATCTTATAAAGGCTAAAGAAGCATATTTAGAGATGTTAAATGCCTATGAACTATTATTAAATCCAAACAAGAAATCTGAAATAATGATATTAATTGGTGATTTGCTTGTGAAACTTTATGGTTGTGTAAATACAGAAGAACCTCTTAAAGAAGCAATAGAGTATTATCAAAAGGCACTGGAGATTAAGACAAAAGAAGCCTTCCCTTTTGAATATGGTCAGATTAAACATAAAATTGGTGATTTATATAAAAAGACTGCAAAACTGTCAAATTGGTCAACTAACATAGCAAATGCAAGGATTGCTTATATGGAGGCATTAAAACACTTTCCCTTTGATAAATATCCCTTATGGCATAGAGAGGTAGTAAATTCATTAGAGGAGATAGACAGAATAATGCTGTAACTCGTTTAGGATTTAATAAATGCTTGAAAGTTGGCAATAGCTTTTTGTATCCTTTTAATACATGTTTATTCATATACAAATCATCTTTTATCTGCTTTTTTTCTCCCTCTCAACTTCATTTGCACAATCAGAGAGTAAGGCTATAGTTAGGGCAGGCAAACATCCTGATTACATTAGAGTAGTTTTTACTGCCCCTATTGATATTCTCAATAAATCTTCTGTAGTCCTTCAATCTTCAGGTGTTATAAAAATTGATTTAAAGTCTGTGAAAAACTTAGATGTCCAGCCTATAGGTTTACTAACTGAAAACTCAACTATTGAGATAATGAAAGGGTTAAAGATTTCTTCAAAGGATAATCTTTTTTTCATTTCCTATGAAAATATTGATGACATATCCGTTTCTAAACTCTCAAATCCACCAAGGTTGGTAATAGATATTTACAGTTTTACAAAAAAATCCACAGAAGAACCTGGAAAAATTGCCGAAATAGACAAAGAATTAAAAGAGCCTATTGTAACCCAAAAAATTGATACCCTTTTACTTGATGCAGGTCATGGTGGTGATGACAAGGGTTTATTGGGGAGTTCTTTTTCAGAGAAAGACCTTACATTGTCTTTTGTCAAGGAATTGTCAACTTTACTAAACAAAGGCGGAAAAAAGGTAATCCTTACAAGAAGACAAGACCATTTATTGACACTAAAAGAGAGGAATGGAGTTGTTAAGACAAAGAAATATGACTTGTTGATTAGTATCCATGTTTCTTCAAGGGGTGATTTATTGATTTATAGTCTGAATAAAAAGTTATCACATACAGGTCAAAGCCATGAAGAAAATGCAATAGATTATAAGGATAAGTTATTGGTCTTTTCAGAGGCTTTGGGCAAAGAATTAGAAAATGTAGTTACAGTAAAATCAGTTGACATAGTCCCAACCATGTTTTTAGGGATAAAAAGGCTCGGATTTTTGATAGAATTACCAAATCCAAATAAATTTAATTATGACCGTAAAAACAAAGAACGATTGATAAGTGCTATAGTAAAGGCAGTTAATTCTATTGAATAATATCCCAAAGTCTTCTATGACAAATAAACCTAAAAATCCTTATATCAGAAAGAAACCTTTAAACTATTTTCTCTGGATTGTTATTTCTCTCTTTTTAGTTATCCTGATTGCCATTGGCTCATACTACTTTTTTGTGTTTAAGGGTGATTTGTTTTCAACCTCAATAAAAAGTGGACAAAATCAGGGATTAGATCAAGCCTCCCCCCTTCAAGATGAATCTAATCTTACTGCTAAGATTCAATTATTTGGCAAAGAGGCAATAGAAGTGAAGATAGCTATTAATCCAGTAATGATCATAATGATAGAGACTGCAATAAATGAATTTATTAAAAACCTGCCTGAGGAATTATCAGGCATACAGTTAATAACAGCCTTTAAGGATAAAGATCAGGTGCTTTATATTAACTTTAATAGCGAATTGAGGACAAAGACAAGATTTGACGCCCATGATGAATATCTCTTTTTGAAGGCACTCTATCAAACTATATTTGTTAATTTTAAATCTATAACAAATGTTAGGATATTAGTAGATGGAAAGGAGATTGAATCTCTCTCAGGACATATTATTCTATCAAAGGGTCTCAAAGAGGTTTTTGAGTGAGAGAAATATATGGGAAATAATTCACCGATAGGCATTTTTGACTCTGGGGTAGGTGGGCTGACAGTATTAAAAGAGATTAAGAAATTATTGCCTCAAGAGGAAATCGTTTATCTTGGAGATACCGCAAGGGTTCCCTATGGGACAAGGTCTGAAGATACAATTATAAAATATTCTCATGAATGTGCAGAGTTTTTGCTTAAATATAACATCAAACTACTTGTTATTGCGTGTAATACCGCATCAGCTATAAGCTTAGAAATGATAAAAGAAAGATATTCCATTCCAATAATCGGGGTAATCAAACCGGGTGCCTCTGCTGCAGTCATCAAGACAAAGACTCTTAAGGTCGGCGTTATTGGCACAGAGGCAACTATAAGGAGTAACGCTTATACCAATGCGATAAAGTCTATAAATCAAGAAATAGAGGTCTTTTCTAAACCATGTCCACTCTTTGTTCCTTTGGTTGAAGAAGGTTGGAGTGATACTGATGTGGCAGAAATGACAGCAAGGAAATATTTAGAGACGCTTATTAGTAAAGATGTTGATACACTTGTATTAGGATGTACCCATTATCCACTTTTAAAAAAGGTGATTCAAAATGTAATGGGGCAAGGTGTTGCCCTTGTTGATTCTGCCATTGAGACAGCAAAAGTAGTAAGGGAGATTTTGCAACAATACGATTTAATTGCCCATAAAAAAGAGGGTGATTTAGAGATATTTGTGACTGATTCGGTTGAAAGGTTTAAGATTATAGGTGAGAGATTTCTTGATGATACTATTGGAAAGATACAAAAGATAGTTTTAAAATAAAAAATGGAGGGATGATGAGAACTGACGGTAGAAAAAATGATGAGATAAGAAAGGTAAAGATAACAAAGAAATTTATTACCACTGCGGAGGGATCTGTCCTTATAGAGATGGGAAATACTCGGGTAATTTGCACTGCCACTTTAGAGGCAAAGGTGCCTCCTTTTTTAAAAGATCAAAAAAAAGGCTGGGTTACTGCAGAATATGGGATGATTCCTCGGTCAACTCATACAAGGACGATGAGGGAATCATCTACTGGAAAGATTGGTGGTAGAACTCAAGAGATTCAAAGACTTATAGGCAGGTCATTGAGGGCGGTTGTTGATCTTCATGCCTTGGGTGAAAGGACAGTTTGGATTGATTGTGATGTCATTCAGGCTGATGGAGGGACAAGAACTGCATCAATAACAGGGGCTTTTATTGCTCTCAATGAAGCCTTCTTTCAGTGTATCCAAAATGGAATAATAGAACGAAATCCAATAAAAGACAATCTGGCTGCCATAAGTGTAGGTGTTGTTAATAAAGAACCACTGCTTGATTTATGTTATTCAGAGGATTGTATTGCAGAGGTTGACATGAATGTGGTGATGACTGGAAGTGGTAAGATTGTAGAAATACAAGGCACTGCAGAGTCAGAACCTTTTTCAAAAGAGTCTTTAAATATACTTCTAAATTATGCAGAAAAGGGTATTAATGAAATAATAAAACTTCAAAAGGAGATAGTTAAAGGAAATGTGTTAAAATATTAGAAAATTAACACTTTGACGAGGTAATAAATTATGTATAAGAGCATGGTAGTATGGTTATTAATAGGTTTGAGTATGGTTTTGCTTTTTAATCTATACAGTGTCCAACCCAAGACAGAAAAGGAGATTATATACTCAGAATTTCTTGAGAAACTTAAGGGAGATCAGATTGAAGAGGTTGTGTTAAAAGATAATAACATCATTGGAAAGCTCAAAGATGGCACAAGTTTTAGAACTTATTCTGCCCAAGACTTAGACTTAATAAAAGAACTGAGAGAAAAAAAGGTGAGAATAACTGCAAAACCACCAGAACAAAACCCTTGGTATGTAAGCTTCTTTTTTTCATGGGGACCTATAATATTCCTTGTGCTTGTGTGGGTATTTTTTATGAGACAGATGCAAATGGGTGGTAATAAGGCTATGTCTTTTGGAAGGGCTAAGGCAAAGGTTGTGTCTGATAAGGCCGTAAAGGTTACCTTTGCTGATATAGCAGGTATAGAAGAGGCAAAGTCTGAGGTTGAAGAAATTATAGACTTCCTCAGAAATCCCCAACAGTTTTCGAGACTTGGGGGTAAGATACCAAAAGGGGTGCTCTTAGTAGGTCCACCGGGGACAGGTAAAACGCTACTTGCAAAGGCAATAGCTGGAGAGGCTGGTGTTCCATTTTTCTCCATATCGGGTTCAGATTTTGTAGAGATGTTTGTTGGTGTAGGTGCGTCAAGGGTAAGAGACCTCTTTGATCAGGCAAAAAAGAATGCCCCATGTATAATCTTTATAGATGAGATTGATGCTGTAGGAAGACATAGAGGTGCAGGTCTTGGAGGTGGTCACGATGAGAGGGAACAGACCCTTAACCAACTTTTGGTTGAAATGGACGGCTTTGAAGGTAATGAGGGGATAATAATAATTGCAGCTACAAATAGACCCGATGTCCTTGATCCTGCCCTCTTAAGACCTGGTAGGTTTGATAGACAGATAGTTGTACCCGTTCCAGATGTCAAAGGTAGGCTTGCTATACTTGGTGTTCATACCCAAAAGATACCGCTTTCTGATAATGTTAATCTTGACAAGATTGCTCGTGGTACCCCAGGTTTTTCAGGTGCAGATTTATCAAACCTTGTTAATGAGGCTGCACTGATTGCAGCAAGGAAGAAAAAAGAGGTTGTTGACATGTCTGACTTTGAATTTGCAAAGGATAAAGTCCTAATGGGTGTAGAGAGAAGGAGTATGGTTTTAAGTGAAAATGAGAGAAAAAACACAGCCTATCATGAGGCAGGTCATGCCCTTGTTGCTAAGTTGATCCCTGGCACAGATCCAATACACAAAGTTAGTATAATTCCAAGGGGGAGAGCCCTTGGGGTTACACAACAATTACCAATAGATGATAGATATACCTATTCAAAGGATTTTTTGCAAAAAACCTTGAGTGTTCTTATGGGAGGTAGGGCTGCAGAAGAGCTTGCCTTAAAACAAATGACTACAGGTGCAGGTAATGACATAGAGAGGGCTACAGAACTTGCAAGAAAAATGGTTACTGAATGGGGTATGAGCGAAGTCTTAGGACCTCTTTCTTTTGGAAAAAAAGACGAGCAAATTTTCTTGGGAAGAGAGATTGCCAAACATAAAAATTATAGTGAAAAGACAGCAGAAGAAATTGATTTAGAAATAACAAACATAGTTAAGAGTGCCTATGAAAGGGCAAAGAAGATATTAAATGATAACTTTGAACTCCTCGATGCGCTTGCAAAGAGCTTGCTTGAAAAAGAGACCTTAGAATCTCAAGATATTGACAATCTCATAGAACGAATTAATACTCAACAAGCACAGCTTGCCTAAAAATACGCTTTATCAATAATGAAGAGTACTTGCACGAAGTCAATTTTGTATTTATCACAAAGGCCTTTAGTAATGGGTATTTTAAATGTAACCCCCGATTCTTTTTCTGATGGTGGTCTTTACTATAATTTCAGAATTGCAATTGAACATGCTCTGTCAATGGCTGAACAGGGTGCTGATATTATTGACATCGGTGGCGAGTCCACAAGACCAGGTGCTGAACCAGTCAGTATTGAACAGGAGATAGAGAGGACAATCCCTGTCATCAAAGAATTATCTAAACACATATCCATACCTATCTCTATTGATACATATAAGGCAGAAGTTGCTAAAAGGGCGATTGATGCAGGGGCAAGTATTGTCAATGATATAAGTGGTCTTACTTTTGACAAGGATATGGTTAAAATAGTTGCTAAAAATAATACCCCTGTAATAATAATGCATATCAAGGGAAGACCAAAAGATATGCAAAACAAACCTGAATACAAGGCATTAATCCCTGAGTTGCTTGATTTTTTCAGAGAGAGAATATCTTTTGCCCTTGAGGCAGGTGTGAAAGAAGAAAATATAATTATTGACCCTGGTATAGGTTTTGGTAAAACCTTTGACCATAATCTTGAGATTATTGATAGACTTTCTGAATTTAAAGTCTTTCAAAGACCTATTGCCATAGGATTATCAAGGAAGGCATTTATTAGTGCAATACTTGGGAATCTCCCACCTAATGATAGGCTTGAAGGCACTATTTCTGCGACAGCTATTGCACTGTATAATGGTGCAGATATTGTCCGTGTCCATGATGTAAAGGAGACATTGAAGGCTGTAAAGATTGTTACTGCAATAAAAAGGCAAGGCGTAGGAGATTAAAAAAAGTGGAACAGGCAAATCAAGAGGTTTATAATCTGTTGATTAAGGGATTTGATTTATATAATAGAAATAGGTATGAAGAGGCAGGAAGGTGTTTTATTAAAGCATTAGAGTTTGAGTCTAATAACTTATACACCCTGCTAATGCTTGCAGTTATTTTATTTAAGACAGGTGATTATGATAATGTCAAAAAAATTTTATCTTTTGTAGATGAATTTTTCCCTAAATATGGATTGTCTATTAACTTATCAAGGCTTGTAAATGGTTCTGTAATCAATGTCAAAGATAAATGTTTATACAAGGGTTTTTTTGATAGCACCTTTGTGATTGATTTATATAAAACTTACTACCATGAACTAAAGGCACTGCCAGTTTTTTATGACTATGATCTGCATAATAAATCAGTTACAAGTCATGTGGAGGTTGATTTTTTGTATTTTGCTATACGATATTTTAAGCCAAGTCATGTAGTAGAATTCTCTCCTTATCATGGATTATCAACTACATTTCTTTATGAGGCATTGAAGGCAAACAATAAAAACTTTACCTTTGCAACCTTTGATCTTGAAGAGTTTGAAGGTTTCACAGAGAGGATGAAAAGATACAATTTGCCCTTAAAAGTCATACCTGGAGATGCCATAAACACTGTACCAAGTTATTTACAACAAAGTGGATTGATAGGTAAGATTGATTTCTGTTTTGTCGATTCGGAACACAGCTATGAATTTGCTTCATCTTATTGTAAAAATATATTCCCCCTTTTAAGTAAAGATTGCATAATCATGTTTCATGATATATGTTATTGCCCTTTCAGGATAACTGAACCTTTTACTCATTATGGACCTGTCCATCCTCGAGAGATTGTAGGACATATATTCTCTTATGGTGAAGGTAGGTATTTATCAGAGTATTTTAGTGAAAAGAAAAATTACAAACTCTTTTTACTTCACAAACTCTTTGGTGGTTTTGGTTTGTTCTCTCCAAAATTGCCAACCAACAGGGAATTTATAGAAAGACTAACTCAAGAAATATCAGGTTTTGCCTATAAAAAACAGGATGTTCCAAATTATGAAGATAGAAAGATACCTACTATGATGATAGCATTACCTGAGCATTTGTTGTTAAATTTAGACAGGATACATGAATTACCATAAAAGATAAATTCTGGCAAAAAAAGCAGAGGAATTAGTGCATATGATAAAAGGTATTTATATCCCAAATACAGCGATAAGGATGGGGCTCTGAAGTCAATAGCGATGTTTTGGCAACAGTTCTTTGCGACGGGAGCGTTAAACAGCCGCAAGTGTTTGAACCCGAAGAAACGGGGTC
>OGCL01002358.1_pt1 | contig 13377 bp, 15 predicted proteins | sample 1570041 | NCBI WGS metagenome assembly OGCL01 (sample SAMN06266162, study PRJEB24511) | hot springs metagenome | isolation source: Hot spring water | place: South Africa: Limpopo | collected 2015-06-22 | reverse complement strand
AATGAGTTAGGCGAGGGAGCGAGCACCGCGCAACGCAGCGATTCGCCCGCGCAGCAATTTATTCAGCGTTTCCCTAAGCGAGGGACGCGGGTGGCGGTCTGACGTCGCCTCGGGATTACCTTTATGGCGGCGCTTCATATTTCAAGGCGCCTTCGTTCCGCATTAGCCCCAACCTGTACGCATCCTTCCTCATTTGTCCTCATCGCTCCTCACGGTCGTTTCTAACGCCGCATCGCCGACCTCGGGCCACCCACGGCCAATGGAACGCGGACGGTCGCGGTCGGCACGTAAGGCATTCCACGCTAACCTGTTGATTCATAATCGCAGGGAAGCCCATGGCGACAGATGCGCTTGTTGACTTTTGACGAGTCAACAAGCGGGTCGCACTAAAAATCCTTACGATTAAAAGGATTTTCGGCAAGCATAAGGGATTGGAGGAAAAATCCTCACGATCGAATGGATTAGTTGCCAGGCGCGCCTGCCTAGTGCAGAATCCTCACAAACGTGAGGACTTATCGTGAAAATACCCATCGACGATGCAGCAGCCATCGGCAAGGTAGTGCGCGCCAGCCGCAAGGCACAGAAGATCCGCCAGGACGATGCAGCGGGCAGCATCGGTGTCAGCGAGAATTTTCTGGGCAAGGTCGAACGCGGCAGCGAGTCGGTGCAGTGGGGTAAGCTCTTTCAAGTGCTCGAAGGGCTGGGTGTTAGGGTCATGGTGGATGTGCCCGAGAGCGTGGCCGCCTACTTGAACGAGTCCGTGACCAGCCGGGATAAACCATGAGTGGCCGCTCCTTGCGCGCATCGATCAACCAGATGGAGGTCGGCACCTTGCAAGAAGTGGCTGGCCTATGGAGTTTTCAATATGGAGCAGGCTGGCTTGGTAACCCAAGGGGCTTCGCGCTCAGCCCGCATCTGCCACTGACGGCGGAATCCTTGCTGGACGGCGCAAGCAAGCGCCCCGTGCAATGGTATTTCGACAACCTGCTGCCAGAAGAGGGCCAACGTATCCTGCTGGCCGAAGACGCCAAACTGGATGCAGCAGATGCTTTTGGCTTGTTAGCCTGGTACGGCGCGGAATCCGCAGGGTCAGTGACCTTGCTGCCGCCAGAGGCTGCGCCGCAGATGGCAGAGCCATTGCGCCCGTTGCCCGACGATGCACTGCACGCCCGCATTCGGCAGCTGCCCAAGGCGCCGCTGACGCATGCGGCCATCAAGCGCATGTCGCTGGCGGGTGCCCAGCACAAGCTGGCCGTTGTTCTGCAAGATGACGCGCTGTTTGAGCCGGCAGGCGCCACCCCCTCTACCCATATTCTGAAGCCGGATCACCCGGACGAGGATCACCCGCATTCCGTGATCAACGAATGGTTCGTGATGAAGCTGGCCAAACGACTCGGGCTGGATGTGCCTGAAGTGCACCGTCGCTACGTGCCATCACCGGTGTACTTGATTGATCGCTTTGACCGGATTTCAGACGGCCAGGGCTGGCAACGCCGACACGTGATTGACGCCTGCCAGCTACTCGGGCTGGACCGCAGCTTCAAATACAGCCAGGGCAGTATGGAGAGTCTGGCGGCGCTGGCAAACGCCTGTCGCAGCCCGGCCGTCGCACGCGCTCGGCTCTTCGGCTGGCTGGTATTCAATGTGCTCGTCGGCAACAGCGATGCCCACCTGAAAAACCTGAGCTTTCTGGTCTCGCATGAGGGGGTTCAGTTGGCGCCGTTTTACGACCTGCTCAGCGTCGCCACATATGATTCCGCCGCCTTCGACAAAAAAGGATGGCCCACACAAACCCAGCTGGCATGGCCGATTCTGGGTGTGCGGCGCTTCTCGGACATCAACCGTGGTCTGCTCTTGGAGGCGGGGGCGTCGTTGAATCTGGCCAAAGGCACGGCCCAGCGACTGCTTGAAAACCTGCGCAGCCGCGCTGTGCAGGAGGCGGAAGCGCTGTATACCGAGGTCGAAGCTGAGAATGCCCAGATCGCCAGCGCCCGCCCCGAATTGTCTGCCACGATGGCAGGTGAATCCCGCTGCCTCAGGGCCATTTTGCACACCGTCCTCAAAGAGATGGCTAAACAGATAGCCTGAGGCCGCGGACATGGGTTCGATTACCGGTTTGGGAATTGAAATGGCGTCAGATCGCAGACAACTTCGCGTGCTTTCGGAACTCGGCAGTCGATGAAACGAAGCGCTCGTTTTCGTAGGCCTCGATGTCGCACAGCCGGTAGATGACCTTGCCAGGCAGCCGGATGTACTTTGGTCCGGTACCGTTCGTGCGCCAGCGTTCAAGGGTCGCTGTTGACAAGCCCCAGCGCTCGGCGAGTTGCAGTTGATCAAAGTGGGTGGTGGTCATGGTGAACCCCTTGTGGCGACCCGCCAGCATCTGCTGCGCACCATGGATGCCATGGCCACTGCCGGCCCCCCTGAATCTGCCCGGCATGGTGAATGCGGAACTGCCCCGTTTGGCATTATCGATTGAACGACAGCTGGCGATGTTATGACTGCCAGGGGTTGATGACAGTCACGCCGGCGGCGACAAATGGCGTCGTGTCACGTGTGGCGACGGTCATGCGATGGGTAAGCGCGATGGCGGCGATGAAGCCGTCGGCCATGCCGATGGTTACTCCCGTCGCCTGTGCCCTGGCCATCAGTTCGGCATAGGCCTGGGTGGCTGGCAGATCGAAGGCCAGCATGCGGCCGGTGAATGGTGGCAGCACCTTGTTTTCCACCTGCTCGCGCAGCATGTTGCGACGGCGGCCAGTCGGCAGAAGTGATACGCCATAACGCAACTCAGCCACCGTAATGACAGAAATGAACACGGTTTCCAGGGGCTGGGCATCGAGCCATTGGATGACCCGTGGATCAGGCGTCAGGCGTAGAGGCTCGGAGACAACGTTGGTGTCGAGCAGGATCATTCGAAATTCACACGGCGCGGGCCGGACTTGTCGCGCACATTGATTAGCGCGAGCTCCTCGTCGGAAAGACGGACCTGGCGACCGACTTCGGCAAGCAGTGACCCCAGTTTCATTCGTCCCTGAGGTCGGACAGCTTCTTCAAGGATGGCGCGCACCTCCGCCTCGGTGCTGCGCCCGTGTCGGGCGGCGCGTATCCGAAGGGCGCGCCGCACTTCCTCCGGCAGGTTGCGAACTGTCATGACGGTCATGAATCAACTCCGGTGCCTTGCTAGTAATGCAGTCAGTTTAGCTATGTGCAGCTATTACCGCAAGTTATTTCGGTCCATTCAGCCATGAACGACCGCGCCCAAATCCTCATCACCGCCATCGACCAGACCAAGTCGGCGCTCGCCTCGGTCAAGGGCAATCTCGAGAGCCTGTCGGTGGCTCTTCGGCGCCGGCTACCTGGGCTACACCGGCGCGCGCAGTTTCGACAAGTGGCGCGGCGTGCGCAGATAGGCGCATCGTCCCATGGCATTCCCAAAGTCATGACGGTGTGGCAGAATGCGGGCGTCCGTTAGGCCTCTTGCAGCGTCTCGCCGATTATGAAGAGCCTCGGATTCCCCCCTGTTGGACCCCGCCGACCGCGCTTGCTGATCGTGAAACGGCAGGGCGGTAGCGTGCCTGAATCACCTTGAGCCTCATATCCCCACTCCAGAAAATGGCTGGTTTCCAGGAGGAAACCCAGTTCAAAGTCCTGCACCGTTTGCATCAGACGCCCCAGGTGAGTCAGTGTGCGCTGGCCAAGGATTCCGATCCGGGGGGCTTGGCACGATCAATTTCTGCCCCCAGGCACTTGAGGGGGTAACATTGATCGCGACCTTTCAGTTCGGGGTAACGCCGCATCGCCGACCTCGGCCACCCGTCGATCAACGAAACTCCAGGGGCTGCGGTCGGCTGTGCGGCGTTCCACGCTAAGCGAATGACAATTTCCGAGAAAACCTGCATTGCCGTCATCGGCTTGGGCTACGTCGGTCTGCCGCTGGCCGTCGAATTCGGCAAGCGCTACCAGACCGTCGGCTTTGACCTGTCGGAAGCCAAGATCGCCAGCTACCGGAAGCACTGCGACCCCACCGGCGAAGTCGGCAGCGAAGACCTCCGGGCGGCCATGCGGCCGGGCGGACTCGAAGTCACCACCGATCCGCGCCGTCTCGCCAGCGCCGACTTTTTGATCGTTGCCGTGCCCACGCCGGTCGATGAAGCCCATATCCCCGACTTCTCACCCCTCGTCGGCGCCAGCACCACCGTTGGCAAGCACATGAAAGCCGGCGCCACCGTCATCTACGAATCCACCGTCTATCCCGGCGCCACCGAGGAGGTCTGCATCCCCATCCTCGAACGGGAATCCGGCCTCGAGTGGAAACGGGATTTCCACGTCGGCTACAGCCCGGAGCGGGTCAATCCCGGCGACAAGGAACGCACCATCACCAAGATCGTCAAGGTCGTCTCCGGCGATGACGCGGCTACCCTTCAGAGCGTCGCCGACCTCTACGCCTCGGTCATCGCCGCTGGCGTGTATCGCGCCGGCAGCATCAAGGTCGCCGAAGCCGCCAAGGTCATCGAGAACACCCAGCGCGATCTGAACATCGCCCTGATGAACGAGCTGGCGATCGTCTTCGACAAGATCGGCATCGATACCGCCGAAGTGCTCGAAGCCGCGGGCACCAAGTGGAACTTCCTCAAGTTCAAGCCGGGTTTGGTCGGCGGGCACTGCATTGGCGTCGATCCCTACTACCTCACCCACAAGGCCGAGATGCTCGGCTACCACCCGCAGGTCATCCTTGCGGGGCGGCGCATCAACGACGGCATGGCAAGTTACATCGCAAAAATGACCGTGCAGGGAATGATTCGCCAAGGCGGGTGCAACAAGGGCGATACCGTTATCGTGCTTGGCCTGACCTTCAAGGAAGACTGCGCCGATCTGCGCAACAGCAAGGTCGCGGACTTGGTCGCCAACCTGAAGGGCTACGGCCTGAACGTTGTCGTTCACGACCCCCTGGCGGATCCTGCGGAGGCGGGTCATGAATATGGTCTTGAACTCACTGCCTGGGAAAATCTGCCGAAAAGCGTCAGCGCAATCGTTGCGGCTGTTTCCCACAGGACATACCTCTCCATGCCGCTGGATCGGATCCTCGCTCATCTGAAGCCGCATGGCGTTTTCGCCGACATAAAGTCGGTCTTTGATCCGGTGGCCATCGAGCGGGCTGGCCACCTCGTGTGGCGACTCTGACATGTTTACTGCCATCCCTGATCGAAAGATCCGCATCGCCATCGTTGGCTGTGGCCGCATTTCGAAGAGCCACTTCGGTTCGATTGAAAAACATGCGGATTCACTGGAGCTCGCGGCCGTCTGCGATATCGAACGCAAACTCTGCGACGAGCATTCGGCCAGATACGCGGTACCGGGTTACCTCCATCTGGAGGAGATGCTCAAGAGTGAAAAGCTCGACCTGGTGGCTCTCTGTACCCCGAGCGGCCTTCATCCCGACCAGGCAGTCATGGCCGCCCGCCACGGCGTACATGTGGTGACCGAAAAGCCGATGGCCACCCGCTGGAGCGATGGCGTGCGCATGGTCAAGGCCTGCGATGAAGCGGGCGTTCGTCTGTTCGTGGTCAAGCAGAACCGCCGCAACACCACCCTGCAGCTGCTCAAGCGCGCGGTGGAGGAAAAGCGCTTCGGCAAGATCCACATGGTGCACCTGAACGTTTTCTGGACCCGACCGCAATCCTATTACGACCAGGGCAAATGGCGCGGCACCTGGGAGTTCGACGGTGGCGCGTTCATGAATCAGGCCAGCCACTACGTCGACCTTCTGGACTGGCTGATCGGGCCGGTCGAAAAGGTCCAGGCCATGATGAGCACGACACGTGACATCGAGGTGGAAGACACCGGCGTGCTCAACGTCAAATGGCGCAATGGCGCGCTGGGTTCGATGAGCGTCACCATGCTCACTTATCCCAAGAATCTAGAGGGCAGTATCACCATCCTTGGCGAAAAGGGCACCGTCCGAATTGGGGGGGTGGCCGTCAATGACATCCAGCTCTGGCAGTTCGAGGAGCCCAAGGACTACGATCAGCAAATCCAGAGTGCCAACTACGAAACTACTTCGGTTTACGGTTTCGGCCACCCGCTGTATTACAAGAACGTCATCGACGTCTTGCGGGGCAACGCAGAACCGGAGACCGATGGCCGCGAAGGACTGAAATCACTCGAGCTGCTGATTGCCGCCTATTTGTCGGCGCGAGATGACAGAACTGTTTCGCTGCCGCTGGAATACTGAGCAACGTGGACATTGGCATCGTCGGCGGCGGCATCAATGGCCTGTGCTGTGCTTGGCATCTCGCCAAGCAAGGCCACCGGGTTCAACTCTATGAGCGCGACACGCTCATGAATGCTACCAGCCGCGCCTCCTCCAAACTGTTGCACGGCGGTCTGCGCTATTTGGAAAACCGTGAGTTTCGCTTGGTGTGCGAAGCCCTGCGCGAACGCGATGCCTGGCTCAAACGCGCACCTCACCTTGCCCAGCCGTTGCGATTGGTGGTGCCCATCTACCGACAGTTCCGTCGGCCGGGTTGGATGATCGCACTGGGGCTGTTTCTGTATGACCACCTCGCCGGCAACAGCCCGCTTCCCAAAACCAAACGCTTGAGTGCACAAGAGCTGATCCGTCGCGACCCCTACTTGAAAAGCGAGGGGCTGCAGGGTGGTTACGAATTCTCGGATGGCCAGATGGATGACCTGGCCTTGGGTTTGTGGGTGGCCGAGCAAGCCCGGCAAGCGGATGTGAACATCGCCGAACATACGGAAGTCACCGTACTGACCCAAGACGGTCAAGTCACTACCGCGAATGGGGCAACGCACGCGCACGACCGACTCATCAACGCCGCAGGCCCCTGGGCGCAACGTCTATTGCAGACAAGCGCCATTGATTCACCCTACCAGCTTGACTTGGTACGCGGCAGCCACTTGGTTCTCGCGCAACCTTGCAAACAGGCGTATCTGCTGGAAGTCCCCAATGATCGCCGCATCTTCTTCGTCCAGTCCTGGCAGGGCAACACCCTTGTCGGTACAACAGAAGTCCGGCAGACGCTAGACGAACCCATCGTGTGCAGCCCAGACGAGCGTAGCTATCTTCTGGATGCCTGGGCGCAGTACTTTCCAGACATCCGGCCGAATGTCATCGACAGCTTTGCTGGCCTTCGCCCCTTACTCCGCAGCGCCCAAGACCCCAGCAAGGCCACGCGCGAGTATGCCATCCACCGAACAGGCAGGCTTATCACCGTACTGGGCGGCAAGTGGACCACCGCCATGGCGCTGGCCGACAAGGTCAGCCGCGCCATTCATTGAGGAACCATGACAGACATCACCATCCACCCTACCGCCATCGTTGACGACGGCGCCCAAATCGGCTCCGGCACCCGCATCTGGCACTGGGTGCACGTCTGCGCCGGCGCCCGCATCGGCGAGCGCTGCTCCTTCGGCCAGAACGTCTTCGTCGGCAATGACGTGGCGATCGGCAACAACGTCAGGGTGCAGAACAACGTCTCCATCTACGACGCCGTCACGCTGGAGGACGACGTCTTCTGCGGGCCGAGCATGGTGTTCACCAACGTCAGCAATCCCCGCTCGGCGGTCAGCCGCAAGAACGAATACCGCCGCACCCATGTCCGGCGCGGCGCCTCCATCGGCGCCAATGCCACCATCGTCTGCGGCCATGAGATCGGCGAATACGCCTTCATCGGCGCCGGCGCGGTGGTCACCAGGGACGTGCCGGCCTATGCCTTGATGGTCGGCACGCCCGCCCGGCGCATCGGCTGGATGTGCCGCTGCGGCGTCCGCCTGCCCAACGCCACAGGCGAAGTCGCCTGCCCCGACTGCGCCACCAAATATCAAGTCACAACAACCACCTGCACCCCGGCAAACTGACAACTGCCCACTGATAACTGCCAACCAGCCAGAATGCACTTCATCGACCTAAAAGCCCAATACGCTGCCCTCAAGCAGGAAATCGACGCCCGCATCCAGAAGGTGCTCGACCACGGCCAGTACATCATGGGCCCCGAAGTGCGCGAACTCGAGGAGAAGCTGGAAGCCTGGACCGGCGCGAAGCACTGCATCACCGTCGCTTCCGGCACCGAGGCCCTGCTGATCTCGCTCATGGCGCTGGGCATCCGCGCCGGCGACGAAGTCATCACCACGCCGTTCACCTTCGTCGCCACGGCGGAAGTCATCGTCCTGCTCGGCGCCAAGCCGGTGTTCGTCGACATCCAGCCGGACACCTGCAACATCGATCCCGCCCTCATCGAGGCCGCGATCACCCCGCGCACCCGCGCCATCATGCCAGTGTCCCTCTACGGCCAGCCGGCCGACATGGACGAGATCAACGCCATTGCCGCGAAGCACGGCCTGCCGGTGATCGAGGACGCCTGCCAGAGCTTCGGCGCCAGCTACAAAGGCAAGAAGAGCTGCAACCTCTCCACCATCGGCTGCACCTCCTTCTTCCCGAGCAAGCCGCTCGGCTGCTACGGCGACGGCGGCGCCATCTTCACCGGCGACGACGCGCTGGCGAAAGCCATGCGCGAGATCCGCGTCCATGGCCAGGAGAAGCGCTACCACCATACCCGCATCGGCGTCGGCGGCCGCATGGACACCCTGCAATGCGCCGTCGTCCTGGCCAAGCTCAACCGTTTCGACTGGGAAATAGAGCGCCGAATGGAACTCGGCACCCGCTACACCCAACTGATAACCGCAAACTGCAAACTGCAAACCGCAAACTGCAAACTGCCCACTGTCCACTCAGATCGAACAAGCGTCTACGCCCAATACACCGTCTTCGTCGACAACCGCGACGCCGTCGCCAAGCGGCTCAACGAGCAGGGCATCCCGACAGCCGTGCATTACCCCGTGCCGCTCCACCGCCAGCCTGCCTATGAAACGAAGGATGCCGGGCTCGCCCACTCGGAGCGTGTGGCGATGCGCGTCGTGAGCCTGCCGATGGGCCCGGATCTGTCCGAATCCGATCAAGACCAAATCGTTTCCGCGCTGTCTCAGGCGGTCCCACAAACTGTTTCCTGAATCCATGAAAATCGTAACGATCATCGGCGCGCGTCCGCAGTTCATCAAGGCTGCGGCGATCTCACGGGTCATCCGTGATCGCCATGCCGGCAGGATCGAGGACGTGCTTGTGCATACCGGCCAGCACTACGATGACAACATGTCGCAGGTCTTCTTCGACGAGCTCGACATTCCCCGGCCGCGCTACAACCTGGAGATATCCGGCGGCAATCACGGCGCCATGACGGGTCGCATGCTCGAAGCCGTCGAAAACGTTCTCCTGCAGGAAAAGCCCGACTGGGTGCTCATCTACGGGGATACCAACTCCACCCTGGCCGGCGCGCTTGCCGCCGCCAAACTGCACATGCCCGTTGCCCACGTCGAAGCCGGGCTGCGCTCGTTCAACATGCGGATGCCGGAGGAAATCAACCGCATCCTTGCCGATCGCGTGTCCGCGATGCTCTTCTGTCCGACGGAAACGGCCGTCGCAAATCTTCAGGCCGAAGGCATCACAAAAGGTGTGCATAACGTCGGCGACGTGATGTATGACGTGGCCCTGTTCTATCGCGAAAAGGCCAGATCGCAGAGCAAATGCCTCCAGCAACTGAACCTTCCGGAAGGCGGGTTTGCCCTGGCGACCTGCCATCGCGCGGAAAACACCGACAACCTGGAAAGACTGAGCGGCATTGTCTCTGCATTGGGCAGGATTGCCGAAAGGCTTCCCGTCGTGCTGCCGCTGCATCCCCGCACCCGCAAGTTGCTGGCCGACCATGGTCTGGCCGGCAGGCTGGGCGGCGTCAAGGTCACTGAACCGCTGCCGTTCCTTGACATGGTTGCCCTGGAACAGGCCGCCAGGGTGATCCTCACCGATTCGGGCGGGGTGCAGAAGGAAGCGTTTTTCTATGGCGTTCCATGCATCACCATGCGCGACGAAACCGAGTGGGTGGAAACGGTCAGTACGGGAGCGAACCGGCTGGTCGGCGCATCGGCTCCCGCAATCCTGGCCGCAACGGATGGCGTGATGAGCAAGGCGCGCATTGCGATTCAAGATAAACCTTATGGCGATGGCGATGCGGCGGGAAAGATTGTCGCGCTGCTAGCCAATGAACAGATTTCACATTAATTAACTTGGTGTAGGGGCAAACATGAAAGCATTCGTAACTGGCGGCCTCGGTCAAATCGGTTCTCATGTCGTGGAAATGATGCTGGCGCGCGGCGACCAGGTGATCGTGGTCGACAACCTGGCGACTGGCCGACGCGAGCATCTTGCTGATCATCCCAACCTGACCGTGGTGATCGACAGCATCGCCAACAAGCCGCTCATGGAGCAGCTGATCGGGGATTTCAGGCCAGACACGCTGGTTCACGCCGCTTGCTCCTACAAGGATCCTGACGACTGGTACAACGACACGCTGACCAACTGCGTCGGCGGGTCGCTCATGGTGGACCTCGCCAAGAAATGCGGGGTCAAGCGCTTTGTCTACTACCAGACCGCGCTTTGCTACGGCCTCAAGCCGATGCAGCAACCCATCCGGCTCGATCATCCGCGCAACCCGGCGGGCAGCAGCTACGCGATTTCCAAGACGGCCAACGAGTACTACATCGAGCTTTCGGGAATCGACTTCGTCACCTTCCGGCTGGCCAACGTCATCGGCCCGCGCAACGTGGCCGGCCCGCTGCCGATCTTCTATCAGCGCCTGAAGGACGGTAAAAAGTGCTTCGTCACCAAGTCGCGCCGCGACTTCGTGTTCGTCAAGGATCTCGCCGCCGTTACCGTCAAGGCCTGCGATGGCGTCGGGCATGGCGCCTATCACTTCTCTTCCGGCACGGATGTCGCCATCCAGGAACTCTACGATGCCGTGGTCGAAGCCATGAATGTGCCGGGCAGGCCCCAGGCGGACGTCAAGGAGCTCGGGCCGGACGATGTTTTCTCGATCCTGCTCGATCCGTCCCGCACCTTCCAGGATTTCGGCAAGATCGAATTCACGCCGCTGCAAACGACGGTTTCCGAAGCCATTGCCTACTACCAGCAGCATGGCACCCTGGGCGAATACACCCATCTTCGCTTGCAAGACAAGAAATAGGCGAAGGACTCGCACATGCGCATTCTCATTACTGGCGGGGCAGGCTGCCTAGGCTCAAACCTGATCGAGCACTGGCTGCCGCAGGGCCATGAAATCTTCGTGATCGACAATTTCGCCACCGGCAAGCGCGAAGTCGTTCCCGAGGTGCAGGGGCTCACGGTCAAAGAAGGCAGCATTGCCGATGAGTCGGTGGTCAACGAATGCTTCGCCGCATTCAGACCGGAGATCGTGGTGCATTCGGCCGCCGCCTATAAAGACCCGGACGACTGGCTCGAGGACACCCGCACCAATGTCACCGGCAGCATCCATGTGGCGCGGGCCGCGAAAGCCAACGGCGTGAAACGCCTGGTCAATTTCCAGACGGCGCTTTGCTACGGCCGCCCTCAGCACCTGCCGATTCCGGCGACCCACCCCGCGGCGCCGTTTACCAGCTACGGTATCACCAAGACGGCTGGCGAGCAGTTCATGCTGCTCTCGGGTGTGCCGACGCTGACCTTGCGCATTGCCAACGTTACCGGCCCGCGGCTGGCCATCGGCCCGATTCCCACCTTCTACAAGCGCCTCAAGGCCGGGCAAGGCTGCTTCTGTTCGGATACGGCGCGGGATTTCCTCGACATGGGCGATTTCCTTGCCTTCATGGATCTCGCCATCAAGGCGGATGCGCCCGTCGGGACATTCAATATCGCCAGCGGCGAAGCGCACTCCATCAAGGAGATATTCGACCTGGTCGCAGAATATCTCGGCTTGGGCCGCATCGACGTGCCCATCGTCCCGCCCGCCGCGGATGATGTGCCCGTGGTTTCGCTCGATGCATCGGCCACTTTGCAATCCTTCGGCTGGCAGGCCAAGATCAGTTTTGCCGATACCATCCGCCGGCAGTTGCAGTGGTATGACCAATACGGCATTTCCGACGTTTATTCACACCTGAAGACCCCGGTCGCCAAGTGAGACACATGGGCAATACTGATTTTTCGAATTCGCGCGTACTGGTGGTTGGCGGCGCGGGTTTTGTCGGCAGCAACCTGGTCCACCAGATTCTCGAGCAGAACCCGCGCGAGATCATCATTGTCGACAACCTGCTGTCGTCCGACGTGGCCAACATTCCCGCCGATGCGCGCGTCCGCTTCGTTTTCGGCTCGATCACCGACGACCGGATTCTCGCCGCGCTGCCCGCGGACCTCGACTATGCCTTCCATCTTGCCTGTTACCACGGCAACCAGTCGTCCATCGCCGACCCGATGGCTGATCACGACAACAACACGCTCACTTCCCTGAAGTTGTTCGATTGCCTCAAGAACATCAAGAACCTCAAGAAGGTCGTCTATGCCGCCGCCGCTTGCGCCGTCGCCGAGAAGACCTATGACGCGCCGACGGCGACGACCGAAGACCAGCCGGTCACCCTCTACCACGACAGCCCCTACTCGATTTCCAAGATCGTTGGCGAGCTCTACGGAAACTACTATTTCCAACGCTATCAGCTGCCCATCGTCAAGGCCCGGTTTTCTAACGTCTACGGCCCGCGCGAAATCCTCGGGGCAGGGCAATGGCGCGGGACGGTGCATACCGTCTGGCGCAACGTGACGCCTACGTTCATCTGGCGTGCACTGAACGGCGAGGCCTTGCCGCTGGACAACGGCGGCAACACCAGCCGCGACTTCATTTTCGTTGAAGACATGGCGCGCGGCCTGATGGCCTGTGCCTTGAAGGGTGCGGCCGGCGAAGTCTACAACCTGGCTACGGGCCGGGAGACCACCATCCTGGAATTGGCGACGATTATCAACGAATACACCGGCAACAAGACTCCCCCGGACTTGCGTCCGGCACGCGATTGGGATCGCTCTGGCAAGCGCTTTGCCTCGACTGAAAAGGCAGCAAAGACCTTGGGGTTTACATCACAGGTGGAAATCCGCGACGGCTTGCGTCGGACGGTCGAATGGACGCGCGCCAATTACGATCTGATCAAGCGCAGCATCGCCAAGCATGACAAATTGATGTGGCAAATGGGGAAATAGAAATGGACATTAAAGGCAAAAAGCTGGTTCTCATCGGCGGTGCCGGCCTGATCGGCTCGCATACGACCGACCTCCTGCTCAAGGAAGACGTCAAGGAAATCGTCATTTACGACAACTTCGTGCGCGGCCGCGTCGAAAACCTCGAGAACGCCCTCAAGGATCCTCGCGTCAGGATCTTTGACATCGGCGGCGACGTCATGCAGACGGACATCCTCGAGGCCGCCCTCGACGGCGCCGACGGCGTCTTCCACCTCGCCGCCCTCTGGCTGCTG
>OGCL01002357.1_pt1 | contig 13378 bp, 12 predicted proteins | sample 1570041 | NCBI WGS metagenome assembly OGCL01 (sample SAMN06266162, study PRJEB24511) | hot springs metagenome | isolation source: Hot spring water | place: South Africa: Limpopo | collected 2015-06-22 | reverse complement strand
GTGACGCACTCTATGCAGCAGGCAGCTCGCGTCTCGCAGCGTACCGCCATGTTCCACCTCGGCGAACTGGTCGAGGAAAACGACACCGACAAGATGTTCACCAATCCGGATGACCAGCGCACGCAGGATTACATCATGGGCCGCTTCGGCTGATCCCCGGGGTCATCCGCGGTTGAACTCAATTTCAAGGACGTTTCTCATGGGCTCCTCTCACATTTATTCCGCCTTCGACGAAGAACTGAAGTTCCTGATGCGCCGCATCTCGGAAATGGGCGGTCTGGCCGAGCAGATGGTCGCCGACAGCGTGCGTGCATTGGTGAATTCCGATGCCGCATTGGCACAGAAGGTCATCTCCGACGACGTGCTCATGGACGCCATGGAGCGCGAGATCGGCGACAAGGCTGTCATCACCATTGCCAAGCGCCAGCCCGTTGCCTCCGACCTGCGTGAGATCATCGGTGCCTTGCGGATTGCCGCAGACCTCGAACGCGTCGGTGACCTCGGCAAGAGCAACTCCAAGCGGGTGGTGGCCATTCAGGCGACCGGTGTGCCGCGCAAGCTCGCTCGCGGGCTGGAGCATCTCTCGGATCTGGCTCTGGCTCAGCTCAAGGAAGTGCTGGACGTCTACACGACGCGCTCTGCCGAGAAGGCAAAGTCCATTCGTGACCGCGACGAGGAGATCGATGCGATCTATACCTCGCTGTTCCGCGAACTGCTGACCTACATGATGGAAGATCCGCGCAACATCACCAGCTGCACGCATCTGCTGTTCTGCGCCAAGAATATCGAGCGCATTGGCGACCACGCCACGAACATTGCCGAAACCATCTATTACATGACCACCGGTGCGCAGCCGGAGGGCGAGCGCCCGAAGGAAGATCTGACCTCTTCCGTCGGTGCGATCACCGAGTGAAAGTGGCCAGCGAGGTAGAGACCGATGCAGCCGAAGATTGCCGTAGTTGAAGACGAGGAGGCCCTGTCGGTACTCCTCCGCTACAATCTCGAAGCCGAGGGCTACGAGGTCGAGACGATCCTCAGAGGAGATGAGGCCGAGATCCGGCTCCAGGAGCGCGTGCCGGACCTGCTGATCCTCGACTGGATGCTGCCGGGCGTGTCCGGCATCGAGCTTTGCCGGCGCCTGCGCATGCGTGCCGAGACCGAGCGCCTGCCGATCATCATGCTGACCGCGCGGGGCGAAGAAAGCGAACGGGTGCGTGGTCTCGCGACGGGTGCCGACGACTACGTCGTGAAGCCATTCTCCACGCCCGAGCTAATGGCCCGCGTGAAGGCCATGCTGCGCCGCGCCAAGCCCGAAGTGCTGTCCAGCGTGCTGCGCTGTGGCGACATCGAGCTTGATCGTGAAACCCACCGTGTCCATCGCAAGAGCCGCGAAGTGCGGCTGGGGCCGACCGAGTTCCGTCTCCTGGAATTCCTGATGGCATCTCCGGGCCGGGTCTATTCCCGCTCCCAGTTGCTGGACGGGGTCTGGGGGCATGATATCTATGTCGACGAGCGCACCGTCGACGTGCATGTCGGGCGTCTGCGCAAGGCGCTGAACTTCTCCAACATGCAGGACGTCATTCGAACCGTTCGTGGCGCGGGTTATTCGATGGAATCCTGAACGCCAGACTTTTCGATCAAAGGGCCGCACGGGTCATCCGTGGCGGCCCTTTTGCTTTTGCAGATGGCTCAAACGAAAACGGGTCCCGAAGGACCCGTCTCAATCTTTCAGTCTTTATGGCTCAACGTGCGGCTTTGCGGCGCTCGCTGACCGGCTGGTAGGCCAGCTTCGCGTGGTAGGTGCAGTAGGGAGCACTGTCGGCGATCTCGCAGCCGCAGAAGTGGAAGTCGTCCTTCATCGGGTCGCCAATTGGCCACTTGCAGGTGCGTTCGGTAAGCTCCGTCAGGGCCAGGCGCCGCGAGATCGGCACGACCACGTTCAGTGAACGGCGAACTTCGACTTCCTCGTAGGCCTCGACCTCAACTTCTTCCTTCAGCATCGTGGCGCCGGTTGCCCGGGTGACGGTGCGGGTGGTCGTGTTGGCTGCCGGACGGTTCTGGAACGCGGCAGGACGCTGCGTCTGAGCTGGGCGCTTGGCCGGACGGGTGGCAGACGAACTGCCACCGGCCTTGGCGCGACCGGGAAGGTTCAGGCGATGAACCTTGCCGATCACGGCGTTACGGCTTACGCCACCGAGTTGCGCCGCAATCTGGCTTGCGCTGAGGCCTTCTGCCCACAGCCGTTTCAGTCTTTCGACCCTGTCGTCACTCCATTGCGCAGTCGTCATGCCAATTCTCTCCGCCGCTCGCGTCTGTCATGGCAGAATCCGTCACCATTGCTTCGAACGAATTCGAAACAAAACCGCCTCGTTACTGTCGGTGAGCACTTCCGCCGCATGCAATCTGTTAATGAAATTTAACCTAGAGGGCCGCTGACTCCGTGACAAGAGTCGGGGGAATCATCTGGAATCGATTTTCCGGTTTTCCCCAACTTGCTTCCCGAGTGAGTCAAGTATGCAACAGGTGAAATCTTGTCCGGCATGGCTCGGATGCGCTCCGCAGAATCCGCACGGCCTCCTGCGATTCCTGTGGAATTCGTTGACATTGCAAGGCGAAATGCAGATAGTGCCCGCGCCGCCGCAAGGCGGCATTTTTAATTTTCCCGGGGTCCGTTGCGGGCCTCACCGTCCCATGTGACGGATCGTCGAGAAGGATCGTGAACGCCATGGCTGAAGCTACGCCGCTCTATCAGACCTACAATCGGGCGCCGCTGCGTTTCGAGCGAGGCGAGGGTGTCTGGCTGGTGACCGAGAGTGGCGAGCGCTATCTCGATTTCGCCGGCGGTGTCGCGGTCACCTCGGTCGGCCACAGTCATCCGCATGTGGTGGGCGCTCTGAAGGAGCAGGCTGACAAGGTCTGGCATCTGTCGAACCTCTATGAGGTGCCTGGGCAGGAGACGCTCGCCAAGCGCCTGACGGAGGTCACCTTCGCCGATCGCGTGTTCTTTACAAATTCGGGTGCGGAAGCACTTGAATGCGCAATCAAGACGGCGCGCCGCTATCACTTCAGCAAGGGGCACCCGGAGAAATTCCACATCATCACGATGGAAGGTGCTTTCCACGGTCGCACTATCGCAACGATCGCCGCCGGCGGTCAGGAGAAGTATCTTGAGGGCTTCGGTCCGAAAGCGCCCGGCTTCGATCAGGTTCCCTTTGGCGATCTGGATGCGGTGAAGGCAGCGATCACGGAAGCCACAGCTGCGATACTCGTGGAGCCCGTGCAGGGAGAGGGGGGTATTCGTCCGATCCCGGTCGAGATGCTGCGGGCCCTTCGTGACCTCTGCAACGAAAACGGCCTGTTGCTGATCCTCGATGAAGTCCAGTGCGGCGTCGGCCGCACCGGCAAACTCTTTGCCCACGAATGGGCCGGCATAACGCCTGACATCATGGCGGTCGCAAAGGGTATCGGCGGCGGCTTCCCGCTCGGCGCCTGCCTCGCAACCGAAGAGGCAGCTTACGGCATGAAGGCCGGCACACACGGTTCGACCTATGGCGGCAATCCGCTTGCCATGGCGGTTGGCAATGCCGTCCTCGACGTGGTGCTTGCAGACGGTTTCCTCGACAATGTCCGCGACACGGCTCTGGTGTTCCGCCAGGGGCTCGCCTCGCTCAAGGACCGTTTTCCTGACGTGATTGAAGAAGTGCGCGGTGAAGGCCTGATGCTCGGCATCAAGGCCAAGGTGCCAAACACCGAACTTCTGATGGCGATGCGCGACGAACATCTCCTCGGCGTGCCTGCCGGCGATAATGTCATCCGCCTCCTGCCGCCGCTGACGGTTACGGCAGAGGAAGCCCGTGACGGCCTCGCCCGCATCGAACACGCTGCTGAACACATCCGCGCCAAGGCCGCAGTCGCCGCGTCAGCCTAAGACAGGACTTTTTTCATGGCATCTCCGAAGCATTTTCTCGATCTCTCCGCAGTTACGGCAGGGGACCTGCGCGGCATTCTCGAAGACGCAAAGACCCGCAAGCAGGCAACCAAGGCCGGCACCGCCGACAAGCCGTTGGCCGGCAAGATGCTCGCGATGATCTTCGAGAAGCCCTCGACCCGTACCCGCGTGTCCTTCGATGTCGGTATGCGCCAGTTGGGTGGCGAGACGCTGTTTCTCTCTGGCACCGAGATGCAGCTTGGTCGCGCCGAGACGATCGGCGACACGGCAAAGGTTCTGTCGCGCTATGTCGATGCGATCATGATCCGCACCACCGACCACGCGCGCCTTTTGGAAATGGCAGAGCATGCGACGGTTCCGGTCATCAATGCGCTCACCGATCTCACCCATCCCTGCCAGATCATGGCCGATATCATGACGATCGAGGAGCATCGTGGTGCGGTCACCGGCAAGACGCTCGCCTGGACCGGGGACGGCAACAATGTTCTGCATTCGCTCGTCGAGGGCGCCGCGCGTTTTGGCTACAAGATGAACATGGCCGTGCCGCTCGGCTCAGAGCCCGACGACAAGATCCTGAACTGGGCCCGCAACAATGGCGGCGAGATCATGCTGTGCCATGATGCCGACCGCGCGGTTGCCGGAGCCGACGCCGTCATCACTGACACCTGGGTGTCGATGAACCAGGAACACAAGGCGCGTGGTCACAATGTCTTCCAGCCCTTCCAGGTCAACGCCGAGCTGATGAAGAAAGCCAAGGACGAGGCGCTCTTCCTGCACTGCCTGCCGGCCCACCGCGGTGAGGAAGTGACCGACGAGGTGATCGATGGCGCACAGTCGGTGGTTTTCGACGAGGCCGAGAACCGCCTGCATGCGCAGAAATCTATCCTCGCCTGGTGCCTCGGCGCGATCTGAGCAGAGGTTTTAGGGGCGGTTAGGCGTCGACTTGACGTTTCGCGCAGGTGATCCCATCTGTGCCCTTTCGGATCGGGCCGCTCAGGCCCTGTGTTTGGTACCTCGTGTGCCGGGAGTAAATTCATGTCGATGAGACAAGCAGAACTCGGCGAATTCGGTTTCGCCGGTGATGATCGCGTGGTCCCCTTTCAGGTGGAAGGGCTGGACGTGCGCGGTCGCGCCGTGCAGCTCGGCCCGCTGATCAACACCATCCTTGATCGTCACGCCTATCCGGCGCCAGTGGCGCGGCTTCTCGCTGAAGCAATCGTCCTGACGGTGCTGATCGGCACCTCGTTGAAGTTCGAGGGCAAGTTCACCGTCCAGACCAAGGGCAACGGCCCGGTCGATCTGCTGGTTGCCGATTTCAGCACGCCTGAAAGCGTCCGCGCCTATGCCCGTTTCGACGAGCAGGCCGTGGCAGATGCGGTGGCAGAGGGACGAGCTTCGCCGGAGGAACTCCTGGGGGAGGGCGTGCTCGCCTTCACCATCGACCAGGGCACCTTCATGCAGCCGTATCAGGGCATCGTGCCGCTCGATGGAACATCGCTTGAGGACATCGCCGGCGTCTATTTCCGCCAGTCGGAGCAGATTCCGACCCGGGTTCGTCTGGGTGCGGCCGAACTCTTCGACCGCGACGAAGAGGGCAAGCCTCGCCGCACCTGGCGCGCCGGTGGCCTGATCGCCCAATTCCTGCCGGAAGCTCCCGAGCGGATGCGCCACCCCGATCTGCATGGTGGCGATGGCGATGACCGGGATACGGATCTGCATGGCGACGAGGCCTGGGACGAAGCGCGTATGCTGGTTGACACCATCGACGCCGACGAATTGACCGACCCGCAGGTCGGTATCGAACGGCTGCTCTTCCGCCTGTTCCACGAGCGGGGCGTGCGCGCCTATGATCCGCAACCGGTTTACGACCGTTGCAGTTGCTCAAGGGATCGCCTCAAGGGTGTTCTCCAGGGCTTCTCTGCTGAAGAGATCGAGGCCAGCACCGAAGACGGCAAGATTACCGTGACCTGCGAGTTCTGCTCGACCAACTATGATTTCGATCCCGCGGAACTCACGCCGGCTTGACCAGCAGGTTAAGTTTCTGCGAACGGGGTAGTGAGCATTTGACCGGACGACGGAAAAATGCTCATTTCTTCGCATTCATTCATATATCCTAAATGAATGCGTCCTAGCTGTGGTTCCATCAGGAGCCGCGCCAGGGTGCAAAGTATGAACACGGATCTGTTGCAGCAAGACCGCCTCGGCAGAGGCACTTCCAATGCAAATGCAAGACGTGCAACTGGGCCTTCATGGACGGGATGGCTCCGGAATCAGCGCGATGCCTGGGCCGATGCTGCCCGGCAGGACCTTGTGGCAGAAGCTTACAGACCGGTGCTGCACCGCTTCCTCTTGGTCACTTCCGTATATTATCTGTTCGTCACCTGGGTTTACTTCTCTGAAGAGACGGGTACCGAGCGCTTGGCGCTCCTGTCAGTCAGCCTCCCAACCGCCTTGGCCCATGGGCTGTTTCACTGGGCTCTTGCTCCTGGACGGCGACGATCCCTGCGCCAGGTTGAAGCCATCGCCCTCGTCACGAACCTGTTGATGTACGTGAATACGGTCATGTATGTTTCGTGGCATTTTCGCCCGGAAAACCTCGTCTACTTCGTTCTGTGCGCGGTCGTTTTCTCCACCACGGGGGTCACGCTACGAACAACAATCGTGAGCGTAGTGACCGTCATTGGGACGCTTTTCTGGTTTGTCACGCTCCTGCCGCCTGGAGAAATTGCTGATTTCAGGTTCATCGGAGTTGCGACGTCACTGGCCGCGCTGGGAATGGCAATCCTGCTGCGAAAGGCGGTCATGCGTCAGATCGATGCCCGGGTGCTCGCGGACGAACTCGCTGCCCGGGACAGCCTGACAGGCATCGCCAACCGCCGCTCGATTTTTCGACGCATCGAAGGTCTTGTTGAACAGGGGAAACCGTTTTGGGTCGGTATTCTGGACCTGGACGGTTTCAAATCGATCAACGACATCTATGGTCATGCCGTCGGTGACCAGATCCTCTGCGGTGTGGTGGAACGCCTGAAGTGGCATGAGACCAATGCAGTGCAGTTTGGTCGTATCGGGGGCGACGAGTTCGCAATCGTCGTCGAGGGAGGAACGAACGAAAGTGAAATCGCTGACTTTGGCGATCGCCTGATCCGTGACATCAGTCAGGGCTATGACCTGCAGCCGCTGCACCTCACAGTCAGCGGAACGATCGGCTTTGCCCAGTTCCCGACGATGGCAAGTAGCGCGCGGGAAATCTACGAGAAAGCTGATTTTGCGCTCTACCGTGGCAAGCAGCTTGCCCGTCACCAGTGCACCGTTTTTACCGTGAACGACGACAAGGACATGCGTGAGAGCCTCGCGCTTGAGCGGGCGCTTCGGGAAGCGAAGCTTGAGGACGAATTGTACCTCGTGTTCCAGCCGCAGAGAGATATCGCGAGGGCCAAGGTCGTCAGTTTCGAAGCTCTTGCCCGCTGGCAAAGTCCGGTGCTCGGTCCCGTTCGTCCCGACAGGTTCATCCGCGCGGCGGAGCGCGCCGGCCTCATTCAGGATGTGAGCCGGATACTTTTTACCAAGGCGCTCGATGCTGCCGAGCACTGGCCCTCCGAACTGACCGTGTCCTTCAATCTTTCGGCGCAGGATTTAGCGGATCGGGCCTTCATCTTCTCTCTGGTCGAGGAGGTCCGTCGCAGGAATATTGCGCCGTCACGCATCGAATTCGAAATCACCGAAACCGCCGTGATGAAGGACATCGCCGCTTCGCGCGTCCTGCTGGAGGACCTCTCAGCCGCGGGCTTCAAGATCGCTCTCGATGATTTCGGCTCGGGGTATTCCAGCTTTGAATACATCGACCAGCTGCCGCTGGACAAAGTGAAGATCGACAAGAGTTTTGTGCGCAAGGTCGCGGCGAGCGCGACCTCGCGCGAAATCGTAGCGGGTGTCATCACGCTCTGCCGCAATCTCGGCCTGAAATGCGTTCTGGAGGGCGTGGAGACGGAGGATGAGATGCAGATCCTCGCTCCATTGTCGCCGCCCCTGATCCAGGGCTATCTCTATGGCAGGCCGATGCCCCAGCGCGACGTGCTGGCACTGCTGCTGCAGGCGAAGGAAGTGGAGGCGGCAGCCAGCGCGGCTTGAGCCAGAGCTCACAGTACGTCTGACCGAACTGTTACCGGCCCGAAAGCGCTTCGGCGACCGCGATCTCTGCCATCTGTAAGATCGCCTCGCGAGACTTCGCCGCGGCGATAAACCGACCGTTGTGACAGAACGTGGCGCCCGTGACGCCTGAGACCGCTTCCAGATCGCCATTGCTCAGTCCGGCCCAGGCGGCTGGAAGATCTGCGCGTTGTTCGAAGCTGTCTTCCGTCTTGCGGATGCCTGTGATGCACCAGTCCTTGTCGCGAGGGTGCACGACGAAAAGCAGATGGTCGGCGCCGGCCTTCACGATTGCCGGTCGGAAGGGCATGCCCATCGGCAGTTCAAGGACGGGATTGGTTCCATTGGCGGCGATGGCATCGAGCACCATGCTTTCGGCGCGAAGCTTGGAAGCGCGCTGCGCGATGCCGGCCTCGACGATTGCGCGAGCGATGGAGAGCGCCGCATGGAAGCCGCGATCATCGGAACCAGGCGCTCGGTCATCGAAGACGGGTTTCAGAGTTTCAAGCAGGCTCGGCAGGGTGAGGTCCGCGAGTGGCCCTGCGGCAGAGGGGCTGAGCGCCCCATTGTCCATCAGATCGATCGGCAGGACGAATTTCGTGTCGAAGCTCTGATGGAGAGCCTCCACATGGGCAGCCGGGATGCCGAGCGCGGCAAGATAGGCGCGCCCGTAATGCTTCCAGACGAGGCCGAAAGAGCTGTAAGGCTGGCCATCGTCCCGTAAAGGCGCACCCCGCTGGTGGTGGTCGAAAATCTGCGCCTCCGCATCATAGGCACCACCGACATCGTAGATGATGCGGTCGGAGGATGGCGTGATGCACTCGGGTGCGCGGCTACGCACAACCGTCGCTTCGGGATAGAGGCGTGTCAGGATGACGGACGACAGCAACTCGTCGGCATGGAAGCCGCCACTATGGGTGACGAGATGGGTAATGCTCATGCCGGAAGGACCTTTGGCTGACGGTGCGGATCAAGCCTTTCAGATAGCGGCAGTCGCAGACCAACTCAACTGGCAATCATCAGTTGAGCGTGCGTACCATGCCGGGACTGTCCAGCGAGAAGGCGGGGATTTCGACGTCGAAGCTCTCTCCGTCGTCCGTTTCCATCCGGTAGGTGCCATACATCATGCCGGAGGGGGTATCGAGCGGGCAGCCGGAAGAATATTCGTAGCTGTCGCCGGGGTCGAGCCGCGGTTGTTCGCCGACCACGCCGGGGCCGCTGACCTCGTCCACCTGGCCATTCTGGTCGGTGATATGCCAATAGCGATGGGTCAGCCGCACGGGCCTGCCCGAGTGGTTGGAGATCACGATCCGGTAGCCCCAGACATAGCGGCTGTCATCGGGGTCCGACTGTTCCTCGAGATAGTAAGGTTCAACGAGAACCTCTATGTCCCGTGTCAGTGCGCGATACATGCCTGGACCCTGCGAAACTTCCTGCGATCATGACAGAAATGGCGTTCTTTGTGGCGGTAGCAAGATCTGCCGGAGAACGCCGTCAAGCTTTCAAGGGATAACGAAGCAATCGAACCCGTCAAGGGCAATAGCTCGGCCGCGTGACTTCAAGCGGCCGAGATTGCGTCGGATCAGGCGCATGATCGGCGGTCAGAGGCCTTTGAGCGCTCTGGCGAAGTCTTCCAGCAGATCCTGTGTGTCTTCGATGCCGCAGGACAGTCGCACGGTGCCGCCGGAAATGCCGAGCTCCGCGCGGGCCTCGTCGGTGAGGTTCTTGTGCGTCGTCGTCGCCGGATGGGTGATCAGGCTCTTCGCGTCGCCGAGATTGTTCGAGATCTTGATGATCTCAAGCGCGTTCTGGAGCTTGAAGGCCGCTTCCTTGCCGCCCTTCATCTCGAAGCAGACCAATGTCGAGCCCCCGGTCATCTGCTTGGCGATGATATCGGCCTGCGGATGGTCCTTGCGGCCTGGATAGATGACCTTTGCAACCGCTGTCTGCTCGGCGAGGAAATCGGCGACTGCTGTTGCATTCTCCGTCTGCTGCTTTACGCGCAGCGGCAGCGTCTCCATGCCCTTCAGAAGCGTCCAGGCATTGAACGGCGACATGGCAGGACCCGTGTGGCGGAAGTAGTCGTGCAGGTTCTCGTTGATCCATTCCTTCGACGACAAGACGACCCCACCGAGGCAGCGACCCTGGCCGTCGATATGCTTCGTCGCGGAGTAGACGACGACATGAGCGCCGAGTTCCAGCGGCTTCTGGAAGAGCGGAGTGGCAAAGACGTTGTCGACAATCAGCTTGGCGCCGATCTGGTTGGCGAGCCTGGCCACACCGGCGACGTCGATCACTTCGAGCGTCGGATTGGTCGGGCTCTCGAGGAACATCACCTTGGTGTTCGGCCGGATCGCAGCTTCCCAATTGGCGAGATCGCGGCCATCGACCAGGGTGCATTCCACGCCGTAGCGCGGCGCAAGCGTCTCGACGACGTAGCGGCAGGAGCCGAACAGAGCGCGGGCCGCGACGATATGGTCGCCGGCCTTTACCTGGCAGAGAACGGCAGCAGCAACGGCGGCCATGCCCGACGCCATCGCACGGGCATCCTCGGCGCCTTCCAGCATGCACATGCGCTTTTCAAACATGTCGTTGGTTGGGCTGCCGTAACGGGCATAGATATAGCCGTCATTCTCGCCCTTGAAACGGGCTTCCGCTGCTTCCGAGCTTTCATAGACGAAGCCCTGGGTGAGGAAGATCGCTTCGGACGTCTCGCCATAGGGAGAGCGCAGCGTGCCGCCATGGACGAGTTTGGTTGCCGGGCGCCAGTTCTTGCTCATGCACGTGCCTTTCGAACACAAAAAAACCGGTCGCGTGAACGGACCGGTTTCGTAAACCCGGTCTATTTAGCTACTTGTTTAACGTGGCTGCAAGCCGACCGGCCAAATCACCACGGGATAAGGCTGCCTTACGCCTTCGCGGGCCTTGCGTCAATTGGTGGGCTTTGGTTTTGTCGAGCCCAAACAGGATTGAAGAGATGACCTTGAAACCCGGGATTTTGTCCGATCGTGCCATCGGCGCCTTGTTCGGCGGCGGCCAGCTGAAAAGCGAGGTCATGCTCGACAAGGACCAGATCCAGCCGGCGAGCCTGGACTTACGTCTGGGCGGCAAGGCAATCCGTGTCCGCGCAAGCTTCATGCCGGGCCGGGGGCACACGGTCGCCGAGAAGCTGGATCGGCTGACCCTGCACGAAATCGACCTGGAAAACGGCGCCGTTCTTGAGACGGGCTGCGTCTACATCGTGCCGCTGATGGAAAGCCTCGACCTGCCGGCCGAGATCTCGGCCTCTGCCAACCCCAAGAGCTCGACCGGCCGCCTCGACATCTTCACCCGCGTGATGGTCGATTACGCCCAGGAATTCGACAAGGTGCCGGCCGGCTACAAGGGCCAGCTCTATCTCGAAATCTCGCCGCGCACTTTCCCGATCATCGTGCGCCGCGGTTCACGCCTGTCGCAGATCCGCTTCCGGGTCGGCCATGCCATTCTGGGCGAGGCCGAACTCTTCGACCTGCACAAGGCCGAAACGCTGGTCGCGAGCGACATGCCGAACGTTTCTGGCGGCGGCATCGCGCTGTCGATAGACCTCAAGGGTTCAGGCCCCCATGGCCTGATCGGCTATCGCGGCAAGCATCACACCTCGGTCATCGATGTCGACCTGAAGGGTGCCCACGAGGTCCTGGATTTCTGGGAGCCGCTCTACAGCCGCGGCCGCGACGAACTGATCCTCGACCCGGACGAATTCTATATTCTCGTTTCCAACGAAGCCGTGCATGTGCCGCCGCTCTACGCAGCCGAGATGACGCCCTATGATCCGCTGGTCGGAGAGTTCCGCGTGCATTATGCCGGGTTCTTCGATCCGGGCTTCGGCCATGCTCCAGCCGGTGGCTCAGGCAGCCGCGCTGTGTTGGAAGTGAGAAGTCACGAAGTGCCGTTCATTCTTGAACACGGTCAGGTCATCGGCCGCCTTGTCTACGAGCACATGCAGGAACGGCCGGAAGGCCTCTACGGCACGGGCCTAGGCTCCAATTACCAGGCTCAAGGCTTGAAACTCTCCAAGCATTTCCGCCTGCCGGAGTAACGAGGGCCTCGGCAAAGCCGATCGCCGACGCTTGACACCAGCAGCGAACTGTTGGATTCCTCTCCCCGTCGCGGGTGTAGCTCAATGGTAGAGCAGCAGCTTCCCAAGCTGAATACGAGGGTTCGATTCCCTTCACCCGCTCCAGCGGTTTTTGCGACAGAATTCAGGATGCGTGTTCTACGCGGGATTGAATAAGGTGACATCCCTGCGTTGCCGCTTTTCGGTCGACCTACCAGCAAAGCGGCACCTACCCCCGCTCATTCGCGAAAGTCTCTATTGCCGGGAGCACTTCGCAAAGTATGTCCGTGAGGTCGTCGCGATGCGAGACGAGAAAGTCTTTTGTCATCGCACGGTCTCGAAGATTCGATTGCGTCTGTCCGTCGAGCGCCCCACCGACGTTGTACGTTCTTCCGGGGTTCGTTCGGTGTGTCAGCACGTTACGAATATCGCGAATCTCCTTGTTCCGTGGGTCCGAAAACAGGGTGCTCCATGCTCCCGTTATGGCGTCAGAAGAGAAATTTGAATTTAGCTTGGGCAAGAGCTTGTCAGGCCGAACCTTGGCTTCGTCTCCGGCATCGGATAGTGGAAATGCCGCGCCATGCTTTAGGGAGGCGATTGCGAAGATTGCAAATGCTACGGTGTCCAAACACGAGACCGCTGCACTGTAGAAATCAAATATTGAGCGTTCCTGTCGGTAGCGTTCCTGGCCGGGTGGTGAGCTTCCGTATTTGGCAAAATGCCTCGCGAACTGCGTCGCGCACTCATCAGCTTCTACATAGCGATAGGAAAGCGCATTCCACGCCCCAGAGAATTTGATCGAATTAAGGTGGCCAGATGCTTTGACGTTCATGATGTGATGGACGCGATCGTATATCTCGGACGGAAAGCCGACCGGAACATCTACACCGGTTGTGTCTAGCTTGACCATGTCTATTCCTTTGTTCGAGAGGAGCCGTTTTCCAGAATACTCTCGTGGCATCAATGACTAAGACCTCTTGTTCTTTTCTGATAGTAGACTAGGCGGATCGTACGGCATTGCTGGGCGATGATCATCGTACTTCGTGGATTCAAGACAGCGCTAGGCCAGCGTGATCCTCGCAGCAATCACTACGGCTCTGGCAAGGCGGTGCGGCTCGGCCGGTGTGGCGTCTTGTTCCAGTGGAAGGGTTTGAGCCTGAGTTCGATCACCGCTTTCCACGCCGCAA
>OGCL01002354.1_pt1 | contig 13392 bp, 11 predicted proteins | sample 1570041 | NCBI WGS metagenome assembly OGCL01 (sample SAMN06266162, study PRJEB24511) | hot springs metagenome | isolation source: Hot spring water | place: South Africa: Limpopo | collected 2015-06-22 | reverse complement strand
CCGGGTGTCGAACACAAGAACCTGCGGGCTCTGTTCCCGATGTACCAGACACCGTTCCAGGTTGTTGCGCTGAAGTCCTCCGGCATCACCTCCGTTGCGGATCTCGATGGCAAGCGCGTCTCGGTTGGTCCTGCCGGCGGCACGGCCGCAACCTACTGGCCGCGTTACTTCGAAAGCGTCGGCGTCAACCCGGTAATCTCGTTCTCCGGCGCCAATGATGCCACGAGCCAGGTCAAGGATGGCCTGATCGATGCCTTCGCCTTTGCTGCCGGCGTTCCGATCTCTGCCTTCGCGCAGATCGCGGCTGAAAACCCGGTGAACATCTTCGGCTTCAGCGAAGAAGAGCGCACGAAGATCCTGGAGGCGATGCCGGAACTGGCCGCCTTTGAAGTTCCCGGTGGTCTCTATCAGGGCTTCCCCGACCCGCAGGGTACGGTCAGCCTCTGGAATTTCGCCGTTGCCAATGCCGAAATGCCTGAAACGCTCGCCTATGAGATCACGAAGCTCGTCATGGAAAACAATGATCGCATGATCCAGATCCATGCCACGGCTGCGGAAACCGTTGCGGCGAACATCGAGAAGAACACGTTCCTGCCCTTCCATCCGGGCTCCGTGCGCTACTTCGAAGAAAAAGGCATCACCATTCCCGATGCTCTGAAGGGCCAGTGATGCGCTGAGCCTCTGCTTCACAGCGCATGCCCTGGCGGCAGCTTCGGCTGCCGCCATCCTTCGTGCAAGATCCGGCTTCCTTATCGGGACACACAACCATGACACAAGCTGACAATATCTCAGCGCAGCAAGCCGCTGGGCCCATCTTGGCTCACAATGTCGATGAGGAGCCGGTTGCGAGCAACCAGCGGCTCCATGCTGACTGGGTCAACAAGGCGATCATCGTTCTCTGCATCGCCTATACCGCCTTCCATATCGGCGTAATGAACCTCTATCCTCTGGAAACCTGGACCTATCGTCTGATCCACGTCTGTGGCGGCCTCTTCTTGGGTTTCCTGATTTATTCTGCCGTGCAGTTGCCGAACACGGCACCTGAGCAGGCGCGACGCAACCCGATCGAATGGCTGCTGTTGCTGGCCGGTATCGGTGGCATCGGCTACGGTTTCGTCATGATCGCCTATGCTTGGGGCGCATACTGGATTGTCGGCAATGCCCGGCCACCCGCATTCGTCTTCTCGAGCTTCGGTGTACCGCTACTGGCCGGAACCGCAGCCGCGCTCGCCGCCGTGTGGTTCTTCCCCAGTCGTGACCGCACACGCGTCGACTGGGCAGACTATGCGCTCGGTCTCGCCTCCATCGCCGTTCTTGGCTACATCCTCTTCAATGTTGGACCGCTCCGTCTGCGGGCCGGAACCGCCATGGCGCAACCGGCCGACTTCTATGCCGCGCTGGTGGGTGTCATCCTCATTCTGGAGGTGACCCGTCGCGTCGCCGGCCTCGCGCTCGTCGTGATCGCCTCGATCTTCATCCTCTATTCGTTCGCGGGTCCCTATCTGCCTGGCTTCCTCGGCCATCGCGGTTATGAGGCACGGCGCTTCTTCACCTATATCTTCACCGATCAGGGCATCCTCAGCGATCCGGTTGCGGTGTCGTCAACCTACATCATCCTGTTCATCACCTTCGCGGCCTTCCTGCAGGCATCGAAGGTCGGCGATTACTTCGTGAACTTCGCCTTTGCGGCTGCGGGGCGTGCGCGTGGCGGTCCGGCTAAGGTGGCGGTTCTCGCCTCCGGCCTGATGGGCATGATCAACGGGACCTCCGCCGGCAACGTCGTATCCACGGGTTCGCTGACCATTCCGCTGATGAAGAAAGTCGGCTACCCGGCCAAAACGTCTGCGGCGGTGGAAGCGGCTGCGTCCTCCGGGGGGCAGATCATGCCGCCGATCATGGGGGCGGGCGCCTTCATCATGGCGGAAGTGACCGGCATCCCCTACACGGACATCGTCATTGCCGCGATCATCCCATCGGTGCTCTACTTTGCTTCCGTTTATTTCATGGTCGATCTGCAGGCCACGAAACTCGGCATGAAGGGGCTGCCCAAGGAAGAACTGCCTGTCTTCAAGGAGCTCCTCAAGCAGGTCTATCTTTTCATTCCGATCATCATGCTGATCTACACCCTGTTCGCGGGCTATTCGGTTATCCGGGCCGGCACGGTCTCCATGATGGCGGCGGCAGTGGTCAGCTGGTTCACGCCCCACCGTATGGGGCCCCGGCTTCTGGCCAGGGCGTTCGATCTCGCCGCACGCATGTCAATCCAGCTCGTGGCGGTCTGCGCCTGCGCGGGCATCATCGTCGGCGTCATCGCACTCACCGGCGTCGGTGCGCGCTTCTCCAGTCTGCTCTTGGGCATTGCCGAGCAGAACCAGTTGCTGGCCCTGTTTTTTGCCATGTGCATCTCGATCGTGCTGGGGATGGGCATGCCGACGACCGCGGCTTATGCGGTTGCTGCGGCCGTGGTCGCTCCAGGTCTTGTCAATCTGGGCATCCCGGTTCTGACAGCGCATTTCTTCGTCTTCTACTTCGCCGTTATGTCCGCCATCACGCCGCCGGTTGCTCTGGCGGCCTATGCGGGGGCCGCACTGGCAGGGTCTGATCCGATGAAGACATCGGTGGAGAGCTTCAAGATCGGTCTCGCTGCCTTCGTGGTGCCGTTCATGTTCTTCTACTCGCAGGCCATGTTGATGCAGGGTACCTGGCTGGAAGTCGGGCATGTTTTCGTGACTGCCAGCCTTGGGATCTACATGCTCGCTGCTGCGGTGCAGGGATGGTTCTTCGGGCGGCTCACGACGCCACTCCGCCTGGTCCTGCTGATCGGGGCGCTGAGCATGATCAGCGGCGGCATGATCTCCGATCTGATCGGGTTGGTCGTTGGCGGTTCGCTGTTTGCCTATCAGAGGCGATACGTCACCCCAGCCGTGCTTGCTCGCGGCGCGGATTAAGCCGAGCAGCATTGCACTTCGACCCATGAGATAAAGGCGGCGCCGTCATCAAGATGGCGCCGTTTTTCGTTTTCGTCGGCTGGAGCAGGGCAGGCGGGTTACGGGCCGCTGGGAGCCAGCAAGGAGGTCCAGTTGCGGATGAACGCCTCGCGGGTGGCGCGATCCTGTGCGGCGAGCAGAGCCGGACCGATGCGGATCGGGCGCCCGATACCGGATTCGATCAGCGATATAGGGCCGTCGACATCCGGCGGCAGAGGTTCACCCTCCGAGAAGAAGAAAGCCTTCTGCCGGGCGACTGTCTGCCCACGCGGCGAAAGGAGATAGTCGAGAAACCGTTTTGCCAGTGCGGGATTGGGCGCGAGTTTCGGGATCAGGGCGCCGCGTGACAGGATCAGCGCATAGTCACGCGGGATCACTACGCGCAGATCCGGGTTACGACGTGAGGCTGCATAGGCATAGGAGCCCAGCACATTGTAGGCGATGCGCAGCCGACCGCTGGTGATCTGCTCCAGTACCTCGCTGTTGCAGCAGCGGGTGACGACCTCCGCGCGGCTGAAGCTTTCCAGCAACCGACCGTAAGTGGTCGGCGCCTGCAGGGCATCGTGGAAGGCGAGCAGGTAGCCAACGCCGGAGACGCGGACGTCATAGGTCCCGATCCGGTTACGATAAAGGTCCGGCTTCTCGCGCAATAGTTCCGCGATCTCGACATGCGAGCGTGGGACGTCCTCAGGCGGCACTCGCTTGCTGTCATAGACGATGACAGCAGGCTCGAACGTGAAGCCGAAAACCTCGTTGCGCCAATTCGCCCAGGAGGCGACGCGCTCGGTCTGCGGCGATCGGTGGTCTTGTGCGCAGCCATCATTGGCGAGCTTCACCAGCTGGTCGACGGACGAAGAGAGCAACAGGTCGCCATAGGTCGTATGGTTGCTGCAAGCCGTCTCGGCTTCGCGGAAGAGGTCGTTGGTGACGTAGTCATTGAACTCTACTGTCACGTCCGGAGCCAGTTGCTGGAAATCGAGGATGAGGGGTTTCATCGCATCCACATCGGTCGCCCCGTTGACCACGAGGCGTGCCTGCTCGGGGGCTATGGAGGGGAACACGATACGTTCGCCTTCAAGCGCATTTGCGCGCTCTGCTCCTGTCAGAAGGCTCATGCCTATCAGCATTAGAGATGTCAGGGTTCGGGACACCATCATGCGCTGTCCTTCAGCATCAGTGGCAGCTCTAGGACGACGGTAAAGCCGCGGTCCGGCGTCTTTTCGCGAAAAGAGAGCGCTCCCCTCAAGGCGCCAGCGACTTCCGAAGCAATGGCGAAACCCAGTCCGGAACTGCCTTCGCCCGATTTGGACGAAACGAAGCGGCGCGTCACCTGATCCCAGTCTTGCGCCGGAATGCCGGGGCCATCATCCTCTACTTCGATCAGAACAAAGTTGCCGCGTTTGAGGACCCGGACGGCGAGGACCGAGACAACCCCGTGGCGGAGCGAGTTATCGATGACGTTGACGATCGCTTCCCGCAAACTCAAGGCGTCCCCAAGCACCGTCAGAGCCTCCGGCGGCGCTTCGAATGAAACGACGATATCGGGGTCGATGGTGATCGGCACTGCGGCGCGGAAGGCTTTGCGAGCCACGTCGACCGCGTCGATCGGCGCAAGCTGGACGGAATCAAAGCGGTGAATCACCATGGCGTGGTTGAGGAGCTGCGTGGTGAAGCGGGCAAGCTCCGAGGCACGGTTCTTCACGCGGTTCAGGTGGCGGCGATCGTTTGCGGAGAGCGCTTCCTCGTCAATCAGACTGACCTGCGCAGACAGCGCGGTGAGTGGCGTGCGGATCTGGTGAGCGCTATCAGCGATGAAGCGCTGCAGCAATTGCAGCCGGTCGTCGAGGCGGCGCATGAAGTGGTTGATCGATTCCACGAAAGGCGAGAGCTCTCGGGGCACATCGACGGCAAGCGGCGTGAGGTCCTGGCTGTCGCGGCGGCGGAGCAAGTCGCCGAGCGCGTCCAGCGGGCGCAACGAGTAGCGCACAGCGAGCACCGTGCCGCCCAAGGCGAGGAGGCTCATCACCCCGACCAATGCCAGCGCCCGGGTCGTCAGTTCAGTTGTCAACTCCTGGCGCGCTTCCGTGGTCTGGGCGATCAGAACACTCGCCCAGCCTCCAATTGAAGGGTCGGCGATGGCGCGGCTGGCGGCAACAATCCGCACCGGCTCGCGACGGAAGCTGGTCGTTGCAAACAGGGCCTGGGTTCTCGCATTGGCCATGTCCTGAGGAAAGCCGAGATCCTCATATCCTGTCAGCGTCTGGCCATTCGGTGCCACGACCCGGTAGAAGATCTTGTCGCGTGGCGCGAGACCCAACAGCTCGAACGCGCTCGGAGGCAGATCCACGGCAATGCGCCCTTCATCGACCATGAGACTGTCGAGGATCTGAATCGCGGCTCCCTGAAGCAGCCTGTCATAGGCTTCGTCGGCGGCGGCGCGCGCATAGAGCCAGGCAGCCGTCATCAGGATTGCGGCACCGCCCGCGAGAACCACGGCCACCCGGATCACCAGGCGGGCAAAGAGGGAACGCCTAGTCCGCTGCATCGGACACCAGTTGATAGCCTACCCCGCGCACCGTGATGATGCGCGCCTTGGCACCTTCCAGCTTCTTCCTCAGGCGCCCGACATAAAGCTCGATGGCATTCGGGCCGGCGGGGTCGTCGAAACCGAACAATTGATCGAGCAACTGATCCTTGCTGAAGATGCGGCCGGGGCGGCTTGCAAGGATTTCGAGAAGCGTCATTTCGCGACGCTTCAACTGAATCTCTCGATTGCCAACCCTGACGGAGCGCTGGCTTCGGTCAAGCAGTACATCGCCACAAACGATGACATTGGTCGCCTCGCCGCCACTGCTGCGGCGCATCAGGACGCGGGCGCGGGCCTCGAGCTCCCGGAAGTCGAAGGGCTTCACCAGGTAGTCGTCGGCCCCAAGATCGAGCGCGCCGACGCGATCATCGATTTCCGATCTTGCTGTCAGTACCAGCACCGGAACGGTGCTCCCGCCATCGCGCAACCTCTTGAGGATCGAAAAGCCGTCCATGCCCGGCAGCATGACGTCAAGAATGACGAGGTCGTATTCGGTGAAGTCCAGTATTTCGTCGGCGGCACGACCATCCGTCTGCCAGTCGACCGTGTGGCCGATGGTCTCAAAGCGGCGGCTGATCGCCTCGCCCACATCGAGCGTGTCTTCGACGAGAAGGATGCGCATAGGGGAACGGTTGCATGTCTAAGGGCTGCGATCAAGCGAAGGCACTTATGGCTCTACCACTGTTAACGGTTTTGACAGGATCGTGACAGGATCGAGGCCTATCAATAGGCGCATCGGTCTAGGGAGAGAGCTTGGGCCGGTACTTGGGGAGGATCCCGATGTGAACGCCACGAAGACCACGCCGACGGACGTCAGCGTGAACGTCTTGCTATGGCCTGCGCTGGGATTGTCCGAGAAACGCTCAGACATTCGGGAGAGAATGATGATCCGCAACACGATGAAATTCCTGGCCGGCGCAGCCTTGGTTGGTCTTGCTGCTGCAACCGCCGCCATGGCCGAACCCACCAAGCCGGAATGCCTCGCGGGTGCGAAGCCCGGCGGTGGTTTCGACCTGACCTGCCGCCTCGCTGCAAACGCCCTGCTCGAGACCAATCAGATCAAGCAGCCGATGGCCGTTACGTATATGGAAGGTGGCGTTGGCGCCGTTGCCTATAACCACGTCATCTCGAAGCGCAGCAGCGATCCGAATCTGATCACGGCTGCATCCTCGGGCTCGGCCCTCCTGCTCGCCCAGGGCAAGTTCGGCCAGTATGACGAAAGTGCCGTTCGCTGGCTCGGCGCTCTCGGTGCGGACTTTGGCGTGATCGTGGTCAACGCCGACTCGCCCTACAAGACAATGGCGGACCTGGTTGCAGCCTACAAAGCCGAGCCGACAACGTTTGCCATCGCTGGCGGTGGTGCTGTCGGCTCGCAGGACTGGATGAAGGGCTCGCTGATCGCCAAGGCGGCCGAGCAGGATCCAAAGACCATGCGTTACGTCGCGCTTGAAGGCGGCGGCGCGGTTCTGACCGCGCTTGAAGGCGGCCACGTTCAGGTTGGCTCCGGTGACGCAGCCGAAATGGGCAAGCACCACGTCGCCGGCAAGGTGCGTATCCTCGCCGTTATGTCGCCCGAACGTCTGCCGGGTGAGCTGAAGGACATCCCGACTGCCAAGGAGCAGGGCTTCGATATCGAGTGGCCCGTCTGGCGCGGCTACTATGTCGGCAAGGACGTATCCGACGCGGATTACGACTGGTGGGTCAATGCTCTCGAAGCCATGAGCAAGACCCCGGAATTCGCCAAGGAGCGCGAGGCGCGCGGCCTGTTCGAATTCACCTTGCTCGGCAAGGACTTCGACGATCGCGTCAAGAGCGACGTAGCCAAGTTCAAGGTCATGGCGAAAGAAGCCGGCTTCTGATCCTGCTTGTGATGCGGCCCGTTGCGGGCCGCATCACCCCTTCCGCCTGCAGCGCATCGCGGACGACACAAACAACGGATGTTCCGGCTGAGGCCGGCGTCATTGCCTTGGAAGATCGCGGTGCATGTTGAATGCACACGCAGATCCCAGTGCGGGGAAACACACCATGTCGGAAAATACGAGAACCCATCAGTTGATCGGCCGCATCAGCGCCCTGGTCCTGCTTTTGCTTGCTGTGGCCTACGGCCTCGGCGGCAGTATGATTGAATATGCATTTTCGTCGGATCCCCTCGGACCGCGCTTCGTCCCGGTGATGCTGGCCGTCCTGCTCGGCCTCTTCACCCTGGTCTATTTGAAGTTCCCAGGCTCAGCGGAAGGTTTCCCAACGGGCAATCCGCTGGTTCGCGTGCTCGCCGTTCCTGCAACGCTGATCGTTTGCGTGGCACTGATGGAGCCGCTTGGCTTCGCGATCTCCATTTTCCTGCTGACGACCGTGGTCGGATGGATCTTTGGCGCTTCGCCGAAGCTGTCGCTGATCGGTGGCGTTGCCCATGCTGCCCTCTGGTGGTTCGTCTTCTCCTTCTTGCTTGAGGTCTACCTCCCGACCGGCGCCATTTTCGGCTGACCGTCGCCAGGACCTGAAAGGACAATTCCATGAGTTTCGAATATCTGTGGCACGGCTTCGGCGTCGCCCTCACGGGCCAAAACCTGTTGATCGGCTTCTTAGGCTGTTTCATCGGCACAATGGTCGGGGCACTCCCCGCGATCGGCCCGATCAACGGCATCGCCCTCCTGATGCCTATCGCCTATTCCATGGGCCTGCCTGCCGAAAGCACGATGATCCTGCTCGCCTCCGTCTACCTTGGGGCCGAGTATGGTGGTCGCATCTCGTCCATCCTCCTGAACGTGCCTGGTGATGCCGGTGCCGTCATGACGGCCATGGACGGCTACCCTCTGGCCCGTCAGGGCCGCGCCGGCGAGGCCCTCGCGCTTTCCGGTATCGCCTCTTTCGTCGGAGGAACGCTCGGCGTCATCGGGCTTGCCTTTTTCGCACCGGTACTTGCCGGACTTGCGATCGGCTTCGGCCCGGCCGAGTATTTCGTCCTGATGGTCTTCGCCTTCGCGACCCTCGGTTCCATGGTCGGTTCGCAGCCTGTGAAGACGCTGATCGGCTGCACCCTCGGGCTGATGCTGGCAACGGTCGGGCTCGATGCCACGTCCGGCGCCTATCGCTTCACCTTCAACGAACCCGAACTCGGTGACGGCATCGAATTCGTCACGCTGGTCATTGGTCTGTTCTCGATCTCCGAGGCTATGCTGATCCTCGAGCACCAGACCCGCGGCTCCACCGTCATCCGAGAACTCGGTCGGACAACCGCCCGGATGGCGGATATCGTGAAGTGCACGGGAACGATGCTGCGCGGGTCGGTGATTGGCTTCGTCGTCGGCATTCTTCCGGGTACCGGCGCCTCGGTGTCGAGTGCGGTTTCCTACACGACCGAAAAGCGGATCTCCGACACCGAAGGCACGTTCGGCAAGGGCGATGTTCGCGGTCTTGCCGCGCCGGAATCGGCCAACAATGCGACGGCTGCCGGCGCTTTCGTGCCGATGCTGACCCTCGGCGTGCCGGGTTCCGGTACGACCGCTGTCATGATGGGCGCGTTGATGCTCTACAACATTCAGCCCGGTCCGATGCTGCTCGTCGAGCGGCCGGAAATCGTGGGCGGTCTCGTTGCAGCGCTGTTCGTCGGCAACTTCATCCTGCTCGCACTCAACCTTCCGCTGGTCAATATCTTTGCCCGCGTGCTGACCATGCCGAACTGGATCCTGGTGCCCGGCATCCTGGTTCTGTCGATCATCGGCGTTTACTCCACCCATGCCTCGATCTTCGCCATCTACCTTATGCTGGCGATCGGTCTCTGCGGCTGGCTGTTGCGCAAGGCCGGGTTCGACATGGCGCCAATCATCCTCGGTTTCGTGCTGGGCAAGGTGATGGAAGTCAATCTGCGCAACGCGCTGGCCATCAGCGGCGGCGACATCGCCATCCTGTTCCAGAGCAAGATCTCGCTGGTCCTGTGGGCTCTGGCGATCGCCGTCGCCGTATTGCCGGCCTTGCTCGGCTGGCGGGCCAGGCGCCGTCGTGCTCTGGCCGCTGCCGAAGGGGCTGCCCAATAAATTAGGGCCGGCAGTCTCTGCCGGCCTCTCCCTGATCCTCCCCGGACGCGCCGCGCTCTGCCTTGCAGACGCGGCGTTTTCCGTTTGCGTGGGAGCTTCGGTGTCGCCGGACCGCTTCGAGGAATGGGGCGCGTGGTGTGCCCCAGGCAGGTCTGCGTCGGACGGAGATGCTGCGGGACATGCTTGACGTTGAAAGTTATCATCCTTCCCATCGAAAGAAGCACTGAGCTTGAGGGCGGTTAACCCGACGATAAACCCGGCCATCTACAGTTCCACAACGCACGGACAAGGAGAGGGTGAATTGGCAGAGGAACAGAAGGAAAGCTTCATTCGCGCTGGTTACGACCAGAATTCGTTTGCCTATCTCCTGAAGCGCATCTTCTGGCGCCTGATCGCTCCCTTGCCGGACAAGCTCTATATCCAGCTCAAGTTCTGGAGCATCAAGGGCGAATGGCCCGACGTCGACCATCCGAAAACCTTTTCAGAGAAGGTCCAGTACCGGAAGCTCCACGACCGCAATCCCCTTTATGGCAAGCTCGTCGACAAGCTTGCTGTGAAGGACTACGTCACGGAAAAAGTGGGTGCCGAGCATGTAATCCCAACCTATTGGGCGGGCACGAGCCTGTCGGAGATCGACTGGTCGAAAATTCCACTGCCAGCGGTGATCAAGCCGAACCATGCGAGCGGACTCGGCGAGTTCCTTTACACGCCTGAGGATGTCGAGAGGCTCAAGCGCAACGATCCGGTCAGCCAATGGCTCGCCATAGACCATGCCAGTTACAATCGCGAGTGGGCTTATTCGCAGGTCGAGCGCAAGGTCGTCATCGAGAAGATGCTCAACAAGGATGGTGGCATTCCCTGGGACTACCGTTGCTTCGTCTTCGGGGGCAAGCTGTCGTACATCATCATCGATACGCGCACCGACGATCAGGGGTATTCCGCCACCTATTCCCGTGACTGGGAGCGGCTGCCATTCTACGATCCTGACTATTATCCGCCCTATCCGCACGAGATCCCACGCCCCAAGCTGTTCGACCTCATGGTCACCCTGTCGGAGGCGCTGGGACGCGATCTGGATTTCGTTCGCGTCGATCTTTTCGACACGGGGGAAAATCTCTATGTAGGCGAGCTCACACTCTACCCGGGCGGCGGCTTTGAAGCCTTTGAGCCGCCCGAATACGATCGCCTTATCGGCGACTTGTGGCCCATCACAGATCGGCGCGGCTGAATTCAGGCCGGGTGCAGGCCTGCCTGGGCGTGCATCGCTGCCATCGCTTCGGCTGGCGGCGCCTGCAGCGCCTCGATCAGCGATGTCATGATCGCCGTGCGCAACGCATAGGTGTTGGCGGTGGTTTTCTTGTGGTCCAGTCTCTGGGCGGCGACGACCAGATTGGCTCCGTGCTGCATGACAATCTGCTGAGCCCTGACCATTGCCCAGGTCTCAATATCGATCTGTTCCCGCATGTCCGCATCCCCAGCTAAGTCATTTAGCTTGCGAGGCTTTCTCGAATCATCCTCGTGATTTGATAATATTCGATTATCCAGATTCTTTAAATGATCGTCCAAAAAAGGTCATGAATAGAAGACCTAGGTGGTTGCCTAATCTGAAAGTGCTTGAGTAGCCGGCGTTCATCTCACTCAATTTTACAATAGTGCCCGTTCTATCTGCGGAGGTCTGAGCCCCGTTTGGCATCCGACCTGCGCTTCACCAATTGAAAAAGGGCCGCCCACTGGACGGCCCTCTCGGTGTTCGCGTGGTGGCTGACCTCAGAAGTCCATGCCGCCGGCCGGCATCGCGGGTGCGGCTTCCTTCTTCGGCTTTTCGGCAATCATGGCTTCGGTGGTGATCAGGAGACCTGCCACGGAGGCGGCGTCCTGCAGCGCTGTGCGCACCACCTTGGCCGGATCGATGACGCCCTGGGCGAAGAGGTCGCCGTATTCGCCGGTCTGGGCATTCCAGCCATAGGCGAATTCAGACTTCTCGCGCAGCTTGCCGACGATGATCGAGCCTTCGGCACCGGCGTTCTCGGCGATCTGACGCACAGGGGCTTCGATCGCACGGCGGATGATGTCGATGCCGACGCGCTGGTCGTCGTTTGGAGCCTTCAGGTTCTCAAGCGCCTTCACCGAGCGGAGCAGGGCGACGCCACCACCGGGCAGGATGCCTTCCTCGACGGCTGCACGGGTTGCATGCAGGGCGTCGTCGACGCGATCCTTCTTCTCCTTCACTTCGACTTCGGTCGAGCCGCCGACACGGATGACGGCGACGCCACCGGCGAGCTTGGCCAGGCGCTCCTGCAGCTTCTCGCGGTCGTAATCGGAAGAGGTCTCCTCGATCTGCGCCTTGATCTGGGCCACACGGCCGTCGATCTCTGCCTTGGATCCGGCGCCGTTGATGATCGTGGTGTTTTCCTTTTCGATCGACACCTTCTTCGAACGACCCAGCATGTTGAGCGTGACGTTCTCAAGCTTGATGCCGAGGTCCTCGGAGATCACCGTGCCGCCGGTCAGGATGGCGATGTCCTCGAGCATGGCCTTGCGGCGATCGCCGAAGCCCGGAGCCTTGACGGCTGCCACCTTCAGACCACCGCGCAGCTTGTTGACGACGAGGGTGGCGAGCGCTTCGCCTTCGACGTCTTCCGCGATGATGACGAGTGGCTTACCAGACTGGACGACGGCTTCGAGAACGGGAAGCAGTGCCTGCAGGTTCGACAGCTTCTTCTCATGGATCAGGATATAGGGGTCGTCGAGTTCGACGCGCATCTTCTCCTGATTGGTGACGAAGTAGGGGCTCAGGTAACCGCGATCGAACTGCATGCCCTCGACCACTTCGAGTTCGGTCTCGGCGGTCTTGGCTTCCTCGACGGTGATCACCCCGTCATTGCCGACCTTCTCCATGGCTTCGGCGAGGTAGCGGCCGATCTCGGTGTCGCCATTGGCGGAGATGGTGCCGACCTGGGCAATTTCGGCGTTGTTGGAGATCTTGCGAGCATTGGCCTTCAGTTCGGCCACGACAGCCTCAACGGCGAGATCGACCCCGCGCTTCAAGTCCATCGGGTTGAGGCCGGACGCGACAGCCTTGGCACCTTCCTTGACGATCGCCTGGGCAAGAACGGTCGCGGTGGTCGTACCGTCACCGGCGAGATCATTGGTCTTGGAGGCCACTTCGCGCAGCATCTGCGCGCCCATGTTCTCGAACTTATCCTCAAGCTCGATTTCCTTGGCGACCGAGACGCCGTCCTTGGTGATGCGGGGTGCGCCGAAGGACTTGTCGATCACGACATTGCGGCCCTTGGGGCCGAGCGTCACCTTCACGGCATTGGCGAGGATATCGACGCCACGCAGCATCTTTTCGCGGGCATCAGTGTGGAATTTTACTTCTTTTGCAGCCATGGTTCACTCCTTGAAAAGCAAATGATGACCGATGTTTCTCAGGCGGCTTTCTTCTCGGCGGCCTGGGCTTCGATGATGCCCATGACGTCGGCTTCCTTCATGATCAGCAGCTCTTCGCCGTCGATCTTGATCTCGGTGCCGGACCACTTGCCGAAGAGGACACGGTCGCCAACCTTCACGTCGAGGGCGACGATCTGGCCCTGCTCGTTGCGGGCGCCGGGGCCGACGGCGATGACTTCGCCTTCCTGCGGCTTTTCCTTGGCGGTGTCGGGAATGATGATGCCGCCCTTGGTCTTCTCCTCGGACGAAACGCGGCGGACGACGATGCGGTCGTGCAGCGGACGGAACTTCATGTTTTCCTCCTGGACAAACAAAATGGAACGTCCCCAAA
>OGCL01002353.1_pt1 | contig 13394 bp, 10 predicted proteins | sample 1570041 | NCBI WGS metagenome assembly OGCL01 (sample SAMN06266162, study PRJEB24511) | hot springs metagenome | isolation source: Hot spring water | place: South Africa: Limpopo | collected 2015-06-22 | reverse complement strand
GTCGTGTCGGTTGCGGGGTGCGCCGTGGAACTCGCTTTGCGCTGGCGCGCGCCGCTCGGACAACCACGGCGAGTCAGTTAACGAGGCATGGGCGCTCCGACGCCCATGCTCACCCCCCAACCGCCCCGCCGCAGGCGCAGCCCGCAGGGGGTGGGCAGCCGAACATCCAACAGCCGGACACCCCCACGGGCCTTTGCTTCGCTCGGCCCCGCCTCGCGGGCGCAAGCGCCTCGCGCTGCGCAGGGCGGGGCCGAGCGCAGCGATGGCCCGAATGGATGTCCGATCCCGGTGGGTTCCCTTCTGTATGTGCCTGGGGCGCGCAGGGCGCGGGGTGGCGCGTGTGCCGAAGGACACACGCGCTTCGTGAACTGACTCACCGCAGTTGTTCGAGCGGAGCGCCGCAGGCGCGCAGCGAGTTCTGCGGTGCACCCCGTGACCGAGCACCCCAGGTTGCCCCGGAGCGAAGCGAAGGGGTCGCAGACAGCAGGGTCGCCCTTTCTTTGGTGACTTTCTTTCGGCGACGCGAAAGAAAGTTACTCGCATGCCGGGCGACTCCCGGCCTCCGCCCTCAAACCAGGCACACCGCAGAGATCAGCGAGCGTGCCTGCCCCGGCTTCGACAAGCTCAGCCCGAACGGTCGAGGCTGATCAGGACTGTAAAAACAATAGCTACCAGCGCTTGATGGATAAGCGCCAGAGCCCAAAAAAACCTCAAAACTTCAAACCCACCCCGCATCCACCTTGAACTCCTGCGCCGTACACATCGCCGCATCATCCGACGCCAAAAACAACACCATCCGCGCAATGTCATGCGGCCGCAGCTTGTCCGGCAGGCACTGGTTGCGCGCCAATTCCTTCTCGCCCTCGGCATCCAGCCACAGCTTGATCTGCCGCTCCGTCATCACCCAGCCGGGCGACACCGTGTTGATGCGGATCCGGTCTTGCCCTAGCGTCTTGGCCAGCCCGCGCGTGAGGCCGTTCACCGACGACTTGGCAATCGCATAGCAGGGGTAGCCCGTGCCCTTGCCCTGCCAACCGGTAGAGCCCAGGTTGATGACCGAGCCCGCACCCAGCCTGCGCATGCCGGGCACCACGGCCTGGATGGCGAAGAAGGCGGGGCGTTCGTTGATGGCCATGCGCTCGTCGTAGTACTCGGGGGTTACGGACTCCAACGTGTGCCGGTCGTCGCTGGCCACGTTGTTCACCAGCACTGCAAAGTCGCTGCCCAGCTCGGCTGCCGCTTCGGCCACGCAGGCCTGCAGGGCGTTCACATCGCGCACGTCGCACACACGCCACCAGGGGCGGGGCAGGCCTGCGTCGGCAATGTGCTGCGCCAGGGCTTCGCTGGCATTGCGCGCCACATCCACAAAGGCCACGCGGGCACCTTGTTCGGCAAACGCCGCAACGATGGCAGCACCAATGCCGCTGCCGCCGCCCGTCACAAACACGGCACGGCCTTGCAGGCTGGGGAACTTCGCCAGGCCCTGGGGGGCGCCGGTGGCATCGGTCGAGGAAGAGGAGGGGGTAAAAACCTTTGACATATAAATATTGCAATCAATCAATTGAAAAAAATTTCATTTCAAGCATCAATTGGCGTTGATAAGATGCCGTTCGTCAAGTGCCTGGCGGCAGGCCGATACAAAAAAAAGACCGGAGACACGCATGCGCCCCTTGCTGGATACCCCCTTCTCTCCGCCCGAGGGCGCTGCCTTTTCCGTGCCCATCACCGGCGCCGTGCGCTGCGTGATCGCACTGGGCAATGCGCTGGGCGAAGGCGTGTTGTGGTCGGTGCGCGAGCAGTCCGTGTACTGGGTGGACATCCTGGGGTGCGAGCTGCACCGCTGGGACCCGGCCACCGGCGCCCACCAGCGCTGGACGCTTGACGAAGAGATCTCCGCCATTGCCGAACGCGCGCACGCCCCCGGCTTCATCGTCACGCTGCGCCGGGGTTTTGCGCTGTTCGACCCGGCCACCGACATGGCCCCGCGCTACCTGCACCAGCCCGAGCCAGACCGTGCGGGCAACCGCTTCAACGACGGCAAGTGCGATGCACAAGGGCGCTTCTGGGCGGGTTCCATGGACTTTGCGTGCGAGGCCCCCACGGGCGCGCTCTACCGCTATGACCCCGACGGCAGTTGCACCCGCCACGACGACGGCTTTGCCGTGACCAACGGCCCCACCTGGTCTGGCACGGGGCAGGGCGCGGCCATGTTTTTCAACGCCACCATCGAAGGCAACACCTACCGCTACGACAGCGATCTGGCCGCAGGCACCGTGTCGAACAAAACGCTGTGGAAACACTGGCTGCCCGATGACGGCCTGCCTGATGGCATGACCACCGACGCGCAGGGCCGCCTGTGGATTGCACACTGGGGCGGCTGGTGCGTGACCTGCCACGACCCGGTCACCGCCGCCGAGCTGGGCCGCGTGCGCTTGCCAGTCAGCCAGGTCACCACCTGCGCGTTTGGCGGCGCAGACCTGCGCACACTGTTCATCAGCTCTGCGCGGGTAGGCCTCACGCCCGAGCAACTGGCGGCCGAGCCGCTGGCCGGGGCGCTGTTTGCGGTGGACACCGACAGCCTGGGCCTGCCCGCCCATCCATTTGGTGGCTGAGAGCGGCTCACAAAACCCTTCTGGCGTCGTTGCCGCGTCTTGTCGTACTTGCCCGTTCTGTCTGTGACGCGGCGCCTGGCCAGAACCGCTTTGCTGGGTTTTGTTATCCGCTCTCAGCACTGAAGAACGCAGCCCCGCGCGCTCTGCCAACCCGCAATCCCCGTCAACACACCAAAGAAAGCACACCGCCCATGACCGAGGCCACATCCTCCCATCCCATCGTCTGGCTGCACCACGCGGGGCAGCACCTGGGCCTGGTGCCCACACTGGGCGGCAGCGTGGCGGCCTGGCAGATCGACGACCCGCAAGAGGCTGGCGCGCGCATCGACCTGTGGCGCCCGTGGGATGGCGCCACGCCCGACCTGTACCAGCTTGCGTCCTTCGCCATGGTGCCCTGGTCCAACCGCATCAGCGGCGGCGGGTTTGAACACGCGGGCCAGTTCCACCCCATGCGCTCCAACCGCGTGGGCGAGCCGTACCCTATCCACGGCGATGGCTGGTTGCAGCCCTGGCAGATCACCCAGCCCGCACCCGACACGCTGCAGATGCAGCTGCGCTCCGAGCGCTTTGACGGCAATCCCCACGAATACGAATGCGTGCAGACCTTCCGGCTGGTGGAGGGCGGCCTGGACCAGTCGGTGCAGGTGAGGCACCTGGGCGCGCAGCCGCTGCCCTACGGCCTGGGCCTGCACCCCTGGTTTCCGCGCACGCCCGGCACGCGCATCACGGCGCCGGTGCAGGGCGTGTGGCTGTGTGGCGACGACCCTTTGCCCACGGAGCACACACAGCACTTCCCGCCCGGCTGGGACTTGAACACCGGCGCGCCCGCACACGGTGGCCTCATCGACAACGCCTACACCGGCTGGGGCGGCACGGCGCACATCGACTGGCCCGAGCGCGGCCTGCGCCTCACGGCCCACATGCCAGACTTTGAAAAAGACGGCGGCACGGCCCACCACTACTGCCTGGTCTACCGCCCACCGCAGGGCCCCGCGTTCTGCTTCGAGCCCATCACCCAGCCCATCGACGCCTTTCACCAGCCGGGGCAGCCGGGCCTGCGCACGCTGGCGCAGGGGGAGTCGATGGTGATGAATGTGCAGTGGCGCTACGCGCAGCACGCGGCGCGGCGTGGATGAGGGCTGCCCTATCCTCCCAGGGGTGTGCGAAGCAGGAATTTTGATGAAAATGGGCTCTGGCGCTTTACTAGAGAGCGCTAGGAGCTATCAAAATTGAAGCGTCTTGATGTGCCCGGTGCGCTGCTCCCAGCGGTTGCAGCATCTGTGCAATGGGTCGCAGCCCGCTGCAAGCCATGGCACCCGGTTTGCCATGGGTGTATGCCCCGTGGCACGCAAAAAGGTCCGGCATGCAACCCCGTTCTTACATGGCTGCCAACACTGCAGAGATGAAGCGCGACTTCTCTGCCCGGTAGCGGTCTTCTCCGCTGTTCGAATACTGCTGCTTGATCTGGTTGTACCGGGTCACCAGGTCAGCATTTGCGCGCATTGCATCCCGAAAGTGCAGAAAGAAAGATTCGAACTCCGACCCTTTTGCTACCACCTGCAAGGCAAGGTCCAAATCCGTGCGCGCTGAAACCAGCATGCACAGTGAAGGCGTGCGCAGAGTGTCGGCCTTGATTGCATAGTCAGCAGCCAGCAGGGCATCGACTGCGGATGGGTGTGCGTGCGGCTCCACCAGCACGCAGATGTCCAGGTCACCTTTGGATATCGCCCCGGGAATGGCTGAAGCGCCTATGTGCTCCACCTGCGCGTGGGGAAGGAACTGAAAGAGCTCGCGGGCGACCGATGCGAACACCGCATCGGCTCGCGGTTGGTATAGCGAAGGAGGCAGCAGTTTCATGGAGCAGAGGCCGCTGAGCGCTGTGCGGAAGGGCGGCGGTATACGTGGCGCGCAGCTTGCCAGATTATGGGTCGAATTGGTTCCCGAGGCTTGCGCTTAAAGCGTCTGTAGCTATCAAATTTTGTGCTTTTGGCTGGGTTGATAATCTATTCTTTTATCTATTCAATTTTCCATTCAGTCGGAGTATCCTTAGGCCATGCCATCCGCCGCCCAGACCTACGCCAACGCCATCCGCCCTCTGCTGCGCCCCGGCCCCGCCAAGGCGCAGGCGCTGGCCCAGGCGCTGCAGGTCAGCCAGCCCACCGTCTCCCGGGCCCTCAGCGCGCTGGGTGACGAGGTGGTGCCTTTTGGCGCCGCCAGATCTATTCAATACACGCTCCGCGATCCCCAGCGCGCCGATCTGGAAGCCACCGTGTACCGCGTCACCCCCCAGGGCGCACTGGAAACCCTGGGCACCCTCGTCCCCGTGTGCCCGCAGGGCTTTGTGATGGTCGAGGCGGGCGGGGCCCGGCTGCACAGCGATGGCCTGCCGTGGTGGATTTTTGACATGCGCCCGCAGGGCTACCTGGGGCGCGCCTACTGCCAGCGGCACGGCCAACGCCTGGGCCTGCCCGAGCGGCTGGGCGACTGGGGCGACACCCACGCGCTGCGCGCCATCCTGGACCAGGGCGACGACATGCCCGGCAACCTGCTCATCGGCCCCACCGCGCGCGAGCAGTTCGTCAACGCGCCCGACCCCGTGCCCATTGCAGCCGCGCAAAAGCTGCACACCTACGCCCAGCTGGCCGACCTGGCCGCGCGCGGCGAAGTGGCGGGCTCGTCCGCCGCCGGAGAGCAGCCCAAGTTCACCGCCTACGCAGAGCAGGCCGATGGCACCGTCGCGCATGTCATGGTCAAGTTCACCGCAGAACTCGACACCCCCGTGAGCGCCCGCTGGCGCGACCTGCTGCTGGCCGAATACATCGCCCTGCAGGTGCTGCGCGACCACGGCGTGGCTGTCGCGCAGTCAATGACCTGGATGCACGGCACCCAGCGGTTTCTGGAAGTGCAACGGTTTGACCGGTTGGGTGCGCGCGGGCGAAGGGCGCTGCATTCCTTCGCCGCGCTCGATGCCGAGTTTGTCGGCAGCGGCGGCAACTGGCCGGTGATTGCCAGGGCGTTGCTGAAGACCGGGGTCATCACCCCCCAGGCCTTTGACACGGCCTGCCTGCTGTGGGCGTTTGGCACCCTGATCGGCAACACCGACATGCACAGCGGCAATCTGTCGTGCTTGTCAGAGGGACGCAGGCCTTACGAGCTGGCGCCTGCGTATGACATGACGCCCATGGCGTTTGCACCCACGGCGGGGGGCGGCTTGCCGGATCGGACGCTTGAACTGACGGTGGGGGAGCAAGTCAGCGCGGCGGCTTGGAAAGACGCGCTTGCGATGGCGCAGGTGTTTGTTCGGCGGGTGGAGGACGAGGAAGGATTCAGTGCGGGTTTCGATGCTTGCAAGGCGGAGTTGCTGCGCCATGTGTCGATGGCTGCTGTGCGTGTCGGGCGGCTAGCGATTTAAGGGGCGCTGTGTGAGATGTACTGGTGGCGTGATTCGCTCTTCTTTTTCTTCTTTGAGTTTGCAATGCATGAGCGGGGCTGGTTACTATGGGACTGAATGGACCTTGGGCAACACTACCGGAAACCGTCGTTCATTCACCAAGCGCCGCCCGATAGTCAAATGTGCGGTCTGAGTGCCCGGCTATAGTTTGTGTGAGCTTGTGCTTGTCGAGGTTGGCGGGATTTTTATAACTCCGCTTTTGACCGGCGCACTGACCGCACTCCCAAGCTGTAAGCCACGTCCAGGAGGAATAATTGTCCAAAATATCCTGCATGCTCCAATTCGTCCCTCAGAGTTTGCGAGATACATCGCGTTAGGTTCCTTGATGAACATTTCAGAGCACGATCATGATGCGATCGTTCGCCGGGCAATCGAGCTTTTGGGCGGAAAGCAGGAATTCTTCTCAGAGGCCGATCGCGAGCTTGCAGATGTCAATAGCCGGTGGAGACAGAACGTCGAAGTCATAGGCCGCATCTTGCGAGCACACCTATTTGTTGAGCATTACATCGGTGAGTATCTTGCGAAAGCAAATCCCCGCTTGGGAGCCCTTGGTGAGGCGAAAATATCGTTCGCCCAGAAGGTTGCTCTGCTCGATGAATCTAATACCGACATTGCGCTCATACTTCCAGGGATTAAGCGTCTAAACAAGATTCGTAATCGGTTAGCTCACAATCTGGACGCTCAGGTTACTGAGGAGGACGCAACTGTTTTCTTGGGCAGTAACCGCTTTGCTGCACTGCGCGCAGCAGAAGCTGCAGACCAGGCGCTGACAGCGGAGCCGATTGAGATTCTCGAAGACTTCGCGAAACACGTTGCGATGGCGCTCAACTACGAGTTTTCGCCGATGTCGAAGGCTATCTCTCAAGCAATTCAGGAGGTGCATTTTGGCCGTGACAGAATTTAACTTGTCGGTCGTGGTGACCCACCAAAGGCGGTCAGCTTGCTTTATCCGTTATGAAGCATAGGACGCTGCACTTCATCAGCCCAAGCTTTACGCACGAAAAGCTTGAACCGCCCTTCTTCAAAGACATTGTGGATGTCTTCGAAGATCGAATGCTCTATTGGCTGATCTGCCCCGCAAAAGAGCTTTTGAAGATTCCTCATGGTGAGGTCGCTGCGGTTGCGCTGGCAACTTCATATTTGGAAGCCATTGAAATTTATTTGTCAGGACTCGACAGCAAGGGGCGATCACGCGAGTTTTTCATACGAGGGTTTCAAGCAGTTTTCGCTAAAAATACTGGCCCAGATTTCATGCACGTGGCTTTTGCCTCAGCTCTGTACGAGCTCATGCGATGTGGTTTTGCACATGAAGGAGCATTTCGGGATGGAATTTACTTCAGCAGAACGCGCCCAGAAGCCTTTCTGATCACTTGGCCGAAGAAAGATGGAGATTTTGATCCCAAAGGAAAACTGCAATCCGCAGTAATAAATCCACAAAGATTTGTGGAGGGAATTGAAGGTCACTTTCGCAGTTACATCCGAGAGTTACGCCGGATGTCAAAGTCACCGTTGCATGAACGCTTCAAAGCTGCGGTCGATCTCAAGTGGGCCGTCGGCGGCAGTGAGCGAATCGTCGGATTGACTGAAGATGAGTTTTATCGTGTCGCGTAACAAGCCGCTGCTGCGACCGCCTTCAGTGTCGCCTGAGCGGTGGAGTTGAGTTTTGGCAAAACAGCATCTGCTGCTTTTGGCCAATCTTCACAACTAGCCCTCACCCCACCGCTCGCATCCCCACCAACCCCGGCATCGCCCCCCGCATCGCTTCCAAAAACAACCTTAACCGCGCCGGATAAAACCGCGCATACGGGTACACCAAGTACACCGGCAACGGCGCCGCGTGCCAGTTGGGCACTAGGTGCAGCAGCGTCCCCTGCCGCACATCGTTGTCCACGATCCACGCCGATGAAATACACGCCCCCAGCCCGGCCAGGGCGGCGCTGCGCAGGGCGTACAGGCTGTCGGTGGCCAAACGCGGGGTGATGCTGAAGGTGTGGGCCTCGCCGCCGGGCTCTTGGGTCAGCGTGACCTCGCGGCGGTAGAAGGTGCTCAGGGCCAGCCAGGGCAGGGGCTGCAGGTCTTGCGCGTGCTGGGGCGTGGGGCGCCCGGACATCAGGGCGGGGGCGGCCAGCACGATGCGGGGCACTTCGGCCAGGCGCACCGCCACCACGCTGGGGTCGTCCACCGCACCGACCTGGATGGAGCAGTCGATGCCTTCGGCGATGAAGTTGGGGCGGCGGTCGTGCAGCATCCATTCCACGTCCACCTCGGGGTAGCGGCGCAGGTAAGCCATCAGCGGGGCGATGAACTGGTCTTGCCCAAAGGCGTGCGGCGCCAGCACGCGCAGGGTGCCGCGCGGGGTGTCGGCCGTGCCGCGCAGGTCGTCCTCCATGGCGCGCCAGTCTTCCAGCAGGGCCTTGGCGTGGGCAAAGCAGCGGTCGCCGTCTTCGGTCAACTTCATCACATGGGTGGACCGCTGCAGCAGCTTGATGCCCAGGCTGCGCTCCAGCGCCTGCAGGCGGCGGCTCACGGTGGGCTGGCTGGTGCCCAGTTGCTGGGCGGCGGCTGAGAGGCTGCCGGCCTCGACGATGCGGACAAAGGTCTGCATCAGCTCGATGCGGTCGGCGCCTGGTTGCAGCGCTGATGGGGTGGTGCTCATACGCCGAGCGTATAACGAATCTGCAGTTCAGCCTACTACCCAGCGCGGCGGTGGGCTAGAACAATCGCACCATTCCTTTTCAACCGATGGTGTTGTGATGTCTTCCATTCAAAGTGTGCATGCAAGCGGCGCGGTAGAAGCTGCCCCGGTGAGTGCGCCGCTGCTGTTGCTGCTGGCGACCACGGCGGGGCTGAGCGTGGCGTCGCTGTACTACAGCCAGCCCATGCTGGGTGTGCTGGGGCCCGACATGCAGGCCGACAGCCGCGTGGTGGGTCTGGTGCCCACGCTCACGCAGCTGGGGTATGCGTTGGGCATATTGCTGCTGGCGCCGCTGGGCGACCGGTTTGACCGGCGCAGCATCATCGTCATCAAGTCCATCGCGCTGATGCTGGCGCTGCTGCTCAGCGGCCTGGCGCCCGGCATGGGCGCGCTGCTGGCGGCCAGCCTGGCCGTGGGCCTGGCGGCCACGGTGGCGCAAGACGTGGTGCCCGCCGCCGCCACGCTGGCTCCGGCGGCGCAGCGCGGGCGCATGGTGGGCACGGTGATGACGGGGCTGCTGCTGGGCATTTTGCTGTCGCGCGTGGTCAGCGGCTTTGTGGCCCAGCAGTGGGGCTGGCGCACGGTGTATGTGGCGGCGGCGGTGGCCATTGCGCTGCTGACGGTGGCCGTGTGGCGCGGGCTGCCGCGCTTTGCGCCCACCACGCAGATGGGCTACGGCGCGCTGATTGGCTCGATGGTGGCGCTGTGGCGCCAGCACGCAGCACTGCGCCGCGCGGCCTGGGCGCAGGGGCTGCTGGCCGTGGGCTTCAGCGCGTTCTGGTCCACGCTGGCGGTGATGCTGCACAGCCAGTTCAACCTGGGCACTGCGGCGGCAGGTGCGTTTGGCCTGGCCGGGGCGGCGGGTGCACTGGCTGCCCCACTGGCCGGGCGCCTGGCCGACAAGCGCGGGCCCGAGGTGGTGACGCGCTACGGTGCCGGGCTGGCTGCTGCGTCGTTTGCGGTGATGGCGCTGGCGCCTCTGCTGCCTGCGCAGGCCCAGCTGGGCTTGATTGTGGTCAGTGCCATCGGCTTTGACTTTGGCGTGCAGGCCACGCTGGTGGCGCACCAGACCATCGTGTACGGCATCGACCCTGCGGCGCGCAGCCGCCTCAATGCGCTGCTGTTCACTGGCATGTTCATCGGCATGTCGGCAGGGGCGGCGCTGGGTGCCCTGGTGCTGGCGCAGTGGGGCTGGCTGGGGGTGGTGGGGCTGGCCACCGTGTCGTCATTGGCGGCCCTGGGGGTGCGGGTGGCGCGGCGAGCAGGAAAATTTGAATAAAAAAGGGCTCTACCGCCTGATGGGTAAGCGCTAGTAGCTATCAAAAAAAGAGCGGCCCGGGAGCCGCTCTTTCTTTTTTTGCTGGCTACCTTGCCGGTGGCCTCAGGCCTTCTTCACTTCAATGTGATACAGCCCCCAGGGGCACAGGCCAAAGCGTTCCTTCACCGGCTTGTCCTTGAAGGCGGGCAGCACATCCGCGTCGTACACCGCCCACTGCGGGCCCAGGCCGCCCAGGGCCATGGGCTGGCCGTCGATGTGGGTGGCGACGATCATGCGGTAGGCCTGCACGTCGGCCATGTTGATGGTGACGTTGTAGCCGTCCACCGCGCGCAGCACCAGCTGCACGGGGCTGCCAGCGGCCACACCGGCAGCGGCCAGCACGGTGGTGAGCAGGGGGCCTTTGAGCGTGTGGGGCTTGCTGTCGTATTCGAGCGTGGGCTTGATGGTGATGGCGGGCATGCGCTGCAGGGCGGCGGCGTCGAGCGCGTGGGCTTTGTCGAACTGGATACCGTGTTTGCCCATCATCTGGTCGATGGTGGCATCGAGCGCGCCCCGGTTGGGCTGGGTGATGGCGCCGCTGATGGTGAGCAGGGCGGGGCTGGTGGATGCTTTGGCGGGTGGGGCGGCGTGGCTGCTGGTGGTGGCGGTCCACAGGCCTGCCAGGCCGACGCTGGCAGCCACAAAGTTTCTTTTGTTCATGCTCGGTTTCTCCTCGTGTGTTGCTTGCTTGGTTGGTTGATCGATGGATGGGGCGCATCAATCCGGGGCGCATGGTAAGCGCAGGACTGGCGCTTGCCACCCAAAAAAGTGTCAGTACCTGTGTGCGTGTGCAGCACATGCCGTATGTGTCGTGTGGCATGCGTGCCCTGTGGCCTTCAACCCCCAGGGTGCATGGCGCACCCCGCCAGCGTGCAGGCGCGTGGCGCACCACAATCGGCGCCCATGACTTCTTCTTCGACGATGCTGCGGCTGATCAGCCTGGCGGCCTTTTGCAGCATGGCGTCCATGCGCGTGTGTGACCCGATGCTGGTGGCACTGTCTGTGGAATACCAGATCACCACGGGCGACGCCTCGGCGGTGATTGCCGCGTTTGCCGTGGCCTATGGTGTGCTGCAGCTGGTGTATGGCCCGCTGGGCGACCGGGTGGGCAAGGTGCGCGTGATCATCGGCGCCACGGCGGCCTGTGCGGTGTTCAGCGCCATGACGGCGCTGGCGCCCAGCTTTTCGGTGCTGGTGGTGGCGCGGGCTGCCATGGGGGCGGCGGCGGCCGGGATCATTCCGCTGTCGATGGCGTGGATTGGCGATGAGGTGGCCTACGAGCAGCGGCAAGAGACATTGGCCCGGCTGATGGTGGCCACGGTGACCGGGATGATGGCGGGCCAGTGGTTTGGCGGCTTTGCCACCGAAACGCTGGGCTGGCGTGCGGCGCTGGGTGTGCTGGCCGTGCTGTTCTTTACGGCGGCCACGCTGCTGCTGAGGCACGCGCGTGCCATTGGGGCGTTGCGCACGGTGGTGGTGCCGGGTGCACCGGCGTTTTCGCTGGCCAATTACGTCGCGGGCACGGCGGCGCTGCTGCGCATTCCGCGTGTGCGCTGGGTGCTGACGGTGGTGGCGATTGAAGGCGCGCTCGCGTTTGGCACGCTGGCCTTTGTGCCCGCGCGCATGGTCGATGGGTTTGGCCTGTCGGCCTCTGCGGCGGGCGGCGTGATGGTGCTGTACGGCGTGGGCGGGCTGATCTACAGCGTGTTTGCGCGGCGCTGGCTGGCGGCGCTGGGCGAGCGGGGGCTGGCCGTGCTGGGCGCCAGCTTCATTGCCATCGGCCTGCTGTCGCTGGCGTGGGCGCCTGCGGTGGGCTGGGCCATGCTGGGCTGCTTTTTGGCGGGTATCGGCTTTTACATGCTACACAACACGCTGCAGGTGCAGGCCACGCAGATGGCGCCCGAGGCGCGGGGCACGGCAGTGACGTTGTTTGCGTGCCTGCTGTTTCTGGGGCAGTCCACGGGGGTGCTGCTGGTGGCGTTCAGTGTGGACCGGGGCTGGTTGCCGCCAGTGTTCACGGTGGCGGCGGTGGGGGTGTTTGTGCTGGGGCTGCTGATCTCGCGCCGGGTACAGGCGCGTGGGGCGGTGGCAGTGTGATGGTTTGGTGGCCGTTGCCTTCGCCAATAAACCACCCACCGTTCACGCTGAGCCTGTCGAAGCGCTGCGCCGGGCTTCGACAGGCTCAGCCTGAACGGTGGATGGGGTGCGGCGCTGGGCTTCGACAAGCTCAACCCGAACAGTGGATTGGGGTGCGGCGCTCGTACCAGCCCTTGCTGCGGTTGACCACGGCTACCACCAGCAGCATCACCGGCACCTCGATCAGCACGCCCACCACCGTGGCCAGCGCCGCGCCGGAGTGAAAGCCAAACAGGCTTATCGCTGTGGCCACGGCCAGCTCGAAGAAGTTGGATGCACCGATCAGCGCCGAGGGGCAGGCAATGCTGTGCTTTTCGCCCACCGCACGGTTCAGGCCATAGGCCAGTGCCGAGTTGAACAGCACCTGGATCAGGATGGGCACGGCCAGCAGGGCAATCACCAGCGGCTGCTGCAGGATGGCTTCGCCCTGAAAGGCGAACAGCAGTACCAGTGTGGCCAGCAGGGCGGCGATGGACCAGGGGCCGGTGCGCGCCACGGCGGCGTCGAAGGCGGCCTGGCCCTTGCGCAGCAGACGCTTGCGCAGCCACTGGGCGATCACCACGGGAATCAGGATGTAGAGCACCACCGAGGTGAGCAGCGTGTCCCACGGCACGGTGATGGCCGACAGGCCGAGCAAGAAGGCCACCAGCGGCGCAAACGCCACGATCATGATGCTGTCGTTGAGCGCCACCTGCGACAGCGTGAACAGCGGGTCGCCGCCGGTGAGGCGGCTCCACACAAACACCATGGCCGTGCAGGGCGCTGCGGCCAGCAGGATGAGCCCGGCGATGTAGCTGTCGATCTGGTCGGCAGGCAGGTACGGCGCGAACCAGTGGCGGATGAACAGCCAGCCCAGCAGCGCCATCGAAAACGGCTTGACCAGCCAGTTGACGAACAGCGTCACGCCAATGCCGCGCACGTGCTGGCGCACCTCGGCCAGCGCGCCAAAGTCCACCTTCAGCAGCATGGGGATGATCATCACCCAGATGAGCAGGCCCACGGGCAGGTTGACGCGCGCCACCTCCAGCGCGCCCACGGCGCGGGCTGCGCCGGGCAGCCACTGGCCCAGCGCAATGCCCGCCACGATGCACAGCAGCACCCAGACGGTGAGGTAGCGCTCGAACACCGCCATGCCAGCGGCCGGGGAGGGGGGCAACGCGCTGGCAGCAGCGCGTTGCGAAT
>OGCL01002352.1_pt1 | contig 13397 bp, 14 predicted proteins | sample 1570041 | NCBI WGS metagenome assembly OGCL01 (sample SAMN06266162, study PRJEB24511) | hot springs metagenome | isolation source: Hot spring water | place: South Africa: Limpopo | collected 2015-06-22 | reverse complement strand
AGATCCTGTCGGCCAGCGAGTCCGATCTGAACGGCTACAAGGAAGTCGTGATCCGCATCGAAGGCGATGGGGTCTACGGCCGGCTCAAGTTCGAATCCGGTGGTCACCGCGTGCAGCGCGTGCCGGTCACCGAAACCCAGGGGCGCATCCACACCAGCGCCTGCACCGTGGCCGTACTGCCCGAGCCCGACGAGGCCGAAGAGGTGCAGATCAACCCGGCCGACCTGCGCATCGACACCTTCCGCGCCAGCGGCGCCGGCGGCCAGCACATCAACAAGACCGATTCGGCCGTGCGCATCACCCACTTGCCCACCGGCATCGTGGCCGAATGCCAGGACGACCGCAGCCAGCATCGCAACAAGGCCAAGGCCCTGGCCGTGCTCGCCGCCCGCATCCGGGATCAGGAGCGCATCGCCCGCCAGACCAGAGAGGCCGCCACGCGCAAGAGCCTGGTCGGCACGGGCGACCGATCCGACCGCATCCGCACCTACAACTTCCCCCAGGGCCGGCTGACCGACCACCGCATCAACCTCACGCTGTACAAGCTTGGGCTGATCATGGATGGCGAACTCGACGACGTGGTGGCCGCGCTGATCGGCGCCCAGGCGGCCGAGCAGCTGGCCGAGCTGGAGGCCGCCACCGGTGTCTGACGCGCTGCCTCGCACCGTGGAAGACGCGCTCACCCACGCGCGTGCCCTGGGCGTCGACCGCCTGGATGCCCAGTTGCTGGTGGGCGCGGTGCTCGATCGGCCGCGCAGCTGGTTGATCGCGCACGACCGCGACCCGCTGCCCGGCGACACCGCCCAGCGCATCGCCACCTTGATCGCCCGACGCGCGGCAGGCGAGCCCGTGGCCTACCTGCTGGGCGAGAAGGAGTTCTTCGGGCTCACGCTGGCCGTCAATCCCGACGTGCTCGTCCCGCGGCCTGACACCGAAACACTGGTGGAGTGGGCGCTCACATTGCTCCCCTCAGACGCGCCAGCTGACGTGCTTGACCTGGGCACCGGCAGCGGCGCCATCGCGCTGGCCATCCGCCATCACCGGGCCCGGACCCAGGTGAGTGCCGTGGACGCCAGCGCCGGCGCGCTGCAAACGGCGGCCGACAACGGCGCCCGGCTGAACCTGCCCGTGCGCTGGCTGGTCGGCTCGTGGTTTGCGCCGGTCGGCGGCGAACGCTTCGACCTGGTGGTCAGCAACCCGCCCTACATTGCCGAAGACGATGCGCACTTGCCCGCGCTGCGCCATGAGCCACGCTCGGCCCTGACGGCCGGGCCCGACGGCCTGGATGACCTGCGCACCATCGTTGCGCAGGCGCCGGGCCACCTGAAGCCCGGCGGTTGGCTGCTGCTGGAGCATGGTTGGGACCAGGCCGATGCCGTGGCGCAACTGCTGACGGATACGGGCTTTCACGAAGTGTCACACCGCCTGGACCTGGGCGGCCACCGGCGCTGCACAGGCGGGCAATGGCCAGGCTTGTCGCCCACGCATCCCGGCTCAGTGTGAACCCTTGAACAACGGTTACGAACCCTGACAACTCCGGTCCCCAAACGCACCGGTCGTCTCTACCATGCGCATCAGGCCTGCATCCTGAAGGAGACAGCCATGCGCCCCCTGCCCCCCGCCTCGTCCCGTCTGATCACCTCCCGCCGCCTGCGCGTCGCCGCCGGCCTGGCCGTGTTGTGCGCTGCCGGGGCGGCCCAGGCGCAATGGGTACCGCATGCGGGTCATGTGTGGCGGCAGGCCCAGGCCACCGTGCCTTCCCTGGCCACCGCCACCGTCCATCTGCATGCGACCAAGGCGCAGCCTGTCGCCCCGGCCGATCGCCCGCTGGGTGGCACAGGCTTGAGCCTCAGCCGCTGGAGCGGCCGTGCCGGTGTCGCGCTGGACCGTGACATCAACCCGCTGAAAGACAGCTACGTGCTGGCCCAGCCCGCCGATCAGGGTCTGCGCCTGCGCAGCCTACACATCCTGTCCGACCTGGAACTCGGCGGCGGCTTCCGCGCCAGTGCGGGCGTCGTACGCGGCGACGTGACCCAGGCCTGGTGGGGCGACGGGGACGCCGAGGGCGGCGTGCACCTCAGCGTGCAGCAACTGGATCGGCTGAGCCTGCCGGGAGCCGATGGCCGGGCACGCACCAGCGGGCTGCGCGCCTACGTAGGCGCCGGCTATCGCCTGAGCCAGGAAGCCGGCCCCGACCACACCAGCTGGCACTTCAGCGCCGACCTCGGCCTGACCCGCGGCGGCGGCACCAGCCTGCGCGCCGGCGAAGGCCTGCAGCTGACGCCGGTGCTCAAGTTCTCGATGCGTTACAGCTTCTGAGTGGCTGTGGACGTCCGACGTCCCGCTTCGGACAGGGCCATCCGCCTTGGGGCGGGCTCGACGGGCGGGGGACTGGTATAACCTGGGGTTTGTCCATTTTTCTCTCCCCTCCCCCACCATGAGCGACGTCCAACAACGCATCGACGATCTGGTCAAGAACAACCGCGTCGTCCTTTTCATGAAGGGCACCGCACAGTTTCCGATGTGCGGCTTCTCTGGCCGCGCCGTGCAGATCCTCAAGGCCTGTGGCGCCAACGACCTCGTCACCGTCAACGTGCTCGAAGACGAGGCCATCCGTCAGGGCATCAAGGAATATGCCAACTGGCCGACCATCCCTCAGCTGTATGTGAATGGCGAGTTCATCGGTGGCTCGGACATCATGATGGAGATGTACCAGGCTGGCGAGCTGCAACAGACCCTGGGCGCACAAGGTTGATCGGCACATGAGCCGTCCACACGGGCGCCTCATTGTCGGCATCACCGGCGCCAGCGGCGCCGTGTATGGCGTGCGCCTGCTCGAGCGCGCGCGCGCACTGGGCGTCGAAACCCACCTGGTGGCCACGCCAGCCGGCATCCTCAATGTTCACCACGAACTCGGGCTGGACCGTCAGGCCCTCGAAGCCCTGGCCACGCACGCCCACTCTCCGGGCGACGTGGGCGCCTGCATTGCCAGCGGCAGCTTTCCAACTGATGCCATGGTGGTGGCGCCCTGCACGATGAAGACGCTGGCCTCAGTGGCCCACGGCATGGGTGACAACCTGCTCACCCGCGCGGCCGACGTCACACTCAAGGAGCGCCGCCGCCTGGTGCTGATGGTGCGCGAAACGCCGTTCAATCTGGCCCACCTGCGCAACATGACAGCCGTCACCGAGATGGGCGGCATCATCTACCCGCCACTGCCGGCCTTCTACCACCGGCCCGACAGCATCGAGGCCCTGGTGCTCGACACCGTGGAACGGGTCCTGCAGCTCGTCGGCGTGGGCCAGGCCCAGCCGCAGCAGTGGCATGGCTTGTGACACAGTGCTCATTGACGCGGGCTTGGCCGCGTCACTGGCGTCATTTGTCTAAATTCAGCGCATCCAACGGGGCACCATACCCGTAGTGGGTGCGTGATGTTCAGTTGTCTCTTCCATTCTGTTCGCCGCCTCTCCGGAGGCACCTTCCTTTTGGCCGCTGCGCTGTGCGGCTTCGGCTTGCCGGGCGCAGCCGCGTATGGCAAGCCAGCGGGGACGCCGCATGCAGGCCCGGCCTACACCGCCAGCGTGGCGAGGGGGCAGGCCTTGTACCAAGCCTGGTGCACCCGCTGCCACGACTTGGATACCCACGGCATCGGCCCGGCCCACCGCGGCGTGTTCGGGCGACTGGCCGGGCGCGCGCCAGGGTACGACTACTCGACCGGCCTCAAGCGGGCCAGCTTCCGATGGAACGCCCGCACGCTCGACCTTTGGCTGGCCGACCCGGACGCCTTCGTCACATGGCAGCAAATGGAGTTCAGCGTGCCCGAGGCACGCGACCGCGCCGACCTGATCGCCTACTTGCGCACGCTGCGGTGAAACAGGCGGTGTGGTCTGAAGCGCACCGCCCTCAGGGCTGAGTGGGCGCTGCGCCCTGCGCCACCTGGGTGGGCTCGGCCACCCGCCACTGCCGCCAGGCCGCTGTCACCATATCGGGGTAGGTGGCCTTGCCCCGACTGCCGTTGTAGCGCCCCAAGGCCATGAAGAGGTTGCCGCGCTCGATGTCGAGATAGTGGCGCAGGATCACACAGCCAAAACGCAGGTTGGTCTGCATGTGAAAGAGGCTGGCTGGGTCGCCATTGCCGATCAGGCGCGACCAGAACGGCATCACCTGCATGTAGCCCCGCGCCCCCACGGACGAGATCGCGTACTTGCGGAAACCGCTTTCCACCTGGATCAGTCCCATGACCAGGCTGGGCTCCAGACCGGCGCGGCGGGCCTCGTAGCACACCGTCAGCAGGAACTCGCGCCGCACCAGTTCATCCGGTTTGCGCTTGAGCAGCTTGGCCTCGAGCGCCTGGGCCCATTGCTCGCACTGGCGCTTCTGGCCGGCATCGGCAAACACCAGACGGGGCTCGCTGCGGCCCACCGCGGCCGACAGCGCGGTGCGCACCGAGTCGGCCAACGGCTCCTCCAACTGGCGGCCGGCCCAGGCCGACGAGGCAGCCAGCAGCAGACCGGCCATCCCGGCTCCACCCGCCACGCGCCATGCCACCCACGCCTTCTTCCTGAACACCTGCCACATCATGTCCGAACCTTAACGCATTGCCGCCCCGCGCGATCACCCGATCTGCAGCCGAGACAGGAGGTGGTTCAGGACTTCGTTCACGGGCAGCTTGGTCGCTTCGGCATCCTGGCGACCCTGGTACTCGGCCACGCCGTCCTTCAGGCCCTTGTCGCCGAACACCACGCGGTGCGGCACACCAATCAGCTCCCAGTCGGCGAACATGGCGCCCGGGCGCTCGCCGCGGTCGTCCAGGATCACGTCCACGCCCTTGGCCAGCAACTGCGCGTGCAACTCATCGGCTGCGGCCTTGACGGCTTCGGACCGGTCGTAGCCCACAGGGCAGATCACCACCGTGAAAGGCGCAATGGCATCGGGCCAGACGATGCCGCGATCGTCGTGCTTTTGCTCGATGGCCGCGCCCAGGATGCGCGTGACGCCGATGCCGTAGCAGCCCATCTCGAAGTGCTTGGGTTTGCCGTCCACGTCCAGGAAGGTCGCGTTCATGGCCTTGGAGTACTTGGTGCCCAGGTAGAACACATGGCCCACCTCGATGCCCCGCTGGATGGCCAGCACGCCCTGGCCATCGGGCGACGGGTCGCCTTCCACCACATTGCGGATGTCGGCCACCAGGTCAGGCTCGGGCAGGTCGCGGCCCCAGTTCACGCCGCGAATATGGAAACCTTCTTCGTTGGCGCCGCATACCCAGTCAGCCATGTGGGCCACGGTGCGGTCGGCGATCACCTTCACCGGCTGCTTCAGCCCGATCGGTCCCAGGTAGCCGGGCTTGCAGCCGAAGTGCGCGACGATTTCCTTCTCGGTCGCAAAGCGGAAGCCCGCCTTGAGCCCCATGGTCTTGCCCGCACCGTCGGTCAGTTCGATCTTGCCGGCCTTGACTTCGTTGAGGTCATGGTCGCCACGCACCAGCAGCAGCCAGATCGTGCTCTTGACGACCTCGCCTGCCTCGTTCGTCTCATCGGTGGCCAGCACGAGCGACTTGACCGTCTGGCTCAGCGGCAGGCCCAGCAGCGCAGCGACATCCGGGCAGGTGCTCTTGCCTGGCGTGGCCACCTTTTCCAGAGCCTGGGTGGCCGCGCCACGGGTGGGCAGCAGGGCCACGGCCTCGGCCAGCTCGATGTTGGCCGCGTAGGTGCTGGTCGGGCAGTAGACGATGGCGTCTTCGCCCGTGTCAGCAATCACCTGGAACTCGTGCGAGCGGTCGCCGCCGATGGCACCGGTGTCGGCGGCCACGGCGCGGTACTGCAGGCCCAGGCGGTCGAAGATGCGGCAGTAGGCGGCGAACATGCCGTCGTAGCTCTTGCCTGCGCTCTCCACATCGCGGTCGAAGGAGTAGGCATCCTTCATCGTGAACTCGCGGCCACGCATCACACCGAAACGCGGGCGGCGCTCGTCGCGGAACTTGGTCTGGATCTGATACAGATTCTTGGGCAGCGCGCGGTAGCTGCGCAGCTCCTGCCGGGCGATGTCTGTGACCACCTCTTCGGCCGTGGGCTGGATCACGAAATCGCGCTCGTGGCGGTCCTTGAAGCGCAGCAACTCGTCGCCCATCTTGTCGAAGCGGCCGGTCTCCTGCCAAAGCTCGGCGGGCTGCACGACCGGCATGGACAGCTCGACGGCGCCGGCGCCATTCATCTCATCACGGATGATGCCTTCAACCTTGCGGATCACCCGCAGGCCCATGGGCATGTAGGTATACAGCCCGGCCCCCAGCTTCTTGATCAGGCCGGCGCGCATCATGAGCTTGTGGCTGACGATCTCGGCGTCGGACGGGGCTTCCTTGAGGGTGGAAATAAAGAAGTGAGAGGCTTTCATGGGGCAAAAAAAGCGCACCGCCTGAATGAGGCCTTGACACCTGCACTAGGCGTTTCGGCTCAGGGGTGCAATAATGAAACCAGTTGAAAGATTCGGAGTTGATTATGCTCGACCGGGAAGGGTTTCGCCCCAACGTCGGCATCATCCTGCTCAACCACCGGAACCAGGTTTTCTGGGGCAAACGCATTCGCACCCATTCCTGGCAGTTCCCGCAAGGGGGCATCAAGCATGGTGAGTCGCCCGAGCAGGCGATGTACCGCGAACTCCACGAAGAGGTGGGGCTGCGCCCCGACCAGGTGCGCATCATCGCACGCACCCGCGACTGGCTCCGCTACGAGGTGCCCTCACACTTCATCCGCAAGGACGCACGGGGCCATTACAAAGGCCAGAAACAGATCTGGTTCCTGCTCCAACTCACGGCGCGTGACTGCGACATGAACCTGCGGGCGACCAACCACCCCGAGTTCGACGCCTGGCGGTGGCATGAGTACTGGGTCCCGCTTGAAACCGTCATCGAGTTCAAGCGTCAGGTCTACCAGATGGCCCTGTCAGAACTGGCGCGCTTTCTGCCGCGCCCCTCTGCCCAGGGTAGCCGTTACCTGCGCGGTCACCTGCGCGGCGCACCGTCTTCCCGGGACCTGAGCCGTCCGCTCGAAGCGGGTCTCGACCCGGACGAGGCAGACCGCGCCGCATGAGCCCGGCACCGTGAGGCCGGCGCCCCAGGGCGCCGGCGGCTCAGACCTTACTCGATCTCGCGCGGGGTGGCGCACTCGGCGTCACCGGGGTTCACGCTGCAACGCGCACGCTTGACGATGTTGAGCGTCGTCTTGTCGTACATGCCCTGGCGTGCGATGGCAATGCGCGATTCACGCAGCATCACGAGGTACTTGGGCAGCACTTCGGGCGGCAGGTCCTGCCACATGTTGGCCGGGATGGCACGCTCGGCCGTGCGCACAAGGTTGAGCGCGCGGTCGTACTGCGACAGCCAGAACTGGCGCGACTTCTCGCCGAAGCCTTCGGGGAACTTGGTCCGGTTGATGATCATCTGCACGGTCGGCACCATGATGGGCAGACGCCCGATGCCACCCGTCGTGCCCATGCCCTTGTGCAGCTCCAGCGGCTGGTAAGCCACGGCAGGCAGCGTGACCATGTCGACCATGCCGTTGTTGAAACGCGGGCCAATGTTGGTCACGTCCACCGACACCGGCTGGGCACCGATGCGCTGGATCATCAGCGCCTGGGCCTTGTCGTAGTCAAAGGCAGCGATTTTCTTGCCGGCCAGGGCCTCGACCGAGTTGATGCGGCGGTCGCGCACCATCGGGTAAGCCGCACCCAGCGGGAAGATGCCAGCCACCTCGTGGTTGCCGTTGACCATCAGCTTGGCGGCTTGAGGCGAGGCGAACACCTGGATGACGCGGCGCAACACTTCGTAGCTGGCCTCGGTATCGGCCTTGCCGTTGCGAACAATGGTGGTCGAACCAATGCTGTCGATCGAGCCGGCGATCTCGTTGAACGGACGCGTGCGGAAGGAGGTGGCGATGACGCCGTCGCACTGACCGGCACGGTAGTCCTCCACGGCGACGCGCTCATCGACGTGCACCTTGAGCTGCATGTCGACACCTTCCTTCTGCATGGCCAGCACGTAGTCGGTGGCGGTGGCAAACACATCGCCGGTACGGCCGGCGATGTCCCACACGCAGATGGTGGTTTTGGCCTGAGCCGAGACTGACAGCAAGGTGGCCGAAGCAGCCACCGCGAGGGTGGCCAGCGCTGAACGGGCAGCGAAACGAGGGTAACGGAGTTGGGGCATCGGGCGATCCTTGAAAACAGAGCACGTCAGATGACGGCCTGCCTTTTTAACGTACTCCGCCAGTGCCATCAGGACAGGGGGAACCCTAGGACCCCTACTCCGGGGGGGCGCAACAGATGACCGCAACGTGAATCGGATCGGCGGGCACAACGCTTGCCAGTCACTCGGCCGAGCGGTCAGCCAGTACCAGGTTGTCGCGGTGAATCATTTCCTGCTCGTTGGCAAAGCCCAGAATGGCCTCGATCTCGCAAGAGGGCTTGCGGGTCAGCAGTCGGGCTTCGCTGCTGGCGTAGTTGGCCAGCCCGCGCGCGATGTCGCGGCCGCGCTGATCCTGCACGGCGATGACATCACCCCGATGGAACTCACCGATGACCTCGACCATGCCGATGGGCAACAAACTTTTACCTTCGTCGCGCAGTTTGCCCACTGCCCCGTCGTCAATGACCACTGCCCCCCGCAGTTGCAGGTGATCGGCCATCCACTGCTTGCGCGCGGCCAGCTTGGCGGTGGCCGCCACGAACAGCGAGCCGATGGCCTCACCCTGACTCAGGCGCACCAGCACGTCGGGCTCCCGCCCCCAGGCAATCACGGTGGACGCGCCGCTGCGCGCCGCACGCTTGGCCGCCAGCACCTTGGTGATCATGCCGCCCGTGCCCACACGCGAACCGGCCCCGCCGGCCATCTGCTCCAGCGCCGGGTCGCCCGCTGTGCACACGTCGATGAAGCGCGCAGCCGGGTCCTTGCGCGGATCGGCGCTGTACAGGCCCTTCTGGTCGGTGAGGATCACCAGCGCGTCGGCCTCGACCAGATTGGCCACCAGCGCGCCCAGGGTGTCGTTGTCGCCGAACTTGATCTCGTCGGTGACCACCGTGTCGTTCTCGTTGATGACCGGCACGACCTTGTGTGATAACAGCGTCAGCAAGGTCGAGCGCGCATTGAGATAGCGCTCGCGGTCGGCCAGATCCGCATGCGTGAGCAGCACCTGGGCGCTGCCCATGCCGTGCTCGCGCAACTTGCTTTCATACATCTGAGCCAGGCCCATCTGACCCACTGCGGCCGCTGCTTGCAGCTCGTGGATTTCTTTGGGGCGGGTGGCCCACCCCAGGCGCTTCATGCCTTCGGCGATGGCGCCACTGGACACCATGATGACCTCGCGCCCGTCGGCAGCCAGCGCCGCCATCTGACGGCACCAGGTGCCGATGGCCTCGGCGTCCACGCCCTTGCCTTCGTTCGTGACCAGGCTGGAGCCCACCTTCACGACGATGCGGCGGGCCTGCTTGAGGATCTCGTTCATGCGCGGGAGCTGCTCTTGGCGACGGTTGGCTTGGCTGCGGCCTTCTTCGCCGCGACCTTCTTCGCCGCGACCTTTTCCGCCGCGACCTTCTTCGCCGCGACCTTTTTCGCCGCGACCTTTTTCGCCGCAACCTTTTTGGCCGCGACCTTTACAGCGACCTTCTTCGCGGGCGCTTTCTTGGCCGGCGCGACGGGGGCTGCCGCCTTCTTGGCCGCGGCCTTCTTCGCCGGTGATTTCTTCGCGGGGGCCTTCTTCGCGGGGGCCTTCTTTGCAGGGGCGTTCTTGACAGCCGCCTTCTGGGTGGCCGGCTTCTCCGCAGGCGCCTTATCTGCAGGCGCCTTCTTCGCGGCGGGCTTCTTCACCGCAACCTTCTTGGCGGCCACCTTCTTGGCAGGCGCCTTCTTGGCAGACACCTTCTTCGCAGCGGCCTTGGGTTTGACCAGCCCACCCAGGTCATCGTCGTAGGCCAGGCCGGCCTGAGCCAGCAGGTCGCTGGCCATGGGCAGCGGCGGACCATCGAAGCGCACGTCGGCTTCCTTATGGTGCTCCTGCATTGCCGCCACGTGCTGGTAGATGGTCTGCACCAGCTGCTCGCAGCCCTGGCGGGTCAGCGCCGAGATCTGGAACACCGGGCCCTTCCAGCCATAGCGGCGCACAAAATCCAGCACCTTGGCCACGCGCTCTTCTTCCGGGATCATGTCCAGCTTGTTGAGCACCAGCCAGCGCGGCTTGTTGTAAAGCGCCTCGTCGTAGATCTTCAGCTCGTTGACGATCGCGCGCGCCTGCTGCACCGGGTCGACACCTTCGTCGAACGGCGCCAGGTCCACCACATGCAGCAGCACGCGGGTGCGCTGCAGGTGGCGCAGGAACACATGGCCGAGGCCAGCGCCTTCGGAGGCACCCTCGATCAGGCCCGGAATGTCGGCCACCACGAAGCTCTTCTCGGGGCCCACACGCACGACGCCCAGGTTGGGATGCAGCGTGGTGAAGGGGTAGTCGGCAATCTTGGGCCGTGCGTTCGAGATCGCGGCAATCAGCGTCGACTTGCCGGCGTTGGGCATGCCCAGCAGCCCCACGTCGGCCAGCACGCGCAGCTCCAGCTTGAGCTTGTAGGCCTGGCCCGGCCAGCCCAGCGTCTTCTTGCGCGGAGCACGGTTGGTGCTGGTCTTGTAATGCAGGTTGCCAAAGCCGCCGTCGCCGCCTTTGGCCAGCAGGCGCCGCTCGCCATGCTCCAGCAACTCCATCATCACTTCGTCGGTCTCAAAGTTGCGGATGATGGTGCCTACCGGCATGCGCAGCACAACGTCTTCGCCGGCAGCGCCGAACTGGTCCGCCCCGCGCCCCTGCTCGCCGTTGCGCGCCTCGTAGCGGCGCTTGTAGCGGTAATCGATCAGGGTGTTGATGTTGCGGTCGGCTTCCACGTAGACATGCCCGCCCCGTCCGCCGTCGCCGCCATTGGGGCCGCCGAAGGGAATGAACTTCTCGCGACGGAAGCTGATGCAACCGCTGCCGCCATTGCCTGCTGCCACATCGATGGTGGCTTCGTCGACGAATTTCATGGGGCTGGAGTCCTTGTGGAGAAAAACACAAAAGCCCCGGCGAGCCAGGGCTTGGGATCGGGGCGCAGCCCCGGGGCCGCCCTCAAGCCAGGCCTGAGGGGCAGCCGTCGAGCGTGTGGGCTCAGACCGGGGTCACGACGACCGTCTTGCGGTTCAGCGAACCCTTGACGGTGAAGGACACGGTGCCGTCGACCAGCGCGAACAGGGTGTGATCGCGGCCGGTGCCGACGTTCGGGCCAGCGTGGAAACGGGTGCCACGTTGCCGGACGATGATCGAGCCTGCGGGGATCACTTGGCCGCCGTAGACCTTCACACCCAGCATCTTGGGTTGGGAGTCGCGGCCGTTCCGCGTGGAACCGCCGCCTTTTTTCTGTGCCATGGAGCTACTCCTGGTGGGCTAAGGGTTGGAATCAGGCGTTCACAGAGCCGATTTGCAGCTCGGTGTAGTTCTGACGGTGACCTTGGCGCTTTTGATAGTGCTTACGACGACGCATCTTGAAGATGCGGACCTTGTCGTGACGACCGTGGGACACCACAGTTGCCTTCACGGTTGCGCCAGCCACCAAGGGCGTGCCCACCTTCAGTTCGCCGCCGTTACCAACAGCCAGAACCTGGTCGATCACGATCTCTTGGCCAACGTCCGCAGCAATCTGTTCTACTTTGATCTTTTCGCCAGCAGCAACCTTGTATTGCTTGCCACCGGTTTTTATGACCGCGTACATGTTGAGACCTTCCATTTAAGGACAAAAGAAAACCCCGCCCTTTCGAGCGAAGCCCTCAACTGTAGCACGCGTCGCTGGAAGAAGTCAACACCTGACCGCTGCTGCCTGTGCTGCTGCCTGTCGGCGCATCCTCGGTCGCACCCGGCCCCCAGGCGAAAAAGCGCAGCACGTCCTCGCGCTTGGCCAGGGTGTCGCTGTAGCCCAGGTGGATGAGCTCGCGGGTGAACGACGACTCGAACAGCAGGTAGGAAGCCAGCGCCGCCCCCCGCGCGTTTGCACCGCTGCCATACACACCCACCGCGCGCAGCATGGCCCGCACGGCCGGCGGCAGCGCCCAGAGGTGACGGGCCGCGATGTCGTCGATGCGCTGACTGGGCGCGATCACCAGCACGTCCACCGGCCGAAGGTCCGTCTGGGCACGCTGCTCCGGACTCAACAGGCTGAGCGTGTGGTTCACCCGGCGCAGGCGCTCGATGTCCACGGCCAGCGCGTCCAGGAAGATGCTGGACATCGCGTGGCCGGCCACCTGCGCCAGATTGGGGTATTCCGGCAGAGGGTGACGGGCCTCGGGCGGCTCATGCAGTCGGCCGGCACCGATGACCAGGATGCGGTCGGCGCCCAGGTGGATGGCCGGCGAGATCGGCGCCGTCTGGCGCATGGAGCCATCGCCGAAGTACTGACGCTGGCCGCCCACCTCCAACGGCACCGCCGGGAACATGAAGGGAATGGCGGACGAGGCCATCAAGTGCTCGACGGTCAAGGGCGCATGCATGCTGATGCGCTGCGAGCGGGCCCACGGCGCCACCGGGCGGGCGCTGTCGTAGAAGGTGACGTGTTCGCCCGTGCTGTAACTGGAGGCTGTGACGGCCACCGACTCCAGGTGGCCGCTGGCCAGCAGCTCGGGCAGGCGGTCCATCTGCAGCACCTGGGGCAGCAGGTCGTGCAGAGGCTCATTGTCCAGCAGCGAGCGAGGCCGCGCCTTGCGCCACCGCGCCAGCGCCCAGCCCGCCGAAAACAGCGTCAGCCACTTGGCGCCGGTGCGGATGACCCCGAAGGAATCAGCCCGGAACACCTGCTCAGCACGCAGGTGACGCCAGATCTCGATCATCGTGCGCAGCGCCAGTTGTGCGGCAGCCGCCTCGAAGGCAACCTCACCCTTGGCCATTTGCCCACCGAGTTTTGCCGCCGCCCCGTTATTCGCCATGATGCTCTGACGGGCCTCGACCGGATCGACATCCGGCGCCAGCGAATCCTGAGCCCATGCGGCGGTTGCCAGGGAACATACGCATGCGAAGCCGAAACAAAGTCCGCGAACCATGGCGAGACGCTCCTATGTTGACAGGCGCTCACAATTATCCCGCCGCGCCGCCCCTCCAACGGACGTTGGTCTGAAACGGCAAGCGCATAGGCCCGAAAGCCCCGAGAAAACGAGCGTTCGGGGCACGGGATGTGAAAGAAATCGAAAAGAGGAATGGTGCCGCTTACGTGACTCGAACACGTGACCCCATCATTACGAATGATGTGCTCTACCAACTGAGCTAAAGCGGCCCCGTGCGGCAAAGCCGCGAGGCGGGTGTCTTTTACTGTTGCGCGCGCGCCAGCGCAAGGGCGTTTGTCACGCA
>OGCL01002350.1_pt1 | contig 13418 bp, 9 predicted proteins | sample 1570041 | NCBI WGS metagenome assembly OGCL01 (sample SAMN06266162, study PRJEB24511) | hot springs metagenome | isolation source: Hot spring water | place: South Africa: Limpopo | collected 2015-06-22 | reverse complement strand
GCCCCCCTGCGCTGCCTCCTTCGGCGGCGGTTTGCTCCATCAGGACGCCATTCCATGAAATACCTACCCCCGAAAGGGCTTCCCCATGCCCCTCCCTGTGGAGAGGGCCTGGAAGGGCGCTGCCCTCCCGGGAGGATCTCCGTTCATTCCTGGAGTGTGCGGCGCAGTGGCACAGAGGTGTGGAGTGGTGGAGATAAACTGAACAAAACAATGCCGGCCCTCCAGCGCGCTCTAGCCCGGTCGCTGGAGGGCCGGATCCTGCACCTTGCACACGAGCTACTGATGATCCATCAGCAACCTGGTTACGCTCCCAGCGGCTCAGCCGGGCGCGTGCTTTCGATCTCCAGCACGCCGCCGCGCTGGAAGACCAGTTGCCCATTCTCCAGGTCAACCTCAATCGTATCACCCGCCTTGAAGATACCCTGCAGCAACTCGCGCGAGATCGGCGTCTCCAGCAGACGCTGCACCGTGCGCCGCAGCGGCCGCGCTCCGTAGACCGGGTTGTAGCCCTCGGTCACCAGGAACTCCTTGGCCGCCTCGGTCAGGGTCAGCGTAATCTTCTGCTCGCGCAGCCGCTCTATCAGATCGCCCACTTGCAGATCGATGATTCTGGTGAGATCCTCCATCGTGAGCGGATGGAAGAGGATAATCTCGTCCACGCGGTTGAGGAACTCGGGCCGGAACTTCTGGCGCAGCGCCTCATCAACTTTCTTCCGCGCGTCCTTCATATCGATCTGCCGCGGGCCTTTGCCGCTGGTGGCAAATCCGATCCCCCCGCCCTGCAGATGCTCGGTGCCGGCGTTGCTGGTCATGATGATCACCGTATTGCGGAAATCCACCGTCCGCCCCTGACCATCGGTGAGGCGACCGTCGTCGAGCACCTGCAGGAGCGCGTTGAACACATCTGGATGGGCCTTTTCGATCTCGTCGAACAGCACCACCTGGTAGGGTCGCCGGCGGATACTCTCGGTGAGCTGACCACCCTCATCATAACCAACGTAGCCGGGCGGGGCGCCGATCAGCCGGGCCACGGTATGCCGCTCCTGGAACTCGCTCATATCAACGCGGGTCATAGCCTCATCGCTGTCGAAGAGGAACTCCGCGAGCGCCTTGGCCAGCTCCGTTTTGCCTACACCGGTCGGGCCAACAAAGATAAAGCTACCGATCGGGCGACGCGGGTCGCGCAGGCCGCTCCGCGCCCGCCGGATGGCGTCGGAGAGGGCCACAATCGCCTCGTGCTGGCCGATGACCCGGTCGTGGAGGCGCTCCTCCATGTGGATAAGCTTCTCCCGCTCCGTCTCCAGCATCCGGCTGACGGGCACGCCGGTCCAGCTCGAAACGATCTGGGCAACGTCCTCATCGTCAACCACTTCATCGAGGTTGGCCGCCTTGAGCCACGCGTCGCGCTCGATTTCAAATTCGGACTGGAGCGCCAGGTAGCGCGAGCGTAGCAGCGCCGCCCGCTCATAGTCGCGGCGGGCGCCGGCTTCCTCCTCTTCCTGCTGCAATCGGCGCAGCTCGGTCTCTTTGGCCTTGAGCGCCGGCGGCATCGAGAAAATGTCAATGCGCAGCTTGGCGCTGGCCTCGTCGATCAGGTCAATGGCCTTATCGGGGAGGAAGCGGTCGTTGATGTAGCGGCTCGAGAGGTGGGCGGCAGCGTGGATCGCGGCATCAGAAATGGTCAGTTGATGGTGTTCCTCGTAGCGCTTCCGCAGCCCCCGCAGCATTTCGACCGTGGTCTCGACATCCGGCTCTTCGACGAACACCGGGCTGAAGCGGCGCTCCAGCGCAGCGTCTTTTTCGATATGCTTGCGGTACTCGTCAATCGTCGTTGCGCCCACTACCTGGATCTCACCGCGGCTAAGAGCCGGCTTGAGCATATTGCTGGCATCAATGCTGCCGGCCGCAGCGCCCGCGCCGACGACGGTGTGCAATTCGTCAATGAACAGAATAACTTTGCCCTTGGCGTTGCGCACTTCATCCATCACCGCCTTGAGCCGCTCCTCGAACTCGCCGCGGAACTTCGACCCGGCCACCATACCCGCCAGGTCAAGCGCCAGCAGGCGCCGGTCACGCAACGTCGGCGGCACGTCGCCAGTTACCAGACGCTGGGCCAGACCTTCAGCAATCGCCGTCTTGCCCACGCCCGTCTCGCCTACGAGCACCGGGTTATTCTTGGTGCGCCGCGAGAGAATGCGGATGACACGGGTGATTTCGGCGTCGCGGCCAATGACCGGGTCGAGCTTGCCCTGCCTGGCCATATCGGTCAGGTCGGTGCTGTATTTCTCCAGGATCTCGTAGCGGCTCTCCGCGCCGGGGTCATCGGAGCGCTGCGCGCCACGGATCTCCATCAGCGCCTGGTAGATCCGCTCCTGGTCAACGCTAAAGCTGTGCAGGATGCGGGCCGATGCCCCTTCCCGCTCACCGCTCAAGGCAATCAGCAGGTGATCCACGCCCACGTACTGGTCGCCGAGGCGATTGGCCTCTTCCTCGGCCCGCTTCACCAGCCGCTGCGTGCGTGGTGTCACGTATACCTGGTTGCCCAGCCCGTACTGGCCGTACACCTTCGGCGACTTCTCCAGCTCGCGCTCGACGCGCTGAGCGACCAGTTCCAGGTCAACATTCAATCGCGCAAGCGCGCGCGCTGCCAGGCCGTCACGCTGGCGCAGCATAGCCAGGAAGACATGCTCAACATCGAGCTGCGTGTGATGCTGCTCCTGCATGATTTCCTGCGCAGCCTGGAAGGCGTCTTGCGCCTTTTCCGTAAATCGCTCAAGTCTCATACGACATTATCCCTCACTCGTGTGACGCTCCTGGCTCCTGCTGGCGTTCGGAGGAAGCACCCTTGCCCCCGGCCGCGAACGGATCGCTTATAACCGGAACGCATCTGTAGTATAGCATACGCGCTTTTAGCCTGCTTCGCGCCAGTGTAAGAGTTGTATATACGGTTCAGGCTAGAGCGCCGCTGGAGTGTAACAAATGTTTGCCGCTTTCTCAGCGCGCTGAGGAGCGCCGGAGCCCGTCCCGATGTGAACATAGCCCGCGTGGGAGGGTTTGGGAGGGGTGCGCCCTCCCATTATATTCATTCGGCGTTGTGCGCCCCGCGAATGGCGCCCGGAGACGAATGCCTGCGGCTGCCTCATAAGATTCCTTTAAAAGTGAACCCGTACGCCGCCCGGTGCGTGTTCACACTTCTCCTGGGTGCGCGGGCATCTTGCCTGCATACGGGCCATCGCGGGCGAGACGCCCGCGCCTCCGGGGCGACGCCTTACCCCACATGTGAACACGTAGGCCGCCCGGCGTGATTGACGGCCTGCCCGACCCGTGCTACCATTGCTCGAAATATCAACCAAGCTCGGGGGGCCAGGAGAGCCTGGCTGAGATTGCGGACCGACTGATGCCGCTGACCCGTAGAACCTGACCTGGGTCATACCAGCGTAGGGAAGCGCCAGCAGCCCTCCTGTGGCCGCCGTCCTCTACCCGGGTCGGCGGCTTTTTGCTATCGCCCGCGCCTTTGCCCGTGTTGCGAAAGGATCGCTGTATGCCTCGCCTCATCGTCTGCCTGGCCGTCGCTCTGCTCCTCGCCGCCTGTGGCCAACCCGGCGCCAGTCGCCCCACCCCTCCACCACTGGTTACCCCCGCCACCAGTGTTGTCCCTGCCGGGGCGACACCCGCCGCAGGCACTCGCCGGATCGTCGTCATGACCCACGATAGCTTCTCTGTGAGTGAGGAGGTGCTGGCTGGCTTTACGGCTCGCTCAGGCATCAGCGTTGAGTTTCTCAAGGCTGGTGACGCCGGAACTACGCTGAACCAGGCCATTCTCAGCAAGAACGCGCCTCTCGCCGATGTGCTCTTTGGCGTAGATAACACGTTTTTGAGCCGCGCGCTTGCTGCCGATATTCTCACGCCCTATGCCTCGCCGGTTCTTGCCAACCTTCCCGATGATCTCAAGCTCGATCCGGAGAATCGGCTCCTGCCGGTTGATTTCGGCTATGTGGTGATTAACTACGACAAAGCGGCGCTCGCGGCTGCCGGCCTGACCCCGCCAACCGATCTGCGCGATCTGACCCTGCCCGCCTGGAAGGGCAAACTGGTTGTCCAGCATCCGGCCACGTCCTCGCCCGGTCTGGCATTTCTCCTCGCCACCATCAGCCACTTTGGCGAAACAGGCCCATACACCTGGCGGGAGTTCTGGCGCGATCTGCGGGCCAACGAGGTGCTGGTGACCCAGGGCTGGAGCGAGGCGTACTACACCCATTTCAGCGGCAGCAGCGGCGCGGGGGCCTATCCGCTGGTCGTGAGTTATACCACCAGTCCCGCCGCCGAGGTGTTCTTCAGCGAAGGACGCCTCTCCGAACCACCCACGGGTAATCTGCTCGTCCCCGGTGGCAGCTTCCGGCAGATCGAGTTCGTCGGTATCCTGCGCGGCGCCCGCGACGAAGCCGCTGCCCGCGAGTTCGTTGACTTCATGCTCCAGCCGGAGTTCCAGGCGGATATTCCGCTCCAGATGTTTGTGTACCCCGCCAACCCCCGGGCGCCGCTGCCCGATGTATTTCTCCGCTTCGCCGAACTGCCCCCTGAGCCGGCCGATCTTGCGCCTGACCTGATCGAGCAGCGCCGCGATCAGTGGATCGCTGAATGGACAGAGATCGTGCTCCGATGAGGGCGCTCGACCTGTCGCCCGGACGTGTCGGCGGCGCCCGCCGCGCGCTCCTCCGGGCAGGGCAGGGGGCCGCGCTGGCGCTGCCGGTGGCGTTTCTTGCCCTGTTCTTTTTCTATCCCCTGTTCGCTATCGCGCGGCTGAGCTTCGCCGACGGGATGGCCGGGGTGCTCGAAACTCTGGGCACGCGCTACTACTGGCGCGCGCTTGCCTTTACCACCGCGCAGGCCGCGCTCTCGACGGCGCTCACCCTGGCCCTGGGGTTGCCGGGGGCCTACGTCTTCGCCCGCTACGAGTTTCCGGGCAAGGCCCTGTTGCGAGCCGTGGCCGGTGTGCCGTTTGTGATGCCCACAGTGGTGGTGGCCGTGGCCTTCGGGGCCCTCCTGGGGCCGCGCGGGCTGATCAATCAGGCGCTCCAGGCCCTGTTCGGGCCGGCCACGCCACCGATCCGGCCGGGTGGGCTCCAGGCGGTGCTGCTGGCCCACGTCTTCTACAACTACACCGTGATCCTGCGCCTGGTGGGCGGGTTCTGGGCCAACCTCGACCCGCGGCTGGAGCAGGCCGCCGCGATGCTGGGGGCCTCGCGCCTCCACGTGCTGTTGCGGGTTACGCTGCCCCTGCTCGCGCCCGCCATCGGCGCGGCGGCGCTGCTGGTCTTTATCTTCACTTTCACGAGCTTCGGGGTGATGGTCATCCTCGGCGGGCCGCGCCTGGCCACGCTGGAGGTGGAGATCTACCGCCAGACCGCCCAGGCGTTGCGCCTCGACGTGGCCGCGACCCTGGCGTTGATCCAGCTTGTCTGCACCCTGGGGTTGAGTCTGGTTTACACGCGCCTGGCGGCACGGGCGGTGACGCCGCTGGAGTTGCAGCCGCGCAGCTACACCGCCCGCCCGCCACGCACACGCCGCGAGAAGGTGCTGGTCGGCGCCGCCATGCTACTCATCACCGTATTGCTGGGCGCCCCGCTGGCAGCCCTGGCCCTGCGCTCGGTGCTCGCCCCGGGTCCCGGCGCGCCGCGTGTGACCCTGGCCGCTTACCTCGCCCTGGGCCAGAATCTTACCGGCTCGGCCTTCTTTGTGCCCCCAACGGCAGCGATTGCGAACTCCCTCCGCATCGCCGCCACCACCACACTCCTCGCGCTGAGCATCGGAGTTCCGGCGGCCTACCTGCTGGCGCGCCGACCAACGCCGCCACGGCCGGGCGCCCCGCTGCCCGAGAAGCGCCTGGCCGTCATCGCCCTGCTCGATGCGCTCTTTATGCTACCCCTGGGGACGTCGGCAGTCACCCTGGGACTTGGCTACATGGTAGCCCTGAGCGTACCGGGGCTTGGCGGCTTGCGCACCTCGCCCTGGCTCATCCCCGTGCTGCACACCCTGGTTGCCCTGCCCTTCGTGATCCGCGCCCTGGCGCCGGTGCTGCGGGCGCGCAGTCCGCGCCAGCGCGAGGCGGCGGCGCTGCTGGGGGCCTCGCCGGCACGGGCATGGCTACGGGTCGAAGTGCCACAGATCGCCCCGGCCCTGGCTACCGGCGCCGTGTTTGCCTTCACCGTCTCACTCGGCGAGTTTGGCGCGACCCTGCTGCTCGCCCGCCCCGAGGCGCCAACCCTGCCGGTGATGATTTTTCGCTTCCTTGGCCAACCCGGCGCGCTCAACTACGGCCAGGCCCTGGCCCTCGCCACCATCCTGATGCTGGTCACCGCCGCCAGCTTTCTTCTGCTCGAACGCCTCCGCCCGCCGGGTGGGGAGTTTTGAGCGGTGGAGGCGTTCGAGCAAGAGAAATTACAATCGCATCAGCTCTGCGCTCAGACCACCACCGTCTCCTGATACACCCCGAACACCTCTCGCAGCACATCGCACATCTCGCCGATGGTGCAGTAGGCGCGCACGCAGTCGAGAATGGCGGGCATCGTATTCTCCTGGCCCTGGGCCACTGCGCGCAGCTCGGCCAGGCGCTGCCGCACCAGCGCATTGTCGCGCTCGCGGCGCACCCGATTCAGGCGCTCCAGATGCTTGCGCTCGCCCTCGGGGTCCATCTCCAGAATGGGGATCTCCAGGGGCGCCGGAGTCTGATAGGCATTCACGGCGACGATCTCACGCTCGTGGTGGTCAATCTCCTGCTGGTAGCGATAGGCCGCGTCGGCGATCTCTTTCTGGAAGTAGCCGTTGCGAATGGCCGCGATCACCCCGCCCTGGTCGTAAATGGCCTTGAAATAGGCATTCACTTCCTGTTCCATCCGATCGGTCAGCGCCTCGACGAAGTAACTGCCGCCGAGCGGGTCAACAGTATTGGTCACACCGCTCTCGGCGGCAATGACCTGCTGCGTGCGCAGGGCAATGGTAACCGCCTTCTCCGACGGCAGGGCCAGGGCCTCGTCCATCGAATTGGTGTGCAGGCTCTGCGTACCCCCCAGCACCGCCGCCAGGGCCTGGATCGCCGTGCGCACGATGTTCACTTCCGGCTGCTGGGCCGTCAGCGAGCAGCCCGCGGTCTGAGTGTGGAAGCGCAACCACCAGGAGCGCTCCTTCTTCGCCCCGTAGGTCTCGCGCATCAGGCGCGCCCAGATGCGTCGGGCCGCCCGGTACTTGGCGATCTCCTCGAAGAAATCGTTGTGCGCGTTGAAGAAGAAGGAAATGCGCGGGGCGAAATCGTCAATGTCGAGGCCGCGGGCCAGACAGGCCTCCACATAGGCCCGCCCGTCGGCCAGGGTAAAGGCCAGTTCCTGGGCAGCCGTGCTGCCCGCCTCGCGAATGTGGTAGCCGCTCACGCTCACCGGGTTCCACTGCGGCACATGACGACTGCCGAACTCAATCGTGTCCGCCACCAGGCGCATACTCGGCTCGGGCGGGAAGATGTATTCGTTCTGCGCGATGTACTCCTTGAGAATATCGTTCTGAATCGTGCCGCGTAGCTGCGTCCAGGGAATGCCGCGCTTTTCGGCTACAACCAGGTACATCGCCCAGATCATCGCTGCCGGCGAGTTGATCGTCATCGAGGTCGAAACCTGGTCCAGCGGAATGCCATCGAGCAGCACTTCCATGTCCGCCAGTGAGGAAACCGCCACGCCACACTTGCCGAACTCGCCCTCCACCAGAGGGTGGTCAGTATCGCGACCGTAGAGCGTCGGCATATCGAAAGCGATGGACAGACCGGTTTGCCCCTGGCTCAGCAGGTACTTGAAGCGCTGGTTCGTCTCCTCGGCCGTGCCGAAGCCGGCGAACATCCGCATCGTCCAGACCTTGCCACGGTATCCTGTGGGGTGAATGCCCCGCGTAAAAGGATACTCGCCAGGATGGCCGATGTCGCGCAGGTAGTCATTCTGCGCCAGGTCCAGCGGGGTATAGAGGCGCTCGACGGGGGCGCTGCTGGTGGTCATGAAGCGAACCGGGCGCTCAGGAGCGCGCTCCAGGGTGGGCCAGAGACACTGCTGCTCCCAGCGTTCCTGGGCCGCCTGTACCTGCTCTTTCGATTCGAACATCTTCGTTCCTCCGGGCCTCGTATGCTGGTGGGCTTGCGACTATGAAAGGGATGTCAGACTTCCCCTCGGGCAGGGGCGTGGAGAACCGGTGGCCCCCTATCCCAACCGCTCCTTAGCCATTGTAACACGTGGGGATAGCGCACATACTCCCGGGTCCAGGGTTGATGCGACGGCCTCGAGCGCGCGCAGCGCCACCCCGGTCGCACCCTGCTAAGAACGGGGCGCCGCTTCGCTCACCCGCGACCAGTCAGCAATGTTCCAGGTGATAGGCGCTGTTGGATCGGCCTGGACACCGGTAAGCGACGGACCCACCAGGGTCACGTCAATCCGCTGGAAGAGGGGCAGCACCGGGAGTTCCTGCATGAAGAGTTGCTGCTGGCGCAGATAGGCGGCGGCGCGTTCTTCCCGCGCCAGCGAAGTGGTGGCGATACGGATGGCCCGGTCGGCCTCGAAGAAGCACCAGCCAGAGAAGTTGTTGCCCGTCCAGCCGTTGTTCTCGTTGGGCACCCCGGCGCAACTCCAGCGCTCCCAGCCCCGCGGGTCCGGCCCGGCGATCCAGGCAAAGAGAGCTACCTGAAAGGTGCGCCGGAAGAGCGGCCCATCGGCGCTGTACAGTCCGGCTGTGGGCACTTCTTGCAACGATGTGCCGATGCCAACCGCGGCCAGGTCGGCGCTGATCCGCTCGGCGGTAGCCAGGCGCAGCGGCGAGTTCTGCGTCGTCACCAGGGCCAGCACCAGCGGCTGGCCGCCAGTCTCGCGCAGCCCATCGCCGTTGGTGTCTATCACCCCGGCCTCGTCCAGCAAACGGCGGGCGGTATCGGGGTCGTAGGCGTAGCGGGTGATCTGATCCGGCGGCGCGGCAGCCCATTGTCCTGGTATGATCCAGCTATCAAGTACCGCGCCATACCCGGCCAGCAACCCGGCCACCAGCGCCTCGCGGTTGATGGCATGGGCGATTGCCCGTCGGACGCGGATGTCCTGCAACGCCGGCACATCGAGGTTCAGCGTGAGATGCTCCCACACCGGGCTGGGTACCGCGCTCAGCTTGAGGCTACCCTGCTCGGCATCGGCACGGAGCAACCCCAGCGTTTCGGGCAGCGGTTGCTCCAGCAGGGCTACATCCAGGCTGCCGCCGGTCACCGAGGTTCGCAAGAGATCGGGATTGTCGCGGAAAATGAAGGTGATATTCTCGAATGGCCCCGTCCGACCCTGGTAGTAAGGATTGCGCGCCAGACGCACACTGCCCTGGTCGCGCCGTTCTACCACGTAGGGGCCATAGCCCACTGGTGCGCGCGCAAAGTCGCTGCCACGCAACTCGTCTGGATTGCGATTCAGCAACAGGTGGCGCGGCAGCGGCGTCCAGTATACCGCAGGGTAAGCTGGATCGGTATAATCGGGCTTCAACACCGCCCGGGTGGTGTGCGCGTCCACCTTCTCATAGCGGTCGAGCAGGGCCAGTTTGCCCGCCGCTTCCTGCCCCATGTACACCTGCCGGGCCAGTTCATAGGCGTAGAGCGAGTCATCCGCGGTCACCGGCGTACCGTCCGACCAGGTCAGCTCGGGGTTCCAGCGGTAGGTCACGCTGATCTGTTGCACCTGGGTGATCACGGCGGTGGCGGTGGTGGTGATCATCCCCGCGCTGTCGAGGTAGACCTCGACCGTTCCCACCGTCACGTCGCCATTCTCCAGGCTGGGCACCCGTTCCAGCACACCGGTGGTTGTGTAGGCGTAGCTATGGACCAGCAACGGGCTGGGAAAGAGCAGTTCGGTGATCGGCGCCGTGATGCGCTCGTCGGCAGGGTCGTCGTGGTAGGGCAGCAGGTCGCCGGGATCGTCGAGCAGGCCAATCCGCAGGCCACGTTCGGCAACCGGTGGTGTGACGCTTGCAGTTGCGGACGCCGGGACGCCAGTGGGTGTCGGCGCGAGAGTCGCTGCTGCGGGCACGATTGCAGTTGTGGGAGACGGCTCACCGGCCACGGAGGTAGGACGGGGCGCTCCGCCTTCAATCTCACAGGCAGCCAGCAGGATCGCAACCAGAAGCAAGAGGAGGGCGCGCGAGGATTTCATAGGCGCGGCGATTGTACCCGATCGCTCGCAACTTGTCGAGTGCATCTGTGGGTGGTACGTGTTCGCATTTGGGGTAAAGGAATCTCAGGAGGCAGCCGTTTGGATAAGCAGCCGCAGGCATTCGTCGAAGGTGGCGTGTTCACATTTGGGGTAAGGCGTCACCCCGGGAGCGCGGGCGTCCCCGGCCGCCGCCGTAGTCGCCGGGGCGGCCGTAAGGCATCACCCCGGGAGCGCGGGCGTCCCGCCCGCAAGGGCCTGGATGCGGGCAAGATGCCCGCGCTCCCGGGAGAAGTGTGAACACGTACCTGTGGGTGATACGTGTTCGCATTACGGGGCCGGTGTGCCATCAAGGCGCCCCGCTCTCCAGGTCCGCCGGGGCAGGCAGCCCTCCCATGGCGGTGGCGGTCAGAGCGGCCCGCTCGACGGCCCGGGCCAGCGTATCGGCAGCGATGCTGCCCAGCACCAGCATGTGTGGCGCGGCGCGACGCCCGGTTGCCAGGGCGAACACCGTGTCCCCATCAAACGGTGTGTGCACCGGGCGAATAGTCCGCGCCAGGCCATCGTGGGCCATCTGGGCCAGCTTGGTGGCCTCGGCCTTGGTCAGCCGCGCATCGGTGGCAACCACGGCGATGGTTGTGTTGCCGTGCTCTTCGCGACGAGCGCCCAGCGTTGCCTGGAACTGAGGATCGCGCAACACGTGGCTGGCGTCGAGGAGGCGCCCATCCGGGCCGCGGGCGCCCGCCAGCATCCCCCCCTGCTCGCGCCAGACATCGCCAAAGGCATTCACAACCGCCAGAGCACCCACCACGGTGCCGTCGGCCAGGGTCTCGCTCCACGTGCCGACACCGCATTTCATCGCCGCGCTCGGCCCCAGCGCCTTGCCCACCGTAGCGCCGATCCCCGCGCCGACGCAGCCTTCGGCCACAGCGGCGCTGGCGGCGCCACAGGCCGCATAGCCCATCTCCGCATCGGGGAAACGCTCGTGACTGCCCAGGTGCAGGTCGAAGATCACCGCAGCCGGCACGATCGGCACCCGGGTGATCCCCACATCGAAGCCTACCCCCTGCTCGCGCAGCCACTGCACCACCCCGCTTGCCGCTGCCAGACCCATGGCGCTCCCACCACAGAGGACCACTGCGTGGACCTCCTGCACGCTATTCTCTGGAGCGAGCAGATCGGTCTCGCGTGTGCCGGGAGCGCCACCTCGCACGTCCACGCCGCCTACCGCCCCCGCCATAGTCAGCACCACGGTCACGCCCGTCAGCGCCTCGGCATCGTGGGCATGGCCCACCAGCACGCCGGGCACATCGGTGATTGCCGGCATGGTCAGCCTCCCTGAACGTTCCTACGAACGACTTATCTCTTCGGCGCGCTGCAGAGCAGGATAACTGGTCGCCGGGATCGTCGGGGCCTGGCGCGAAGCGTGGGCGCCGTCAGTCCCGCAGTAGGGGCAGATGCTCCAGGTCAGGTCAATCACGCGATGGCAGGCGTCACAGTGTCGGCGCAGCGCGGTCTGGCAGTGCGGGCAGAGGATAAAATCCGGCTCGATTGGCCGCTGGCACTCCGGGCAGACGTACTTCTCCTCGATGTCGCGCCGCAGGTATTCCTGCTCCAGTTCGCGCTCGTAGCGCTCGGCGAGGGTCTGCGGCGGGCGCAGGATCAGGTGCAGCGGAATGCCCGCAAACGGCAACAGGAGCACCAGACTCACCGCCAGCACCTGTACCGAGACATCCTCGCTGCGCCGGCGAATATCACGGTAGGCCCACAGCACCGACGCAGCCCAGATCAGCACCAGGTAGGCCCCGATCAGGATACCCAGAATCTGCACAATCGGAACCAGGTTCGTCAACAGGTCCTGCAACGCGTCCATGGTGTCATCCGTTTACGACAAGGTCAGCGGCGGCCTACAATTTCCTGGTCTCTGCCTTCAGCACGAACACCGTCGCGCCGCCCACCTGCACCTCCAGCGGCGCTGGCGGATAGAACTCGCCCGATTCGGCGATTGGCGGCATAGGTGAGACGAAGCGAGCGCGGGTCGAACAGTGTTCGCGCACCACGTGGATCACGTGGTTGACCTGCTGATCCTCGACGCTGAGCATCAGTGTCACGTTGCCTTCGCGCAGGAAGCCACCCTGGCTGCTCAGGCGCGTCACCCGGTAGCCGTGCTCCGTCAGCGCGTCCACCAGCATGGCCGCGTCCTGCGGCTGCACGATAGCGAGCACCAGTTTCATACCATAGAACCTAACCGCGGGACCGGCGCCAGCAGTGGTTCAACTTCGGCGTAGATCTGCGCGGCCACCGCCTCAACCGGCTGGTTGGCGGAAAGGCGCCGCCAGCGCCCCGGCTCGCGCTTCATCAACTCGAAGAACCCGGCCACCACCCGCTGGTGGTAGGCCAGATCGCGAGCGTCGAGCCGGTTCCATTGGGCCCTGGCATCGCCAGCGCCCGGGGCCGTGGTGCGTTCACGCTGGGCCCGCTTGCGGCGCAGGCCCTCTTCCACGTCAATGTCCAGATACAACGTCAGGTCGGGCATCAGGCCGCCAGTGGCAACGGCGGTGATTGCCTGGAGTTCGTCAAGGTCGCGTCCCAGTCCGTAGCCCTGGTAGGCGAAGGTAGAATCGGCGTAGCGATCGCACAGCACGATCCCGCCCGTGCTCAGGTAGGGCCGGATCAGTTCGCTCACCAGTTGGGCCCGCGCCGCTGAGAACAGCAGCGTTTCCGTCGTGGGCGCCATCTCCGTATGGCGCAGATCCACGAGGATCCGGCGGATCATCTCGCCGATGCGCGTCCCCCCCGGCTCGCGGGTCAGAATAACCGGATAGCCTTCGGCCTGTAGTCGCTCATAGAGCAACCGCGCCTGGGTGCTCTTCCCGCTGCCTTCCGGCCCCTCAAAGGTGATGAAGACGCCCATCGCTGTTGATGATCCACTCCTTATGCGAACATCGGGGAAACCGGGTTTCCCCACGCCCCTGCCCATCGGGAGAGTGCAGAAGGGCCAGGCCCTCCCGGGAACAACCCGCCAGCGCGGTGAGCCTGTCGAACCGCACCCCTGCCTGTGGGGGCGGCAAGCCCTCCCCACCGGGAGGGTTTGGGAGGGCTTCGCCCTCCCAAGAACAAATATTTTTCATTCTGGTGTTGTGCGGCGCAGCCGCACGGACGACTGAGGTGAACATACGGGGAAACCGGGTTTCCCCATCCCCCTGCCTGCCAGGGTGG
>OGCL01002347.1_pt1 | contig 13433 bp, 16 predicted proteins | sample 1570041 | NCBI WGS metagenome assembly OGCL01 (sample SAMN06266162, study PRJEB24511) | hot springs metagenome | isolation source: Hot spring water | place: South Africa: Limpopo | collected 2015-06-22 | reverse complement strand
CGGATTTGCCAGGCATTCGGTAATTTCTGAGGGCATGGTGAGGATTTATGTGAGCGCGGGACCTGGGGAATTGTGCGCTCCCGCCTCCTCGCCAGGCGCCTGGATGCTCGAAGAGGAGTGCGAGGTGACAGGCGGCCCGGGAGCCGGTGAAAGCGTGGTCTGCAGCCCGGTTGCCCACGCGCCAGCTCCAGGCGGCTGGAAGACGGGCAACTACTGGGCGAATATTCGCGCGCTGGCGGCGGCCCGGGAGTCGGGCGCGCGAGAAGCGCTGCTGTTCGATGCGGAAGGCATTCTGCTGGGATGCGCATGTGCGAGTGTGTTTGTGCAAATGGATGGGGCGTGGCTGACCCCGGCGCGTGCGGTCGGGGCCAGAGACGGCGTGGTTCGCCAATGGGTGCTCAGTCGGCTGGAGGTCGAAGAGGCGCGCTTGAGGCGCTAAGACATCCCAAGGGCCGAAGACATGTTTTTTACCAACAGCCGCGTGGGAATCGCGAGGGTCTGCACGGTGGACGGCCGGACTCTTGGCGGCAGCCGCACCGCGGAGGAGCTGGCCCGGACGCCGGCCGCGGCTGACGCACGACGACGCGACGAGATCCCGCTCGACAAGCGCTTCTACGCCGGCGGCGGCGGCTCGGTGCGCGGCTACACCTTCCAGTCCATCGGCCCGCGCGATGCCGGCAACAAGCCGCTGGGCGGCGCCAGCCTGCTGGAAGTCATCAACTACGTGGAGCACTATGGCCTGCACCGTCGCTTGCTGCCCAATGGAAAGTACGAGCGCACGACGCCGGCGCACTCATGGAACAGCAACCAGTTGCTGACCAACATGGGCCTGTTCCACCTGCAACGGCACTCGGATCACCACGCGTTTCCTGACCGCCGATACCAGGTGCTGCGTCACTATGACCAGGCACCGCAGCTGCCCACGGGCTATGCCGGCATGTACCTGCTGGCCCTGGTGCCCCCGCTGTGGTTCAAGGTGATGGACCCCAGGGTGGTCAAGGCCACGGGGGGCGATGCTGCGCGCGTCAACTTTCTGCCGGCGCAACGTCAGCGCCTGGTCACGGCCTATGGCATGAAGGACACGGCCACGTCACAGGCCACCGCCCAGGTCTGACGGCCCGACGCGCTGCGATCCGCCCCGCTGGCCCCATCACGGGGCCGGTGTCGTCACCAGCGACAGCAGGCCCCGGTAAGGCAGCAGATTGGTCTGCACCACCTGGTCGATGGGCTCGGCAAATCCGCCCTGCATCCACCGGGCGGCCAGCAGCACGTTCAAGCCGATCATGCCGTCGGCCAGCAAGTCCAGGCTGATGGGCCCGGTCAGCTTCACATCGGGCACCAGCTTGTCCAGATGCTGACGCAGCATGGCCGAGTAGTCGCGCGCGGTGGCGTCGCTGAGCGCGGCCACTTGGTCATCGACCGCAAACGAGTCGACCAACATGATGCGCCCCCGGCGAGGATCGTCTTCGATGAACTCCAGGAACACGCGAATGGCGGGCTCCAGCATGCCGATCGGCGTGGGCTCGGCCTTGGACAAGGCCGCCAGCGTGCGCGCCATCAGCTGGTGACGCAACTCGGCATAGGTGGCCAGGAACAGCTGTGGCAGCGTCTTGAACGACTCGTAGAAGTAGCGTTCGGTCAGGTGGGCGGCCACGCAGATCTCGCGCACGGTGGCCGCATGGAATCCCCGCGTTCCGAACACCTCCAGTGCGCCCTCGATGAGCTTGGCGCGGCGCAGGCGCTGGCGCTCTTCGGGCAGCACCCCGCCATAGCGGCGGCGGCTGGGGGCGGGGGTGTCGGGAATTGATGCATCCATAGATGGCCCTATGTTGACACGAAGCATTGTCAAAGATATTGTGACAAGAAACTTTGTCAAATATCAAGGACTGCTTGTACGACATGAGGCAGACAGCCCCCCATCCTGAGGCCCCCGCAGCCACGCCGCCTTCTCCCACCACCCAACCAGCGTCGCGCCACCGCATCATCGTGGTGGGCACCGGCTTTTCCGGCCTGTGCATGGGCGTCAAGCTGCGTGAGATGGGCGAAGACGATTTCGTCCTGCTCGAGCGCGCCGGCGAAGTCGGCGGCACCTGGCGCGACAACACCTACCCCGGCTGCGCCTGCGACGTAGAGTCCCATCTCTACTCCTTCTCGTTCGAGCCGAACCCGAACTGGTCGCGCCTGTATGCGCCACAGCCCGAAATCTTTGCGTATCTGCGGCACGTGGCGCGCAAGTACGACCTGATGCGCCACATCCGTTTTCACGCCAACCTGATCGGTGCGCGCTGGGATGAAGTCCGGCGCCTGTGGGTCGTGAGGGCGGAAGATGGCCGTGTCTTCGAAGGCGAGGTGCTGGTGTCCGGCATGGGCGGCCTGAGCAACCCGGCCTACCCCGACATCCCTGGGATCGACCGCTTCGAAGGGCCGCAGTTCCACTCGGCCACCTGGCGCCACGATGTGGACCTGAACGACAAGCGCGTGGCCGTGATCGGCAGCGGCGCCAGCGCCATCCAGTTCGTGCCCCAGATCGCCCCCAAGGTGGCGCACCTGAGCTACTTCCAGCGCACGCCGCCATGGGTCGTGCCCAAGATGGACCGCCCGGTCACCCCACGCGAGCGCGCCGACTTCCAGGCCAACCCATGGCGCCAGCGCATCGCGCGCAACAAGCTCTACTGGATGCTGGAGGCCCGCTTTCTGGCCTTCAAGTACAAGCCGGAGTGGATGGGCCTGGTCGCCAAGGTCGGCAAACACCGCATCCGCAAGCACATCAAGGACCCGGCCCTGCAGGCCAAACTCACGCCCAACTACACGCCGGGCTGCAAGCGCCTGCTGATCTCGAACGACTACTACCCTGCCCTAGCCCGCACCAACGTGAGCGTGATCACCGAGGGCATCCGCGAGGTGACGGCCCGCGGCGTGGTGACGCAGGACGGCCGCGAGCACCCGGCAGACGTGATCATCTACGGCACCGGCTTCAAGGTGCAGGACCCGATTCCCAAAGGTGCCATCTTCGGCAAGGGCGGCGTGGACCTGGTCGACCTGTGGCGTGAGGGCCCCGAAGCCTTTCTCGGCATCACCGTGGCAGGCTTTCCGAACTTCTTCGTCCTCATGGGGCCCAACACCGGCCTGGGCCACAACTCGATGGTCTACATGATCGAGTCGCAGGCCCACTACATCATCGAGGCGCTGAAGGTCATGAAAGAGCGCCGCCTGCGCACGATCGAGGTGAAACCCGAGGCCCAGGCGAAGTTCGTGAGCCACGTGCAGCAGGCGCTGACCGGCACGGTGTGGAACTCCGGCTGCAAGAGCTGGTACCTCAACGAACGCGGTCGCAACACGGCGGCCTGGCCAGGCTTTACATTTGCGTACCGTCTCAAGACCCGCCGCTTCCGGCTTCAACCCTACCGCACCGAACGCGCATGAGCATCCAGGCTGTCCTCACCAACCTCGTCCTGCGCTGGCAGTTCAAGCGCGCGGGGCGTGGCCCGCTCAACGTCAAGAAGGCGCGCAGCAAGATCAACCAGATGGCCCGGCGCTACCCGCCGCCGCCCAAGGAGATCCGCCACACGCCCGTGCCGGCCCAGCCCGACCAGGGCCTGTGCCCGGCCGAATGGCTGAGCGTGGCCAACCCGAAGCGCACCGTGGTGTACTTCCACGGTGGCGGCTACTTCTTCTGTGGCCTGGAGACCCACCGCCCGACCTGCGCCTACCTGGCGCGCACGGCCGAGGCCAAGGTGCTGTCAGTCGATTACCGGCTGGCGCCCGAGCACGTCTTCCCCGCCGCGGTGGACGACGCGCTGGCCTGGTGGAAGGCACTGCTGGCGCAGGGCGTGGACCCGAAGAATGTCGTGTTCGGTGGCGACTCGGCGGGCGGCGGGCTGACGCTGGCCTGCCTGCTGGCGGCCAAGGCCGAGGGCCTGCCGCTGCCTGCGGGCGCCGTGCTGTTCTCACCCTGGACGGACCTCAGCTGCTCAGGCGAGACCATGCGCTCGCTGGCCGACGCCGATGTGATGTTCAACCCTGAATCGCTGCCAGAAGCCGCTGCGCTGTACCTGGCGGGCAAGCCCACTGACACGCCGCTGGCCTCGCCGCTGTTTGCCGACCTGACCGGCCTGCCGCCCCTGCTGATCTACGCCAGCGAGCACGAGATCCTGCTGTCCGACTCGACGCGCCTGCACGAACGCGCCAAGGCCCAAGGTGTCCGCAGCACGCTGCACCTCAAGCCCAAGATGCCGCACGTGTGGCCGACGATGCTGGTGCTGCCCGAAGCGCGCCAGACCCTCAAGGAATGCGGCGACTTCATCGCCCAATGCACCCGCTGATCACCCGCTGACACCACCATGAAAGACTTCAAGAACAAGGTCGCGGCCATCACCGGCGCCGCATCGGGCATGGGCCGCACCCTGGCCGTCGAACTGGCCCGCCGCGGTTGCCATCTCGCGCTGAGCGACGTCAATGAAACCGAGTTGGTCAAGACGGCGGAACTCGCTGGCCGCCACGGCGTGAAGGTCACGGTCACGCGGCTGGACGTGGCCAACAAGGAGGCGGTCTACGCCTGGGCCGATCAGGTCGTGCGCGACCATGGCAAGGTCAACCTGATCTTCAACAATGCCGGCGTAGCCCTGACCGCCCCGCTGGAGCACGTCAAGCTCAGCGATTTCGAATGGATCGTGGGCATCAACTTCTGGGGCGTGGTCTACGGCACCCAGGCCTTCCTGCCGCATCTGAAGGCCTCGGGCGAAGGCCACATCATCAACACCTCCAGCCTGTTCGGTCTGATGTCGGTGCCCACCCAGGGTTGCTACAACGCCACCAAGTTCGCCGTGCGCGGCTACACCGAGGCGCTGCGCATGGAGCTGGAGATGGAAGGCGCCTGCGTGAGCGCCACCTGCGTGCACCCGGGTGGCATCGCGACCAACATCGCGATGGCCGGCAAGGTCGACCCGGTGATGGAAAAACTCACCGGGGTGACCGAGGAGCAGCAAAAACGCCGCGCCAACAAGATGATCAGCACCACGACGGCCGACTCGGCTGCGCTGCAGATCCTCACGGCGGTCGAGAAGAACGCCCGCCGCGTGCTGGTCGGCCCGGACGCAAAGTTCCTCGACAAGGTCGTGCGCCTGCTGGGCGCCAGCTACCAGGTGCTGATCATGCGCCAGCTGCGCAAGATGAACAAACCGCGTCAGCCCGCCCGCTCGGCCGCATGACCTGCCTCGCCCTGCAACGATGAAGTGGTTCAAGCGCCTGTGGTGGACGGCCGTGCTGTTTGCGCTCGGCCTGGCCGCCGTCGTGTTCAGCACCTGGGAGCCCGACCGTCAGATCGGCCCACTCGTGGCGCGCTGGGGTGCCGATCCGTCGAGCTTTCTGGAGCTCGACGGCATGCAGGTCCACATCCGCGACACCGGCCCGCGTGACGACCCCACCCCGCTGGTGCTGTTGCACGGCATGTCGTCCAGCCTGCACACCTATGAAGGCTGGCAACAGTCGCTGCAACAAGACCGCCGCGTCATCAGCGTCGACCTGCCCGGTTTCGGCCTGACCGGGCCCAGCCCCCAGGGCGATTACCGCATCGACGCCTACACCCGCTTTCTGCTGCGCCTGCTCGACACGCTGGGCCTCAAGCGCGTGGTGCTGGTGGGCAATGCCCTGGGCGGTGAGGTGGCCTGGCAGACGGCCGTGCTCGCGCCCGACCGGGTCGAGCGCCTGGTGCTGATCGCCTCGGACGGCTATCAGCCTTCGGTGTTGTCCATGCCGATCGCGTTCCAGGTGGCGAGTTCGCGTTGGCTGCGCTGGGTGTCCGAGCGCATCCTGCCCAAGTCACTGGTGGCCTCCAGCGTGCGCAGCGTGTTCGGTGACCCGGCCCGCGCCACACCCGAAAAGATCGACCGCTATTTCGAGCTGGCGCTGCGCGTGGGCAACCGGCGCGCGCTGTTCCAGCGCATGGACCAGGCCGAGTTTGGCAGCAATGCGGCGCTGATTCGCCGCATTCAGCAGCCCACGCTCGTGCTGTGGGGCGCCCGGGACGAGATGATCTCGCCCGACCAGGGCACCCTGTTCTGCCGTGACATCGCACAGTGCAAGCTGGTGATGCTGCCCGGGCTGGGCCACATCCCCCAAGAGGAAGACCCGCGGGCCACGCTGCTGCCGCTGCGCGAGTTTCTCGGCAGCGGCCGCTGACGCGAACGAGAAGCCAGGCGGCGTTCAGGCCGCCTGCAGCCGCCAGCGCGCCTGGCGGACCACGGCCGCCACCACGCGATCCAGCATGCCGTCGAGCTTGCTGTCTTTCAGCGCGTGCGGCTCGCCAAGATGCTGATCAGCCAGAGGCAGGCCCAGCTGCTCGGGCACCACCACCATCGCAAAGTTGGTGCTCAGATAGGTGCGCACGATGGGCAAAGCCCGGATGCCCCCGAGCGCCCCAGGCGACGCGGCCATCAGCCCGACCGGCTTGCCGGCGGTGACAGCCGTGCCACCCGGTAACCCGCCCTCCCCCGATTCGGCCGGCACGACCGACAGCCAGTCGAACGCATTGATCAACAGCGGCGTGGGCAGGGCGTTGTACTCCGGGCTGGCCAGCAGCAGGCCGTCGTGCTCGGCAAACAGCGCCCGCAGGCGCCGAGCGCCCTCGGGCTTGCCGTGCTGCTGTGCCCAGTCCTCGTCGTACAGCGGCAAGTCAAGGGCGCGCAAGTCCACCAGCGTGACGGCAGCGCCCAGCGCGCGGGCCTTGTGCGCGGCCACCTCGACCAGCTGACGGTTGAGCGAACCGGCGCGGGCGCTGCCAGCGATGGCCAGCAGCTTCACAGGAGTGTCGTGCTGGGCCATGGTTCAGGCCTGAAAGCGGGCTGCCACCTGGGCCACGCGCTGGCCGAACAGGCGCGCGGTTTCCAGGTCACCTGGCAGCATCTCGTCGACGCTCGCGTCCGAGGGCGTCGACGCCATGGCGCCGCTGAACGACGCCACGTAGTTGACGTCGTTGCGCGTGGCCGCCTTGCTGTTGCTGGGCATCAGGCCGGTGCCCACCCAGATCATGCTGTGCTGCATGGCCAGCGTGAACAGGTAATGCAGTGTCGACAGCTTGTCACCATTCATCGAGGCCGAGTTGGTGAAGCCGGCGGCCAGCTTGTCCTTCCAGGCCTGGCTGTACCAGGGCTTGGAGCTCGCGTCGATGAACTTCTTGAACTGCCAGGGCACGCTGCCCATGTAGGTGGGCGAGCCAAACACGATGGCGTCGGCCGCGGCCAGGGTGTCCCAGCCACCTTCGGGCAGGTTGCCTTCGGCATCGACGGCCAGCAGGGTGCCGCCCGCGCCCTGGGCAACGGCTTCGGCCATGCGGCGGGTGTGGCCGTAGCCGCTGAAGTACACGATCACGATCTTCTTGCTCATGGTGCAGTCCTTTCAGACAAGGAGGGGGGAGGAAGGCGGGACGCAGGCTCGCGCCAGTGTCCGGGAAAGAAAAAAGTCACACGACAGGCAGGGACGCCGCCCGTAAACCGGCTACCCTTGGCCCATGTTCAGTTACCGACACAGCTTCCACGCGGGCAACCATGCCGATGTCCTCAAGCACATCGTGCTGGTGCAGACGCTCAAGCACCTGCTGCACAAGGACAAGCCCTTCTGGGTGGTCGACACCCATGCGGGCAGCGGCCTGTATGACCTGGGCGGGCGCCACGCCACCACCAGCGGCGAGGCCGACAGCGGCATCACGCAGTTGTGGGCGCTGCGTCAGGATCCGGCCATGCCTGGCGCCGTGCGGGCGCTGCTGGATCAGGTCGCCCTGATCAATGACGGGGGGCAACTGCGCTGGTATCCCGGCTCGCCCCAGCTGGCGGCCCAGATGCTGCGCGAGGGCGACCACCTGCGGCTGTTCGAACTGCATCCGACCGAGCTGAGCCTGCTGGCCAAGCATTTCGGCGACGTCAAACGCGGCATCACCATCCATGCCGAAGACGGCTTCACGGGGCTGAAGAGCTGCCTGCCGCCGCCTCCGCGCCGCGGCCTGATCCACATCGACCCGCCGTACGAGATGAAGGAAGACTACCGCCGCGTGGTGCAGACGCTTCGCGACATGGTGCCCCGCTTTCCGAGCGGCACTTACGCCATCTGGTATCCCCAGGTGGCGCGCCGCGAATCGCAGCAGCTGCCCAGCCAGCTCAAGGCGCTGGCGGGCCAGTTGCCCAAGGTCGACTGGCTGCACGCCACGCTGCGCGTCAAGCGGGCCGAGGCGGATGGCCGAGGTCTGTACGGCAGCGGCATGTTCGTGATCAACCCGCCGTGGACGCTGTACGAGCGCCTGGAGGAAGCCCTGCCCTGGCTGGTCGAGCAGCTCGGGCAGGACGACCACGCGGCCTACAGCCTGGAAGCGCAGCAGAACTGACATGGCCGGGGCCTCGCGTGTTCAGACCGTGCTGCCGCTTCAGGCGGCCAGGTCGAAGACCAGCACCTCGGCCTGCTGACCGGCGCCCAGCGTCAGGCGCGATTCGCCCTCCAGCTTGAGGGCATCGCCATCGCGCAGGCGCTCGCCGTTGACGACCAACTCGCCCTGTGCCACGTGCACATAGATCTTGCGCGCCGGGTCCAGCGTCAGCTCGGCGGCCTCTTCGCCATCGAACAGCCCGGCGTACACCACCGCATCGGCATGAAAGCGCACCGAGCCGTCTCGGCCGTCGGGTGAGGCCACCACACGCAGGCGCCCGCGCTTGTCGGCCTCGGCAAAGGCCTTCTGCTCGTAGCCAGGGCGCAGCCCGGTTTCCGTCGGGTGGATCCAGATCTGCAGCAGCCGTGTGGGCTCGCGCAGCGAGGGGTTGAACTCGCTGTGCAGGATGCCCTTGCCGGCGCTCATGCGCTGCACCTCACCAGGGCGCACGGTCTCGCCATTGCCCAGGCTGTCCTTGTGCGCGATGGCGCCTTGCAGCACGTAGGTCACGATCTCCATGTCGCGGTGGCCGTGCATGCCAAAGCCTGCGCCGGGCGCGATCACATCATCGTTGATCACCCGCAGCGGCCCGAACTGGACATGGGCCGGATCCTGATACTCGGCAAACGAGAAGCTGTGATGGCTTTGCAGCCAACCGTGGTCGGCATGGCCTCGGTCTTCGGCGCGGCGCAGGGTCATCATGGTGGGCTCCTTTCGTGTGAGGTGGCAGCGGTGCGGCCATGGATTCACTGTACGGACCACCGCCCCGGCTCGGGCTGAGGCACACTGTCGGCACCGTTCAAAACGATTGAATGCCCGTATGCCGCAAGACCGCCGCCACGTTCTCACCCCCGAAGCGCTCCAGATGATGGTGACGATTGCCCGCACGGGCAGCTTTGCTGCAGCGGCCCGCGAGCTGGGCAAGGTGCCGTCGGCGTTGACCTACAGCGTGCGCCAGCTGGAAGACGCGCTGGATGTGCTGCTGTTCGACCGCAGCAGCCGGCAGGCCCGACTCACCGCCGCCGGCGATGAGCTGCTGCGCGAAGGCCGACTGCTGCTGCAACAGATGGACGCCGTGGCCAACCGGGTCAAGCGCGTGGCCTCCGGCTGGGAGGCCGAGCTCACCATTGCGGTCGACAAGGCCATCGCGCCACACGCCGTCTTCGACCTGATCGAGGCCTTCTACACCTTGTCGCCGCCCACCCGGCTGCGCATGCGCAGCGAGGTGCTCACCGGAACCTGGGAAGCGCTGATCTCGGGCGAAGCCGACCTGGCCATCGGTGTGGCGGCCGACCGGGCCGCCATCCCCGGCATCCGCGCCGAAGCCATCGGCGACATCCACTTCGTGCTGACCGTGGCCCCTCACCACCCACTCGTCCAGGCGCCTGAACCGGTGTCCACCACCGAGCTGGCCCGGCATCGGGTGGTGGCCGTGGCCGACACGGCGCGCGGGCTGGAGCCGACCACGGTGGGCATCCTGCCGGGCCAGGACGTGCTCACCGTGCCCTCGATGGCCGCCAAGCTCGAAGCCCAGTTGCGCGGCATCGGCTGCGGCTTTCTGCCCGAGCCCATCGTGCGGCCCCACTTGGCCGCAGGCCGGCTGGTGTGCAAGCAGGTGGACTGTCCGCCCCGCATCGCCCGGCCGCACTACGCCTGGCGCCAGGGCGACCTGCCGCCCGGCATGGCCCTGAGCTGGTGGCTGCACCAGCTCGGCAGCGCCACCACGCGACGCGCCTTGCTGGATTTGCACGAGGGGCTGGTGCTGTGAGCGTGTCCTACGTGGGGCGTTTTGCTCCCTCGCCAACCGGCCCGCTGCATGCCGGCTCGCTGGTGGCGGCGCTCGCCAGCTGGCTGGATGCGCGCGCGCACGGCGGCCAGTGGCGCGTGCGCATTGAAGACGTGGACACGCCCCGGTGTGTGCCGGGGGCGGATGCGCTGATCCTCGATCAGCTCGCGCGCTGCGGCCTGCACCCGGATGGCGACGTGATGTGGCAAAGCCGGCGCGGTGCGGCCTACGAGGCGGCGCTGAACCGCCTCGTCGACGCCGGCCTGGCCTATGGCTGCGCCTGCACCCGGACCGACATCGCCCGCGCCAATGCGGCGCTGGGGCGACTCAAGCCGCGTCACGGCGAACTGACCTATCCCGGCACCTGCCGACCCGAGCAAGGCGGGCTGCAGGGTCGGCCAGCCCGCGCCTGGCGCCTGCGCGTGCCGGATGCCGACGACCCGCACGGCCACATCGCCTGGACAGACCGGCGCCTGGGCGCGCAGCACCAGGTGCTGCACGACGCGGTGGGCGACTTCGTGATCCGCCGGGCCGACGGGCTGTGGGCCTACCAGCTGGCCGTGGTGGTCGACGACGCCGAACAGGGCATCACCCATGTCGTGCGGGGCGAAGACCTGGCCGACAACACGCCCCGCCAGATCTGGCTGCAGCGCTGCCTGGGGGCGCCCACGCCGGCCTACCTGCACACCCCGCTGGTGTGCGGTGACAACGGCGAAAAACTCTCGAAGCAGAACGGCGCGCAGGCGCTCGACCTGCGCGACCCGGTGGCCGCCGTCCAGCAGGCCGCCGCCGTGCTGGGTGTGAACGCGTCAGGCGCGACCCTGGGCGAGCTGCTGGCCGGGGCGGTCGCGGCCTGGCCCTGGCGCAGGACGTGATCGGGCAGGCCGTGATGGCCGCGCACGGCGCGATCAGCCCGGGTGGGTGACCACCACGAAATGCTTGCGCACGGGCGCCACCACCTCGAACGCACCCTCAAAGCCGCCCGGGATCACGGCGCCCTGGCCCGCAGCCACCTCGGTGTAGCCGCCGTCTTGGTCGTGCAGGCGCACCAGACCTTCGAGCACGAAAAAATACTCGTGCTTGCCGGGCGGAAACACGATGCGCCAGCGCCCGACCTCGCAGGCCCAGATGCCACTGCTCATCACCCCGTCGGCCGATTCATACAGCGCCCAGGTCTCGCGGCGCGGGTTACCTTGCTCCAGCCGATCCGGGCGAGGGTGATCGATGGTCCCGGCGCCGGTCGGGGCATCGAAGCGGACGATCACGGTCACGGCCCTTACTTCACCAGAAAGTGCTCGCGGTAGTACGCCAGCTCGTCGATGGACTCGTGGATGTCGGCCAGCGCGGTGTGCTTCTGCGCCTTCTTGAAACCCTCGGCCAGACCCGGTTTCCAGCGCTTGGCCAGTTCCTTGAGCGTGCTGACATCGAGGTTGCGGTAGTGGAAGAAGGCTTCCAGCGTGGGCATGTAGTTGGCCAGAAAGCGCCGGTCCTGGCAGATCGAGTTGCCGCACATCGGCGACTTGTTGGCCGGCACGTACTGCTTGAGGAAATCGATCACGGCCTTGGCCGCCTGCTCTTCGTTGACGGTAGACGCCTTGACGCGGTCAATCAGGCCGCTGCGGCCGTGGGTGCCTTTGTTCCAGGCGTCCATGCCGTTAAGGACAGCATCCGTCTGGTGCACCGCGAACACCGGCCCTTCGATGCGCACCGCCAGATCGGGGCTGGTCACCACCACGGCAATCTCGATGATGCGGTCGCTCTCCGGCTTCAGGCCGGTCATTTCGAGGTCGATCCAGATCAGGTTCTGGTCGCTCTTGGCCAGGGTGGCCGGTGCCCCGTCGGGCGTCGAATCGGAGGTAAAGGCTTCGGTCATGAACGGATTGTGCGGCAAACGTACACTCTCGCTCCATGGATGCCAGCACCGTCACCCTGATTTTTGCCTTCTTCGTGGTCGCCTCCCTGTTGACGCGGTTGTGGCTGGATGGCCGCCAGACCCGTCACGTCGCGCGGCACCGCGACGCCGTACCGCCGGCCTTCGCGCAGGACGTGTCGCTGAGCAGCCACCAGCGCGCCGCCAACTACACGCTCGACAAGCTGCGCTTCGGCCTGGTCAACACCGCCGTGTCCACCGCCGTGTTGCTCGGCTGGACCTTGCTGGGCGGTCTGGGCTGGCTTAACGGCGTCGTGCGCGAGGCGGTGTATCCCGAATGGGGCGGTCTGGCCTATCAGCTGGTGCTGGTGGGGGCCTTCCTGCTGATCGGTGGGCTCATCGAATTGCCGCTCGATGCCTGGAACACCTTCCGCATCGAGCAGCGCCACGGCTTCAACCGCATGTCGTGGGGCACGTGGCTGGGCGACCAGTTCAAGGGCGTGCTGGTCGGCGTGCTGCTGGGGGGGCCGATTGCGGCGCTCATCCTGTGGCTGATGGGGGCGGCGGGCGACCTGTGGTGGCTGTGGGCGTGGGCGGCCTGGGTGGCCTTCAGCCTGCTGCTGATGGTGATCTTCCCGCTGTTCATCGCGCCGCTGTTCAACAAGTTCGAGCCGCTGAAGGACACTTACCTCGCCGAGCGCGTGCAGGCGCTGATGCAACGCTGCGGCTTTCAGTCCAAGGGCTTGTTCGTGATGGACGGCAGCCGGCGCTCGGCCCACGCCAACGCCTATTTCACCGGCCTGGGTCGCGCCAAACGAGTGGTGTTCTTCGACACGCTGCTGGCCAAGCTCTCGCATGGCGAGGTCGAGGCCGTGCTGGCCCACGAACTGGGCCATTTCAAGCACCGCCACGTGCTCAAGCGCATGGTCATGATGTTTGGCATCAGCCTGGCGGGCTTTGCGCTGCTGGGCTGGTTGTCCAACCAGGTCGGCTTCTACCAGGGGCTGGGCGTCATGCCCAATCTGCAGGCACCCAACGATGCGCTCGCCCTGCTGCTGTTCATGCTGGCGCTGCCACCGGTGATGTTCTTCGTGGCGCCCGTGTTCTCGGCGCTGTCGCGCCGCGACGAGTACGAAGCCGACACCTATGCCTGCCAGCAGGCCAGCGGCCACGACCTGGCCATGGCGCTGATCAAGCTGTACAAGGACAACTCGTCCACCTTGACGCCCGATCCGCTGTACGTGCGTTTCTACTACTCCCATCCTCCGGCCATCGAGCGCCTGGCCGCCATGAAGGCCCAGGCCGCACCGACGTGAGCACCATGACGCCCCCTGCCGCCCCCCTTCCACTGGCGCAACAGCGCTGCA
>OGCL01002346.1_pt1 | contig 13433 bp, 16 predicted proteins | sample 1570041 | NCBI WGS metagenome assembly OGCL01 (sample SAMN06266162, study PRJEB24511) | hot springs metagenome | isolation source: Hot spring water | place: South Africa: Limpopo | collected 2015-06-22 | reverse complement strand
TCCACGCAGTGGGTGCTGTTGCAATCTCAAATCTCAAATCTCAAATCTCAAACAAATCACAAATCCCAAATCTTAAATTTCCAATACCCATCACCCATCACCCATCACCCATTGCCTGTTTTTTACGGCATTCAGCACCATTATGCGCATATAGCTTCTGTGATGGCTGAACATGGACTTAAGGAAAGGGTTATAGGAGTTGCATTTGACGGCACAGGATATGGAACAGATGGATATCTGTGGGGAGGTGAATTCCTTGTCTGCGATTTAAAAGGCTTTGAAAGGCCAGCCCATTTCAAATATATACCGTTGCCAGGAGGCAATAGAGCTATAAAGGAATGTTGGAGGACTGCAATCAGCTATATAGTTACGAGTCAGAGCACAGAACACAGAACACAGAAGTCAGAGATAATGGAGATATTGAATTCCATTGGATTTGTCGAAAAATATGGGAGGAATAAAATTGAGGGGATATTAAAAATCATCGACAACAAGCAGTTTTCTCCTCTTTCATCAGGTGTAGGAAGACTTTTTGATGCAGTATCTGCAATTACAGGGATATGCGATAGGAATACATTTGAAGGTGAGGCAGCAATAGCATTGGAAAGCGCTATTGCAGTGTCAAGCGTCAAGTGTCAAGTGTCAAGGAATGATAACGCATATCCTTTTGAAATTTTAGAAGGCGAGCCTATGATTGTGGATTTTTCAGGGATGATTTTGAATATGCTTGAGGATGTAAAGTATAAAGAAAATAAAAGCGTGATTGCAGAAAAATTCCATAGTGCTCTTATTAATGCGATAACAGAAACCGTTACCCGTATAAGCAAAAAATACAGCATAAAAAAAGCTGTATTAAGCGGTGGAGTTTTTCAGAATGAATATCTTTTGGAAGGCGCAGTTAGTCAGCTTTCATTTTCTGGATTCAATGTTTATGCTAATGAAAAGGTTCCCTGCAATGACGCAGGCGTATCTTTAGGGCAGGCATATATTGCAAGGGAAAGAATAAAGGCTGGAGCAATGGAGTGATGGAGTATTGGAGAATGGAGCTACGTCAACTCTATTGTCATATATCCAAACACCACCCTGTTTATCCTTCTGAGTGATTTTATCGGTGACCTGAAAATAATAGAATTGTCCATTATTGAAGCAACAATCCCTAAAGCCAATGTGTCTTCATTATGATTAAGGCCTATCATTGTGCCTTTCTCAAAATCCCTGCCTTTGAGCTTAAATGGTTTATTGTTATAAAAGAACTCAATATCTCTTGCATTCAATGAAAATTCAGAAATTTTTAGTGCATTAAAATAATCGGCAAACTTCTTTTTTCTGTATCTGATGCGGTATTCCCTGCTCCTGACTTTTGCCATTCTGAATGCCTTGATGCGATGGATATATATGTTTTCAATCAGGTTTAGTATATGCTCAAGTTCGTCGTCCCAAGGATGATGTCCATGACGGATTATAACAAAAGAAGCCTGACTGTTCACTTATAGTTTTGACACTACCTATGCTAAAAATTTTTTGACAATTGGCATATTTTATAATAAGCTTTTTTCAAATAAAGATTACTTATGGGAGGGGTTTTATGCAGGACGATAATCTTTTTGAAGGTCTTGCCCGACGTGGGGTATCAAGAAGGGATTTCATGAAGTTCTGCACTGCAATGGCAGCAACACTTGCACTGCCATCAAGCTTTGTTTCACAGATAGCAGAGGCCCTTGAGAAAAAACAAAAACCCTATGCTGTATGGCTTGAATTTCAGGATTGTGCCGGAGATACTGAATCTATGCTCAGGGCTTCAAAGCCAACTATTGCTGAGATTGTGCTTGACGTCTTATCTCTTGAATATCATGAGACCATTATGGCTCCGTCAGGGAAAATGGCTGAAAAGTCCCTTGCGGATGTTGTTAAAAGCCAGAAAGGCAAATATTTTGCCATTGTTGAAGGAGCCATACCTTTAAAGGACGGCGGTGTTTACTGCACAATCGGAGGAAGGACTGCTATGGATATAGCAAGAGAGGTATGCGGAAATGCCCTTGTGACGCTGGCAGTTGGTTCTTGCTCAAGCTGGGGGGGTATCCCAAGTGCAAGCCCAAATCCTACAGGAGCAGTAAGTATAAAAGAGGCAGTGCCGGGAATAACGGTGGTCAATCTGCCGGGCTGTCCTATGAATGTAGAAAATATTACTGCTACCATTGTTCACTATTTAACCTTTGGAACTTTGCCTCCTCTTGACAGCAGCGATAGACCATTATTTGCTTATGGAAAGAGGATACATGATAACTGTGAAAGGCGCGCACATTTTGACGCAGGACAATTTGTGAGGAGATGGGGCGATGAAGGGCACAGGCTCGGATGGTGTTTGTATGAGATGGGCTGCAAGGGACCTGAGGCTTATTTTAATTGTCCATCAATAAGATGGAATGAGGGCACGAGTTGGCCTATTCAAGCAGGCCACGGTTGCATTGCATGTGCAGCAGACAATAACTGGGATAAGATGTCCCCATTTTACAGAAGGCTGCCAAATGTGCCTGGCTTTGGAGTTGAGACAACTGCTGACAAGGTCGGACTCGGCATTGCTGCTGCTGCGGCAGCAGGCGTGGCAGCCCATGCTATTGCAGGTGCATCAAAAAAGAAAAAAAAAAAGCGAAGAATAAGGAAGGTATGAGATATGCCAAAGATAGCTATTGATCCGATTACAAGGATTGAGGGTCATTTAAGAATCGAGGCTCAGATTGAAGGAGGAAAGGTTGCTGATGCCTGGTCATCAAGTACCATGTTCAGGGGCATAGAGATAATCCTTAAGGGCAGAGATCCGAGAGATGCTTGGGCATTTACTCAGCGAATATGAGGCGTTTGAACAACTGTTCACGCCACCAGCTCCGTGAGAGCGGTAGAAAATGCATTAGGAATTGTAATACCTGATAACGCAAGGGTAATAAGAAACCTTATTTCAGGCATACAGTATGTTCAGGATCATGTAATACACTTTTATCATCTGCATGCACTTGACTGGGTGGATATCGTAAGCGCTCTTAAGGCTGACCCTGCAAAGACATCGTCCCTTGCCCAGTCGATTTCCGACTGGGCAAAGTCATCTGCATCTTATTTCAAGGGAATCCAGAGCAAGGTTAAGGCGCTTGTTGACAGCGGGCAGTTAGGCATATTTGCAAATGCATACTGGGGGCACCCAGCTTATAAACTGCCGCCAGAGGCAAATCTAATGGCAGTTGCCCATTATCTTGAGGCATTGGACTGGCAGAGAGATGTTATCAAGATGCAGGCGCTTCTTGGGGCAAAGAATCCTCATGCCCAGACATATCTTGTGGGAGGGATGTCCATCCCTGTGGATCCTAATAGTCAAAATGCACTTAACGCAGGCAGCATAGCTTTTATGAATGAAGCTGCTAAAAAAGCCCTTAAATTTGTTGAAGAGGTTTATATCCCGGATCTCCTTAAGGTAGCATCATTTTATAAGGAGTGGGCAAATTATGGAGCTGGTGTTGGCAATTTCTTGTCTTATGGCCAGTTTCCGCAGGACAATGAAAGCAATACACCAAACACATGGCTTCCAAGGGGAATTATTAAGAACAAGGATCTGAGCAAAGTGCATCCAGTTGACCATACAAAGATAACAGAGTATGTAACTCATTCATGGTATGAATACAAAGAAGGAGATGCAAAGGCAAAACATCCATGGGAAGGAGAAACGAATTTTAAATACACTGGTCCAAAACCGCCATATGAGTTTCTCGATACAAACAAGAAATACAGTTGGCTTAAGTCTCCAAGATATGAGGATATGCCTATGGAGGTCGGTCCTCTTGCTCGTATGCTCGTTGCCTATGCATCAGGACACAAGAGGGTAAAGGATGTTGTTGATAGCGTTCTTAAAAAGCTTGGTGTTGGCGCAGATGTTTTGTTTTCAACACTCGGACGCGTTGCAGCAAGGGGCATAGAGACGCTTGTTACAGCAGAGATGCTTTCTGTATGGATAGATGAACTTGCCAAGAATATGCAAAAAGGGGATTATCGGATACATAATTCAGCTAAATGGGAACCTTCTTCATGGCCAAAAGAGGCAAAGGGATACGGCTTGTACGAAGCGCCGAGAGGTGCCCTTGGCCATTGGGTATTGATAAAGAATGGAAAGATTGCAAATTATCAGTGCGTGGTGCCAAGCACATGGAACGGCTCGCCAAGGGATGCAAAGGGCCAGAGAGGACCTTATGAGGAGTCATTGATAGGCACTCCTGTTGCAGACCCTAACAAGCCTGTTGAGATACTAAGAACTGTCCATTCCTTTGACCCCTGCATGGCATGTGCTGTTCATGTAGTAGATGCGAGCAGCAGGGAAATAACAAGGATAAAAGTTGTATAGGAGGCAGCTATGTTAAAGAGGGTTTATGTCTGGGAATTCCCTGTAAGGCTGACCCATTGGCTCAATGTTCTGAGTATAGTCACTTTGTCAATCACAGGATATTACATAGGCAATCCCTTTATCCATGCTGTCTATTCTGAACAATACATAATGGGATGGATTAGGTTTATACACTTTGTTGCTGCGTATCTTTTTGCAGTGAGCTTTCTGATAAGGATATACTGGCTGATTGCAGGCAATGAATATGCAAACTGGAGGGTTTTTAATCCATTTAGTACGGGTAAATTCAGGGAGTTGATAGAAATAACAAAGTTTTATCTTTTTTTGAAAAAGGAACCGCCAAAGATAAAAGGGCACACTGCTTTCGCCACTTATATGTATCTCGGATTATTCATCCTGTTCATTGCGCAGATTCTTACTGGATTTGCCCTTTACTCACAGAGCCATATTGGCTTTTTCTGGAAACTCATGGGCGGTTGGATGCTTTCACTTTTCAGTGTGCAGACATTAAGACTCTATCATCATCTTATAATGTGGCTGATAATAGCCTTTGCAATCTCACATGTTTATATTGGATGGTTTTTAGACAGGCAGGAAAAAAGCGGAGTGATGAGCTCAATCTTTACTGGATATAAGACAGTAGAGGAAGAAAATAGATAAATAGGGTTATAACAAGTAATCAATGCATGGAGAAAAAAACACTATCGCAAGAAATAGCAGTTATAGGTGTTGGAAATATCCTTTTAAAGGACGAGGGAGTCGGGGCCCGTGTAGTTAACGCCATAAAACAAAGGTATGCCTTTTCTCCTTCTGTGGAGATAATAGATGGCGGAACTATGGGCCTTGACCTTCTGCCTGTTTTTGAGGGACGCGATAAAATATTAATTGTTGATGCAGTTGATTTTGGCAAGGAACCTGGCTATATCGGGATAATCGAAAATGACAATATACCTTCTGTTTTAAACTCAAAACTCTCTGTGCATCACATAAATCTTTCAGATGTGATTTTTGCCTCTAAACTTATGGATATATTGCCGTCACAAATTTGCCTTGTCGGCATACAGCCTAAATCCCTCGACGTAGGTCTTGACATGACAGATGAGATAAATGAAAAATTAGATGTGCTGATAGAGACGGTTATTGAAAAATTAAAGGGGTGGGATGTACAATGTGCCTTGCTGTACCATCAAGGATTGTTAGAATAAATAATCTTCTTGCCACTGTTGATGTTTACGGCGCGCAAAAAGAGATAAGCCTTCTGCTTCTTCCTGATGATGCGAAAATAGGAGATTATGTGCTTGTGCATGCAGGATTTGCAATCCAAAAAGTAGATGAAGATGCGGCTCAAGATGCATTGAATCTTATCAGAGAGATTGCTGAGTCAATGGAGGATTCAGAAGATTTGTATAATTTGTAATTTTTTTTTTTGAGACACCAGTTCAATAACGACGGCGTTTATCTGCCTAACGCGCTTGAGAAAAAATACCCGAATGCAGGAAAGGAGAGGAGGAGGTTCTGGTTGTTAAAAGTCCTCTGGATAAATGAATTAAGCATGGATAGAATAGATATATATGATCTACGGCATAGGCACGGACATTGTTGAAATAATCAGGATAAAAGATGCTGTTGAAAAATGGGGAGAGCGGTTTCTAAAAAAAATATTTACCGAAAATGAAATCTCTTATTGTTATAAAAAGAAAGACCCTTTCCCTCATCTTGCAGTGCGGTTTGCTGCTAAAGAGGCGTTTATAAAGGCAATATCTTTATCAGTTACCAGTCAGGAGTCAGAAGTAAGTAGTAAAAATACAGAAGACAGACCTATAAAGATTTCTAATTTGAAGAATATTGAGATATTGAACCATCCTTCTGGTAAGCCGTTTATTAGCCTGAGTAGGAATTTGAAGTTATCTTTTAGTGATGATTTTATCATTCATCTTACCTTATCTCATGAACGAAGCTATGCCATAGCAACAGTTGTACTTGAAAGAAAAAACTCATAAAAGGTATAATTTCAAACTTCCTCAATCCGTAAAAGTGGATAGAGGTATGCCTCAAAACCTTAAATAATGCGATGAGAAACCGTATTGCCTGTTTTTCTGCTGAATGTAAAAGGCATACTGAAATTACCATTAAACAGCGGGAGTGTTCGGCACGCCTGCTATCCATATATTAGAAAGTTTCTTTATGGGTTGTGAAAGCTTATATTACAAAAAAGGGAGGATATTCCGTGAATATCATCGTCTGCATAAAACAGGTTCCTGATACAGCAGAGGTCAGGATAAACCCGGAGACAAATACCTTAATAAGGTAGGGTGTGCCGAGCATAATAAATCCTTATGATTTGCACGCTATTGAGGCTGCGCTCCAGATAAAAGAGAAGACAGGAGCAAAGGTTACAGTAATAACAATGGGGCCTCCGCAGGCAGAGGATGCTTTGAGAGAGGCCATATCAATGGGTGCAGATGATGTCAGGCTAATTTCTGACAGGGCATTTGCAGGCGCTGACACATGGGCAACATCATATGCCCTTTACAAGGCAATTGAGAATCTTGGTTACGATATAATACTCTGCGGGAAGCAGGCTATAGACGGAGATACAGCGCAGGTAGGCCCTGAGGTTGCCGAATTCCTGAATATCCCTCATATAGCATATATCAGAAAGGTTGAGGATGTCAGCGATAAGTCCATAAGGGTTCAGAGGCTGATGGACGACGGCTATGATGTTGTTGAATCGAATCTTCCTGTCCTGTTGACTGTTGTGAAGGAACTTAATACCCCAAGGCTTCCTTCTTTAAAAGGAAAAATGGCTGCCAAGAAGGCGGTAATCACAAAGATGGATTTGGCTGCAATCGGCGCTGAGGCTGAGAATGTCGGTCTTAAAGGCTCTCCAACTCAGGTCAAAAACATATTCGCACCGCAATCTAAGGCTGACAGAAAAATGCTTCAGGGAAGCATAGAGGAGCAAGTGGAAGCTCTTATTAAAGAGTTAAGGAGTCTAAAATGCGTATAGTCGTTAATATAGACAGGTGCACAGGATGCGGTCAGTGCATTGATTCATGCCCTTTTACAGCTATTATTATGCAGGAAGGCAAGGCATTTATTAATGAATACTGCCAGTTCTGCAGGGCATGCATGAGCGTATGCCCCGAAGGCGCAATAATTGAGATAATGGAAGAAGGCGATATCAAAGAGGCTGACCTCTCGTCATATAAAGGCGTATGGGTTTTTGCAGAACAGCGCAATGGTATAGTGGCTTCTGTTGCTTACGAGCTCCTCGGTGTAGGCAGGAGACTTGCGGATGAGTTAAAAGCAGAGCTTTCTGCTGTTTTGTTCGGCTCTACAGATGATGCTGCAAATGAGCTTATCAGATGGGGCGCTGACAAGGTCTATTATTGCAAAGACCATGTATTCGAAAAATTCAATGACGAGCCTTATTCTCAACTGCTGACGAATCTCATAAATATGTATAAACCGAATATAGTACTTGCTGGTGCTACTCCAATCGGCAGATCATTTATCCCGAGAGTTGCTGCAAAAGTAAGGACAGGCTTAACAGCAGACTGCACTGCTCTGGAGATAGACAAAGATTCAGGCAATCTTTTGCAGATAAGGCCCGCCTTCGGCGGAAATATTATGGCTACCATATTATGCCCAAATCACAGGCCGCAGATAGCAACAGTAAGACCAAGAGTAATGAAGAGGGGCGAATATAATCATGACAAAAAAGGACAAATAATACCTGTAACTACAGATGGAATTACATGCAGGACAAAAGTTCTCGATACTGTTAAGGAAATATCAGAATGCATGATTAATTTGCAGGAGGCCGAGGTGATAGTTTCAGGAGGAAGGGGACTCGGCGATGCAAAGGGTTTCAAGATGCTCGAAGAGCTTGCGGAGCTGCTCGGAGGCGCTCTGGGCGCATCAAGGGCTGCTGTTGATGAGGGATGGATTTCCTACAGCCATCAGGTTGGACAGACAGGAAAGACCGTCTGCCCCAAGATATATATAGCATGCGGAATATCCGGCGCAGTGCAGCATCTTGTAGGAATGCAGTCATCTGATATAATCATCGCCATAAATAAGAATCCAGAAGCCCCGATATTCAATGTCGCAACCTACGGCATAGTCGGCGATATTTATGATGTTGTGCCGGTCTTGATCAAGAAACTCAAAGAGGCAAAACAGTAATGAAAATAGCATTTGTCTTTCCGGGACAGGGTTCCCAGAGCGTAGGAATGGGAAAAGACCTTTATGACAATTTTGACGAAGTCAAAAGGCTTTACAGTGAGGCATCCGGAATCTTAGGCTATGGTGCGGCTGATTTGAGCTTTAACGGGCCTGCAGAAGAATTGAACAAAACATTCAGGACGCAGCCCTGCCTGCTTGTTGCGAGCATCGCAGCATATACAGCGCTAACACTGAAAGGCATTAGGCCTTCTGCCCTTGCCGGTCATAGTCTCGGCGAGTATTCCGCACTCGTTGCAGCAGGAAGCATATCTTTTAAAGATGCGGTGAAGATAACCGAAATCAGGGGGAAGATAATGCAGGATGCTGTGCCTGAAGGCAAAGGTCTCATGGCTGCCATACTCGGATTGGATAGAGAAGCTGCAGATGAAATTTGTAAAGAGGTATCCTCTAACCCGACACTTGACGCTCGACACTCGACACTGCCTTATTATGTATCTGTGGCAAATTATAATTGTCCCGGACAGATTGTTATTTCGGGCGAAAGGGCAGCAGTTGAACAGGCTATGAATTTAGCAAAACAAAAGGGCGCAAAAAGGGCATTGCCTCTTGCCGTCAGCGTCCCTTCTCACTGCAGACTTATGGAAGACGCAGGCAGGAGATTTGAAGACGCATTGAAAGAGATTGAGATAAAGGATGCGCAAACAGCATTTGCAAATAATATTGATGCAAGGTTTGTGTCAAAGGCTGATGAGATAAGGGAATCCCTTGTGAGGCAGTTGAGCCGTCCGGTTTTGTGGGAGAATTGCATAAAGAATATTTTTGCATCCGGCACAGATACCTTTATCGAGGTTGGTCCAGGCAAGGTTCTTTCAGGGCTGATTAAAAGGATAGAGCCGTCAGCAAGAATTTTCAATGTAGAAAACTTAGAGTCGTTGAATAAAACCTTATCGGAGATTTCGGTAATTTAATATGCTGATTGATATAAGGGGATTAAAACATCCAGAGCACATAAGGGAATTTAAAAGGCACTTAGAAGGCTTATGCGCTGTTTATGAGGATGTGACAGTATATCTGGATGACAGTCTTGATGACTTAAAGAAATTTGAGATGTATATCCGCATGTGCAATGCAAAGTATAAGGTTCAGAAGGAAGACGGGTATTTGAGGGTAAATATATCGGCTCCGTTCAGCATGTGCGGATGATTATGTTGTATGGACAGCAGGTATGCCTCAAAGCCTTTAATAATGCGATGAGATTATTTTGCTGCCTGTTTTTTTGCTGAATGGACAGGTGATGCTGAAACTACCCTTAAACAGCGGGAGGGTTTGGCTTTAAGGTATCGCTATTAAAGTCTTTTTGGCATGCCTGCTATCCATGTGAATACAAAAGAATCGCTTAATTTAAGCAAGCAGGAGGATGCAATGAAGAAAAAGGTTTCTGTTATAGGCGCGGGCAATGTTGGCGCATCCCTTGCGCAGATGATTGTGCAGTCGGGAATTGCCGATGTAGTTCTCTTTGATATTGCAGACGGCATTGCGAAGGGCAAGGCTCTTGATATTTCTGAGGCGTGCCCGCTGTGGAGGTCTTCATCGTCCATTATCGGTACGAATAATTATTCAAAAGCCGAAAATTCGGATGTAATAGTTATTACTGCCGGTTTTCCGAGAAAACCCGGCATGAGCAGGGATGACCTGCTTCACGCCAATGCAGAGGTTGTGGCAGAGGTTACGAAGAAGACATCAAAGGCTTCGCCTGATGCGGTTATAATTGTTGTCACGAATCCTATGGATGTTATGGCTCAGGTGAGCATGAAAGTGTCGGGCTTTGATTCTGACAGAGTTATCGGAATGGGCGGAATACTCGATTCAGCAAGGTTCAGGACATTTATTGCATGGGAACTGGGTGTTTCTTCGGAAGATGTTGAGGCGCTTGTTCTTGGAGGGCACGGCGATCTGATGGTTCCGATGCCGAGATTTACGACTGTAAAAGGAGTGCCAATTACAGAGCTCATCAGCAAAGAAAGGATTGACGCACTTGTAGAAAGGACAAGGCACGGAGGTGCAGAGATTGTTTCACTTTTAAAGACAGGAAGTGCTTATTATGCACCTGCTGCTGCAACATATGAGATGGTAAAGGCAGTTTTGTTCGATGAAAAAAGGATGCTGCCGTGCTCTGCATATCTTAATGGTGAATACGGCACAAACGGTGTTTATACTGGTGTGCCGGTGATGCTTAGAAATGGCGGGGTGGAGAAAATTATAGAGCTTGATTTAAATGAACAGGAGAGGGCGGATTTTGAAAGATCTGTGTTAGCAGTGAAATTGTTGGTTGAAAAATTAAATTTATAGAGGAGGATTGATGGAAAGGACATTGTCGATAATTAAACCTGATGCAGTAAAGAAGAACGTGATTGGAGAGATAATCAGCAGGTTCGAAAAAAACGGTCTTAGGATTATCGCATTGAAAAAGATATGGATGACAAAGGAAGAGGCAAAGGGATTTTACATTGTGCATAAGGACAGACCCTTTTACGATAGTCTTACTGATTTCATGTCAGAGGGTCCGATAGTCGTAATGGTTCTTGAAGGGGACAATGCAATTGCAAAGAACAGGGAAATAATGGGCGCAACAAATCCTGCTAATGCGGCGCCAGGAACAATTAGAAAGGATTTTGCGGAGAATATAGAAAGGAATGCGGTTCATGGTTCTGATGCTGCTGAAACAGCAGCATTTGAGATCGGATATTTCTTTTCTGAACTGGAGATACTGTAATGGCATACAAGGATTTGAGAGATTTTATTTCAGCCCTTGAGAAAAAGGGGCTTCTTCATAGAATAAAGGTTGAAGTTGACCCTATACTCGAGATATCAGAAATCACGGATCGGATGTGCAAAAGCCCAAACGGCGGAAAAGCCCTGTTTTTTGAGAAAATCAAAGGCTCTCGATTTCCTGTTGTTACCAATATATTCGGCTCTTTTGAGAGAATGAGTCTTTCGCTTGAGATTAATAGCCTTGATGATGTCGGCAAGCGTATAGAGGAACTTCTTAATCAGTCGCCTCCTAAGACCTTAAAGGATAAACTAATGATGCTTCCGAAACTTTTTGAGATGTCCAAATGGTTTCCAAAGACCGTTAAAAACGCCCCGTGTCAGGAGATAATAGAAAAAGACAATCCAGACTTAAGCAAATTCCCGATTATCAAATGCTGGCCAGGCGACGGACAGATAACCGAAGCGATGAGGAAACAGCACCCTATAGAGAGCTTTCCGCCTCAGAATGAAGGCAGATTTATTACGCTTCCAATGGTATTTACGAAAGACCCGGAAACAGGCAGGCAGAATTGTGGCATGTACAGGATACACATATACGACAGAAACACAGCCGGCATGCACTGGCACATTCATAAAGACGGCGCCCGGCATTATGACAGATATAAAGCCATGAATATGATAATGCCTGCTGCCATTGCAGTAGGCGGCGACCCCGCTGTTATTTATTCTTCGAGCGCGCCCCTTCCTGAATCAATAGATGAGATGCTTTTTGCAGGATTTCTTAGAAAAGAGCCTGTTGAAATGGTGAAATGCATTACCTCTGACATAGAAGTGCCTGCAAACAGCGAGCTCGTTATAGAGGGATATATAGAGCCAGGCGAAATGAAAATCGAGGGTCCTTTCGGTGACCATACTGGTTTTTATTCTGCCGCAGATTATTATCCTGTATTTCATGCAACATGCATTACGCATAGAAAAGATATGATATATCCGGCTACCGTAGTGGGCAAGCCGCCTATGGAAGACTGTTACATTGGAAAGGCAACAGAGAGGATTTTCCTGCCTCTTATAAGACTCGAGTTTCCTGAAATAAAGGATATGAACCTGCCCATGGAGGGCGTATTTCACAACTGTGCATTAATATCCATTAAGAAAAGCTATCCAGGACATGCAAAGAAGATTATACACGGATTGTGGGGCAAAGGCCAGATGATGTTTGCAAAGCTTCTGATTATTTTGGATGACGATGTTGATGTCCAGAACATTTCATATACTGCGTGGCGAGTTTTCAATAATGTTGACTGGAAAAGGGATGTTATTATTGCAGAAGGCCCTCTTGACGACCTTGACCATGCTGCAAACTTCCCGCGCTACGGCTCAAAGATGGGCATTGATGCAACCAGAAAGACGAGGGAAGAGGGCTTGATGCGCGACTGGCCTGATGAGCTTTTTATGTCAGAGGAGATTAAAAGGCTTGTTGACAGCAGATGGAAGGAGTACGGATTTTAAGATATTTTAAAATACAGAGGGGTCTTCCTGTGGAAGTTCTTTCTCATCAAAAGGCATAATTCCTATCTGGGTCATGACATGCTCTATGCCTTTTAGCATTTCAGTATAGTCATAATCAAGCATTTCATCATATGTAGCCCTATCAACGAGCTTGTCAACAAATTCTTCAAAATCAAACTCTCCATCAAGCACCCCTGACCTCACAAGTATTTTATAAAGATTTTTTTCATCTTTAAGATTATCATGGTCTTTTATTATAAGAGCGGACATCCTTTCAGGAGATGCAAAATACCACTCCATAGCTCCTGCGAGCGCATCATAAAGGGTAACGATTCCGGCTGCAATTTTACCCTGCCTTAGCCGCCTCTTGCCGCTTCTTATATGAAGCTTAGCCCTGAGCAGAGGACCTTCTTCATCACCCATTTGTCTTTCAACCATTAACCCTGCATGCGGCATAATTCACCTGATATAACATGTTTGTATAATTTTAAATATAGCAAAAATCACATCTGTCCAAAATAGATTTTAGAAAGACCTCCGATTCAGGTAGTATAGAATTGTTAAAAACATATAAACCCGA
>OGCL01002344.1_pt1 | contig 13439 bp, 9 predicted proteins | sample 1570041 | NCBI WGS metagenome assembly OGCL01 (sample SAMN06266162, study PRJEB24511) | hot springs metagenome | isolation source: Hot spring water | place: South Africa: Limpopo | collected 2015-06-22 | reverse complement strand
CGTCAAGGGCGTCTATCACATCAACGCCGTCGACTGCGTCACCCAATGGGAACTGGTCGCCACCTGCGAGAAGATCAAGACCAAAAACGCTATCCGCTCAAGGCGGTCATGACGCCGCTGGAGATTCAGACTCATACCTTCATTTGACTCCGCGTTGTGCGGGGCCCTCCGAATACTGTAAAGTGCAGTACATTTGCAGTGGCTTCCGGAGAGGCTATGGCCGCAAGCAAGACCGCTACGCTGACCTTTCGGATCGATCCCGGGCTCAAGGAGGCGCTGCGCCTCGCGGCGAATCTCGAACATCGGTCCATCGCGAACATGGTCGAGGTCCTGATTCGCGACTATTGCGAGCAGCGCGGGATCGAGATTCCGCCCTCCGACGAAGCCGAGAACAACAGCGGAGTGCGCTCATGATCAAGACGGTCAAGCAGGCCTGCCGGTTCAATCCGATCATCCGGGACTACCGGATGAGCCAGGGGATCGAGAACCTGGCAGAGCTCATCAATGGCGAGGGGGACGGGCGGGAGTTCTTCTCGCGCAACTTCGTCACGCACGGCATGGAGCAGCTGTTCCGCGAGGGGCTGCTGCGCTTGTCGGGCAAGTCGGATCAGGCGGTCTTCGAGCTCACCCAAGCCATGGGTGGCGGTAAAACGCACATGATGATCGCGCTCGGCCTGCTGGCGCGTCACCCGCACCTGCGTTCCGATGTCCTCCTCCCCGATCTCGCCGCGCGTGTGGACTTTGGCACGGCACGCCTCGCCGCCTTCAACGGTCGCAACAACCCGGAAAACTACATCTGGGGTGAGATTGCAAGCCAGCTTGGCGCCGAGGATGCCATCAAGCCCTACTGGGCCAACGGCCCCAAGGCCGTCGATCAACGCAAGTGGAAGGAAATCATCGGCGACAAGCCGACGTTGATCCTACTGGACGAGCTGCCGCCCTATCTCGACAATGCCAGCACCCAGGTGTTCGGCCAGGGCACGCTGGCCAACATGGTGGTTTACAGCCTCTCCAGCCTGATGAGCGCGGCGCTGGAGTTGCCCAACTGCGCCATCGTCGTTGCGAACCTTGCGGGTAGTTACAAGGCCCAGACGAAGGCCCTTGCCGACGCAATCTCCAATCTTCAGCAGGAGACGCGCCGCCAAGCCATGACCATCACGCCGGTGCAACTGGCCGGCAATGAGATCTACGAGATCCTCAAGAAGCGGCTCATCGACGAGCTGCCCGACGAGCGCGTCATCGCGGATGTGGCCGAAGAGTACGCCCAGCAGATCAAGAAGGCCGAAGACGGCGGCTACATCGTTGCCAGCAGCATCGAGCAGATCGCCGAGCAGGTGCGTGAGACCTACCCCTTCCACCCCTCGTTCAAGCACCTTGTCGCGCTGTTCAAGGAGAACGAAGGGTTTCGCCAAACCCGCGGCCTGATGCAATTTACCGCCCGACTCCTCAAGAGCGTCGAGGAGCGCGAGACGGATGACGTCTTCCTGATCGGCACACAACATCTCAACCTCAACGACGATCAGGTCAAGGACGAGATCGAACGCATCGCGCCGAAGCTGATGCCGGCCGTCACGCGCGACATCGCCGACAACGGCAACGCCATTGCCGAACACATCGACAACGAGCTGGGCTCCGATGCCGCGCGGCAAGTGATGACACTGCTGCTGGCCTCCAGCCTGTCCCGCGCGGTCGGGGGGCGGATCGGCCTTTCCGAGAGCGAGTTGATCGAGTTCCTGGCCGCCCCGCAGCGCAAGCCCGACGAGTTCCTCCAGGCCATGCAGCGGCTGCGCGAGGCCGCCTGGTACCTGCACCGCGAGGAGCAACGCTTCTTCATCAAGGAAACCGAAAACCTGTCGCGCCAGATCGAGCGCAACGCTAAGGAGGTCCCTCAGCCCAAGATCGATCAGGCGCTGATCAATCGGCTCACCGGCATCCTCGAGCCGGTTCGCAAGATTGCATACCAGGATGTGCAGGTCCTGCCCAAGCTCGACGAATTGAAGCTCTCCGGCCCGCGGACGCTCATCGTCATCAAGCCCGATGGCAAGGTTCCTCCGAGCGAACTGCAAAACTTCTTTGACTATCAGCAGGAGAAAAACAACCTGCTGGTGCTCACGGGTCAGGACAGCCTGTTGGCGGATGCAGTCGAGGAGCGTCTGCGCGAGCTTTACGCCATCGAGCAGATCCACAAGCGGCTTCGCCCTGGCGACACGCTGTTCGAAGAAGCGCGCGACCGACTGGAGGAAGCGGGAGACCGCTTCGGCAAGGCCCTGTCGGCGGCCTACAACCGCCTCTACTTCCCGGTGAACGACCCGGTCGATGGTCGCGACGTCCTGGCCGGCGTCACCATCGACCAAGGGCTGAAGATCGGCCAGGGCGATCAGTCCGCCGAAGCGCAGATCGAGAATCTGCTCGCAAGCCCAAGAGCGGATTACAAGCTCGTGCGCGAGCTGACAAAGGACAACCTGGACGAGTACTTCGCGCAGGCCGAGGAGTACCTCTGGCCCAAAGGCTCGGACAACCGCCGCACGCCGTGGAAGGACGTCGTCACGCGCGCCAAGTGCTCGCCCATCTGGCCCTGGATGCCGGGCGCGAGCGGCCTCGACACCCTCAAGACGGAGGCGCTGAAGCAAGGGCGCTGGCGTCTCGGTGAAGACGGCTACATCGAGAAAGGCCCTTTCCCCAAGGATAAGGCCACGGTCAATGTGTCCGTCGTCAACGTGAAGGCCGACTCGGGCGAGACGGTGTTGAGCCTGACGCCCCGCCATGCGGGCGCGAGCCCCGTAGTCTATTGGTCGACCAAGTCCGAGGTCACGGACAAGGACCAGAAGGTCGATGACCTCGACAACTTCAGTACCACCGAGGGCACGCTGTACTTCTGGGTGAAGGACACCACTGGGCAACATGAAAGCGCTCCAGCCGTGCGCTGGCTGGCCGACCTGAAGATCCGTCACCAGGTCGAGCCGGCTGCCGACAAGCGCCGTGTGCGCCTCGAGGCCACCCCGCGGGCAGATCTCTACTACACCCTGGACGGGTCCAACCCTAAGGACGGCACTCGGTACGACGGCCCCTTCGAGATTGGCCCCGGCGCCTATCGCCTGCTGGTGTTTGCACGGGCGGGAGAAGCCAACAAGACGGCCGACTTCCAGATCCCGGCAAGCTCCGACAAGACGGTCCAGATCGTCGATGCCAGGCCGGCCCGCCTGCAGGCGAAGCGTGTGTCTCTCGACACTACCGACCGTGTGTTCGGGATCATCAATCGCTTCCGCGATCAGCCGGGCACGCGTTTCAAGGGCGTTCGCATCGAGATCGGCGAGGGCGAAAACACCGTGACCGTGCGCTTCCAGGAGCGCGAGGTCACGGCCGCCATGATAGAGGGCGTCGTCAACAGCCTGCGGGAGGTACTCAACGAGCCCGAAGCGTTGGTCAACATCGCCATCGCTGAAGGCATTCAGTTCGACACGGGCTTTGCGCTCAAGGAGTTCGCGAAGATTGCTGGTGTTGAGCTCAAGCCGGGCGACGTGAGTCAGGAGGAATGACCATGACGCGAGCCAAGGCCGCTGCAACCAGGACGCCCGCAGGGCGTGCGCAAGTCCAGCATACGCTGGGCTTCGGGGTGCCCGCGACCTCGGACCCGCATCATTTCAAGGTGCTCATCCCCAAGAGCAGCACGGGCAAGGTCCAGATCAGCGAGTACCTCGGGCTGCAATCGGCCTCGGCTGACACCGCGGTGATCGACCGCGTCTTGCTCGATCGGCCGCGCTGGACGGCCATCCGTGCCGAGGTGCAGCGGGCCTTCAACGCACGCCTCACCGCGCATGGGTTGAAACCCAGTGCATGGAAGGTCGGCGAGAACCCTGTGGATCGCCTGCTCGGCAAGGAACTCTGCGTCCTGGCCTGGGCCGTCGAGCAGATGGAGGCGACCAAGATCCCCGTCGCCGTGAGGAACTGGCTGGCGCTCCGGCCCGAAGAGCGCTGGTGGCTGTTCGGCATGACCGCCATGGCGACCGGCGGCGTCATGGACGCCGGCAAGGGGTGGCGCATCGCGCTTGCCCATGCCTTGGGTGATGTCGCGCAGAGCGAGTTGCTCGGCACCCGCGCCCGCCGCGGTCGAAACGACCGCGACGACAACCGCCTATCGCTGGATCTGTTCGGGGACGACACCGCATGACGAACGTCGTCGTACCGCCGCAGCCAAAGATATACCACATCGCCCATGCGGACCGCCTGCCTTCTATCGTGGCCGACGGATTCCTCTGGTGCGATGCGGAGGTGGTTCGCCGCGCCCCTCTCGGCACCACCATAGGCATGAACAGCATCAAGTCTAGGCGGCTCAACGAATTGAGGCTGAACAGCCACCCCGACTTGCATGTGGGCGATTGTGTGCCGTTCCGTTCTACTTCTGCCCGCGCTCCGTCATGCTGTACCTGATCTATCAGGGCAATCATCCGGAGTTGGGCTATCGCGGGGGACAGGCCCCCATCCTGCATTTCGAAGCCGATCTGCGCGCGACGGTCGCATGGGCACAAGCTCAACCGAGACGATGGGCGTTTACGAACTCGAATGCAGGTTCACGCTACTTCGAAGATTACAGCGATCTCGCGCAACTCAACGAGATTGACTGGAATGCTGTTCAGGCGCGCAACTGGTCCTCGTGCAAGGAAGGCAAGCAAGCAGAGTTTCTGCTGGAGCACAGCTTCCCCTGGCATCTGATCGAGCGCATTGGTGTGCTCAATCGCACGATCTACCAACAAGTCGTCAACGCACTCCCGCGACAGGGCCATCGGCCGGCGGTCGAGATTCGCGCGGACTGGTACTACTAGCGATGAAAAGGAGGCTGCCATGATCGAGTTCACCTCGGGCGACATCCTCGAGTGCGAGGCGGACGCGCTGGTCAACACCGTCAACTGTGTCGGTGTGATGGGGCGCGGGATCGCCTTGCAGTTCAAGAACGCCTTTCCCGAGAATTTCAAGGCTTACGAGGCTGCCTGCAAGCGCGAGGCCGTTCAGCCGGGCCGCATGTTCGTCTTCGAGACGGGGCAGCTCACGCCGCCTCGCTTCATCATCAACTTCCCGACCAAGCGCCACTGGCGCGGCAAGAGCCGCATCGAGGACATCGAAGCAGGCCTGGTCGATCTGGCCCGGGTCATCCGCGACAAGGGCATCCGCTCCATCGCCATCCCACCGCTGGGCAGCGGTCTGGGGGGCTTGGACTGGAGCGAGGTGCGTCCACGCATCGAGCGAGCGTTGGGGCAACTGAGGGACGTGCACGTGCTCGTGTTCGAGCCCAACGGCGCGCCCACCACTGACAAGATGGCCCATGTGCGTGAAGTGCCGACCATGACCGCCGGTCGTGCGGCCCTGGTCGAGTTGATCCATCGTTATCTCGGCGGCTTGCTCGACCCCTTCGTGACCTTGCTGGAGGTGCACAAGCTGATGTACTTCATGCAGGAGGCAGGGGAGCCGCTGCGCTTGAAGTACGTCAAGGCGCCTTATGGTCCCTATGCCGAGAACCTGCGCCACGTGCTGCGCACGGTCGAGGGACACCTGATCGCCGGTTACGCCGACGGCGGCGATGCGCCCGACAAGCCGCTGACGCTGGTTCCCGGCGCCATTCAGGAGGCGTTCGCCTTCCTCGACCAACATCCCGACAGCCGCGAACGCCTCACACGCGTCACCCGTCTCGTCGAAGGCTTCGAGTCGCCCTATGGCCTCGAGCTGCTGTCGACCGTGCATTGGGTCATGGCGCACGAGGGGGTCAATCAGTTCGACGACGTGGCCGCCCGCATCCACGCCTGGAACCCGCGCAAGCGCCAGTTTACGCTCCGACAGATCGCCATCGCCGCCGACAGGTTGGCCGCCCAGGGCTGGGTGCAGGCAGCGACCGCTTGAAGAACTTCTCGCCATGCATGCACAAACAAAAACAACGCTGACCCCACTGGCGCTGAGAGATGCTCCGGCGCTGATCGAGACGGTCTTTCCGGCGCAGAAGCTGTCGTTCGAGGCGCAGACCGAACGCAAGGCGGTGGCGGCGCAGACCCTGACGGGTCTGGGCTCCTACTGGAAGGGCAGGAAGCCCTTGATCCTGGTGCGCGCCATCGTGCTGGGGAGCCTCTTGCCGCCCACGGACAATGCGGAGGCCGATCTGGCAGTGTTCGAAAAGCTGATGGCGTTCGACGATGAGGGATTGGCGCGCCGTGCACTGGCGGCCAATGCGTTCTCTGCCGCCGCGCTGCAGGAACTCATCCCGATCTCCGATCCGGAACGCTACTTTGGCGGCCGAGGCTGGCGGCGGGACGTGACCGACGAGGACAAGCTCGTGCTCTACCGCCGGGCCCTGGCCAGCCTCGGGAGCTACGAAGAGAAGGCAAGCCTGTGCAAGCGACCAGAAGAGGTCGATCAGGATTGGCTCTATGCACCGGCGTGGCCGGTGGTCAATCGCCACTACGCGCACCTGGGGATAGCCGCGCATTCGTTCCCGGAGTTGGTCGAGCAACTCGGCATCCTGCGCTATGGCCATCGCCCGCGCGTGGGCGACCCCTTTAGCGGGGGCGGTTCCATTCCCTTCGAGGCGGCACGCATCGGCTGTGATGCCTACGCCTCCGATCTCAATCCCATCGCCTGCATGCTCACCTGGGGAGCGCTCAATGTCATCGGTGCCCCGGCCGACCGGCGCGCCGCCCTGGAGTCCGCCCAGCAGCAGGTGTTTTCCGAGGTGGATCGGGAGCTGACGGCGCTGCGCATCGAGCATGACGAAAAAGGCAATCGTGCAAAGGCCTACCTCTACTGTCTGGAAGCGCGCTGCCCGGAAACCGGCTGGAGGGTGCCGCTCGCCCCCAGTTGGGTAATCTCTCCAAAGCAAGGCGCCATTGCCAAGCTAGTGCCGAACCCTGCCCTGAAGCGTTTTGACATCGAGGTCGTCAGCGGCGCCTCGGCAAAGGCGATGGCAGCCGCCGAGACCGGCACGGTGCAAGACGGCGACATGGTCTATACCCTCGACGGCAAGACCTACCGCACCCCGATCAGGACCCTGCGCGGCGACTATCGGCTACCCGATGGCACGGCGGGAAACCGATTGCGTCGTTGGGAGAAACAGGACTTCAGACCGCGCCCGGATGACATCTTCCAAGAGCGACTCTATTGCATCCAGTGGATCAAGAAGGAAACGATCGATGCCGCCCGCCAGGAGACCTGGTTTGCCGCGCCGACCGAGGCCGACTTAGAGCGCGAGCGCAAGGTGGAGGCCATCGTTGCTGAGAACCTTGCTCGATGGCAGGAAGAAGGCCTCGTGCCCGACATGGCCATCGAGCCGGGCGATGAGACGACGCGCCTCTTCCGCGAGCGCGGCTGGACGCATTGGCATCATCTGTTCAATGCGCGGCAGTTGCTGTTGCAAGCGCTGATGCTCAAGCACTGGCGGGCCTCCGATGCGGCCCCGCTGGGTTGGCTGAACGTGGCCAAGGCGGCGGACTTCAACGCAAGATTGAGCAGATGGAAACCGAGCAACGGCGGCGGACTTGGCGGCCCGGTCGGCGTATTTTCGAACCAAGCCCTCAACACCTTCTACAACTACGCCACGCGGGCCTGGCTCGGGTTCGGTGCCTCGTCATTCAAGATGGCGGAAGCGCCGCTTCCTCCGGTGCAACGTGCCATCGTCTCTGCCACAGCCGACCAACCCCAGCAGCGCTGCGAGCTGTGGATCACTGACCCGCCTTACGCCGATGCGGTCAACTACCACGAGATCACCGAGTTCTTCATCGCCTGGCTGCGCAAGAACCCGCCCAAGCCGTTCGACGAATGGGTCTGGGACTCACGGCGGGCGCTGGCGATCAAGGGCTCTGGTGAAGACTTCCGGCGCGGCATGGTGGCCGCCTACCGGGCGATGCGTGATCACATGCCGGACGACGGCCTGCAGTGCGTGATGTTCACGCACCAGGACACCGGGGTGTGGGGCGACTTGATCGGCATTTTCTGGGCGGCGGGGCTGCAAGTGGCGGCCGCCTGGTACATCGCCACCGAGACGACCTCCGAGCTCAAGAAGGGGGGCTACGTCCAGGGCACGGTGATCCTGATGCTCAAGAAGCGCCCTGCCGGCGAACGGCTGGGCTTCAAGCAGCGCTTGCTGCCCGCCGTGCGGCAGGAGGTGGCGCAGCAGATCGAAACCATGATGCACCTCAACGACACGGTGGCCGCGCATCACGGCGAGCCGGTGTTCAATGACTCCGACCTGCAGATGGCTGGCTTCGCTGCGGCGCTGAAGGTGCTCACGGCCTACACCCACATCGGTGGCGAGGACGTGACCAGCTTTGCCCTGCGCCCGCGGGGGCGTGGGGAAGTCACCGTCGTCGATGAAATCGTCCAGCAGGCGGCGGAGACGGCCTCCAGCCTGCTGGTGCCTGAAGGGCTGGCCCCGGACACCTGGGGCCGCCTCGCCGGCATCGAGCGCTTCATGTTGCGGATGCTGGACATGGAATCGAGCGGCGCAAGCAAGCTGGATAACTACCAGAACTTCGCCAAAGCCTTCCGTGTGGCGGACTACAGCCGCGTGATGGGCGACATACGCCCCAATCACGCGCGGCTCAAGCGCGTGACCGAGTTCGCCTCGCGCGACTTGACCGAATCCACGGAGATCGGCGTCACCAGGCTAGGGCGACTCGTCATCGCCCTACAGCAGATGCTCAAGGACACCGAGCCGCAGCTCATCGTCGATCAGCTCAAGCAGGAGATGGCCGACTTCCTGGAAGTGCGGCCTCTACTGGTGGACATGCTGGCCTTCATCGAGCGTAAGTCCACGGAACCCAGCGTGCGAGGCGCCGCCGAGGTGCTGGGGGCGAGGCTGAAGAACCTGAGATTTGGGGCATGAACAGCGTCATAGGAGGGCTGCCACAATGAATATCAACGCCTCGATCATCGACCAGCGCTTGAATGGCGTAGGCGAGGAGATCAAAGACCGCGCCCGCGATGAGCTGGGCGCGGAAGACCCACAAAGGCTCAAATCGTTTGCCTTCGTCTATCTTTGCGTTAAGACCATGCTGGATCTGGACGATGACGAAACCTTCGACTGTCTGACTGAAGGGGGTGGAGATTTCGGCGTCGATGCCTTGCACATCTCGGAGGAAAACGACGGCGAATTCGGGGTTACGCTCTTCCAGGCGAAATACAAGCAAAGTCTGGATGCCGGTGCGCATTTCCCTGCCAGAGGGATTGATGCGCTGATCAATGCCATCCGTCATGTTTTCAACCCATCCTCCGATCTAGGGGAAATCAACGACCGCCTGCGAGTCAAGGTGGAGGAGGTCCGCTCGCTCATTCGTGACGGCTACATCCCGCGCGTACGCGCCATCTCCTGCAACAACGGTCTCCGATGGAACGAAGACGCACAGGCAGCCATCGAGCGCGCGGGTTTCGGCGACCAGGTGACGTGGGAATATGTCAATCACGACGTACTCGTGGGCATTCTGCAGCGGCCGAAACAAGTGAACGAGAGCTTGCGGCTGACCGGCAAGGCGCTCGTCGAGGATCTCAACTTCAGCCGCGTATGCATCGGCCGCATCCCTGTCACCGAGGTCGCCGCGCTCATGCAGCGACATGGCGAGCGACTGCTGGAAAGAAACATCCGCCGTTATCTTGGCCTACACGGCAATCGCGTCAACGAGGGCATCAAAGCGACGCTGCGCTCGAACGAGCCCGCCAATTTCTACTTCTTCAACAATGGTCTGACCTTGGTTTGCGACGATTTCGCTTACAACGCCCTGCAAGCGAGCGATTTTCAAATCAAGGTGGAGAACCTCCAAATCGTCAATGGTGGCCAGACCTGCATGACCATCCTCAAGACCTGCGAGGAGTTGGCGAAAGAAGGCAAAAGCCTGCCTTCGGAAGCCAGCGTGCTCATGCGGCTATATAAACTGCCAAAGCCAAACGAGGATCTCGTTTTGAAGATCACGCATGCTACCAATAGCCAGAATCCAGTGGACCTCAGGGACTTGCGCGCCAACGACGACAAACAACGGTGCATGGAACAAAGCGTCGGGGATTTGGGCTTCGCTTACAGAAGAAAACGAATGGATGCCGCGGTCAAATCCAGCGAAATCACCTCGGGCGCCGCGGCCGAGGCCCTGCTTGCCGTGTGGCGCAACAAGCCGCATCAGGCCAAATTTTTCACGCGCGAGCATTTCGGCAAGCTCTACGACACGATCTTTACCGATCAGACAAACGGCGCTCAGGTCATCTGTGCCGTTTTGTTGTATCGCATTGCGGAGAACCACCGCCGTCGCCCAGCCGAAGACGATCCGCTCTTCGTCCGTTACGCCTCCTGTTTCATTGCCATGCAAATGGGGCGCAGGCTGCTCAAGGACCTCGGCTGTGCGCTTGACGGACTCGATCATCGCAACTTCGATCAGGCCAAGCAGGTCATCGAAACCCGTGGCGAGGGTTATTTCGAGAGCAGTGTCGCTGATGTCGGAAAAGCGCTCGAGTCGCTCTATGGGGATGACTGGAATAACAAGATTTCGATCCAGCAACTATCGGCGACATTTCGGCGCGGGGATTTGATTCAGCGGCTTCTCGATCTTGCCTTGTAGTTTTGGCACGTTACTCGCAAATGGGGTGCCATGACCATCCGCCGCTTCTCCTCCCGCACCCATCGGCTCGATGCCAGCTTTCTGCTGCAGCATCTCAAGGGGGCGAGGAGCTACAAGCGTATCGCCGGCTACTTCACGAGCTCCTTGTTCGAGGTCGCCGGAGAGGTTCTGGAGGATATCCCCGAGGTCAAGATAGTCTGCAACGTCGATATCCACCCCGACGACTTGAAGGTCGCCCAGCTGCGCGAGAGCAAGATGTTGGGCCGCTGGAATGAGCGCGCCCTGGAGGCCGAGGCTCTGCTGCACCGGGACCGTTACCGCCGCCTGGATGCCCTCCTGCAGCGGCACGGCCAGGCCGTGCGGGTGGCGCCGGACGACATCTGCGGCTTTGTGCATGGCAAGGCGGGCGTGATCACGCTTGCCGACGGGCGCAGGCTCGGCTTCATCGGTTCGATGAACGAGACCCGCAGTGGCTGGCAGCGGCACTACGAGATCCTGTGGGAGGATGAATCCCACGAAGGCGTGGCCTGGATCGAAGAGGAGTTCGACTTCCTGTGGAATGCAGCTAAGCCGCTGCCCCAGGCGGTCATCCGAGAAGTGCATCGCCGTGGCTATCGCCGCGAAGTGATCTTCGACGAGATCGAGGAGGACGAGAACCTTGCGCCGGCCGCGCTGATCGAGTCCCCGCTGTACCGCGAGGGGCAGCAGCTGCAGCCTTGGCAGCAAGGATTCTTGACCGAGTGTTTGCGCCACCACCGACTCTACGGCGTGGTGAGGCTGCTGCTGGCCGACGAGGTCGGCCTGGGCAAGACGCTGTCGCTGGCCACCGCAGCCTTGACGCTGTGTCTGCTCTCTGATCGCGATAACGGGCCACGACGCCCTGTCGTGATCTTTGCGCCGGCCACCCTCACCGAGCAGTGGCAAACGGAGATGCTGGACAAGCTTGGCATCCCGACTGCGCGGTGGGACACGGTGCGCAAAGTGTGGCTGGATGCGGACGAGCGCGCCATTTCACCGGCGGGTCGCGAGCAGATTGCACGTTGCCCGCTTCGCATCGGCATCGTGTCCACGGGCCTCATGATGCGCGACTCGTTGGAGAAGCAGCATCTGCTGGGCCTTAGGTTTGGTGTCGTCATCCTGGACGAAGCCCACAAGGCGCGCACGCGCCAAGGCTTCGGCAGGGACGCCGGAACGCCGAACGAACTGCTGGCGTTCATGCGCGAAGTCGCCGCCCGTGCGGACCATGTCCTGCTTGGCACGGCAACGCCCATCCAAACCGATCCGAGAGACCTCTGGGATCTGTTGGGCATCCTGCACCAAGGCCGAGGATACTTCGTGCTGGGGCATGACCTGGCGGCCTGGCATCGGCCCGATGAGGTGCTGGAGATCTTGGCTGGTCGGCAAGAAGTACTTGCCCTCAGCCATGCCTGGGAGCTGTTGCGCTCGCCGTTGCCGCGCGTCGAGTCCACCAGCGAGCCACGTGCCCGTAGGCTGTTCTCGGCCATCCGGCAAGATCTGGGGCTAACCAACGGAGAATGGCAAACCAATCGCCCATTGACCGATCTCGCCGAGGAGACGCGAGAGATCCTGGAAGAGGAGCTCGAGCGGCGTATTCAGGGAGCCACGCTGTTCCAGCGCGAAAATCCCTTGGTCAGGCACGTCGTGCTTCGCAAACGACAGCAGCTGGAAGATGCGAACCTGCTAATGCGGGTCGGGGTCGAAGTTCACCCGGATCGCTCCAAGGTGGCCGAACTGCGGTTCTTCGACGGGCTGTTCGAGGGCAAGGCGCTTCGAACTTCGGAAGACTTCCGCGAGGCCTACGGCCAGGCACGCGCCTTCGGCAAGGCGCTCGCCAAGCGCGGCAAGGGGAGCGGGTTCATGAAGAACCTGATGGAACAGCGCATTTGCTCCAGCATCCAGGCCGGACTCGCGACAGCTCAACGACTGTTGGAAGGGGAGGCCGTGCATGAAGAGGGGGACGAGTTCGAGGCCGATCTGGCCGTTGAAACGCTGGAGGAACGTGAAGTTCTCGAACGTCTCATCGAGAGACTTCAACGGCTCGACGCGGACCCCAAGATGGAGGCCGTGATCTACTTCCTGGACAAGGAGAAGTGGCTTGAACTCGGCGTGATCATCTTTAGCCAGTACTACGACACCGCGAAATGGCTCGCGGATGAACTGGCGGCCCGTTATCCCGATGAAGCCATTGGCCTTTATGCTGGAGCGGGGCGTAGCCGCCTCTATCAGCGCGGTGACAGCGTCGCGGTGGAGCGTGAGACCCTGAAGCGCATGGTCGCCGAGCACCAGATTCGGGTCATGGTAGCCACCGATGCCGCGTGCGAAGGTCTCAACCTGCAGACCCTCGGCACGCTGATCAACGTGGACCTGCCCTGGAACCCGACCCGCCTGGAACAGCGCATCGGACGGATCAAGCGCTTCGGCCAGAAGCGGGAGACGGTTGACATGCTCAACCTGGTGTTCGAGCAGACCGTGGACGAGAAGATCTACGAGCGGCTGTCCGAACGCATGCGCAACCGCTACGACCTGTTCGGGTCTCTGCCCGACACCATCAAAGATGAATGGATTGAGGACATCGAATCCCTCGGTGAGAAGCTGGACGAGTACATCAACGCCCAGAAGACAGCAACAGGTTTTGATCTGCGTTACACAGCGACGATGACGCCTCCGGACAAGGACTGGCGTGATTGTTCGGAAGTACTATCCAGGCGAGACTTCGTTTCGTTGATGAGCGCTGCTTGGGGGTAAGCACGGGGCTTTGAAACTAGGTTCATCCGACTTTCGTGTGGGTGACGGGAGCGGGATACAGGTTGAGGCCGCCGCAATGGAAATAGACGGCGATCT
>OGCL01002342.1_pt1 | contig 13450 bp, 11 predicted proteins | sample 1570041 | NCBI WGS metagenome assembly OGCL01 (sample SAMN06266162, study PRJEB24511) | hot springs metagenome | isolation source: Hot spring water | place: South Africa: Limpopo | collected 2015-06-22 | reverse complement strand
CTGTAGCGCAGTTGCCGCGTCAAACTGAAGCGATTGGCCGCATGGCGCTCTTCCGCCTTGGTGTTTCCCGGCGAGGGTGTGCCGTAGAAGAGGTCGATGTGGTGCGGCCCGTGCTTGAGCCCGTGGCGCAGCAGGTCGATGGTGCCGCGCTTGCTCACCTCGCCCTGCAGCCGCGCCAGGAACTTGCGCCGCGTCGGCCCGTCCTGGCCGAGGTCGAGCGCCTCGCACACGTCCGGTTGCGTCGCGCGCAGGAAGGCCGAGAGCTGTACCAGGTCCACGCAGTACTCGCGGTCGTAATCCCCCGCCGCGCCGCAGATCCAGCCGGCGGCGTAGGTCGCCGGGCGCTCCTGCACCGTGTTGGCCGGCGCGCCCGGATCGCACGGCGCGCCGGTCAGCGCCGTGCAGATCAGCCGTTCGAGTCCGCGTTCGGAGGTGTCGCTGAACGGCCGCTCGCCCATCCCGCGCTCCGTCAACCGGCGGCGCCCGATTGCGGCGCGGCTTCGATCGCCGCCAGCACGCGACGCGCAGCCACCAGCACATCGGCCAGCAATTGCTCGTCGTGTTCCAGGTGTCCCTCGTACTCGGCGAGATTGCGTCGCTCGTGCGCCTTGGCCAGCACCCGCCACACCTCCATCGGCATGCCCAGAGTGTGCGGCAAGGTCTGAAAGGCCAGATAACGCACGTCGCAACGGAAGCCGGCGCGGCGCAGCGCGAAGAGGGCAAGCGCGTGGCTGGCGTTATAAGCGAGATCGAAGCGGCTGGAAAAGGCGAGCGTCGCGTTGTCCGCGTCGGCCAGCCGCTCGCGCGCGGAGGCGAGCAGACCCCGCAGCTCGCGCGGCGACGGCGGCTCGCGCTTGAGCTTGCCGATGCGCGCCAGGTTGTCGAGTTCAGCCGAGGTCATCTTCGGTCCCGATCACGAACACCTTGGGCTGCGCGGCGATGCGCGCCGCGAAGCTGTCGGCCTCGGCCCGCTTGCGCCGCCACTCTGCGCGCGACATCAGGTTCGGGCTCACCGGTCGCGCCAGGCTCTCCTCCGCCGCCGCCAGCGCGGCGGTGAGCATGGCGTAGTCCAGATCGTCGGCGATCACCATCAGATCGATGTCGCTCGCCGCACGATCGCCGCCCTTGGCCACCGAGCCGTAGACGAAGGCCGCCGCGATCCGGCCGGCGAGCGACGCCAGCGCCGCCTGCAGGGGGCTGGCAAGCCCCACCGTCTTGCGCACCAGGCCGACCAGCTCGGCGTACACCGGTGCGCGCTGATTGGCCCGGTAGAACTTCTGCTTGCCCACCGTCTCCACCTGCAGCAACCCGGTGGCCGCGAGCCGCGTCAGCAGCCGGTGCACGGCGCCGGTGCCGGCGCCCGCCAGGCGGATCAGCTCCGCGCTCTGGAAGCGCCGCTCGGGCTGGCCGAACAACAGGCCCAACACGCGTTGCTGCACGGGCGTGAACAGCACGTCGGCCAGCGCGGTCGGCGCGGGTGGGGGCGGTTTGGCTCCGGTCGTTCCCATTACGGGAATGATTGTACCCAATTCGGGAACGCATGGCCAGGCCGGTGACTCGGCTGCAGCCGCGCTCACCCTGTCTTGCCTCGCTCGCAGGTGTCGGTCGTCACGACGGCTTCCCGGGATGAGCACGGCTGACCGTCAAGCAACCGTCAAGCAACGGCGCTCTGCAAAACCGGCAAAAAATCAGGCATGTACCGGTCTTTCGGGTCGCCGGGCCGCCGATCTGCCGCGTCGCCATCAAGCATTCGCCACCTGTGGCAACGGCGCCACCCACCCCTGCCTTACCAGCACATCGACAGCGATCCCGATCTGGCGCGGCGTGAACTGCCGCTTAAGGTCGTTCCAGGCGTAGGTTCGCGCGATCACGTCGGGCAGCGTGCGCACCGGTTCATGGCGCATGACCCAATGCACCGTGGATAGAAGCTCCAGCCCGAACGGCGACTCGAAGCCATCGACCAGGGCGGCAACCCGGTCGAAGCGTTCGCGCGTCTCGCTGTGCTCAGCGATGAATGCCGCCGCCTCCTCCACCGCGCCGGGCACCAGCGTCAACGGCTTGTCCGGGGCGTCGCCGCCATCGTCGTAACCCGCGATCAGGTGCCCCTCGATCGCGTGCAGCACGTGGCGCAGGTTCTCCGCATAGGGGCCGTAGGGCGCGGCCTTGTAGCGCAGCCTGAGCGGCTCGCCCGCCTCCTGCAGGAAGTACATCAGTTTGTGCACTTCCAGCAGCGTGACGAAGGGATCGAGCAGGCCGCCGAGATAGCGGTGCATCAGCCCCACCAGCGCGGCGCGCCCCGCTGTCATCTTCGGCACTTCGCGGCGATGCGTCATGGTGTCCGACGCCGGCGCACCATGGGGCTCGTATACGAAGACCTCGACGTCCTCGAGTGCACGCAGCGCCGCCTCGATTCGCGGCCGCACCTCGGACGTCCAGTCGAGCCCGCCCAGCCCGCAGCCGAGCGGTGGCAGCGCGATCGAGCGGATGCGCCGGGCGCGAATCTCCACCGCCAGCGCCGCAAGGCCGGCCTCGATGTCCTCAACGCGGCTCTTGTCGCGCCAGTGACGCTTGGTGGGGAAGTTGATGATGTAGCGCGGCGGTGTGAGCTGCCCGGTCTCGAAGACGAACATGCGGCCCGGCTGCACAAGTTCGCGCTTGCAGGCGGCTGCATACGCCTTGAAGTTCTCCGGAAAAGCGTTCTTGAACTGCAGGGCGATGCCGCGCCCCATCACCCCCACGCAATTGACCGTGTTGACGAGCGCTTCCGCCTCGCTCTTCAGAATGTCGCCGCTGCGGTACTCGATCATGGCGGACTCCTCGTGTGTCGTCAGTCGTAGTACCACTTCGACTGCTCCTCAATCCGCAGCTCGTGTCCGTGCGCCAGCAGTGCATTGACCGCGGCGTTGTACGCGGCGCGCGACAGCACACCGATGCGCTCCACCAAATCCCAGGGGAAGCTCAGTTCCAGCAGGAACTCCGCCTGCTTGCCGTCCTTGAACCGACGCCAGTCTGTGGCGTGGACGGCGTCCCAGTCGATCTTGTCGAGTTGGTCCAGATTATTGTAGTGCACGGAGTGCCGCGCGCCAGCATTCGTCGGCGTGAAGGCCCAGCGGCGACCATACGCATCGGCCCAGGCGACCACCTCACGCAGGTCGGCTACTAAGTGAACGATCGACTCCTGTCCGCCCCGGTAGCTAAGCTCCGGGTGATTGCCCTGATGGATCAGGTACAGCATGACCGAGCGCGGGCAGAAGTTGAAGGGCACACAATCGCCTACGTAGAGACCCGAATGACATGACACGGGAAGCGCGAGCCGCCGCTGCTTGATGCTGCTCATGCCGATCGTCGTGCCTGGCGGTGCCCGCCGCACCACCTCCCGATCACACCAGAGACACTGGTCGGCCGCGATCGACGGCAGCCGATCCACATGGGTGATGTGGTAGAGCTTCGGCTGCTCCGGCACGGTCACGCCTTGGCCTCCTCATAGCGGACGCAAGGGATGCCAGCGGCAGATTCATCGCTCTTGTTTCCACCGTTTCCCTTGAAAAGCGAGCCCATGCCGCCAACGGGCCGCACCTCCCGATGCCCCGGCAGCTCTCCCAGCCACGGCGCGCCAGCGTCCTTAATTCTCGAATACGGCTTGAGCCCGTCGATCACGCGTCATGTCCTTTCATAACCGCCCGCCTGCCAGTCGTCCGCAATGCGATCCCAGCAGATCTTACGCTCGACCGCATTGCCTTGTTCGTCCTTGCCCACCCAGACACCCCAAAACTCGGGATCGTCGGATCGCGGTTGCTGCGACTTCGGCAGATCATTCATACGCACCAGAACCGGCAGCTCCGATGCCCAACCGAGCAGAATCGCGCTCTGCGACGGGAGCGAAGGCAGTTCCCGGAGCAAGCCTCTGAGGTTGTCCGGTACCAGTCGGTGGAGCAGTTCCTGGTCGCGGTCATTGCTGATCCGGTGGAGCAGGAAGGTGTTGCACTGTGACAGCACCGTCGGCGAAAGCTCGGAAGGGCGCTGCGACGACAGAACAAGCCCTAAACCGAATTTGCGGCCCTCGCGTGCGATGCGCTCGAACACTTGGCAGCAGACGGCGGCGGCGTCCTGGTTTTCTACGTCTTCTTTGTAGCGCTTGATGAAGGTGTGCGCCTCATCCATCACGAGCACGGTGGGGAGCGCCACCCCGTTCAGCTTCACGTAGCGCTGCAGGGCCTCGAAGACCATGCGTGCGATGACTGCGGTGACGATGTGAACGACTTCGGTCGGTACCAATGACAGGTCGATCACCGATACGTTGCCGTTGCCGGCATCGTCGCTGCCGACGTAATCGGCCAGCCAGCTCTCAAGTGGCATCTCGTCCACACCTTCAATTACCGCCTTCATCTTTGGATCCGAGAGGAGCGTCCTTATTCGAGCCACGAGAAAATCCAAGAACTGACTGACATTCTCTTGCTCAGCGAGGATCTCCAAATGGTCGGCCAGTTCAGTGCCACTGAAGGGTAGTGGCACGTCTTCATCTGGTCCCTCTTGATAGACCACGCCCCCGAGTGCGTTCACGGATGCGAGTAGGGCGTCGACAATAGGCTGTATCTGCTGTTCGCTGAAGGCGCGGTAGTACTCGACGGTCTTGCCCGTGCCGTTCTCAACAAAGCTGTTGTAGGTTGCCTTCAGCGCTTTTGCTATGGCCTTGACGATTTCGACAAGTTGGAAGTCAGGGAACTCGATCTGCCTTTGCTCCAGGTCTGTAGAGATTGCCTTAAGCCTATGGCCGAATTTCGTCGCGTCTGTCTGTATAACGCCAGACCGCAAATCGCGTTGGATCCATATCAGTCTCGACGAGAGATACCGGCGGAGGGCGAGCTTTCGCTTTTCTTCGGTCGGTTGAGTTGTACCCACCCGCCCGACTTTTACCTCACGCAGCGCTCGCCTCAGTAACGGACGCTGCGTTCGGGCGCTGGCCTGTGTGAACGAGCACCACTCGGCACTGTTCCAGAACCAGAGCGGCACCTTCAAGGCCAACTCCCTGTCGCCGGGATTGACTTTGAATCGGCGGGCCTTGATCGTGGCGTCGTTCCCGAAGGCGCGCGCATACTCGCCGTTCGGGTCGAGGATGATGAACCGGGCGTTCGGGTTACCCTCCGACCGCGCCTGCTGCGCCTGCTCGAGGCTCCAGCGAATGATTCCCGCCACGGAGCAGGACTTGCCGCTGCCGGTGTTGCCGAGGACGGCGAGGTGACGGCCGAACAATCGGTTCGGATCGACGCGGACCTCCGCGTCTCCGGCGAGGGGACTCGTGCCGATCTTGACGCGCCGCCGCTCGCCGGACTCGACGATCGAGCGGAGCTGCACCTCGGTTGGCAGCCGGACGGGCGCACCCACGGACGGCAACGAATCGGCGCCGCGGCGGAACACGTAACCCCCGCCGTCCGGCCGAGGCCGGAGCGTGCCGAGCGGGTTGAGACTCAATCGACGCAAGGGATACGGCAAGTCCACGAGCCCGAAGTCCTGCATCCCGCGCCGCTTCGGAAACGCAGAACGCTCGACGGTCAGCCACTCGACCTGCCCGACCAGATACCCTTCATCGACCGGGATGAGGAGATAGCCGTTGACGCGCGGGAACGGACGCGGCGAGCCCGTGTTCAGCGCCACCGATTCGGGCGCTTCGATGTCGATGGCGACCTTGATCTCGTCCGGCGAGACGAAGTCGACCGTTCCGATGCGAAGGCTCTCGGCGTGCTCGAAAGGGGCTTGGCTCATGACGCCGGCCCCCCCTCGCCCGCCGGGGGCTGATCGGCGCCACCGTTCCCCGTCTGACCTGCGCCCCAACGGGCCCTCACTAGCTCCGCCATCCGGAAAGTCGTGCGGTCGATAGCCGGCTTCGGCAGGTAGTGGTCGACGAGTGTCTTGAGGTCCCCGAGGTGGTCGCCAATCAGCAAGGTGGTCTGCGCATGTCGGCCCAAACGCTCGTAGGTGCGCATGATTCGTTCAAGAGGGTCGCCATGGGCGATCATAACGAGGTGCGCAGAGGGAATGGTGAGCATGTCCTCGATCACGCGATTGATATGCTCATCGCCGAAGCCGTATCCGTAGGTGACCAAGGTGCTGTTCGGTCGGCAGATCGCCGCGGCGAAGTCGCGGAACAGTTCGACGTAGGGGTGCGAAGCGGTCTCCCGGTCTTTCGCAGCATTCGGGTAGATCATCAGCCGCAGCGCGTCCGCCCCGCCCAGCGCGGGCGACGACAGGAAGGGGGCGATGTAGTTCTCGCCAAACGGCAGTCCGATGCGCCGGATCGCCCCGCCGCAGTCCACCCAGTCAAGTGAGCCGTGGAGCTTGGTGAAGCGCGCCACCCCTTCAAGGTAGCGCGGTTCTCCGCGTATGCCGGGCGGGTTGTAGTGCAGATCGACATCCAGACGCGACGCTCGGAATACGGGCGCCAAAGTGCCGACGAACCGGTCGATCAGGCGCAGGCCAGCCGCATCCGCGGCAGCCTCGATATAGCGGTCGTAGTTGGTCGTGAAGAGCTGCAGGCGCTCCCGGGTACCCGAGCGGCTGGCGAAGCTCATCAGAAAGCTGATCAGATAGTTGAAGGCCTGCTCGCGCTTGTCATCGGGCGCTAAGGCGAGGTTCCGTTCGGCCTCCATGATCGCGCCAGCGAAATTCTCCATGATATTCCGGATCTCTCTTTTCAGTGCCGCAACCTTGTGGTGCTCACCAGCGCACTTCGGCTTGTTGGCCGCTATGATCTCCAAGCCCCGGAGGAGTTCGTTCGCAGCGCGGATCTGGTCCTCGATGTTCCCGTCCTGGCGTCCCGCCGCCCTCGCGGAGCGCTTGGCTTCGTCGAAAATCTCTTCGTTGAAAACGGAGAACGGAACGGCCGCCATGCCAGGGGCGCTTTTGCCTTTCGCGATGTAGTGGACGGCGTGAGTCAGTCCGGAGCCGATGAGCAGTGCCAGATGTTCGGACTGAACAAGCGCGGTCAACCAGGGCTCGATGCGAGGCCGAAGTTTTTCGGGGCCAAAGGGCTCATCCGCGTTCACCCAAGAGCACGCGGAGCCCTGATCCTCTGCTATCTGAAAAGGCTTATGGGGATCGGATGGTTCGCCAGACCGCTGAAGTCGCAAGGGAGCGGGGTCATCCCGCGTTTTGATGATCTGCCGGCCGTTGTGCAGGGTCATGCTTTTCTCCTCCAATGATCTTACCCAACACCCCCCCGGTCTCCTTCTCCAGCGCCAGGATGTCCGCCCGGATCTCCACCAGCGTGCGAAGCGGCTTGGGCTTGTAGAAGTAGGGGGGGGTGACACTGACATCGTAACCGGACTTGACGCTGTCCTCCACGTACCAGGCGTCGGGCGCGTGGGGCAGCACTTCGCGTCGGATGAAGGCCTCGATACCGCCTTCATTTATGATGAAACGCGCGCAACCGACACACGACGCTCCCCTCCCCCTCGGGGTGAGGGGCTTAAGGTGAGGGACCGTTCATGGCCGTCAACGACGTCTTTCATCGTCAGGGGCTGCCATCAGGCCATTAACGGTTGGTCCGACGGTTTGGGTGTCGGGCTTAAGCCCCAGCTCGCATTCCACGTGAACAACACGGATTCAGGTCATAGCTATGTCTCGGTCGCTGCGCTCCGTGCGCCTTGCGCTTCGGCCGCTCGCGACGGTCGTGCAGACCTTCCCTTGTTTCACGTGAAACATTTGGAAGCCATGTCGGCATGGCGTATGACTGCGCACTTTGCTCGGGCGTAGGGGTCAAGGAGTGGATGCCATGGGCGGCGCTAACGGACATGGCGACGGCCACCCCAGAGCATGAATGTCGCCGTGTCCGTTCCCTCTCCCCCTGCCCCTCCCCCCGCGGGGGAGGGGAGCGTCGAGAGTCGGCTACGCGACTTTCACGATAAGGCCATCGCCACGGACGAGGTCGGCATCCAGTTGCGCATCCTCAACGCGTCCAAGGGGCCGGCAGTACGGGACACTCGCGCGCAGGTCGACCGCAGCCTGTACAAGCAGGCCATCCGCAGCCGGCTGGAGAATCAGCCCAACCTCACCTTGTTGAAGTCGAGAGACCCCGAACAGATGGACCGCATTGCGCGCGCTCCATGCGCGGGCCTCAGCCGCGAAAGACGTGTTCCCGGTGCCACTCAAGGTACGGCAGGTGCTCCGGCGCTAGCCAGCGCAGCCGCAGCGGCCCGTCGTGCAGATGCAGCAGCGCTCGTTGATCCGACGTCAGGCAGGAGGCGATGACCATGGCGCCGCCGGCATCGAAGGTGATCAGGCCGCGATCGAACATCGCGTCGAGGTGGGCGACGAGAAGCAAGCCGTTGAAGGCGTCCAGCCGCTCTTCGTCGCTCGCGCAATCGGCCCAGGGCTTGGCGTGGCTGGCGCGCAGCACCTCGAGCAAGGCCAGTCCGGTCACGGCGCAGGCACTGCCCCAGTAGTCGAGCAGGGCCTCGCGGAATACGTCCTGCCCCACGCGCTGGCGCACGAGCCGCTCGACCTCCGTGCCCTTGTCCGCCAGTCGAGCCAGTTCCTTCCTGGCCCGCTCGCGGAACGTCCGCGCCGCCTGGTCGGGCAGCGCGAGTGCAAGCCCCGCCGCGCGGCGTAGCAGCGCGGCCAGCGCGTCGATGTCCGGCGCATCGAACCCGCCGCGTCCGTCGGTGAGCTCGGGCAGGCTGCGGGCGAGCTCGCGAACGAGCCGTCCGTCTGGGAAGGACAGGTGCCAACCGCCGCTGCCGCTCGAGGCCGCGATGGTCGCGCGCCCGCGGTGACGCGCCGAGCCGAGCACAACACGGGCCTCGACGCTCTCGACCACGTTCTCCCAGCCATGCTCGCGGCCGGCCTTCTCGACCAAGGCGCGTTCGAGGACGTTCACTCCCGGGCCACTCCCGCAGACCCGCCAACCTTGGCGCGCTCGAGACGATTCCATTCGATGCTTCGGCGCCGCCAGTGTTCGTCGATGCCTTGCACGAACTCCGGGTGTACCAGCTTCGTGCGGGCGAGCAGCCGGTCGTAGGTCTCCTTGCGGATGACGAAGCCCTCCATCGGCCCCGAACGGTAACCGCTCGGCTCGGCACGCAAGCGCCTGGTCAGGTCCGCCAGCGTGGTGCGACCGCGCGACACCGTGCGCACCACGGCGAGACCCAGACACAGGGCCAAGGCATCGCGGCGCGCAGTGCTGAAGAAATTGTGTTCGCTGCGGTCGTAGACGTCGAACACGATTAGCCAGTCAGGCAGGCGGTCGTACGCCACCGAGTGCCGGGCGGCGCACCATTCGCCGAACAGGATGAGGCCGGGTGAAAGCTCGCGGCGCAGCGCCTCTTCATGCGCAGCGATCCATCCACCCAGGCGCTGGAATTGCCCTGCGAACGGCGGGTGGAGATACTGGCCCCGGTTCTGGAACCGCAGCGCACCGTCCTCGGCGAGCGAGATGCCGAGGTTGGCGCCGTCCAGCTTTTCCTCGACCACCACGTCGCCCGTGAGCAGGGAAGCCGCTTCGTCGGGCGCGAGAACCTTGTCGTCGCGCGGCGCGCCCGGGCCGAGCCAGGCCAGGTGCGGCGTGTGGGGGAAGCGGAAGAAGCTCTCGCTCATGCAAGTGGCGGCACAGGCTGATCCGGGAATTTGGCTTTGAAGAACCGCAGCAGATCCTTCCTACACAAGAATTCGACGCGAACTCCATGTTGCTCCAGTTGGGCATGCCAGCGTAACCATTTGCTGTCGGTCGCTTGCAGCACCGGCGGCTTGCCGGGGTGGCAATGGGCGACGGCCAAGAACTTGCGATCGGGGGGGTCGAACTCCGCAGCCAAGGCAGGATCGGGAAACTCCTCATAGTCATCCGCTGCGCGCTCGGTGAGCGTGACCTGTTGAACCCGCCGTGGATTGGCCCGGTTTTGCAGCAGCCACTTCAGAAACGCCTCCCCTGCGCCCTTGCCGTGGCGTGCATCCAACTTGTTCATGTATTCGCTCAGAATCCGAAAGCCATCGTCGAGGACGACGCGCTCATCTTTACGGATCTTCTGCAAACGGTTTACGCAGGCCCAGATGCAGTCGGGCGAGACGGCTTGATGGCGCTGGCTGGCAGTGAGCAGCACATTGGTGTCGATGACGACCTCAGTCATGGTCCGGCCCCGCAGCGTCGATGCGCCGTTGCATTGCCGCGGACGTGCGCGCCGTGATCTCGCCCAGATCATCTCCGAAGAAGCCATCGGGCCAGTTCTCGATTTCGCCGTACAAGTCGAGCTTCAGCTCTTCGATCGCCGCGCCGGCTGGTTCATCGTGCACGAAGTAGATGGCCACTTCCTCCGGTCTCACCTTGCCTTCGGCCACGCGGCGTTGCAGTCGCAGCAAGAGGTGCTCCGAATGGCTCTCCACGATCAGTTGGACGTTTCTGGGCGAACCATTCTCATGTGCCTGCACTGCGCTGATCAGGGCATCCGCCAACTCGGCCTGCACGCGCGGGTGCAGGTGGATCTCCGACTGCTCCATCCACACCGTGGAGTGCGGCGGGGCGTAAAAGGCCTGCACCAAGGCGGGCAGCACTTGCGAGACGCCGAAGCCCACGTCCGTGAGCTTGACGTCCGGTGCGTCTGACCGCGTGCGCACCACCACCTCGTACTCCTTGCGGCCTTTGGCGATGGGACGCACCGCGAAACTGTCGATCACGCCCAGGTCCTTCAGCCACGCCGCAATGAATCCGTCGAAACGTTGACGCCGCTGCTTTTTGCCTCGGTTGAGTTCGCGCTTGGCATCCGTAGCAGAGAGCAGTGCGGCGATCGCGTATTCACCGCGCACGCCGACATCAGGCACGGTGTCACCCGCCCAGTGGTAGGTGCGCCGGGGTGGTTCGCGCAGCGGCCCGAGGTAGATCAGCCCCTCCAGCAGCCGTTCCATTTCCAGAGGCAGCAGCGCGAGTGCGTCGGCGTTCTGGTAGCGCGCCAACGTCACGTCCGACAAGCGGTAGAACTTCTCCGGCGCTTCGATGGGCCACTTACGCCCCTGCTTCATGACGAGGCGCATCGGGGTCACGGACAACGCCGGCTTACCGTCCCGGCCCAGGCCGTGATCGATGGTCAACGCCGTTTGATTCTTAGCAAGCACCTCGTAGCGAAACGACTCCAACTCGGGCAAACCGCGCTGGTCGGCGCGAAGCGATGCCTGCAGACGCAGGCTCTCGCCGGAATAGGTAACTTCTGCATGCGGATCGCGAATCTTCACTGGCTGGGGTGGCTTCCAACCCAGGGTGAACGAGAGCTTGGCATTGAGTTCGTGGTTGTGTATGCAATCGGCGAACGTGCCCAGGTCGATGTCCGATTTCAGGTCGCCCAGGTGCAGGGCGCGCTTGCGGTCGGTCAGCCGCGCGGTCTGCTTGAGCGCGAGCAGCAAGTGGCCCAGGCTGCTCTTGCCCGCGCTGTTGGTGCCGAAGATCACGGTCAGCGGCGCCATGCGCACCGGGCCGGTGTCTCTCCAGGCCTTGAAGTTTTGGATGCGAAGTTCGGTCAACATGGATCAGCTCCCGGTAGTAGATCGCGAGTGGGCGTCCTCGAACAGACGGTCCCACGCCTCCAGCACGAGCCGCTGCGTGCGGTACTCGCCGTACTCGCGCTCCTCGTTCTGCTTGAGCACGCGGAAGGTCTCGGAGGGGTAGTCCGCGCCCATCACCGAGGCGGGGTCGAGGATGTAGCAGAGGTCTTCGCGCGTGAGGCCGTAGAGCCGCGCGTAGTAGGCGTCGAGTTCGGCGCGCAGCACCGCGCGGCGGTCGGGGTCGAAGGCAAACGGCGGGCCGGCGTGGCCCAGGGCCTCGGCCCAGGGCTTGAGGTCGTGGGCGGTGTAGGTCAGCTCGAGCACGCGCGGGACGATGAAGGCGAGGTCAGCGTCGGTGTACGACTCCGGCGGCAGAACCGGGAGCTGCTTTGCGATGAAGAAGTTGAGCGTCGTGCCACCGACTTTTTGTCGAGCTGCATAGTCGAAACAAAGTGCCGCGAAATTTGCGACAAGGGCGGCGCGCTGCCGCTCAGCGACGCTAGTCGAAAATAAGAGCAGCGGAATCTTGTTCCCCACCCCCGCCCTCGGCAGCACCGACGCGATGACCGTTCGCTCGTTCGTCGCATTGGTGATGTCACGCCAGCCCATAAGCCACTTCGGCGACGCCGCCTCGAGCAGCGCATCAGTAAAACCGAGGGCCGCGTCTTCGTCCTCGAGCGTCGGGACCGTCTCAGGCGCGACCGGAAAGGCGCGCGGCAGATCGAGCAGCGCCGCCACGGCGTCACGCTCGGCCTTGTGCCAGGACGTTCGCTCGTGCGGCCCGAGCGGCCTCGGGCACGGCGGATGGTCGGCGGCGAGGCCCAGGTGTGCCGGCACCAGGTGGCGCGCGAAGGGTTGCGCCGCGACGAACGCGCGCCACTCGGTGTAGAGGTGTTGCCTCGCCTCGGTGGCGGTGCCGTAGCGACTGGCGAGCCAGTGGGCGAACAGCAGACGCGCCAGCTCGAGCGCGATGGCGGGCCGGTCGCGCGTGCGCAGCGCGGTAAGCAGCGCCTTGGGCAGCGCCGCCGTGCGCAGATAGACCTCGCGCGCCTCGACCCAGTAGCGCGGCCGCACCGCGTAAGCCGGGTCGCGCTTGGCGGCGGGCGGTACGTCCTGCGCCCCTTCCGCGCCGCCGTCGCCGCCCGAACCAGAACGATACGTCGCCCAGCGGTGGTCGTACTGGTGGATCATCTTCGCCTCAAACAGCGGCAAGCGGTCGGCGGCAGGCTCGCCGGCGAACAGGTGGCTGTCGTTCGACATGTGGAACATGGCCATGAAGCGAATGCCCCACGGATTCACCTCGGGCGCGCCGTCGCGCGCCTCGCGGATCAGCACCGGCACGCGGGCGTAGATCTTCTTCGTCAGATCGGCGTCCTTGCGCGAGCGGAACACCGGGCAGGTGAGCGTGTTGGGGTTGATGCGCGCGAAGTCCTCGGCCGCGAGCGTGAAGCGGCGGCGCTCGTCGGCGAGCTGCGCGGTCTGCGTGAAGAAGAAGCCGAACTCCGCGCTCTGCGCCGCGCCGAGCGTGAGCAGGCAGAACTTGTAGCTGCGGTGAACGCCGGGAAAGACGCCTTCGCGGTTCTCGAAGTCGTAAAGGCTTGCGAGCCGGCCGCCCTGGGCGAGGTGGGCGAAGTAGGCCTTGGTCGAATCGTCGGTGGCGATGCCGGTCGGGACGATGAACCCGGCGCGCCCGCGCTTGGCCGTCACCTGGTCGATGGTCTCGGCAAACAGCGCGTAGGTGTTGACGTCGCCCACGCCCGTGAGCGGGTAGCGCCCGCCTTCGTCGGCCTTCAGGTGCGCGAACACGCTCGCCGCCTCGGCGATGCGCCGCGCGGCGATGAAGCGGGCGTAGCACGCCTTCTCCTTGGCCGCTTCGTCCGGCGCGTGTTCGAGCTCCGGGTACAGGTGCCGCGCCAGCATGCCCTGCGCCAGC
>OGCL01002341.1_pt1 | contig 13454 bp, 13 predicted proteins | sample 1570041 | NCBI WGS metagenome assembly OGCL01 (sample SAMN06266162, study PRJEB24511) | hot springs metagenome | isolation source: Hot spring water | place: South Africa: Limpopo | collected 2015-06-22 | reverse complement strand
CAAGGTCTATCTCAACTTGTAACACAGACGTCATGACCAACGATCCGGAAATTTACAGAAAAGAGGTTGCACAATCTAATTGATTTATTGATTTTAAAAAACCAGTAAAAAATATGACCCTGTAGACACTTATGCTTGACTATGCGGTTTTGCAAAGACCGCCCGTCGGTGACGCAGTGCCACCTTGCGATAGCGTGGACGTCATACGACGGGCGCAGGTGATGAGGTTTAGCTCAAAACGGCTGAATAAGCTTTATCGAAAATCGGAATATGATGGCTCAACCAATTCTTGACCATTTGCCCGACTTCGTCGGTGATCTCAGCTTCACCCGCATGAAATTTTTTCTGTAATTCCGCACACGTATTGACCATCGCATCGTGTTCCGCCTTATGGGCATCCAATCCCGCAAAACCTACCGCTTGCATTTCGCGTTCTTCATGCGCGAAATGATTGACGACGAACGAGATCAAATCGTCCAATTGTGCGCCGATACTCGCACGATCGGCGCCGCCGGTCGCGAGATCGTACAACTTGTTCAATTTGCCAAATAGCGTTTGGTGTTCTTCATCGGCAAAACCGACGTTGGTGCCGAATTGTTCTGCCGTCCAAGTAATGAGTGCCATAAGTTTTTCCTCGATGTAGTGTTGTAGTGAAAAATTGCGCGGCAAAAAACCGCTCAGAAATTATGATTAAGCGTACAGCACATTACAACCCAGTATTTTTATCAACAAAGTCAAACCGCAATCCGAATCTGGCGCGTATTCATAGCGTGTCATCTCTAATCACGCGCCACGCGGTAATTTTTTCGTCGAGTGACAAACCGGCATGCGCAGGGCTGGTAGATGGCAGGCGTTTACAACAAAATGTTTTGGCGGAGTGTAATGCTAATTGCGGCGACGCCCATTGGCGAAACAAACGCTCAGCGGTACCACCGTTGAAATATACCCGCTCGATGTAGCAGTGCGAGGCGAAAAATCCCAGAAAGTCGTTGACGACCATCGACTCGGGTAATATCGCCGCATCGAGACTGCCCGGGCGCTCGCATTGGCGCAGCACATCCCAAACGGCGATGCCGTGGGCGATCAGCCGCGCGCAGCGCGTGGCATAGTCATACTCCAAACCAGCATCGAATAAGGCTCCCATGATCGGCCAAAAGGCATTACGCGGGTGCGCGTAGTACTGCTGGTGTCGCAATGATGCGACACCCGGCATCGACCCCAAAATCAATACGCGCGCCGTCGGCGATGCGATGGGCGGAAAGCTTTGACAGTGCGCCATGGCTTCATTGAAAAGAAAAAAATAGACATTATCGGAAACTCAGTCTTCGAGCCATCGAGACCAATTGAATTGGGTAGTGTTTCCGATAACGTCTAATAAAGAGGGGCGTCGAAAAACCCGTCATACCGGCGAACGCCCGCGCCCAGACGTCTGATTCCTTTGGATTCCGGCTTTCGCCGCAATAACGAATCAGGTTTTTTCCATCTGCTCAATCGTGCGCGCGGATCATCGCCGCGCGCCACATTTGCAAGCACGAACCGCGCTGCAGGCGCGGCGGCTTGCCGATCGCTGCGAAGTTGTGGGAAGATAAAACATCATTTAGCGAATCCAACGCCTCCGCACACACCAATGTCTGTGCAGAAGGGGCGATTATTCATTCACTCAAATCAAATTTTAAAGAGGTGCGCCGCTCATGGCAGGTCGTAATCATTTATACGTTCCCGGTCCGACCAACGTTCCGATGGCTATTTTGAACGCTATGCATGTCGATATGGAAGATCACCGTTCGCCGGTCTTTCCCGACCTGCTCAAACCGCTACTCGAAGATTTGAAAAAAATTTTCAAAACCGAACAGGGCCGCGCGTTCGTATTTCCCGCGACCGGCACTGCGGGTTGGGAAATCGCGTTGACCAATTTGCTGGTGCCTGGCGATAAAGTATTAATTTATCGCTTCGGCCAATTCGGTCATTTGTGGGCGGAGATGGCCAAACGCTTGGGTTTCGACGTCGAAGTCGTCAATCGTCCCTGGGGTGAAGGCATTCCGATCGACGATTTGGAAGCCCGTCTGCGCGCCGATAGTGCGCATCAAATCAAGGCGTTCTTGGCGACGCACAACGAAACCTCGACCGGCGTCACCAGCGACATCGCCGCCGTGCGCCGCGTCATGGACGCCGTAGGGCATCCGGCGTTGTTATTGGTCGATGGCGTCAGCTCGATCGCCAGCATCGATTTTCGTATGGACGAATGGCGCGTCGATGGCGCGATCTGCGGTTCGCAAAAAGGCTTCATGTTGCCGGCGGGCGGTGCGTTCGTCGCGTTCAGCCCTCGCGCGTTGGAAATTGCCAAGACCTCGCCGTATCCGCGTTGTTTCTTGGATCTACGCGATCAAATCACCTCCAACGATACCGGCTACACGCCTTATACGCCGTCGATCCCAATGCTACGCGGTTTACGCAAAGCTTTGGATATGTTGCTCGAAGAAGGCTTGGACAATGTGTTCGCGCGTCATTATCGCCTCGCTGAAGGCACGCGCCGCGCCGTGCAAGCCTGGGGCATGTCGCTATGCGCGAAACCGGGCTTCGAATCGAATACGGTCACCGCGGTCGTAGTACCAGAAGACAAAGACGCGCGCCAAGTCATTGCTACCGCGTTTCACAAATATAATCTATCGCTTGGCGCCGGTTTGTCGGAAGTCGCTGGCAAAGTATTCCGCATCGGTCACCTCGGCGATATGAACGAAATCTCCATGCTCGGCGCCATCGCAGGCGCGGAGATGGCGATGCTAGATCACGGTTTCGATATTAAACCGGGCAGCGGTGTTGCGGCGGCGCTCGAATATTATCGGACGGCGTTGTAATACCAGATTGCTAGTACCACTGTAAGAAGTTTTTTGTCGTACCCGGTGTTCATTCAATCGATGATTCATCAAAGTTGAGATCAGGTCATGCAAGCTCCCAAGGTATTCGTTACCCGCCGTTGGCCCAGCGAGGTCGAAGCCGAACTCGCCGCGCGTTACGCCGTGACGCTCAACGAGAGCGACCGCCCGTTGTCAGCAGACGAACTGATGGCGGCGCTACGCGATTACGATGCCGTGTTACCGACGGTGACCGACCCACTACCGGCAAGCGTGTTGGGAGTCACGCCGCGCCGCTGCCGCATCTTGGGTAATTTTGGCGTCGGCTACAATCACATCGACATCGACGCGGCGCGCCAAGCCGGGATCGTCGTCACCAACACTCCTGGCGTATTGACCGATTGCACCGCCGACATTGCCATGTTGCTGTTGTTGATGTCGGCGCGCCGGGCCTCGGAAGGCGAGCGCTTGGTGCGCACACAAGCCTGGACTGGCTGGGGGCCAACCCAGCTCCTCGGCAATAAAGTCAGCGGCAAAACCTTGGGCCTGGTCGGTTTCGGACGCATCGCGCAAGCGGTCGCGCGCCGCGCGCATCATGGATTTGGCATGCGCATCCTGTTTTTCACACCGAGTGATCCCGATCCCGCTATCGTCCAAACATTGCAGGCAACGCGTTGCGCCTCATTGGAAGAGCTCCTTGCCGCCTCGCATTTCGTTTCTCTGCATTGCCCAGGCGGCGTAGCGACGCGGCATTTGATCGACGCGCGGCGCTTGCGCTTGATGCGCCCCGACGCACATTTGATTAATACGGCACGCGGCGACGTCGTCGATAGCGAAGCGCTGATCACCGCATTGCGCGAACGGTGGATCGCTGGCGCCGGGCTCGACGTCTATGAAAACGAACCGAACTTACACCCAGATTTTTTAGAATTAGAAAATATCAGCCTCTTGCCACATCTTGGCAGCGCCAGCGCGGAAACGCGCAACGCCATGGGGCGCAAGGTGTTGGAAAACATCGAGGCTTTTTTCACCGGACGCGAGCCCCCGGATCGTGTCGTCTAAAGCGTTTGGAATATGACCATGTGGTGGCTGGGACTAACTGTGATGATCGGCATGCTGAGCACCGCGCCGGTGAGCGCGCAACGCATGTATCGCTGGGTCGATGAAGCAGGCAATGTGCATTTTTCCGACAAAATTCCGCCCGAAGCTGCTGGACAACGCCGGGAAGCGCTCAACAAGGAAGGCCGCGTCGTCGGTGTCGTCGAAGCCGCGAAAACGCGCGAACAGTTCGAATTGGAACAGCGTTTGGAGCTCCTACGCAAGGAACAAGAAAAAATTATCGCCGAGCAAAAATCGCGCGATCGCGTGTTGCTCAGCACCTTCCGCAATGAAGACGACATGCGCATGACCTTGCAAGGCAAATTGCAGGCGATCGACGCCCAGCTGCGGGTGGCGCAGGGCAATTTGCTACGCTTGCAAAAGCAATTGGACGCGCAATTCAAAGAAGCGGCGAGTTACGAGCTCAAAGACAAAAAAGTGCCCCAGCCGGTATTGGATGAAATCGCCAAAACCAAAGCGCAGATCGAACAAGCACAGCGCGAAATTGATAATCACCTAAGCAAAAAACAACAAGTCAACGACGAATTCGAGGCCGACATCAAGCGCTTCATTTTCTTAACGCAAGCCAAAACGAATGCCGAGAGAATCAGCGATGAGGAAGCCGAACTGAAAGCGGCCGACGTGTTGGGGCTATTCGTCTGCGAAAACAGCGAACAATGCACGCGCGCTTGGGAAGTTGCACGCCGTTTCGTCACGCAACATTCAACGACGACAGTGTATGTCGATACCGATCGCTTGATCATGAGCAGTGATCCCATTACTGAACGCGACCTCAGTCTTTCGGTGTCACGTCAGGACCAACAAAACGGTAAAATGCAGATTTTTCTCGATATTCGCTGCCATAAATCGGTATTGGGCGCGGACTTGTGCAAAAGCGATCAAGTCAAAGCGCTGCGTTCCTCGTTCCGCGGTTATATCGAGCAAGAATTGTCAAAATAGCGATACCGCGCTTGCGCGTCGCGCGCGATAACGAATCATTACATGCCGGAGAAATTTATGTGGATGGTACAGAATTGGCGATGGTCGATACACGGTAGCGGCGATCACGGCGGCGGGCTGGCGGGCATGATGGGCGAAGTGCTGGCGTTTTTAGAAACGCTGGTGAGCCAATCCCCAGGTGAAATCGCAGCGACACTGCTACCCGGACTCGCGCAATTGGACAATTGGCACCCGCTGGCCGTGCATTTTCCGATCGCGTTACTGACGACCTTTTTTGTACTCGATCTATTGGGAAGTCTGTTCCACGCCGAAACTTGGCGACGCGGTGCGGACTGGTTTTTGTACTGCGGCACGCTCGGCGCCATCATCACGGTGTTGCTGGGGTTTCAAGCCGAATCCCGCGTCGCGCACGGCGAAGCCGTCCACGACATCATGGAGCGTCATGAAACATTCGGTATTACCGTATTGAGCCTGTCCGTGATCCTATCCGCTTGGCGGATGTTGGCCCGTGGCCAGATTCAAGGCGGTGCCAATGTTTTCTATCATCTATTGGCGGGCGTCATGCTGATCGCATTGATTTTTGGCGCCGATTTGGGTGGACACATGGTGTATCAACACGGCATCGCCGTCGATGCCGTACCGCCGCCCGCCGATAGCGCGACCCACCAACATGGCGGGATGATGCCGAATCATGATCACGACCACGCGCATGATCACCCTCACGATGATCATCATGACCATGACCACGCGCATACACACGATCACGAACACTCTCACGTGCCGCATAGCCACGAACCCACGCAGGCGCCCTGACGTGGCAGTCAGTCTACACTGGAATCGTGGTATGCTATGGCTCCAATCGGTTTTCGTGATGTTTTTTTCATTCAGCCATGCGCACGCGGGTTAAAATTTGCGGGTTCACCCGTGTCGAGGATGCGGTTTACGCGGCGCGCTTGGGGATCGACGCGATCGGTTTGGTGTTTTATCCGCCCAGCTCGCGCTTCGTTTCGATCAATGGCGCGCGGCAGATCGTCGCGGCGTTGCCACCTTTCGTCACGGTCGTCGGCTTGTTCGTCGACGCCCCCTCGGCGTGGATCAGCGAAGTACTCGCGAAAGTCCCAGTGGATTTATTGCAATTTCATGGCGACGAGTCGCCAGAAACCTGCCGCGCTTACCGCAGGCCCTATATCAAAGTGGTACGCATGCGCGAGGGCGTCGATTTGTTTGCGATACAACGGCATTATGCCGATGCAGCCGGTTTATTGCTCGATGCCTTCGATCCACAAGCACCTGGCGGGACCGGCAGCGTGTTCGATTGGCGGTTGGTTCCAGAGGGCTTGACGATGCCACTGATCGTCGCTGGGGGCTTGCATCCCGGCAACGTTAAACAAGCCATCCTAGCAGCGCAGCCGTATGGCGTCGATGTCAGCAGCGGCGTCGAAGCGTTGAAAGGGATCAAAGACAAGAACAAAATGGTGGCATTTTTGAACGAGGTTAATCAGTGTGACTACAACTAATTTAGCGGCGCCTTACGCGATGCCCGACGCGCGCGGGCATTTTGGGCCTTATGGCGGCATATTCGTCGCGGAAACGTTGATCGCGCCGTTACAAGAATTGAACGAGGCCTATCAACGCTATCTCGCCGATCCGGAATTTTTAGCCGAATTGGACGCTGATCTGACGCATTACGTCGGTCGTCCGTCGCCTCTGTATTACGCCGAACGCTGGAGTCGTCATCTCGGTGGCGCGCAAATCTATTTGAAGCGCGAGGATCTTAATCACACCGGCGCGCACAAGGTCAACAACACGATTGGTCAAGCGCTGTTGGCGAAACGCATGAACAAAAAGCGCATCATCGCCGAAACCGGCGCCGGCCAACACGGCGTCGCTACCGCGACGGTCGCCGCGCGCTTGGGATTGGACTGCGTGGTTTACATGGGCGCCGAGGACGTCAAACGCCAAGCGCTGAACGTCTATCGTATGCGTTTGCTCGGCGCCGAAGTGGTCGCCGTGCAAGCAGGCTCGAAAACACTGAAAGACGCGCTCAATGAAGCGCTGCGCGATTGGGTAACCAATGTCGATGACACGTTCTACATCATCGGCACTGTAGCCGGCCCTCATCCCTACCCGGCGATGGTGCGCGATTTCCAAGCGATCATCGGACGCGAAGCCAAACAACAATGTCTCGCGCAAACCGGACGCTTGCCCGATGCTTTGGTCGCGTGCGTCGGCGGAGGTTCTAACGCGATCGGTTTGTTTTACCCGTTCCTCGACGACGCCAGCGTGGCGATGTATGGCGTCGAAGCGGCGGGAGATGGATTAGCGACGGGTCGGCATTCCGCGCCACTGTGCGCAGGGCATCCCGGCGTGTTGCATGGCAATCGCACTTACTTGCTCGAAGACGACGATGGCGAAATTATCGAAACCCATTCGATTTCCGCTGGCCTCGATTATCCGGGCGTTGGCCCCGAACACGCTTGGCTCAAGGACATCGGTCGCGTGCGTTATGTCGCGATCGACGACACCCAGGCCTTGGCCGGGTTTCATGAATTGACGCGGCAGGAAGGCATCATTCCGGCACTGGAATCGAGCCATGCCATCGCTTACGTACGCGAGCTGGCACCGACTCTGTCGCGCGATCAAATCGTCGTTGTCAATTTGTCGGGACGTGGTGACAAAGACATCTACCAACTGGCACAACGCGAGGGCATTCCGTTATGAGTCGTTTGGCCGAAACGTTCGCCCGCCTCGCCCGCGAGGGGCGCAAGGCGTTGATTCCTTTCGTCACCGCTGGCGATCCGCAGCCGGATTTTACTGTGCCACTGCTGCACGATTTGGTCGCGGCCGGCGCCGACATCATCGAACTCGGCGTGCCGTTCTCCGACCCAATGGCCGATGGCCCAGTCATTCAACGCGCCAGCGAACGCGCGCTACAGCATCGCATGAGTTTGCGCAAAACCTTAATGATGGTTGCAGAATTTCGTAGGCGCAATCAAACAACCCCCGTGGTCTTGATGGGCTATCTCAACCCCATCGAATGCCTGGGTTATGAAGCTTTCGCCAATACCGCACAGCGCGTCGAAATCGATGGTGTGTTGACGGTCGATATGCCACCCGAGGAAGCCGGAGAACTGACGACCCTATTACGTGAGCGCGCGATCGATCCTATCTTTCTCATTGCGCCAAACACCAGCGATACGCGCGTCCAACAAATGGACGCGATTGGTAGTGGCTATTTATATTACGTATCGTTAAAAGGCGTAACGGGCGCCACAACGCTCGATACCCGCTGTGTGACCACGCGGCTGACAGAGCTGCGCCATTTGACGACATTACCATTATGTGTGGGCTTTGGCGTCAAAGATGCAACATCAGCGCGCGAAGTGGCGCGCTTCGCCGATGGCGTCGTCATCGGCAGCGCCTTGATCAGCGTATTGGAACATCAGCTCAATGACCTATCCCGCGCGCGCGATGAAATGATCACATTGATCGCCAGCTTGCGTCGTGCCTTGGATACTTGATTGTCAACATCGCATTCATTTTCTTGCTTGAACGACATCAATCACCATGAGCTGGTTTAATAAACTTCTTCCTTCAAAGATCAGAACCGAGGCCTCAGGTAAAAGCACGGTACCCGAGGGTTTATGGAACAAATGCCAAAATTGCAACGCGATTCTGTACAACGCCGAACTCGAGCGCAATCAACACGTTTGTCCGAAATGCGAATTCCACATGCGCATCAGCGCACGCACGCGCCTTGATTTATTTTTGGATAGCGAAGGACGCGTTGAGATCGGCACGGACTTGAAGCCGGTCGATCCACTCAAATTCAAGGACATCAAACGTTACAAGGAGCGGTTGGTCGCCGCGCAAAAACAAACCAAAGAAGACGATGCCTTGGTGGTCATGCAAGGCTATTTGAAAAATCGCGGTATCGTCGCAGCGGCGTTCGAATTCAGTTTCATGGGCGGCTCGATGGGTTCGGTAGTCGGCGAACGTTTTGTGCGCGGCGCCAATAAAAGCCTGGAATGGCAAGTACCGTTCGTCGTGTTCACTGCGAGTGGCGGCGCGCGAATGCAAGAATCCTTGTTCTCGTTGTTCCAAATGGCGAAGACCAGCGCGGCGTTGACGCGCTTGGCCGAAGCCGGCATCCCTTACATTTCCGTGATGACCGACCCAACGATGGGCGGCGTTTCGGCGAGTTTGGCAATGCTCGGCGATTTAAACATTGCCGAACCGAATGCCTTGATCGGCTTCGCCGGCCCCCGCGTCATCGAACAAACGGTACGCGAGAAACTCCCCGAAGGCTTTCAACGCAGCGAATTCTTGCAACAACACGGCACGCTGGACATGATCATCGATCGTCGGGAAATGCGCGACCAATTGGCTTGCTTGTTGGCGTTGCTTGGCGGTCAATTGCCACGCCGCGAATACAAAGAAGCCCTCGTGGTCGAAGAAAAACCCGCCACCAAGCCTTCCGCGACCCAAGCTTTGGTCAATTTGTTGACCAATCATTAGCGCGCCGCGCCGGTCGGGTTCACCTGCCATCGAGCGGAACTCTATGTATTTCGATTCGCTGCAAGGCTGGTTGCACTGGCAAGAGCATCTCCATCCGAAACCCATCGATTTGGATTTGGCGCGCGCGCGTCAGGTGTATCTTGGGTTGAACCCCTCTGCGGAAAAACCGTGGACGATCACCGTGGGTGGTACTAATGGTAAAGGCTCGTGCGTCGCAATGCTCGAAGCCATGTATCTGGCGCAAGGCTATCGGGTCGGCGCTTATACGTCACCGCATATCCTGCGCTACAACGAACGCATCAAAATCGATGGCCAACCGGTCGAAGACGCGCCGATCTGCCGCGCTTTCGAACGCATCGAGCAAGTGCGCAACGGCATTTCCCTGAGTTATTTCGAGTTCGGCACACTGGCGGCGTTGGACATTTTTCGCCGCGAGCGCGTCGATATCCAATTGCTTGAAGTCGGTTTGGGTGGGCGGCTCGACGCGGTCAATTTGATCGATACCGACACCGCAATCATCACCAGCGTCTGTTTGGATCATTGCGATTGGTTGGGCGGAACGCGCGAAGCGATCGGCCACGAAAAAGCCGGTATTTTTCGCCAAGATCGCCCCGCGATCATCAGCGATCCCGATCCGCCGCTGTCGTTGTGCCGCTGGGCAGAAACCATTCATGCCCCCATTTATCGCCTCGGCCATGAATTCGACTACGTGAAACACGACACGGGCTGGACCTGGTGCGCGGGTGCGCGACGCCTCGACGGCTTGCCCTACCCTGCATTACCTGGCGAACATCAGTTGCGTAACGCATCTGCCGCGTTATTGGCGCTGGCCATGCTGGAAGCCCATTTACCGGTCGAGTTGGATGCGAAACGGCGCGGTTTGCGTGAAATGCGCATCGCTGGACGTTTTCAACGTATCGACGGAGAAAAATGCCCGGTATTGGTCGATGTCGGTCATAATCCGCAAGCGGCGCGCACGCTGTGGGAACACGTCACTTCGGCTTACCCAGGACGGCGTATCCGGGCGGTGTTCGCGATGATGAAAGACAAAGACATCGCCGGCGTCATCGAAATCATGCGCCAGGTGGTGTATCGTTGGTATGTCGCGCCATTGCCACAAGCACGCGCCGCCAACGAAGCAACGATGCGCGAGATTTTCGCGCAATGCGGCGTGGACGCGGTATGCAGCGGCTTCGCCGATTTTTCCGAAGCCTTCCGGCGCGCGCGCGATGAGGCCACGCCCGAAGATTTGATTCTCGTTTTCGGTTCCTTTTTCCTCGTTTCCGAGTACTTCAAAACACTCCAGCGATAAGGCACACTTCCATGGACCCAGCACTCAAACAACGATTGGTGGGCGCTTTCGTGATCACGGCGCTCGCGGCGATATTCGTACCCATGATGTTCGACGAACCCGTCGAAACGCCCGCTTCACCTAGCAATCAAATCGCGATTCCCCCGCCAGCGCAACAAGGCTACGAGCAAATAGCGAACAAATTGCCCGCCGATCAAGCGCAAGTCATGCAATTGCCCGAGCCGCAGCCGTTGACGGCGTCGAACGACAATGTCGGCGCGGAAAAATGGGACGTGCTCGACGCCAATAGTTTGAGCGACGACGAGATGGCCATGCCAACCCCGCCGCCGCCTCCCCCCACGCCGCGAGCCACTGCGCCGACAACGTCCAAAACGACCGCACCACCCGCCGCGAAGTCTCCAGCGAATGTCGCGCCGGTAGCGGGCAATCCCGTCACCAAACCTGCGCCGACGTCGCCGGCAACCGCCAAACCTGTTGCGCCCGCAGCCGTGGAAAGCAAACCGGCCACGGCACCAGCGGAATCACGCTGGGTCGTGCAATTGGGTAGTTTCAGTCAGCGCGACAAAGCCGAACAATTGATCAACAATCTAAAAAACCAAGGCTTCGGCGGTTTCATCCACAGCGTGCAGATCGACGGCAAAACCTTGTATCGGGTGCGCGTCGGCCCAGAACTCGATCGCAAACGCGCCGAAACGATCAAAAACAAAATCGGACAACAAAACCCGGATTTATCCCTGATCGTCATGCCGGAATGACACCGTGGAATCGATGCACGCGATGTCCTGGTCCTGGCCTAATTGGGTATGGGTCGATTACACGATCGTCGGTTTGATCGCGATCTCGCTGTTGATCGGCTTGGCGCGCGGCTTCGTCAAGGAAGCGTTTTCGCTGTTGACGTGGGGCGTGGCCTTTTGGGTGGCGTTGAATTTCAGCCGCGAGTTGTCGCTATTATTACAAAGCCACGTCGCGTTGCCTTCGGCGCGCGTCGCCGTGGCATTCCTGTTGCTTTTCTTGGGCACGTTGATGGTGGGTAGCGTATTGACGTTTCTGCTCGGTGAATTGGTCAAGACGACGGGTTTGACCGGATCCGATCGTTTCGCGGGCATGATTTTCGGTTTGGCGCGCGGCTTGTTGGTAGTATCGGCGTTGGTGTTACTGGCTGGTTTGACGCCGCTTCCGGAAGATCCGTGGTGGAGGGAATCACAATTGATTCCGCCGTTTCAGAAATTGGCGCTATGGCTACGCGCGCAAACACCCGCAAGCGTCGCCGGTTATATTCAGTATCCTTTATCGGTGGTCAGTGAATAGAGCAACATTATGTGTGGCATAGTGGGGATCGTCTCTCATCAAGAAGTCAATCAAGAGCTGTACGAGGCCTTGACCGTTTTGCAACATCGCGGCCAGGATGCCGCCGGCATCATGACCTGCGAAGGCAACCGCCTGCACCTACGCAAGGATACCGGCCTGGCGCGCGACGTATTCCGCGCCAAGCACATGATCAAGCTGCGCGGCAAAATGGGCATCGGGCACGTACGCTATCCGACGGCGGGCTGTACTAGCTCCGCGGAAGCGCAACCGTTCTATGTTAACTCGCCGTTTGGCTTGGCCTTGGCGCACAATGGCAATTTGACCAATGCCGAAACGCTCAAACACGAACTGTTCGTCGAAGATCAGCGGCACATCAATACCGACTCCGATTCCGAAGTTTTATTGAACGTGTTCGCGCACGAACTGCAACAACTGCACAAACTCACCCTGACCGTCGAAGATATTTTCCGCGCCGTCGCCGGCGTGCATCGGCGTTGTCGCGGCGCTTATGCGGTCGCAGTGATGATCGCCGGCTACGGCATCCTGGGGTTTCGCGACCCGCACGGCATTCGTCCGGTGGTGTTCGGTCGCCGCGAAACGGCGCACGGCGTCGATTACATGATCGCCTCGGAAACCGTCGCGCTCGACGTGTTGGGTTTTGAACTGGTCCGCGACATCGCGCCCGGGGAAGCGATTTTCATCGACACGCAAGGCCAATTGCACACGCGACAATGCGCCGAGCACAGCGAGCACTGTCCGTGCATTTTCGAGTTTGTCTATTTCGCCCGCCCCGATTCGATCATCGACAATATCTCGGTGTACAAAGCACGGCTGCGCATGGGTGAAAAACTCGCCGCAAAAATCCTCCGCGAATGGCCGAATCACGACATCGACGTCGTCATCCCCATCCCCGACACCAGCCGCACCGCCGCGTTGCAATTAGCCAATCTCTTGGGCGTCAAATATCGCGAAGGCTTCATCAAAAACCGCTATATCGGTCGCACCTTCATCATGCCTGGCCAACAAATGCGTAAAAAATCGGTGCGCCAAAAACTCAACGCCATCGATCTCGAATTCAACGGCAAGAATGTCCTCTTGGTCGATGATTCCATCGTGCGCGGCACGACCTCGCAGCAAATCATCCAAATGGCGCGCGATGCCGGCGCACGCAAAGTGTATATCGCGTCAGCGGCGCCACCGGTGCGCTACCCGAACGTCTATGGCATCGACATGCCGGCGGCCTCGGAATTGATTGCTCACAATCGCACCGAGGAAGAGGTCGGTCAAGCGATCGGTGCGGATAAAGTCATCTACCAAGACCTCGACGATTTGATCGACGCGGTGCGCAAAGGCAATCCCACCATCCAGCAATTCGATACATCATGCTTCAGCAATCACTATGTCAC
>OGCL01002340.1_pt1 | contig 13466 bp, 12 predicted proteins | sample 1570041 | NCBI WGS metagenome assembly OGCL01 (sample SAMN06266162, study PRJEB24511) | hot springs metagenome | isolation source: Hot spring water | place: South Africa: Limpopo | collected 2015-06-22 | reverse complement strand
AATCGTTTGAAAGAAGCATCTTTAACGAATCCGCAAGTTTTTTCTTATCACGGGCAGGGAAAATAATCCCGGCTTCTCCAACAATCTCTATATTTAAAGACAGATCAGAAGCTACAACAGGAAGTCCTACTGCCATAGCTTCTATAAGAGCAGAAGGGAATCCTTCCCATAATGAAGGGAAACAGAAAATATCCAGCGATTTCAAAAAAACCGGTATTTTTTCTGGAGGAACCATTCCCATAAATAAGCATTTGACTCCGAGTTTTTCTGCTGTCTCTTTTAACGTTCCCATTAAAGGACCGTCCCCGGCTATTGCAACATAAACATCCTTAAGTTTCGAAGCTGCTTCTATAAGTAAATGATGGCATTTTTCCTCCTTAAGCCTCCCTACTGAGCCGATAATTATTTCGTTCTCGGGCATGTTCAGTTCTTTCCTGCATGCTGCTTTGGAGATATATGGATTGAAGTCTCTTAAGTTCACACCATTGTATATCACCCTTATCTTTGATGAATTTACCCTGTCATATTGCGAAATGTCAGAGGCTACAGCCGGAGACACAGCAACAAGAGCATCGCTAAAAAAACTCAGACAAAAGTTAATAACTCTTCTATGAAGTTTAGGCTCCCGAGGCGACTTATATCGATTGTGAAAGGATGGAATTATCACAGGAACTCCTGCCAAAATACCCGCTAGCCTGCCGTAAAAATTAGCGTGATATTGATGTGTACGGAGTATATGTATATTTTCTTTTTTGATTAGTCTATACAAGTCAGCAACAGCGCCGATATCAAAGCCATGCCCCTTCATTCTGCCCAATATCTCTACTCTGCACCCCATATTTCTCAGCAAATCAGCAATCTCCCCTCCTTGGCTGATACAGCATATAATGGTATTAAACCGGCTTTTGTCGTAACACTTTACCACCTTCAGCAGCATGTTTTCTACACCGCCGAGGGGAAGTTTGCTCACAACGTGAAGGATATTAAATATCTTCTCTTCCATGTCTGTTTAAAATAATTTTTTAGACACCCGTTCTTATAGAAAGATAAATTGAAGTTAAAAACGGGGATGAATAGATTTTTAGTTTACTGCTAAGCCATTTTCCACCATTGTTTTTAACAGGCAGTCTTTTAATTCTGGTTAAATTCTGGGCTGTATTGGCGCCTCTTTCCGTAGTATAGAGTACCTTAAACCCTATATTTATTGCAATATCTACCCCCTCGCTATCATAAATCCCCTTAGGCCAAGCATGATGATAGACCTTTTTTGTAAGTCTGTTTTCAAGAATTTTTTTCCCTGCATAAAGATCTTCCCGAAGTTCAGCATATTTTTTCTCCCCAATAAGGTTAGGGATGTTATGGGTCATCCCATGAGATTGTATATCAAATACCATGCTGTCCTGCATTTCCTTCAGTTCGTTCCATGTGCACATAACCTCAGTGTATTTCCCTGTTGTTGCTAAATGCCATGCCTCTCTATGTGGATGCGGGACAAAGTTTGCTCTTGGAATATCAGTATCCTGAATCATAGAAGTTGTAACAAAAAGTATGGCCTTCATACCATATTTCTTTAAGATTGGATAGGCATATACATAATTATCTGCAAAACCGTCATCAAATGTGAGAAGAACATGTTTTTTAGGTATCCTCGTTTGTTGAATTGCATATAAGAATTCCTCCCCTGACAGGGTCTTCCAGCCCCTGCTGCGAAGGAGTTTTATCTGATCCTCAAAGTGTTCCGGAGTAACATTAAGTTCACTGCCAACAGGAGATACATGATGATACATCAGAACAGGTATTGATTTTTTAAACATTTTTAAATAATTCCTTCTTCTTAGAAAATTCCTTGTACACAGATTCAAGTTTTTTTATCATCCCACCAAACGAATATGCCTCTTCTGTTAATCTTCTACCATTCTTGCCGATCTTTTCTGCAAAGCCCTTATCTCGAAGTAGTCTTACCACTTCCTCTGCCAACTTCTCAGAATTCTTCGGAGGAACAACAATTCCTGTTTTTCCATGTATCACTATTTCTGCAAAAGGGTCCAGACTTGTTGCAACAACAGGTTTCTTCATTGACATTGCCTGAAGAATAGTTTGTGGAACTCCTTCATTAGCATATGAAGGATGCACAACTATATCGAGAGACGAAATTATGTCTGCAACATCCTCTCTGTGTCCGAGAAGATGAATCTTGTCAGACTCGCCGGTCAACTGTATTGCATCTTCGAGTTTAGCCCTATAAGGACCTTCTCCTGCAATAATGAACCTTGCATCAGGAATTTCACGGAGTATCAGGGGAACCGCCATTACAAAATAATCAAGCCCCTTCCAACTTCTGAGCACAGAAATGCTGCCAATCAAAGGTGTTGATTGTGCTAAATTAAGTTCGAGCCTGATATCATTATGCTCGTTTTCAGGGTTAAAAAATGTTGTATCTACGCCAGTTGGAATAGATATTATCTTATCAGGATTAAACCCGTTAACTTCTATCATCTGTCTTTTAATTGCCTCTCCTGTAGTGATTACTACATGAGGCAAACAATCATAAAGCAGCTTTGTAAATATATTTTTTCCTATAGGAGTAGATAAATGTCTTGTTCTAATAGCAAGCGGCTTGTTTTTTGCAAGCCTTGCAGCAGGAAGCGCTATTTAACTGTCTTTTGAACTGTGGGTATTTACTACATCTATATTCATTGTTTCTATAAAATTTTTAACTTCTATCATTTGGCTGTAAAATCTGCGTCTCTGAAAATGCATCGCCTTTGTGTAAAATTCTTTTTTATTCGCCCTTTTAAATAATCCGCTTTCTTGGCCTGTCAGGATAAATACCCGATGCCCTCTTGACCGCATTCCCTCAGCTTCATTGAGGATTCTAATTTCCTGCCCTCCCCATCCATTTGAAGCCTCTGTATGAAGTATTCTAAGAGAACGCAAAATGTTTTTTTTCAAAAGAGCTTTATTGCTATCAAACATAAATTACTTGGAAAGGATAAATTCATTGTAGAGCGTCATATAAATATTATTCCTTTTGATAAGTTGATCATGGCTGCCAATGTCCACTATACTGCCACCATCAAGGACTACTATCCTGTCTGCATTCTTTATAGTCGAAAGCCTGTGGGCAATAACAATTGTTGTTCTTCCCCTCATTAATTTCTCAAGGGCCTTCTGCACAAGCGATTCTGAAACAGAGTCCAAAGAGGAGGTTGCTTCATCGAGAATCAGAATAGGAGGATTTTTTAAGATCGCCCGCGCTATAGCTATCCTCTGTCTCTGCCCTCCTGAGAGCTTAAGTCCCCTTTCGCCTATAATTGTATTGTATTTTTCCGGCAGTTCATTTATAAATTCATCGGCATATGCCAATTTAGCTGCTTCAACAACCTCAGCATCTGTTGCATTTGGCTTCCCAAAGATTATATTTTCTTTTATAGCATCATTAAAAAGAACCACATCCTGGCTTACAATGCCGATAAGATTACGAAGAGATTGCACATCAATATCGTTTATGTTGACACCGTCTATCTTCAATGCCCCACTGGAAACCATGTTGAATCTCGGAATTAAATCTGCCAGCGTTGACTTTCCAACCCCGCTTCTTCCAACAACCGCAATGATTTCTCCTTGATTTATATCTAGGTTAATATTCTTTAGCACAGGATGTTTATTGTCGTTATAAACAAACGACACGTTGTCGAATGTTATAGATTCCCTGAATTCCTTTATTTTTACGCCATCACGCTCTTCCTGCTGGAATGCCAACAAAGCCTCAACCCTTTCGAGCGATGCCCTTGTCTCTTGCAAAGAAGTATAAGCATTGCCAATTTTTTTAATTGGAGAGAAAACCATGTAAACAGCAACTATTATGGAAATCAAGTCGCCAGGTGTAAGCATGCCTTTCATAACAAGACTGCCTCCATACCACAAGACAAGAGCAAAACCAATACCTGTAAACACATCATTGAAAGCTCCTGCAAATTCTTTAAATCTCAACGCTCTCATCTTTTCTCTGTAAACATGGTGATTTAGGCTGCTGAATTTCTTTGTCATCGCTTCTTCTCGGTTAAACACCTTTATTACCCTGTTGCCAACAACAGCCTCTCCGATTTCATGGGTAACTGAAGCGATTTTTTTCTGTGCCTCTTTTGTTTTTTTCTTAACCCTCTTGCCAAATTTTCTTGTGCTGTAGCCTATAAAAGGCAGAAGGGTCACGATTATTGCGGTAAGTTCCCAACTCCTATAAAAAGCAACCCCTAGAAGGAAAAGAACCGTAGGCACCTGTATGATAAACTCTTTCAGGCTTGTAGAAATGACTCCACTCAACTCTTTTGCATCATTCATAATCCTTGAAATGATGACGCCTGAAGACTCCTTGTTAAAATATGAGATGGGCAGATAAAGCACATGGTTATATAGTTTATTTCTTATTTCCCTTTCTAATTTCATGCCGGCAGATTTCATTAAATACGCTTGTGAAAAACTTACGAATCCTTTTAATGCATATAAAAAGAATATCCCCAAAGGGACAAGTGTAAAATATTCGTATCTCTTTTCACCGAGTATCTTATCCACAGCAGGTTTTGCTAACCATGCAATAGCGCCTGTAATGCCAGAGACAATGAGGCTCAAAACAATCCCTGCAAGTATTCTTGGCCAATATGGTTTTATAAGTTCAATTATTTTTTTCAGGACCGACATTTTTTTATGGTATAAAAAGCAATCACTTTTTGTAAAATGGCTTCTTTTCCAAAGCCTTTGCATATTTTAAGAATGTGTAAAAACTATAAAGCACGGCAAGCATTAAGCCGTGTGCTCCATCTCTGAAACCCTGCTTGATGAAAAACATCTTTAAAAAGGTGAAGACAGGACCGGACGTCATCTTGAAAAACAATAAGGCAGATGATGGAGAAGGATTTTTAATAAGTATTTCATTTGCAGAAAGCATGGAATAGTTTTGCATTTTTTTAATATATTCAGAGATTGTCCTGTATGTATAGTGCTGCAGAGGGTTTTTCAGATAACCCACAGCACCTTTTACAATCACCTTTTCATGGACCTCTCTCTGTTCTACAAAAGACACATCTTTTTTAAAAAGCCTCAGTGTGTAATCAGGCCACCATCCGCTATGCCTTATCCATTTTCCGAGGAAAAAATTCTTTCTCGGAACCAAAAAACCGTGATGCGTTATGCCTGATGCGTTATGCGTGAGCAGGTTAGAAATTTCATTTTTCAACTCAGGCGTAATGCGCTCGTCAGCATCGAGGATTAAGACCCACTCCTTTTTTGCATAATCCACTGCCATCTGCTTTTGCTTTGCGTATCCCTGCCATTCATGCTGAAAGACCCTGCTTGTGTACTTCCTGCATATCTCTACTGTCCTGTCAGTGCTGAAAGAGTCAACAACAACAATGTCCTCAAAATCCTTCACGCTCTCGAGAGCATCGCCTATGTTTTTCTCTTCATCCTTTGTTACTATGACAACAGAAACAGGTATCAAATCTTTTCCTGAAAGTAGATTTAAAAAACTAATTCTTTTATTATATCAGATTAGCTCATACATGAGGTTATCACATGACAGAAGAATTTATTTCAGGCAAAAAGAGAACAGCCGTTGTTGGTCTTGGTTATGTAGGATTGCCCCTTTGCATTGCCTTTGGAAAGGTATTTAAAAGGGTAATAGGCTTTGACATAAGCGAGTCCAGGATAAATGAATTAAAGGCAGGCAATGACTGGACGCTTGAGGTCTCATCTGATGACATAAAAAAGGCATCTGTTGAGTTTACTTCCCATCCACAGGCATTAAAAAATGCAGGTGTGATAATCATTGCAGTTCCCACGCCTATAAACTCTCACAATAGCCCTGACCTTAGACCACTTGAATCTGCATCTAAGATAGTCGGAAGCAATATGTCAAAAGGCGCTACAGTTGTATATGAATCAACAGTATATCCTGGTGTGACTGAGGAGATATGCGGACCCATTCTTGAGAAATATTCTGGGCTTAAGTCAGGTATAGATTTTAAGCTCGGCTACTCCCCTGAGAGGATAAATCCGGGGGATAAGAAGTATACTCTCGAAAATATCGTTAAGGTTGTCTCAGGACAAGACGATGAAACGACCAAGCTTCTGGCAGCTATATATGGAAAAGTCGTAAAGGCCGGGATTTACAAGGCACCTTCTATTAGAACTGCAGAGGCAGCAAAGGTTATAGAAAACATACAGAGGGATCTTAATATAGCATTGATAAATGAGTTTTCCATAATCTTTCATAAACTCGGTCTCGATACGATGGAGGTCTTAGAAGCAGCAAAGACAAAGTGGAATTTCCTTCCATTCGAGCCGGGTCTTGTAGGCGGCCATTGTATAGGTGTTGACCCATATTATCTTACATTCAAGGCTCAGGAGGTTGGCTATCATCCAGAGATTATCCTTGCAGGAAGAAGGATAAATGACTACATGGGCAAATATATAGCTGAACAGACCGTAAAGGAATTGATAAAAGCAGAGATCGCTGTTAAGGGAAGCAAGATATTGATTATGGGATTTACCTTTAAAGAAAATGTAAAGGATGTGCGTAATACACGGGTAATAGACATATACAATGAACTTAAAGAATACGGCGTTAGCCCATTTGTTTATGACCCTGAAGCAGACAAGGAAGAAGTAAAATTAGAATATGGGATAGATATAATAGAAAATATAGAAAATTCTTCACCTTATGACGGCATTATTGTGACTGTAAGGCATGATGAATTCAAAGAATTCTCTGCCAAATATCTGCACTCTCTGTGCCGAAACAGCAGCCCTGTTCTTATAGATGTAAAAGGAATGTTTGACAGAGATACCTTAAATGCCTCTGGGTTCAGATATTGGAGGCTCTGACTTAATTCTGCAAATCCCAAATCATTCACCCTCCTATTTTTGACATGGGTTTCAGATGGGAAAAACACTTCTCATGGTTTATAAAATGTCCTTCAGGTTTTATTTTAACAGAAAGCCTTAAGAGCCTCTCTATTTCTTTATCAGATGCGCCGCATCTAATAGCTGATTTCAAATCTATCTCTGTTTCAGAAAACAAACAAGGTCTGAGTTTTCCATCGGATGTTAACCTCAATCGATTGCATGAATTGCAGAAGTGGTGTGTTATTGGGCTTATAAATCCCACAACGCCGGGGGCATCTTTAAATCTAAAGTATCTTGCAGGTCCGGTGTTTCTGATCTTTACCGGAATTAGAGGCGCAATTTTTGAAACCCTCTCCCTTATTTCATCTGTTGATATATATTTTTCATGACTCCAGATCTCTTTTGCGCCTATAGGCATAAACTCTATAAATCTCACATGGTAGGCAGTCTTTAATGTAAGCCTCGCAAATTCTTCTATTTCGTTATCATTAAATCCTCTTATAGGGACCATGTTTATCTTTATAGGCGAAATCCCTGCCTTTTCTGCCTCGTAAATCCCTTCCCAAACTCTGTTTATATCTCCTCCCCTCGTTATTTCTCTGTATCTATCAGGGCGGAGGGAGTCGAGGCTCACATTGACTCTTGTCAGTCCTGCTATAGCAAAAAATTTTGCATATTCATTTAACAGAACGCCGTTCGTTGTAAGGCTTATATCCTCGATGCCTTCTATGCTGTTTATTGATGAGACTAAATAGGACAGGTCTTTTCTTATAAGAGGTTCCCCGCCTGTGAGTCTTATCTTTCTTACTCCGAGTGAAGCCCCAATCCTGACTATCCTTATAATCTCTTCATAGCTTATTACATCTTTATGTTTTATTGGTTTTATGCCCTCAGAAGGCATGCAGTATATGCATCTGAGGTTGCAGCGGTCAGTTACAGATATTCGCATATAGTCTATAATACGCTCGTATCTATCTCTTATTATTGCCATGAGTTTGGATTATCTCTTTTTCTTGGAGGGGCTCACAGGCTTTGGCAATATCTCTTCGATCTTCTTCTTTGCAAGTTCTGACTCGGTAGAGTTCGGGTATCTCTCTATAATCTTTTCAAGAAGCACCTTCCCTGTCTTCTTGTCTCCCATCTCTATGAATGCATATGCCTGCTTCAGCATTGCGCTTCTTGCCTTTTCGTGGGAAGGATATTTCTTTAAAAAAGCTTCATAGGATAATATCGCATCGTCATATCTCTTTTCAGCATATTGAGATTCACCTATCCAGAAATATGCATTGGCTGTAAGTGTATGATTTGGAAAGGTCTTTATAAAATTCTCAAACTTCTGTCCAGCAACATTATATCTCTTTTCTTTAAAGTCTATATGAGCTTCATCATATAACTTTTGAGGATCTGAAGCTGCTGTGTCATCCTGCTTCTTCTCAGACAGAGCTGGCTCCTTAGGGATTTCTGCAGTTGGCTGTTCCCTTTTCTGAACATTTGCCGTCTGGCTTAAGATCTTTGTCTTTATATCCTTCAATTCTCCTTCGAGGGCAGCTATCCTCGCCTGAAGCAGGTCCCTCTCTGCAACCAATTCTTTCAATGTCCTGTCTATAAAGTATTTGTTTTCATCAAACCTGCCTTTAAGAGATTGTATTTCCCTTGAAAGTTCTGATGTATGAGACAAAAGAGATGACTGGCTTTCCCTTAATGCATTAAGGGTGTATTCTTTAACAACACCCTCTGTTCGTTCCTTCAATGCAGCAACATCTTTATGTGTTTCTGAAAGGCTGTTTTTGATCTCGGTGATTTCCTTTTTCTGGCTTGCAGACTCTATCTGGAGGCTTGTTACCCTATTGTTTACATTTTCGAGATCAGAAGTCGTTGCGCAGCCAGCCAAGACCAGAACACAGAGCACAAAACACAGGACATAGAGCATAGAATATCTATTTTCTGACCTCTGTTTTCTGTGTTCTGAATTCTTAAGCATTATTTCGCCCCTTCTATAAATACAAAGTGAGCCCTTCTGTTTTTAGCCCAGCAGTCTTCGGTCTGTTCATTGCAGACAGACTTTTCTTCTCCATAGCTTATCGTCTCTACCCTAACAGAGGCTATGCCGAGAGAAACAAGATAATCCTTCACAGAACCTGCCCTTCTGTCTCCAAGTGCAAGATTATATTCATTAGTGCCTCTGTCATCACAGTGGCCCTCGATAATGATCTTTATATTTTTATTTTTTAAGAGTATCGAGGCAGCCTCTTTTAAGATAGGCTTTGCGTCGTCCCTTATTTCGTAGCTGTCAAAATCAAAGTAAATATCCCTTATCTTTGTCCGAAGTTCCTTTATTGCAAGCACAGCATCTGATGGCTGAAGTCTTGCGAGTTCTTTTTCTGTTATGGTCTCCTTAGGGATCATTCCAGTACCGGCTGCATCCGAAGGTTCGGTCTTCTGTTTATCCTCAGGCCTTATGTAAGCCTTTTGTGAAATACCATCATCTGGCCTTTCTGATACCTGCGCCACCCTTCTTTGCGTGCATCCATTAATAAAAAGGATGCCCAGCACTACAATTAAAGTCGTTGTAATCAGCCTTTTCATTTTACCTCCTGCAACAGTTTTTGTAATTATTAATTTAACAAACATCTTCTTTTCTATGCAACAGATTAAAAAATACCATTTTTTTTGCAAATATGGTAAATTTTAATAAATAGCTGAACCGAACGGATATGCAATGCTAATCAAGTCAGCCATATTAACAATTCACATCATGGTGTTTTTCTCTGTCTGCGCATTTGCTGTGCCGCCTGACCAGAAGATAGAATTTGGAGATGTAATATTTGATGGCAAGGTTCACTCAAAAGGCATTAGCTGCGATAACTGCCATCCAAAGATATTCCCTATGAGCAGAGGCGCTGTAAAAATAACTATGTCAGAGATATTAGCTGGGAGGTTGTGCGGTGAATGCCATAATGAAAAAAGAGCATTTGGCGCCAGGAAGTCAAAAGACTGCTCAAGATGTCATAAAGGAATATAAAACTTAAAAAATGGGCAGTGAGAGAATCGAACTCCCGACACGGGGCTTTTCAGGCCCCTGCTCTACCGACTGAGCTAACTGCCCGCATAACTTTTATATAATTTTGCGCCTTTAAAAGTCAAGAACTGCGCCGCTTCTGTTTTATTTGCTAATTCCTTTGTTATAATATATTTGTAAAGAAGTTATGGTTTTAAATAGGAAATTTTCTTATTAAGGGAATCATGGGGTGGAGATGACAGATAAGAATGTCCTTGTTATCGATGACAGCCCGATGGTAACAAGGCTCGTTAAGGCAGCCCTTTCTGATGAGGGCTACACTGTTTATTCTGCTGAAGACGGCGAAGAAGGCTTGAAAATCGCTGAAGATATTCTCCCATCTGTTATACTCGTTGATTTTATAATGCCAAAGATGAACGGGTATCAGTTTTGCTCGACAATCAGAAAGGACGAACACCTTAAGGATACACCTGTAATACTCATAACATCAAAAGGAGAGGTCGCCGAACAGTTTGCAAAGAAATTCGACGACCTGAGCTTCTTAGTAAAACCTATAAATACCAAAGAACTTGTGGAAAAAGTCAATGCCCTTATCGAACTGCAAAAGACAAAGAAAACCGAACCGATTGCGATTGCAGAGCCTTCAAACGGCGGATTAGAAACAGCAGAAACATATCCAACAGAGCGCATTCAGGCAGCCGCAAATGCACACCATGAAGCAGTTGCAGAAATTGAAAAGCAAATTGTAAGCCAGGCTTCACCTGACGCCACTTCATTGCCTGAAATAGAGAAGACAGTAGAGAAGATAGTCCATAGATATTTTTCTGAGTTTTCAACCATGTTTCAGAGCGGCATATCAGATGCCCTTAAGCAAACTCCGGTAGTAATAACTGGAATCATATTTTCTGGAGAGCTTTCTGACCTGAATATAATAGATGTTGTCCATCTTATAGAAGTATCCAACCTAACAGGCAACTTATCAATCCAATCCAATAACAATTATATGATATACTTTGAAAATGGGGATATAATATACGCATCGCTGGATAAGAAAAAATCTGTCTTAGAAGATACAAACTCGATAAAAGAACAGGCATATGAAATAATGCACGCACTGCTCACACTTGACGGCGGAAAGTTTTTCTTTGAAAAGGGGCCTATTCCTGACGAACTGAAAAATATCTCCTTAAAACTAAAGCCTTCTAATTTGATCCACGAAGTTGTTAGAAGGTATGCCAAAAAGAGGTCTTGATGCCAAAGCCGGACAGCGCAGAGATTCTTGAATACTTTCTTCAGGAAGCAGAAGACTACATCAATACCCTCGACAGAGGCATATCGCAGCTAAGAACTGCATCAGACGGAGATGCCCTAATAGAAGATCTCTTCAGGGCAGCTCATACCCTTAAGGGCTCCGCAGCTATTGCTCGCATGACAGAAACAACAAAAATTGCCCACAAAATGGAGGATATACTTGAGGAGTTGAAAGACAAAAAGATAATGCCGACCAAAGGAATTGTTGACACGCTCAGGTTTATGCTCGATTCAATAAAAAGGTTTGTTCAGAACATATCGGAAAACAAAAAAGAAGACATCGGCACATATGAAGATATTATCAAAATTGTAAACGAGACTCTTTTAAAGGAAAGGGAAAAGACGCATATGGAGCCATCTGAAGATTTAGAAAAACACCAAGTCCAGACAAAAAAAGAGTTTTCTCTATCTGGAAAGCTTACAAAGATTGACATAAATACAATAGAGGATATGGCAAAGCTCATAGAAGATGCCGCAACGAAGAAAAACTCTTTGATGCAAAAGACCAAAGATATAAGCTTAATTTCAGAGGTATTATTTACTAATAAAGAGAGGCTCCTAAAAACAATTAATGAATTCCCGCCGGTTTTAGAAAAAAAACCTGATATTGACATATTCATGGAAAAACTCAAGAAAACAGCAGGCGATATGTCCGAGGCTCAAGAATACCTGAATGAGTTCATGAAATATTTCACTCGCGATGCAGAGGAGATGGGCAATACATTGGAGCTTTTAAAATCCCTAATTTATGATCTAAGAATGATAGAGGCTGACAAGCTTTTTCAGAGATTTATAAAATCTGTTAAGGAAATAGCGAGTCAGAACGACAAAAAGGTGGAACTGACTGTTCAAGGCGGCAATATCAGGATTGACAAGGCGATAATGGAGAGGCTCTTTGATCCCCTTATACATATTGCAAGAAATTCAATAATTCATGGCATAGAAAGTTCTGAAGAGAGAATAAAATTAGGTAAAAAGCCGGAGGGACTGCTTACTATCTCTGCTAAAAGCGAAAATAACTCTATTGCAATAGAGATTGCAGACGACGGCAGAGGCATTGACACAAACATAGTCCGCAAGGCAGCAATCAGGAAAGGCATTTTAAACCCTGATGATAAGCCTTCTAAAGAAGAGCTGATGTCTATGATATTCAGTCCTGGCTTTACTACCACAGAATTCAGCGACATAGGCTCTGGCAGAGGAATGGGGCTTAGCGCTGCCAAGAAACAGATAGCTGATATTAATGGAACAATAGAGGTTATTTCTGAAAAGGGGTGCGGGACAACATTCAGGATTAGCATCCCCTCATCCATGATTAGTTTGACTTAAACATTTGTTTTATATATTGTAAAATTATGATAGAGAGCGCACAAAATGTTTTACCTTTAGGCCAGTTGTTAGTAAGGGCAAATATTATAACTGACAAACAACTGAGCGACGCCCTTCAGTTTCAGAAACAGAACAATAAGAAGCTTGGACACGCCCTTATATCTTTAGGCTATATAAAAGAAGAAACCCTTACAAATTTTTTAAGCACACAATATAATCTCCCGCTTATCAAGCTCTCTGAGCAGGAATTCGATCAATTCTTTTTAGACATACTTCTTAAGCTCGTGCCATACGAAACTGCAGCCAAATACCTTATTTTCCCTATATCCATGGATGGCTCTGTTCTTACAGTCGCAACCGCCGACCCTGCCAATAAGTTTGCTATAAACGGGCTCGGCCTTCTTACAGGAATGAAGGTATCGGTTTATGTGGCGTCTGAGAGCGAAATATCAGAGGCAATAAAAAAATATTATCCACAGGATGTTCAGACAGCGCCCCCTCCTGAAACTGAAACTGCTGAAAAGCAGAATAAGGAGCCGGACAACTCCTTTGATTTAAATATTATGGAGACAAAGGACCTTGACAAACTCGTTGACAGCGTTGCAGATGAGATTACACTCGTTGAGGACAAAGAAGAGACAGTAGATATAAAGATAGATGCTCCAATGGTAAAGCTGGTTGACGGCATTTTGCTGAATGCGGTTAAATCTCGCGCAAGCGACATACACATCGAGCCTTATGAAAATGTTGTGGTTGTGAGATTCAGGGTAGACGGAATGCTCCAGCCTATTATGAAGCTTCCTATGAAAATAAAAGCAGCCCTTGCTTCAAGGATAAAGATAATGTCGAGCCTTGATATATCTGAAAGAAGACTGCCTCAGGACGGAAGGATAAAGCTCAAATT
>OGCL01002339.1_pt1 | contig 13468 bp, 17 predicted proteins | sample 1570041 | NCBI WGS metagenome assembly OGCL01 (sample SAMN06266162, study PRJEB24511) | hot springs metagenome | isolation source: Hot spring water | place: South Africa: Limpopo | collected 2015-06-22 | reverse complement strand
GGAAACGCTGAATAAATTGCTGCGCGGGCGAATCGCTGCGTTGCGCGGTGCTTGCTCCCTCGCCTAACTCATTGTTATGTCTCGGTCGCTGCGCTCCGTGCGCCTTGCGCTTCATCCCGCTCACTGCTTTCTTCAGCGTTTCCTGAATCGAGTGAGCGCCCATTCCACGTGTTCGCGCACTAGCGCGGACGGGTGATCGCGCCGGGTCAGCAGCGCGGCGCGGGCCGCCGGGTCGGGCGCGGCGTTGCCCAGCGCCACGGCGATGTTCCTCAGCCAGCGCTCATGACCGATGCGGCGGATCGGCGAGCCGGCCAGCCGCTCGTCGAAGTCCGTTTCGCGCCACGCGAAGAGTTCGGCAAGCCGGGCGCGATCGAGCCCGTGGCGCGGCAGGAAGTCCGCCTCGCGGCTCTCCGGCGCGGCGCGGTTCCACGGGCAGACGACTTGACAATCGTCGCAGCCATAGATGCGGCGGCCGACGAGCGGCCGCAGTTCCACGGGAATGCTGCCTTTGAGTTCGATGGTCAGGTAGGAGATGCAGCGTCGCGCGTCGAGCCGGTAGGGGCCGAGGAAGGCGCCCGTGGGGCAGGCGTCGAGGCAGGCGCGGCAGGCGCCGCAATGTTCCGTGGTCGGTGCATCGGGCGGCAGCGGCAGGGCGACGAACAGCTCGCCGAGAAAGAACCACGAACCGGCCTCGCGCGACAACAACAGCGTGTGCTTGCCGCGCCAGCCGAGTCCGGCGTTTTGCGCCAGCGCTACCTCCATGACCGGCGCGGAGTCGACGAAGACACGATGACCGAACTCGCCTACCTCGCCCACAATGCGCCCGGCGAGTTTTTGCAAGCGCTTGCGCAGAACCTTGTGGTAATCGCGACCGAGGGCGTAGCGGGAAATGCCGGAAAAGTCGACGCCGGCAGGACGGCGACCGTAATTCATGCGGCAGGAAATCACGCAGCGCGTACCCGCTACCAGCTCGGCCGGGCGCGCCCGTTTGGCGCCGTGGGCGGCCATATACTCCATTTCGCCGTGGCAGCCGGCGGCCAGCCAGTCGAGGAGCCCCGCTTCCGCCGTGCCGAGATCGACGCCCGCGAAACCGACGGCGTCGAAACCCAGTTCCTTTCCCCAGCCACGGATTTTCTCCTTCAGGGCGATCCAGTCGTGCATCCGTCGATGATACTGAATTCGGCTTGATTTTCCGGAATGCATTCTGTATGGTAAGGGAGTAAGGAACTTCTTACCGGAGAGTGCCATGTTTGCCGTCGCCAAAATTACCGCCAAGGGCCAGACCACCATTCCGCAGGATGTCCGTGCGGCCCTGCATGTCGCGCCGGGCGACCTGATCGCCTGGCAAGTCGGCCACGACGGGACGGCAACCGTGCGTCGGGTGCAGCCGCTGGATCTCGAATACCTGCGCGCCGTCGAAGGCGGTTTGAGCGAGTGGGCGGGCGAAGCGGACGAGGCCGCCTATCGTGAGCTTTGAGCGCTTCGTGGTGGTGCGCGTCCCGTTTCCCTTCACCGACCGCGCTGCCGCCAGGAACCGCCCGGCGCTGGTGCTTTCCGCCCCCGCCTTCAATGTGCCTGCCGGTCATTCCGTCATGGCCATGATTACCTCGCAGGCCAACGCGCCCTGGCCGCTCGATTGCCCGATCGACGATCTGCAAGCCGCCGGCCTGCCCGCTCCGTCGGTGGTGCGTTTCAAGCTCTTCACGCTCGACGACCGTCTCGTGCGCGGCGAACTGGGGACGCTGGCGAATGCCGATGCCGTCCGCGTAAGCCGCGCCCTGAATACCCTGCTGGGCAGCCGATGAAATCCCTGGATTTTCCCCTGCCCGACGAGGCGGCGACGCTGGCGCTGGGCGCCCTTCTGGCTCAAGCCTTGCCCGAACGCGCCGTGATTTACCTGGAGGGCGATCTGGGTGCGGGAAAAACCACGCTGGTGCGCGGCCTGTTGCGAACACTGGGAACCGACGGCGCGGTGAAGAGTCCGACCTACACTTTGCTTGAACCTCATGTGGTTTCTGGGTTAAACTTGTATCACTTTGATTTCTATAGATTCAATTCGCCGGACGAATTTCTCGATGCGGGGCTCGACGAGTATTTTGCCGATGCGGGAATCTGCCTGGTCGAATGGCCGGCGCGGGCGCAGCCCTATCTGCCGCCCTGCGATCTGCGCATCGGGCTGCATGTCGAGGGCGGCGGGCGGCGCGCACGCATCGACGCCGAGAGCGAGCGGGGAGAGGCATGGCTGAACGCACTGGCCCCCCCGCCCGCTTCAGCCGCCGCGACCTCCTGCGCTTCGCCGGCGCCGGGCTGACGCTGCTCGTCACCCCTTGCACCTTCGGCGCGACGGCGCGCGGCGCGCCGACCTTGCTGGCGGTGCGGGTCTGGCCCGCCGAGGCCTACACGCGCGTCACGCTGGAACACGATCGCCCGCTCAGGTTCTCCCACCTGCTGCTCAAGAATCCCGACCGCCTGGTGCTCGACCTCGAAGGCGTCGAGTTCAATTCGGTGCTGCAAAGCCTGCCTAGCAAGGTGATCGAGAACGATCCGCAGATCCGCCTGATCCGCGCCGGGCGCTACAAGCCCGAGGTGGTGCGCATCGTCGTCGAGCTGAAGACCGAGGTGCAGCCGCAGGTCTTTTCGCTCGCGCCGATCGGCAGCTACGGCCACCGGCTGGTGCTCGACCTATATCCCGCCGAAGCGCCGGATCCGCTGATGGCGCTGCTGCGCGAACGCGAAGGCCGACTCGATGCGCGGCCCGCCGAGCGTCCCGGGATGCCGGGCGGCGTGGCCGACATGGAGCGCATGTACACGATTGCCATCGACGCCGGCCATGGCGGCGAAGACCCGGGCGCCATCGGGCGCGGCGGCACTTACGAAAAAGACGTCACGCTCGCCATCGCACGGCGCCTGAAGCGGCGCATCGACGCCGAACCCAACATGCGCGCCTTCATGACGCGCAACGGCGATTACTTCGTGCCGCTCGGCCAGCGCGTCGCGCGGGCGCGGCGCGTGAATGCCGACCTGTTCGTCTCGATCCATGCCGATGCCTGGATCAAGCCGACGGCGCGCGGCTCGTCGGTCTTCGTGCTCTCGGAAACCGGCGCATCGAGCTCGGCGGCGCGCTGGCTGGCGCAGCGCGAGAACGCGGCCGACTTGGTCGGCGGCGTCAATCTCGGCGTCCGTGATCCGCATCTGGCGCGCACCCTGCTCGATCTTTCCCAGACCGCGACGCTCAACGACAGCCTGCGGCTCGCGCGCGCGGTGCTCGGCGAGATCGGCGGCATCAACACGCTGCACAAGCCGCACGTCGAGCAGGCCGGCTTCGCCGTGCTGCGCGCGCCGGACATCCCCTCCATTCTCGTCGAGACGGCCTTCATCTCCAATCCGGAGGAAGAAAAGCGCCTGAACGACGAGACCTACCAGGAACAGATGGCGGATGCCCTGATGGCGGGCATCCGCCAGTATTTCGCGCAGAACCCGCCACCGGCGCGTTCGCGCATCGCGCGCGCGGGCTGACGCGATGCCGCCGCGCGAAGTCCGCCATCTGATCGTCACCGGCCGCGTGCAGGGCGTCGGCTTTCGCGCCGGCATGGCGCAGGAGGCGCAGGCGCTCGGCGTCACCGGCTGGGTGCGCAACCGCGCCGACGGCAGCGTCGAGGCGCTGGTCTGCGGCGCCCCGGAGCAGATCGCTGCGATCCTCCTGTGGGCGCGGCGCGGCCCGCCGGCGGCGCGCGTCGACCATGTCGCCGTCGACGAAGGGGAGGACGGCGAGTTTGGCGGATTCGAACAGCGCGCTTCCGTTTGAAAGGATTCGGGCACATGACTTCAGGAAAACGATCGCGTTTCCTCGCCTGGCCGCTGGCCTGCGGGATCGCGCTAGGCTTGACCGGGTGCGGCGGGCCGGTCGAGGACACCCGACCCGGCCAGCCGGTAAAAACGCGCCAGGAGGCCTTCAAGGCGATGCTGCGCAGCTTCGAGCCGATGGGCGTGATGCTGCGCACCGACACATACGATGCCGAGAAATTCGCCCGCCATGCCGCCGAACTGATGCAATGGCGCGACACGCCCTGGCCATTGTTCGGCCCGGACACACACTACCCGCCCAGCAAGGCCAAGGCCACCGTCTGGTCGCAAACGGAAGCCTTCGAGCGCGAACGGCAAGCCTTCGTCGCGGCGCTGGACGAGCTTGCCGCCGCCGTGCAGAGGGGGGAGCGCGAAGCCGTGCGGAAGGCCTACTTTCGGGTATACGACCTTTGCGAGTCCTGCCACAAGGATTTCAAGGAGCGCTGACTCCTCCATAAGCCGATCTGCTTGGCACAATCGAAAGTTTTATTTGCGCTGCCACAAGGGACAACTAGAATCCCGATAAAGTTAGTCAGGAAATAGACGCCCCCAACTTCAACGGAGAGGATTCGAAAAATGATCAACGTCAATGGCAGGGAAATCGAGACCGACGCCGAGGGCTATCTGGCCAACCTCGGCGACTGGACGGAAGAAGTGGCCGAGTATCTCTCGGCGCAGGACGAGCTTGGGCTCAACGAAAAGCACTGGCAGGTAATCAACTGGATTCGCGATTACTACGCCGAGAACGGCACCGCGCCGAACCTGCGCGTGATGACGAAGTTGATCGGCAACGATCTCGGCGAGGAATTTTCCGACAAGAAATTCCTGTTCGACCTGTTCCCCTACGGCCCGGCCAAGCAGGCGGCGCGTTACGCGGGGATGCCCAAGCCTACCGGTTGCGTTTGATCGGACGCCGTCCTGTCGGCGTCGACTTTTCGGCGGCGGGCTGCCAGGCCGGCACGAGGTGGCGCTTGCCGTTGCCGATCAGGTCGGCGCGGCCCATCGCCTTCAGGGCTTCGCGCAGCAGCGGCCAGTTTTTCGGGTCGTGGTAGCGTAGGAACGCCTTGTGCAGGCGGCGCTGCCTGAGGCCGCGCGCGACGGTGACCTCCTCGCTGCCGGGATCGCGCTTCAGGGGATTCTTCCCCGTGTGCCACATCGCGGTGGCGATGGCCAGCGGCGTGGGCAGGAAGGTCTGCACCTGATCCAGCCGGAAGCCGTTCCTCTTGAGCCAGAGCGCGAGTTCGAGCATGTCCTCGTCCGTCGTGCCCGGATGCGCGGCGATGAAGTAGGGGATCAGATACTGCTCCTTGCCGGCGGCTTTCGACGCGACGTCGAACAGGCGCTTGAACCTGTCGTAACTGCCCATGCCCGGCTTCATCATTTTCGAGAGCGGGCCGGGTTCGGTATGCTCGGGCGCGATCTTCAGGTAGCCGCCGACATGGTGGGCGACGAGCTCCTTCACGTATTCGGGCGAGCGCACCGCGAGGTCGTAGCGCAGCCCCGAGCCGATCAGCACTTTTTTCACGCCGGGCAGCGCGCGCGCCTTGCGGTAGAGCGCGATCAGCGGCCCGTGGTTCGTGTCGAGGTTCGGGCAGATGTCGGGATAGACGCAGGAGAGCCGCCGGCAGGCGGCTTCGATCACCTTGTCCTTGCAGGCCATGCGATACATGTTGGCGGTGGGGCCGCCCAGATCCGAAATGATGCCGGTGAAGCCCGGGGTCTTGTCGCGGATTGCCTCGATCTCGCGCAGGATGGAGGCCTCCGAACGGCTCTGGATGATGCGCCCTTCGTGTTCGGTGATCGAGCAGAAGGTGCAGCCGCCGAAGCAGCCGCGCATGATGTTGATCGAAAAACGGATCATCTCCCAGGCGGGGATTTTCGCTTCCCCATAGCTCGGGTGCGGCGCGCGGGCGTAGGGCAGGTCATAGACGTAATCCATTTCCGCCGTGGTCAGCGGCAGCGGCGGCGGATTGAGCCAGAGGTCGCGGTTGCCGTGGCGCTGGACGAGCGCCCGCGCATTGCCGGGATTCGATTCGAGGTGAAAGCGCCGCGAGGCTTCGGCATAGGCGACGCGGTCGGCCTTGACCTCCTCGTAGGCGGGCAGGCGCACGTAGGTGAGCGCCCGCTCGTCGCGGGCGCGGCGCATGGCGGCGTCGTGCCAGTCCGGTGCCGGCGTCCAGCCGGCGGGCGCCATGAAGGCGGAACCGCGCAGGTCGCGGATTTCCTGCACCGGGACGCCCTTGGCGAGCCGGTGCGCGAGTTCGACCAAGGCCCGCTCGGCGTTGCCGTAGAGCAGCAGGTCCGCCTTGCTGTCGGCGAGCACCGAGCGCTTGACGGTCTCCGACCAGTAGTCGAAATGGGCGATGCGGCGCAAGGAGGCTTCGATGCCGCCGATCACGATGGGAACCCCCTTGAACGCTTCGCGCGCACGGTGAGCATAAACCGTCACGGCATAGTCCGGCCGCCTGCCCGGCGCGGCGTCGGGCGTGTAGGCGTCGTCGGAGCGAATCTTCCGGTCGGCCGTGTAGCGGTTGACCAGCGAATCCATATTGCCGGCGGTGATGCCGAAAAACAGGTTGGGACGGCCCAGCCGGCGGAAGTCGTCGGCGTTCTTCCAGTCGGGTTGGCTGACGATGCCGACGCGAAAACCCTGCGCTTCGAGCAGGCGGCCGACGAGCGCCATGCCGAAGCTCGGGTGGTCGATGTAGGCATCGCCGGTGACGAGGACGACGTCGCAGGAATCCCAGCCGAGCGTCTCCATCTCGGCGCGCGACATCGGCAGGAAGGGGGCGACGCCGAAGCGCTGGGCCCAATGGGGGCGATACCCCGTCAGGGGCTTGGCGGCTTGCATCGGCAGGAGTTTACAGCCGGACGCGACTTTGCGCGGGCACGTGCCGCGCGAGAAAATCCATCTGGTCGGCGAGGATGCGGCGGTTGGAAAGAATCAGCCACTCGGCCTTGTTCGGCACGTAGGGGGCGTAGAGCAGTTCCATGCCCGCCTGTTCGGGCGTGCGGCCGCTCTTCTTCTGGTTGCAGGCCCGGCAGGCGGTGACGACGTTCATCCAGATGTCGCGGCCGCCCTGCGAGACCGGCACGACATGGTCGCGCGTCAGGCGCGTGCCGGCCATTTCCTGGCCGCAGTAGGCGCAGATGTGGCGGTCGCGATGAAACAGCTCGCGGTTGTCGAGCGGCGGCACCTGGTTGAACTGGCGGCCGGCGAGCGCCCTGCCCTTGATCGCGATGATGCTGTTGGTACGGATTTCCGAGCGCAGGCCGGTATGGCGGTTCATGCCACCGTGGATCACGAACGAATGTTCGCCGACCGTCCAGGCGACGAGATCCTTCGCGTAATAGAAACAGGCGTGCTGCCAGGTCACCCAGCGGTTCGGGGTGCCGTGCTGGTCGAGCGTGAGAATCAGGGGGTAACTCATCGTTCGCGTGACTGCGCCTTACAATGGCTTGAAGCCTATCAGAGCATTGTGACAATGGAAAGTTTACCGCGAGCGTCGGAACAGGCCGGGGAAACGCCCGGAGTTCCCTGGCGCGCCCTCGCCGCTTCGCTCGCCTTGCATGCCGGGCTCCTGACCGCCTTCGCGCCGCCGTCCGTCGCGCCGGCGCCGCCTGCCCCTCCCCTGCACGCGCATCTGCGGGCGCACGAGACGCCGCCCCCTGCCGCCGCCCCGGCAACGCCTTCCGTCGCCGCGCCGCGGCGTGCCGTCCCCGCCCCGGCGGCGCCGGTCGCCGTCCCGCCCGCGCCGACTTTCGAAACCGCCGTGGCGGAGCCCGCCGTGGCGGCTCTCCCCCCGCCCCCGGTCGCGGCGGAAGCGCCGAGGACGGCGATGGCCACCGCGGCGGCGGACGCGCAGGGCGACGCGCTGCGCCAATACCGCCTCGCCCTCGCAAGCGAGGCGCGACGCTTTCGCCGCTATCCCGACAGGGCGCAGCGCGCCGGCTGGACCGGCACGGTGCAGGTGCGTATCGTCGTGGTCGCGCCCGGCGGCACGCCGCGCGCGGAACTGGAAGAATCGAGCGGCCACGCCGCGCTCGACGCCGCGGCGCTCGACATGCTGCGTCAGGCGGCGCGGCACGCGGCGCTACCGGAGGCGCTGCGCGGTCGCGGCTTCGTCGTCCTCTTGCCCGTCAGCTTCGAAATCGAGGAATGACTACCGACCGAGCGCCTCGTTGTGCAGCTCGAAACGGCCGCGCGCGCGGTCGGCGAAGAAATGGCGCAGGGTCATCGCCACGGTGCGGAAGGCGATGGCCTCCCAGGGGATGTCCGCTTCGCCGAAGAGCGCCACTTCGAGGCTTTCCTCCCCGGGCGCGAAATCCAGATCGAGCAGGCGCGCCAGATAGACGACATGCACCTGGTTGATGTGTGGCACCGAGATCATCGTGTACATTTCGCCCAGCTCGATGCGGGCGCCGGCCTCCTCGGCGGTCTCGCGCAGTGCCGCCTCGGCGACCGTTTCGGCGTTTTCCATGAAACCGGAAGGCAGCGTCCAGAACCCGTGGCGCGGCTCGATGGCGCGCCGGCACAGCAGGATGCGATCCCCCCAGACCGGCAGCGCGCCGACGACGAGACGCGGATTGCGGTAGTGGATCGCACCGCAGATGTCGCAGACATGGCGCGGCAGGCTGTCGCCCGGCGGCACGCGGAGGCTCACCGGCGCGGCGCAGGTGCAGCAGAAATTGATCGCCGGCTCCATGACGCCCGATTCTAGCCCGAAGCTTTGCCCCGTCCGCAAGGGCACAGGTGACGTAATTTGTCGCCCGGGTGACGCCCAGTGTCAGCATGGAGGCTCCCGGCGTCGCGTTATGAGGCTTGACGCGATGGCACGGGCATTGCATCATGCACGCCAGCACAGATTTCGTGCTTTTATCCCAAAGGAGATTCAGATGAAAAAAGTCCAACAAGGCTTCACCCTGATCGAACTGATGATCGTCGTGGCGATCATCGGCATTCTGGCGGCCGTGGCACTGCCGGCGTATCAGGACTACACCGTCCGCGCCCGCGTTTCGGAGGCGCTGCTGGCCGCTTCCACCGCCAAGACCGCCGTTTCCGAGACCTATGCCAACGTCGGCACGATGCTGCCCAGCGCGAATTCGATGGGCGTCGAGAACCAGAGCTCCAGGTACGTTGGCAGCATCGGCTGGACCCAGATCGACGCGTTCGGCGGCTATGTGATCATCACCATGTCGGCGGATACCGGCCTGGCCACTGCGGCCAACACGACGTTCGTCCTGCGCGGCGAAGACGCAGCCGGCCGTGCTGCTAATGCCTCCACCGGCAGGGTGGCCTGGGAGTGCGGCAAGCGTGGTGCGGACACCATGCCGGCGAAGTATCTGCCCGGCACCTGCAAAGCCAATTTCTGATCCAGCCGGCTTCTGCCGCTGTTCGACCGAATACCCTTGGGCCTTTTGCCCAAGGGTATTTTTTTCGGGTGACGATACATGAAGTACGTTTTGCCATGGGGCATCCTGTTGCTACTGGCGACAGGCATTTACTGGCCGGGCCTGCAGGGTAGCTTTCTCTTCGACGATTTCGCCAACATCGTCAACAATCCAGCCGTCCACGCCGCAGAGCTTACCGCTTCCTCCCTGTCCGCCGCGTTGTCCGGGCCGGAGGCCGGCCCGCTGGGGAGACCTGTCAGCATCCTGAGTTTCGCCGCCACGCACGCCGCGTTCGGACTCGACCCGTTCGCCTTCAAGTCGATCAATCTGATTATCCATCTGGCCAACGGCCTGCTCGTCGGCTGGCTGGCGCATCTGTTGCTGGCGGCCATTCCCTCCGTTCCCAGAGACGGTCATTTCCGCTGGTTGCCATGGTGGATTGCCGCGCTCTGGTTGCTCCACCCGATCAACGTCATGCCGGTCCTGATGGCCGTGCAGCGTATGACGCTTTTGTCTGGGCTGTTCCTTTTGCTGGCGTTGCTCGCCCATTTGAAAGGCATCGGCGACGCAAGGCATCGCTCCGTCTGGCTGGTCGCGGCGTGGTGCCTGTTTTGGCCGCTGTCGGTTTTCAGCAAGGAAACCGGTTTGCTGTTTCCCCTTTACGCGCTGCTTGCGACCCAATTGATCCGCCGCGACAAGGCTTTGCCGATCCTGGCCGCCATCGCAACGCTCGGCATCCTGGCTGCCGCAACGCTTCTTTACAAGCTCGGCTGGTCATGGCTCGACGCCGGTTATGCCATGCGAAGCTTCACGCTGACCGAACGGCTTCTGACGGAGGCCAGGGTACTGTGGTTCTATCTGGGCCAGATCGTGATGCCATCGCATGCCGGCTTTGCCTTGTACCTCGACGGGATACCGATTTCCTCCGGTCTGCTGCAACCGCCCCGAACCGCCCTCGCCGTGGCAGCGTGGGCGCTCGTGCTGTGCCTGTTGCCGGTCTTGTGGCGGCGCTGGCGAATCCTTTGCTTCGGCATCGCCTGGTTTCTGGCCGGACACCTGCTGGAATCGACGTTTCTGCCGCTCGAGATCGCGCATGAGCACCGGAACTATCTGCCTGCGTTCGGCCCCGTCTTTGCCGTGGGTTACCTGCTGGCGACGGGTTTGTCGCGGATGCGCCTCGATTACCCGGCAGTGACCGCTGCGATGGCGGCAATATTGATGATCGGCGTGCCGGCCTCGATGACCTGGATGCGCAACGACCAATGGAGCGACACCCTGCGCGGCCATCAAATCGAGGCGATTCACCATCCGGGTTCCGCCCGCGCGAATTACTATCTGGCCATAAACCTCGTCCAGCACGGGCATGGCGACGCCGGCGACCCTTTCGGCGCGCATCTGGCGAGCTTCCATTTCCGCGAGGCGGCGATGCTCGATCCCATGCTCAAGGCTGCCCATATCGGCCTCGTCGTCTGGGCCTGCGCCTCCGGACGCCCGGTCGAGCCGGAATGGATCGACCAACTGGCGGACAGGCTGGAAACCCGCCCCTATGGACCGGGGGACCGCGAGTTGCCGGGCGATTTGCTCAAGCCGATGATCGCCATGCCCGCCTGCCTGACGCGCGCCGACGCGTTGCGGCTGTTCGAGGCTGGCAGCCGGAACAGCCGGATTACGCAAAACCTGCGGGCCAACTTCCTGGAGGCTGCCGCAGAGTACGAACTGCTGGTCTCCCATGATCCCCCGTCCGCTCTTGCCTATTATCGACGGGCGAGCCAGGCAAACCCTGCCAGTGCGAGGCTGAAAGAAAGAATCCGGAATCTATCGCCTGCGGACGCCGCTGTCGCCAGATGACCGATCCAAGGCGTTGCTGCTCCAGGCCTCGTAATCTGGGTCGGATCGCTATTCTGCGATCTCCTCTCAAGAAACACGAAGGGCCGCCCCGAGTGTTTCTTGGCCCCTTGAGGGGAGAAACGAGCGCAGCGAGTTTTTCGGGGTGGGCTCTTTGTTATTTTTTGGTCGTCCCGCCGACGCCGACTTTTGCGGCGGAGCCGTCTGGAGAGGCCGAGTACCTTGCCAGTGCGAGGTCTATAATCATTACCGCTACGGTATTACCACTTGAGGAGCCGATCATGCGTATGACGACCAAAGGGCAGGTCACGATTCCCCAGAACATTCGCGAACTGGCCGGACTGCTTCCCGGTAGCGAAGTGGAGTTCCGGTTCCAGGATGGTCAGGTGTTGCTGGAGAAGGTGGAACCCGATGCGCCGTCGAGACGGCGGCGCATCCTGGCCGCCATCGATGCCGTCGCGGGCACGGCATCGGCACGCCGCTCCCTGCGCACGGACGACATTTTGCGCATGACGCGCGGCGAGGATTGACGTGTTTCTGGTCGACAGCAATGTCCTACTGGATATCGTGACGGTCGATGCCGATTGGTTTTCCTGGTCGCAGGCAGCATTGGCCGATGCGCTGCTGACAGGGCCTGTGCAAATCAACCCGCTGGTCTATGCCGAGACTTCGATTGCCTACAAGCAGCCGGACGAGCTGGATGCCGTGTTGGCGCGTTTGCGCATTCGCCGGCTTGACTTGCCCTGGGAGGCCGCGCACATTGCAGGACAGGTCTTTCTCAGATATCGCCGCCAGGGCGGCAGCAAAACCTCGCCTTTGCCCGATTTTTACATCGGCGCGCACGCACACGTGGCCGGCTTGCGGCTCTTGACGCGGGATGCCAGGCGCTACCGGACCTATTTTCCCAAAGTCGAATTGCTTGCCCCGCAGTAGCGGTAATGCCGACGTCCCGCCGGCATCGACTTTTGCAGCAGAGCCGTTAGAATCGTTGCACGCATCGCAGCAAAGGAACTTCATCGATGGCTGTCCTGGGAAAACCTGCGTTCACGGCCGCAGACTATCTGGCCTGGGAAGCGGAACAGACCGACAAGCACGAGTACTTCGCGGGCGACGTGTTCGCCATGGCCGGCGCCGGCGATGCGCATGTGACGATCAGCCTCAACGTGGCCGCTGCTTTGCACGCTCACTTGCGCGGCAAGCCCTGCCGTACCTACATCGCCGACATGAAGGTGCGCCTGGCGATTGCCGGCAAGCCGGTGTTCTATTACCCGGATATGGTTGCAGTGTGCGATCCGACCGACCGGGAGCCTTATTTCATCGCCGCCCCCTGCCTCATCGTCGAAGTGCTGTCGGAATCCACCGAACGCATCGACCGTCGCGAAAAGTTTCTTTCCTACCAAACCCTGCCCAGCCTTCAGGCCTACTGGCTGGTCGCGCAGGACGCCTCCCGCGTGGAAGTGTTCCGGCGCTGCCACGACTGGCAGCCGGAGTACTTTACCTCGGGCGAAATTCCGGTCGATTGCCTTGAGCATTCGATCACCGTCGAGGCGATCCATCGGGACATCGAGGAGTGATTTCCATCGTCCTGCCGGCCCGCAACGAGGCCGCGTCGCTGGCAGACCTGCTGCCGGCCGTGCTGGCGCAAGCGCCCGGCGCGGAAGTGATCGTGGTCGACGACGGCTCGACCGACGAGACCGCCGCGATTGCCCGGGCCGCCGGCGCGCGGGTGATTTCCCACCCCTATCCCAAGGGCAACGGCGCGGCGGTCAAGACCGGCGCGCGCGCGGCAAGCGGCGAGATCATCGTCTTCATGGACGCCGACGGCCAGCACCGCCCGGCGGACATCCCGCGCCTGCTGGCGAAACTGGATGAAGGCTACGACATGGCGGTCGGCGCCCGCACCTTCGCCGACCACGCCGGCGCCCACCGCGGCTTCGCCAACGCGCTCTTCAACCGCTTTGCGAGCTGGATGGTGAATCACCGCATCGAGGACCTGACCTCGGGATTCCGCGCCGTGCGCGCCGACTGTTTCCGGCGCTTCCTCTACCTGCTGCCGAACAGCTTTTCCTACCCGACCACCTGCACGATGAGCTTCTTCCGCGCCGGGCTGGGCGTCGCCTATGTGCCGGTCGGCATGCCGCCGCGCGTCGGCAAAAGCCACCTCCGCCCCTTGCGCGACGGCATCCGCTTCCTGCTCATCATCGTCAAGATCGGCACCCTGTATTCGCCGCTCAAACTGTTTTTGCCGGTATCGCTGGCCTTCTTCCTGACCGGCCTTGGCCATTACGCCTACACCTATCTCACCGCCGGCCGTTTCACCAACATGAGTGCGCTGATGTTTACCGCAGCGATCCTGACGTTCCTGATCGGCATCGTCTCCGAGCAGATC
>OGCL01002338.1_pt1 | contig 13469 bp, 13 predicted proteins | sample 1570041 | NCBI WGS metagenome assembly OGCL01 (sample SAMN06266162, study PRJEB24511) | hot springs metagenome | isolation source: Hot spring water | place: South Africa: Limpopo | collected 2015-06-22 | reverse complement strand
GAGCAATGATTCCAACTGTGCAACGATGGAATCCTGTTTCTGTTCCTCTGCTTTTCTTAGTAGTTGATTCAATTCATCGACAGTTGTGACCATATGCTCAAGTGTTGGGCCTAGACTTTCACTAAAGCTCTGCTTTAGTTTCAAGGATAGATCAGTATTAAAAAGCCGAAAAGCCTTTGTCTGTTCAGCTATATCCTCATGGATTGCTGACAGAACTTGCGTCTGGGTCAGGCGCGGGAAAAGATTATCAACCGCGACCACGAGTTTTTTGCGGCTGTTTGTCAAACGATGAAATATAGCCTTTTCACTAATTAGAAATATAGTTGCAGAAAACAAAGCAGCAACCGAAGATACGAATTTTCCTGAAAGGCCACCAATTAAGCCGGGGATTCCCTCAAATTTTTTTGTGTCCGGATTGATTTTTACGTCAAACAAAGCAACAAGAATGGCAAGAAAAGTAAACAATAGTCCTGTGCCAATAACAACTCCTGGTACCGATACAAAGAATGCCTTATTCAGATGGATATCTATCAAAGCCGATTCGCTGAAATCAGTATCTGCGCTATCTGTGGCCCAAAATTGATCTTCTCCATCTCTATTCAATCGTTTAACAATTTTGGATTTAAAGCCATTCCATACAGAAAGCAAGGAGGGCGCATTGTCAAAAATCTGCGCGATAGAATCATAAGCCGTCAGCGACAATCCATTGCCCGGTCTCGTGACAAGTTCTCGCTGCAGAGTTTTGAGCTTTTTGCTGATTAATAAATAAATTGCTGATTCTTTACGGAAATGATTATATAACTTTACTAGATAGTAGATTGGGTAGATTATTAATCCGATTGTGGCTAACCAGGAAAACCATGGCGCTTTCAGTCCAAAGATTATCCATTCTGTTTTTAATATTTCTATAGGACTCATTTTAACTCCGTACAAAGGACATGCGCTCTGCCTTGCCTGCCCATACAAGCTGAGGGTCAAGGTGCGGGTCATATTCATACTTCTTTGGCTTAGGCTTAGCGGTATCATAGGATGCAAGACCTACAGGCACGGCATTTTTGCGCTTGTCAGCCTCATGCCGATAGGTTTCAACATTATTATTTGCAGAACCCTTAGTTTTTCTCCCCTTTGCCATACCCCTCCTCATTCCGCATAAGACTTAACATAATTATAAATTGTTTCTCGGGAAAAGTTATTTATTTCCAGCCAATCTGCCAAAAATTACTACCCCTCACCCTGAGCCTCTCCCACAAGGGAAAGTGAAAATATGAGCATCCGTCGCCTTGTTTATTTTGGGCATGATTATTTTTCCTCATTATTTATAATCCTCCGGTATCGGCTCACCTTTTTGAAGTCTCTCTATGAGAAATTGAATATCGTATTCGTTTAAATTAGACATTACTAACCTTTATGCATTTTCTTTTCAAAATACTCTTTTGCTTTGCTGTATATATCTTCTACGGTCATACCTTTAAATAGGTCTTCCTGGAATTTCAGATAATCTCTCTTTTCATAGGTTATCTGGGACAAAAATCTGATGGCATCAACCTCCCCAAGGGTTTTAAATAGGATGCTTAAGCCTTTTTCCCTTATTTCATGATCACTTGCCATTTCAGCCATTTTTAGCTCACCTCTCTTTCTTCAACAAACCTTAAAGGACTTGTTATCTTAAGATTTATTTTAAGTTCATGTGATCTCTTTATTAGTTTATCATCACAGGTTAGAAAATATTCAGCCCCTCCCTTTAAGGCACAGGCAATATGCAAAGCATCTCTTGGTTTAATACCGGCTGCCTCAAATTCCTTTGCCTTTTCAACAATAGACTCATCAGGGGCTATTGTCTCATTTGCTATAGCAGAAACCATTTCAATCTCCTGCCTAATATCGTCATAGGGATTCAGGCTATTTTCGTAATCAATCATAAAAGACCATAACAGTGAAAATTCCCTATCTTTTATGACTTGTAAAATAGAAAAAATAGCTATTGTTTCAAGCCTTATCCTAACTTGAGATTGGTCATCAAATGGCCGATTGTATATATTTGTATCAAGATAAATCTTAATCATGTATTACCACTCTTTAACATCCCCTCTGCCTGAAAACTGAAATAACTACCCTTGCTGATAATTATATGGTCAATTACCTCAATCCCTACTATTTTACCAACTTCCATAAGTCTTTGCGTTACGGCAATATCCTCCTTGCTGGGCATAGCATCTCTAGAAGAATGATTATGCACAAAAATAATGCCTGCCGCTCTCTCGCTTATTGCATCGGCAAAAACCTCTCTCGGATGGACAATACTATGGTTCAGTGTGCCTATAAAAACAGTCCTTTTCTGTATTAGGTTAGATGCGCCGTCTAATGTTAAGCTTAAAAAATATTCCTGCCTCTTATCTTTTAATTCTTCAGTTAATCTGACTACATTATCAACATTCTTTATCTTTATTCCCTCTTTGAGCAAGAATCTTTTTGAAAACTCAATGGCAGCCATAATCTGGCACGCCTTAGCCAACCCCTTCTATGTTCTTTAATTTTTCCATGTTGATAGCGTCAAAATCCTTTTGAGCCAGCTTTAAAATACCCTTTGCCCCCTCAAAAAAATCTTTGCCTTTTATCCCACTGCTGAGCAGAACCGCTAATAGTTCAAGGTCAGAAAGGGCTTTTGCGCCCTTTTGTTCCATCTTCTTTCGGGGCCTGTCAAATTGAGGTATGCTTTTTATTTTTTTCCATATCAAAAATCTGATGCATTGTCGAATTATAATTTATATCCTATCTTCCTCAAAAACTCCTTCCTGTATTTTTTGTCTTCTTCACTTTCCACACCCTTTGGAGAAAATCCATCAATAACTCCTAAAATGCCATTTCCCTGCCCTGTTGAAGCAACAATTACTTCTACTGGGTTTGCTGTTGCGCAGTATATCCTGCAGACCTCTGGGCAGTTTTTTATTGGATTAAGGACATTTATCGGAAATGCGTTTTTCAATGATATGCAGAATACATGGCCTGCGCCAATTTCCTGGAGGTTTTTTACGCATGCACTTATGAGTTCGTCATCATTGCCTTCGGTCCTTATCAGGCATGGCCCTGATGCCTCTGTAAAGGCTATTCCGAATTTTGCCTGAGGCACAGTAGTTGCAACTATCTCATAAAGGTCTTCTGCTGTTTTAATAAAATGAGTCTGGCCGAGTATTATGTTGCAGCCATCAGGGATATTGATTTTTACTACCTTTGTTTCCATAACACACCTCCACTTTAAAGTGTCAGTGTCTGGTATCTGGTATATGTGTGTGTCACTGACACTGTTCACTAACACTAATTACTTATTAAGGTCTATGTTATAATGAAATGAAGTTTTTGTCTATATATCAAGATGAAAAAGAGACAGAACACAGCACATAGAACACAGAATACAGAATGCATAATACTTAAAAGTATCCCACGATATGTTATCGGTTTGCTGTTATCTGTTATCTGTATTCTGATTCTCAGTAATTTAGGTTTTGCAGCCTCGATATCCGATTTAGATGTAAAGATAGAGGGCAATGATATATATGTCACCGCGTCAATAAAACCTGATTCAAAATTTCTCGAAGACATAAACAACGGCTTATCTAAAGAGCTAATCATCTATATAGATCTTTTTCGGGTCTGGAATATATGGCCTGATGAGTTTGTTGCAGGCAAAAAAGTGGTGAGGATATTAAAGAGCAACCCAATAAAGAGGGACTATTCTGCATCGAGCATTGAGGGTAATGTTCAAAACGAAAAAAGGTTCAGGGATTTAGAGTTAATGATTGAATGGACAATGAACATAGTCAATACTAAATTAATGAACATAAAGGAACTGGAGGAGGGACAATATTTTGTAAAGTTTACTGTTGAGTCGAGGATAAGGAAATTGCCTCCTGTTATCGGATACTTCCTTTTCTTTGTATCTGAAAAGGAATTTAGCATTTCAAAGAACTCTCAGAGATTTCAGATAAACAGAAAATGAAAATCTTAAAACTTTTAGTAATTGTCTTCACACTGCTGTTGTTGGTTGCAGCCTTAACAATAGTGGAGCTTTATTTCATTAAGCTTCCCTCTGTTGATACGACGACGAGGATTCTGCTGTTAGGCATATTAACAATCAATATTCTCGCGCTTCTTGCTCTCATGTTCTTTGTCGGCAAGAGTATCTTCAGGCTCTATATGGAAAGGCATCATAAGGTGCTGGGATATAGGTTTAGGACAAAGCTTGTGACCATATTTGTTGTTCTAACGCTGATACCTTCAGCCTTTCTTTTTGTGGTTGCAAGCGGGCTTGCAAATAATTATATCAGCCGTATATTCTCTGCCCAGATGAAGGAGCCTTTTAGCAAGTCCATTGAGCTTGCAAGGGCATTTTATGACCTTGAAAGGGAGAGGGTTGTTATGGCTGCAAGGACAGAAGCCCGAAGCCAGAAATCCGCTCTGAGCAAAGCCGAAGGATCAGGAGTCAGGAGTCAAAATGGACTGGTTTTTTATAGATACACTATTGCACCGCCCGATGCAACAGATGTTATTAATGATGCATTTAGTGGCAAGGAGGGGACCGAGGTCATTTCAGGGCTGAAAGGCGATATTATAAGGGCTGCTGTTCCTGATTATTCAGATGGAAAAATAAAAGGTATACTGGTTGCTGAACTTATTTTGCCGGAAGCTATATCTGACAAGACAGAAAAACTAAAGGAGCTTTATGAGGAATATCTAAAATTAGAATCTTTTGAGGCGCCTTTGAAGGTTAATTATATGCTTATACTCGGATTTTTTACCACGCTTATTGTTTTCTCAGGACTATGGGTTTCATTAAAGATATCTCAGGGCATTGTTGTGCCTATTCAAAGCCTCGCAATGGCAACAGAAAGAGTCGCGTCAGGAGACCTCGAAGTCCATGTTGATGCAAAGAGCAAAGATGAGGTCGGAATTCTGATTGATTCCTTTAATCAAATGGTAAAACAGCTTAAAGAAGGCAAGGAGTCTATCGAGAATGCATACGCGGAATTAGACAGGAGAAGGCTTTATCTTGAAAAAATACTTGAGAGCATAAAGTCGGGCGTAATATTTCTGGACAGCAATGGGAAGATAGTCACTGTAAACACGGCAGCGTGCTCTATATTAAACACAAGTGCAGACAATCTATTGGGGAAGGGCTATATGGATTTTGTTTCTGCCTTAAACTCAAAGGAAATTGTAAACATGGTAGAAGATATGGAAGGAAAAGAGATAAGGAATGTTAAGAAAGAGATTGCTATTAACATTGGCGGCAATAATGTTATACTTAACATATATATAACCGGGGTAAGAGAATCTGATACATCAAAGTCCTTCGGCATGCTCGTTGTTTTTGATGACCTGACAGAGATTATAAAGGCTCAGAAGACAGCAACATGGCAGGAAGTCGCCCGAAGGCTCGCCCACGAAATAAAAAATCCATTAACGCCGATAAAATTATCCACCGAAAGGCTTAAAAAGAAATGGCGGCAGAAAGACAAAGATTTTGATGCTGTTTTTGAAAGATCAACAATAACAATCATTTCTGAGGTTGAAAGCTTAGAGAAGCTCGTAGATGTATTTTCAAGATATGGCAGGATGCCGGAGATAAACAGGGTCTCTACAAACATTGCAGAAATTATCGATTCTGTTGGCGGCTTATACACAGGGTTTAAAGATGTTCAGATGAGCATTTTTGTTGATGAAAATCTTCCGCTTTTAAATATTGATAAGGAGCAGTTCAAAAGGGTTTTTATAAATATTATTGACAATGCTGTAAGGGCGATGCGTAACAAAGGAACGATTGATATTTCTGTGAAGGCAAAAGATGATATTGTAACAGTAGATATAGCAGATACAGGTCCCGGGATACCTGATTCAGAAAAGGGAAGTCTTTTCCTGCCATACTTTTCGAGGCGAAAGGATGGAACTGGTCTAGGTCTCGCAATTGCAGATAAGATAGTAAGGGATCACGGAGGGAAAATAGTTGTGAGGGATAACAAGCCAAAAGGGAGCATTTTTACAGTTGAAATACCGAGATAACATAATGAAGGGATCATGGGTTCGAGTGTGAAAATATCTCTTTGAGCTATTTAGATTGAGGTGTGATAATGCCGAGAGAGACTGTATTGATAGTAGATGACGAGGCTGGAATAAGAGAAAGCCTATCAGGGATACTCGAAGATGAAGGCTACAGTATAGAAACGGCCTCATCTGGTGAGGATGCAATAACAGCATTTAGAGAGCATGCTCCTGACATTGTATTTCTTGATGTCTGGCTTCCGGGCATGGATGGAATTGAAACACTGCTGAAAATAAAGGAATCGGACAGCAATATCCCTATTGTCATGATATCTGGGCATGGGAATATCGAGATTGCGGTAAAGGCAATAAAACTCGGGGCGTATGACTTTCTGGAGAAGCCGTTGTCTCTTGAGAGGGTGCTGATTGTTGCGCAAAGGGCACTGGAGTTCAGGCGAATTGAGCAAGAAAACAAGAACCTTAGGGCGGATACGAATAGAAAATTTAGATTGATAGGCGATTCAGAAAAGATGCATCTCTTGAGGCAGCAGATAGAGATGGCTGCTCAAGGCAGCACCAGGGTGCTTATCTTGGGAGAGAGCGGCACAGGGAAAGAGATAGTCGCAAGAATATTGCACGAAAAAAGCCAAAGGGCTAAAGGGCCTTTTATTGAGGTTAATTGCGCTGCAATTCCACAAGAGCTGATAGAGAGCGAATTGTTTGGCCATGAAAAAGGGGCTTTTACAGGTGCAGCAGAGAGGAAAATAGGCAAGTTTGAACTTGCTGATAACGGCACCCTATTTCTTGATGAAATAGGCGATATGACGCTTCAGACCCAGGCAAAGGTCCTGAGGGTAATAGAGACGCAGTCTTTTCAGAGGGTCGGCGGAAGCAAAAATATAAAGGTTGATGTGAGGATTATTGCTGCTACAAACAAGGACCTATTAGAGGAGGTTAAGAAGGGCAATTTCAGGGAAGATCTTTATTTTAGATTAAATGTCATACCAATAAATATCCCTCCTCTGAGGGAAAAGCGGATCGATATCCCTCAACTGATAAGGCATTTTATCGAGTTGTTTTCTATAGAAAATGGCGTTAGACAAAAAGATATAAGTCCTAAGGTAGTGGAAATGTTTCAGGATTATGACTGGCCCGGCAATATAAGGGAACTCAAGAATGCTATTGAAAGGATGCTGATAATGACACCTTCTAATATAATCTCGGAGTCAGATGTTTATGAAATGAATATATTTAGATCGCCAAAGATCCACAAAGAATATGACTATTTTTCTTTTAAGACTCTTAAAGACGCCAGAGATGCCTTTGAAAAAGACTTTATTATTCAAAAGCTTAAAGAAAATAGCTGGAATATATCAAAGACATCAGATGCAATTGGGGTCGAAAGGAGCAATCTCCATAAAAAAATTAAAGCTTATGGCATTACAGAAATACAGTAAACCAGAAAAATGCAATTGATTTGCGAGATGGCAGGCAAAGATACTCTCAAAAGCTTTGAATTGCAACAAGGATTATCATATGAAATGCTGCAATCCATATTGCTCATACTGCATAAGATTGTGGAATCAGAGATTTCAGCATTGCATGTTAAAAGGTGTTGCAAGCAAAGCTTTTTCAATTATCTATGCCTGCAAAATGGCAATAATAAATGCAAATCTCTTTTAGTTTCAAATATTCAAATATTATGAAACCAATTGTTGCGATCGTCGGAAGGCCTAATGTCGGCAAATCAACCCTTTTTAATCGATTTGTAAAAACCACCATGTTAAAAAAATCTACCGCTATAACAGAGAGCACCCCCGGTGTTACCAGGGATAGGAATTATGGGGACGCAGAGTGGGAAGGCAGACAATTCATTGTGGTTGACACTGGAGGATTTTATGCCGAAGGGGTTCCGCATGAGGAGAAAGAAATAGCCAGACAGGTTGAGGAGCAGGCATTGTATGCAATTGAGGATGCTGACCTGATAATACATCTACTTGACTGCAAGGCTGGATTGAACCCTTCAGATGAAGAGTTGGCAAACCTCCTGAGGGGGTCTGGCAAAAAGATCTTATGGGTTGTTAATAAGGTTGATGCGTCTAACAGGGAAGAAAGGATATTGGAATTCTATAAAATTGGCGCTGATGAGGTTATACCTGTTTCTGCAGTAACAGGCTATGGCTTTGACGAACTCATGGACAAGATCATTTCTCTTATCCCGAAGCACGAAGAAGAAACGCCCTCCATAGCAGAGGGGATTCCTAAGGTCGCTGTAATTGGAAGGCCTAATGTCGGCAAGTCAACCCTTATAAACGCTCTAATTGGCAAGAAAAGGCTTATAGTCAGCCCTATTCCTGGAACAACGAGGGACGCAGTAGATGCTGTATGCAGTTATTATGGCAAGAAATATCTCTTTATAGATACAGCAGGAATAAGAAAGAAAAGCAGGATATCCTCTATCGAGATGTTTTCTTCTGTGAGGGCAATTAAGAGCATAGAAAGGGCTGATGTAGTTATAGTCGTTGTTGATGCCTTTGAAGGCATAGTTGAGCAAGACCAGAAAATCGCCGGCATTGTTGAGGAATACGGAAAGGGAGCGATTTTTCTTTTAAATAAATGGGATCTTATACAAGACCCGTCATCAAAATATAAAGATATAGAGCGCCAGCTAAAAAGCAAGATGTGGTTTATGAATTATGCTCCTTACATTACAGCATCTGGACTGCAAAAAAAGAGGATAACCAAAATATTTCCAATAATAGAAGAGGTTATTACTGAAAGGAAAAAGAGGATACCAACAGGCGATTTGAATAAATTTCTTAACAAGGTTATATCGGCAAGGCCTTTGCCAAAATACCAGGGAAAAGAATTGAAGTTTTTTTACATGACGCAGGTCGGCATTGAACCGCCTGCATTTATATTGTTTGTAAATTATCCGTCCGGCGTTAAGTCCCAGCACATTAAATATATAGAAAAGGTATTAAGGGATGAATATGTATTCAAGGGAACCCCGATAAAGATTTATGTTAAGCCTCGCTGAAATATGGTAAAATATCTTTGCTTATGAACTATGAACTGAAAAACATCATTGTTACAGGATGCAGCGGCTTTATTGGGCATAAGGTTTCTGAACTGCTTTTAGCCCGTGGTATTTCTGTTGTAGGCATAGACAATATGAATGACTATTATGACGCAAGGCTTAAAGAATGGCGGCTAAAGCAGTTGAGAGTTAAAAGCGAAGAGTTAAGGACGAGTTTTGATTTTCATCAATGCGATATAGGCGATTTCAATTCAGTAAGAACAATATTCTCAAACTATAAAATAGACGCTGTTATTAATCTTGCAGCAAGGGCAGGCGTCAGGGCATCTGTAGAGGATCCATGGGCATATCTTGATACAAATTTAAAAGGCACCATAAATCTTCTTGAATGCTGCAAGACGGGTGATGTGAAGAAGTTTGTTTTGGCATCCACATCGAGTGTTTACGGAGACAACAAAAAGATGCCTTTCAGAGTCATAGACAATACAGATCATCCTCTTGCACCTTATTCAGCCACGAAGAAGGGCGCAGAGGTTATGTGCTACAGTTATCACTACCTTTACGGCATAGATGTGAGCATAGCAAGGTATTTTACTGTATATGGTCCTGCAGGAAGGCCTGATATGAGCATTTTCAGGTTTATTAAAAATATAGATACAGGAAAGCCGATTCCTGTATTCGGAGATGGACGACAGAGCCGCGATTTTACATTCATAGATGATATAGCAGACGGCACTTTAAGATGTTTGAAGCCAGCAGGCTACGAGATATTCAACCTCGGCAGCGATAATCCGGTAGAGCTGATGTATGTGATAAATCTTATAGAGAAACAGTTAGGCAATAGAGCTGAGATTAACTGGCTTCCTATGCACCCTGCAGATATAACCGCTACATGGGCAGACATAGGTTCATCAAAGGAAAGGCTCGGATGGTCTCCTAAGACCTCCATAGAGGAGGGCGTCGAAAAGACCGTGAATTGGTATATTGAAAATAGGGACTTTGTGAGAAACCTCAAAGATAACTAATAACGAGCAACTGATAACGAAACGAGGAGGATAATATGAAAAAAATACTTGTAGCACATGACGGTTCCAAGTCTTCTGATAAGGCATTAAAAAAGGCTGTTGAACTGGCAGTAAATTTTAATGCATCCCTAACGGTTCTGTCTGTTATACCGGAGTTGTATTTGACCGAGCTTTCGGACATGGATAGGAGCAAAATATTTGAAGCGCTGTCAAGGGAGACTGTTGAGGCGATGGAGAAGATAAGAAAGTCGCTGGCAGGCAAATCAATGGAAGTGAAGACATTAATCAGGCAGGGCGACCCGGCTGAAAAGATATTAGAGACTGCTCAAAAAATGAAGGCTGATTTGGTTATAACAGGTTCTCACGGCAAGCACGGCACAAAGAAATTTCTTCTTGGAAGCGTTTCTTCAAAGGTAGTTGATTATTCAAAATGTCCTGTTATGGTAGTAAAGTAAACGGTTAAAGCTGCTCAAATGGTTTAGATCCTTTAATGTTTATGTCAAACACACCTTGTTCTTGCCCGTTTTCTTGGCATTATACAGGGCATTGTCTGCCGCTGCTATGAGCGAGGTGAGACTGCCTGCATCTATACCGTAAGCTGCGATTCCAAAACTTGCTGTCAAGAAAGCCTTTTTATCTTTTCCAATCTTTAAAGGGGTTGTCTCGATAACATTTCTTATTCTTTCCGCAACATCAAATGCCCCTGTCTTGTCCGTATTAGGAAGTACGACTATAAATTCCTCGCCTCCGTATCTTACACCTATGTCTGATGAGCGGATGTTATTGCTTATTGCCTCTGATATTGCCCTCAGTGCTGTATCTCCAGCTTCATGGCCGTATGTATCATTGAAAAGTTTGAAGTCATCTATGTCTATCATGGTTAAGCTTAGCGACTGCTTATTTCTTTCTGTAATTGCAAGCTGTTTTTCCATAAATGCCTCTAAGTATCTCCTGTTATAAAGACCTGTCAGCGGATCCACAAGAGCCAATTTCTTGTTCATTTCCAAAAGCCTCATATTGTTTACAACTGGGGCAAACAATGCCAGAAAACTGTCTATTTGCTCTTTGACTCTTTCACTAAAAAAGTTGGCTTCCTTGCTGTAAAGATGAAGGATGCCTGTTACGGAACCGCCAATATTAATGGATGTGCAAATGTAACTGCCGGTTTTTGCACCAAGTCTATGGAAAGGACAGCCATAATCCTTTGACAAATCATTTATTAAAAAAGTTCCGGTATAGATATATGCCTTGCATTTATCTATGCCAGGGAATTTATTTATTTCTTGCAATCCTGATTTATTAAAAACTATCGCATCTTCTGTATAGTGTTTGTTTGGGTCTATGCTCATAAGGTAGATTGCGTCTATTTGTTTGCCGTTGTTTTTAATCGAAAGCAAATAATGTTTGAGTATGTCGTATGCCTCTTTCTCTATAAGCGCCCTTGAAAGGTCTTTATAAAAGGATGCTATTGTATGAAGCATGTTATGAGTAGATTTCAGGTCAGTGACATCTGTTATAAAGGCAAACGAGCCCTGTATTTTGCCTGAAGAATCCATCCTCGGGGATGCAGATACAATTGCATAAATATCGGTGCCATTTTTGTTTTTTAGAGGCATCTCATAGCTGTCAGATATTCCTCCTTTCCTTCTTTCCAATGCCTTCTCAAATATATATTTTTTATCTATATCAACGAGATCATAAATGCTTTTGCCTATCAATTCTTCTGTGCTGTATCCAAGGAGATTTGACAATGCCTTGTTTGCTTTTATAATTTCCCCTTTAAGATCGACTTCCCAATAACCTTCTCGCGCTGTTTCCAAAATCATCTGATTTCTCTTTTCGAGGTTATAAATGTCTGTTATATCTGTAATGACATGGACGATTTCCTTGAGATCATTTTTTGAATCTAATATTGGTGTTATGCTCGCAGTAAACCATGTGATGGAACCATCTTTCTTTTTTATTCCTCGGATTATATTCTTTATTGCAATAAGATTTTCTATGACCTTATTTATACACAAACTATCATAACCAATAATATCCTCTGTCTCATCCATAAACAAAATGTCAAGCGACTGCAATGATTTCCCTATCGTCTTGTCTTTTGTGGTATTAAATACATTTAAGGCAGCATCATTTATCTCTTTTATCACTCCGTTGCTGTCATACACAATGAGACCTTCTGAAAGGGTCTTTAATATATTTTCGAAACGGTTTTTTTCGCTTTTGATGTGCTCTGCTTCGAGGAATTTGTCCGTAATGTCCCTGAATATGCCGTTTGCAGAAAATCTCCTTGTCCTGAAGGAACAATCTATTACCTTATCGCTTATCTTAAAGATAAAAGATACGGCAGAATTTGCTACAGCTTTGGCAACAAATTCATCCCACTGACTCCTGTCTTTTAGGATACCTGCAAAGGAACTGCCTACTGCCTCATCTATGCCTTCAAATCCGAGTTCTTTTGCCCCGAATTTATTTATCCAAAGTATTGTGCCGGTCTCATTTAATTCGATCTCAATCAGCCCTGTCTGCCATATATCGAGAGATTCTCTGATTTTTTGCAGGTGGTCTTTAATTCCAGTCCTGACATTTTCATTGATTAGATTGATTATATCTGTATGGGTTACTATTCCGCTTAGTTTAAAGTTTTCTCCAACACCTACTATATGCCGAATGCCTCTTTCATTCATTATTTTTATTGCATCGTATAAGAGGGTGTCCTGATTTACATATACGATGTTCCTTGTGCATAATTTTTCAACAGGCGTATCAAGGGGGGTTCTTCTATAGCAAAACTTTACTATATCCCTTTCTGTGAGTATGCCAACAGGTCTGTCATTGGATAAAACAAGTATGCAGCTTTTTTTCTCTGCTGACATTATATCTATCGCTTTCTTTAAGGTTTCATCAGGAGCAATTTTCAGTATGCCCTTTGTCATAACTGTTTCAATAGGAGTATGAATCTTAAAAAAGTCCTCCTCTAATTTTTTCACAATGTCTGAGTAGGTGATCAAGCCGTCTAACTTATCGTCTTTATCAGTAACAACAAGTCTTCTTATGCGGTGCCTATCCATTTTTTCGAGTGCAGTAAGGATGTCTGCATTTCTATAAATAGTGACAGGATTTGCAGACATAAAATTCGAGACAGGCATATTATAAATGGCAGGGTCGTCAGATAAATTTATTGCTATTTTTGTTATATCCCTTTCTGTAATTATTCCGAGAGGAAATTTGTTTTCTGCAATAACTACTGTGCTTATGTTGTTTGTTATTAACCTTTCGATGATGTTGTCTAAGCACGCATCTTTAGACGCTGTAATTACATCAGACGTCATTATTTCATATACACGATGTATTGGCATTTTTTATTA
>OGCL01002337.1_pt1 | contig 13477 bp, 13 predicted proteins | sample 1570041 | NCBI WGS metagenome assembly OGCL01 (sample SAMN06266162, study PRJEB24511) | hot springs metagenome | isolation source: Hot spring water | place: South Africa: Limpopo | collected 2015-06-22 | reverse complement strand
CAGGCCGCTGACGCAATCGTCGCTGCTGAGCCCGAGCCCATGGAATACGTTCGCGTTTGCGACGCCTTCGGCACCGGTTACTTCTACATCCCCGGCACCGAAACCTGCCTCAAGATCTCGGGTGAAGTTCGTGCGACGCTCGAGTTCGGTGATCGTTACGCTCCTGTTGGCGATGATTGGGACTCGACGGTCCGCGCTCGCGTCAACTTCGAGGCCAAGAATGACTCGGAACTGGGCACCATCGGTTCGTTCATCCGCCTGCAGGGCTTCGATGATGCTGGTGTAGAGATCGAACAGGCCTACATCACTGTTGGTGGCTTCAAGGTTGGTTATGCCGCGACCTTCTGGGATGATCTCGGGATTGCCGGTGAAACCGATCGTTTCGCTGATGTGACCGTGTTCAACACGATTTCGTACACGTACGCTGCAGATGCCTTCACTTTTGGCGTTGGCGTTGATGACATTTCGGAGTTCACGCTCACCAACGACCTGGGCGTTCAGGCAATGCTTTCGGCTTCGCTGGGCGCTGCAACAGTTGGCCTCTACGGCGTATATGATACCTTCTTCGATGAAGGCGCTGTCTACGGTGTAGTGTCTGCTGACGTGGGCCCTGGCACTCTTCAGGTTGCTGGTCTGTGGGCTTCTGGCGTCACCGGTTATGTTGATGCTGTTCCGTTCACGGGTGACTCCATTGAGTGGACTGTTGCTGCAGCTTATGCGTTCAAGGCAACCGACAAGCTGACCATCACTCCGTCTGTGGCTTACTGGGAAGGTCTTGCTGGTACTGAAGCATGGGGCGCAGGCCTCATGGCTGAATATGCCCTCGCAACCGGTCTGAAGGCTTCCGCTACTGTTGACTACGTTGACGTTGACGGCGCCGGTGACGACTGGTCTGGCTTCATGCGCCTGACCCGTTCGTTCTAATCCACAGCGGATTATCGAAAAAGTTTGGGGTCCGGCTTCGCAAGAGCCGGACCCCTTTCGGCCATTCGTGGGTGAGTGCGTCTCTGCCGATTATTCAATGACTTGAAGCAAGCGGCCTGGATGCCGATCCAGAGAGAAAGGATCTTTGATCGATAGCATTTGACGGGCTCGAGGCGAGCCGCTCCGGAAAGTTTGTGCGGTTCTGCACTATACTTTTTATAAGATATAACGATAAGTAAGCCCGTGGGGACGGGCGGTGAGCTCGTTCGCGTGCTCGCCAAAGGGAAATTTGGGGGAAACATGCAGGTGGAAATGCCGGCCGTGAAGGGTTTTGACGTCTTTGTAGGCGTGCCCGATTATTCGGTTCACTATCAATACAGACAGGGTACGATCCTGCACGAGGTGCGCGACACGAATTTGCGCGAACTGTTCGGCAAGTATGGCGACCTGTTATGGATGAATGGCAGCCACAAATATAACGTAACCAATTTTATCGGAGAGCTTCACGATCTCCTTGATTTTCCGAGCTTCTCAACTTTTTCCCAGGAGATGCTCGACCAATTGATCGGCAAGTTGCGCAAACGCGGTAACAGCAATGCCACCATCAACAGAAAGATGGCGGCCTTAAGCAAACTGCTGCGAAAGGCGTATAAGATGGGAGACGTTCACAGTCTGCCGGAATTCAAGCGTCAGAAAGAGAAGGCGGGCCGTATCCGCTTCCTCGACACGGATGAGGAGAACCTGTTGTTCTCCGAGATCCGGGCGCATTCGGAACTCTATTACCGCTTCTGCCTCTTCCTGGTGGATACCGGCGCGCGCCTGAGCGAAGGTCTCAACCTGCGCTGGGGCGACATACATAAGGATCGTGTGACCTTCTGGGTGACGAAATCGGGCCGCTCGCGTTCCGTTCCTCTCACGCAGCGTGCTGCTGCGGCCATTGAAGCTTCAGACCGCCGCTATTCCGGACCGTTTGCCGAAATCGACCAGCAGCGTTTCCGCATCGCCTGGCACAACGCGAAGGATGCCGTCGGTTTCGCCGACGACAAGGATGTCGTGCCGCATGTGTTGCGCCACACCTGTGCCTCGCGACTTGTTCAGGGCGGGATCGACATCCGGCGCGTCCAGATGTGGCTCGGCCACCAGACGCTGACGATGACCATGCGCTACGCCCATCTGGCCTCGCATGATCTCGACATGTGCGTGCCGATCCTGGAGCGCGCGGCAACGGCCAAGTAGAGGCGTGGCGTGGCGTGGCCATGCGATGCCGCAAGCTGCCGGATCCTCAAATGCGGCGCTTCTTTTGGATAGCGAAATGGCCGGGCATGTCCCGGCCTTTCTCCTTGTGATGCAGAGGTCCAGCCTGCCTGGCCCTCTCTGCCTCAGGCGATCAAGCTCTTCAGGTCGACGGCAGGATCTGCGACCGCAGCACGATCGACCGGCCGGCCCATTTCGAGAAGCTTCTTGCCCGTCACATAGGCTTTTGCGTCGTTGATCGCATCGACGGCGATGAATTCGTTGCCTCGGAAGTACCATATCGAAAGGCTGCCTTCGCGGTTGCCGGGGCGCAGAACCGTCTGATCATAACCAAGATTGAAGCCGGCGATCTGCAGCTTCACATCATACTGATCCGACCAGAACCACGGCTTCGGGCGGTAGGGATCTGCGCCACCCGCCAGGATAGCGGCAATCGCCTCGGCCTGATCCACGGCATTCTGAACGGATTCCAGCCTGACCTTCTGGCCCCTCCACTCCTGCACGGCGCAATCACCCATGGCAAAAATGGCCGGATCGGTGGTGCGGCCGAATGCATCAACGACGATGCCGTTCTGAACCTCGAGCCCCGCATCGGCAGCAAGCTGATCATTGGGGGTGACGCCGATCCCGACAATGACCATGTCGGCATCGATCACGTCACCATCGGAGAGTTCGGCCGCCTTGACCCGTCCGTCCTCACCGATCAACCGTGTGAGGCCGGTCTTTTCCAGAATGCGGACACCCTCGGCCTGATGAATGGCGCGGATTGCATCTGCTGTTTCGCGCGCGGCCACACGGGAGAGGATCCGGTCCGCCATTTCGATCACAGTGACATCAAGGCCGAGCTTGCGGGCGACGGCGGCAGCTTCGAGGCCGATATAGCCACCGCCAACGATCAACAACCGGTGGCCGGGCTTCATTTCGATCGCAAGACGATCGGCATCAGCCTTGTCGCGTACGGTGAATACGCCCTCAAGGTCACCGCCGATGGCCGCCGGCAGGCGGCGCGGTGTGGCGCCGGTGGCAATCGCCAGAGTCTCATAATCTATGGCACTGCCATCGAAGAGCCTCACGCTGCGCGTCTTGCGCTCAATGGCTTCCACCGGTGTCGACAGGCGGATCTCGACTCCGTTCTCGCCATACCAGGCTTCGGGGCGAAACAGCAGCCGATCGAAACTCATTTCGCCGAGGAGATACTTCTTCGACAGCGGCGGGCGCTGGTAGGGCAAGACCGGCTCAGTGCCGAGCATGGTGATTGGGCGTTCGTCTTTCAGCATCCGAAGTTTAGCGGCAAGCGCGAAAGCCGCCTGCCCTGCCCCGACAATGACCAAACGTCCCGCCACCTGCTGCACTCCCGAATGCCTTGCTTAACAGAATCGCCGCCGGAGAGGGGCTGCGATGCGATGCAGCAAGGCCTAGCTTTGTGTCGATTTGCGGTCAAGTTTGTCGCCCTCCCACGATGAAAGCGCGAGGCAAATTTGCCGGAGAAGGCGGATGCCATCGGCGCCTCCGCCGTTGCGCTGTTCGAATTGGCACAGCTTGGCCCAAGCGAAGCTGCTGGGAGATCTCGCAGAAATGAGAATTGGTCGCATCAGAGCAACGGTGTCCACCATATAGTAACGACCATCCGCTATCCTGACAGTTCAAATCGAGGCCGTAGGAGGGTGGCATGCCCTTGCAGAGGATACCTGACGCAAAATCGGACATCCCTCGGGATCAGATCTTCGAGAAATTTAAGATCGATCGCCCCGGCAAGATCGTGTTCGTCGGCCATCATCTGAGCATGGCGAAGACGCAGCGCTGCCTGATCCGCACGATCTCGCTCTATGGTGCCGAACTCGATGTCTCGCCTCATGTGATCGTACCGGCCAATTTCTTTCTGGAAATCCTCGGAATCCACGATCACATCGGGTGCACAGTGATCCGTCGAGAAGCTGAGAAATTGACGATCGGCTTCAACATGCTGCTCGATCCAGACTTTCTCCACCATGTCGTCCGGCTCGCCTTCGAGACCAGCCACTGACACTCCTACACGTCCCCTTAGCGGCAGAAGTCCGATCCAACAGGGCGGGCTTTCACACGTATATGCTGGAGAAAGATTGCCCACAAGACCTGCCGCCCGCATCTAAACCAGAATATTCGACATGTTTAAAACTTGATCGAACTTGTTGATGCTAATGCAAATATTCATCTCCACTGTGCAGGGCAGAGCAGTTGGAGAGCCTTACATGGCGATGGAGAATGCGACGCACTTGGCCGGGGTTCGCTCGGAAATGTACGAACGGAAGTGGGAACGCTTCTATGTCCGCCGGCCAGCCAAAGTCATGTCGGTCCGGCCCGGCCTCACCGGGATCACCATCCGTAGCTGCCAGGTTGTCGACATCTCGCAAGGTGGGGCGGCCCTTGAACTGACGACCGCCATAGGCCTCTCCTCTCATTATTATCTGCAGATCGTCGGACTTGCCGACCGCATTGGCTGCGCCGAGGCCTATCGCAATGGCAATCGCGTCGGTGTGAAGTTCATCGCGCCGATTTCGGAACACATGCTGCACCGGATCGTGCGTGCCGACTTCATGCTGGGCGAAGAAATCAAGGCGCCGATCAAGCCATTTCAGAATGGCAACGGGGCGCGGCTCGGGCGCTAACGCCGCCGCCTGCTGCGCTCCGATCTCCGCAGATCCGGCCTTGCGTCCGAAGCTGCGCTTCTTATTGTGAGCGTATCGAACCCGATCCGCCGGAACCCGCTTCGCAATGACCGCCTTTTCCCGCTTCACGCCGCTTGCCACCTCCCTTCCCGCAACCGTACCCTTTGTGGGACCCGAAGCCATTGAAAGGCAACGCGGTTTGGCCGTGCGCGCCCGCATCGGGGCCAATGAAAGCGGTTTCGGCCCGGCGCCTTCCGTGCTCGCGGCAATCGCGGACAAGGCGGGAGAGATCTGGAAATACAACGACCCGGAGAACCATGCGCTGAAAGTGGCGCTGGCCGCCCATCTCGGCCTGAAGCCGGAAAATTTCGTCATCGGCGAAGGCATTGACGACCTGCTCGGTCTCATCGTGCGCCTCGTCATCGAGCCCGGCATGCCCGTCGTCACCTCGCTCGGCGCCTATCCGACCTTCAACTTCCATGTGAACGGCTTTGGCGGAAGGCTTGTCACGGCACCCTATCGCGACGACCGGGAAGATCTCGGGGCGCTGCTCACCCTGGTGAAGCGGGAAGACGCGCCGCTTGTCTATTTCGCCAATCCGGACAATCCGATGGGTAGCTGGTGGGATGCGAGCAGCATCGTCGGCTTCGCCCGTGCGCTGCCCTCGACCACGCTGCTCATTCTCGACGAAGCCTATAGCGAAACTGCACCGGAAGGCTCGATCCCGGCCGCCGATGCGCTGATCGACCTGCCGAATGTCATCCGCACCCGCACCTTTTCCAAGGCCTATGGTCTGGCGGGCGCCCGTGTCGGCTATGGCATCGGCACGCCGGGCACAGTCTCGGCCTTCGACAAGATCCGCAATCATTTCGGCATGCCGAGGCTTTCGACCGAAGCGGCGCTCGCGGCATTGGCGGATCAGGCCTATCTCTTGGACGTCGTTGAGCGGATCAAGGTGGCGCGCGACCGAATCTCAGCTATCGCAAAGGCCAATGGGCTGACACCCCTGCCCTCTGCCACCAACTTCGTCGCGATCGATTGCGGCCGTGACGGCGTCTATGCCCGCGCCATCGTCGACGGGCTGATGGAACACGGCGTCTTCATTCGCATGCCGGGCGTTGCGCCGCTCAATCGCTGCATCCGCGTGTCGACCGGTCTACCGGCCGATATCGATCTTTTTGCAGAGGCGCTGCCGAAGGTTCTCAAGGCGCTCGGCTGACGTTTCCCAATGAAAAAGACCGCGCCGGCCTTGTTCCTGCCGGTCGCGGTCTTGAAAAGTGTTGGCCCTGGCCCCGTCCAAAGGTCCCCGCCACGTTCCCCACTCGGGTTATTGTTATTGAGTTCCTCGCCGCAGTCGCGGCCGGAATTGGTCAGTGCATGGTCATCCATTCGCGGGCGGCACGAAGCGCCTCAGCGAGTTGGACCTTGCTCATGGTCTGGGCGAGATCGGCGCGCAGCTCGGCGGCGCGGTCGCAGCCCTTGATCGCCGCGATGTTCAGCCATTTGTGTGCCGACACCAGGTCAACAGGGCAGCCGCGGCCTGTCGCGTACATCAGACCCATGTCGCGGAAGACATCAGCCCGGGTTTCGCCACCCATCGTGGCATTTTCGGAATTGTGCATTTCAAAGCGTGCCATTGGTTTTGTCCCTGTTTGCCTAGTTTCTCGGTCGTCCCTGTTTTCCCTTGCGGGCCCTTCCGAGACGGCGCCGGATCATTGTCCGGTCATTCTCGCATCGGTCGGGTTTGGCGGGGTTTTTCCCTGCTCGTTTGATGGGTCCACTATGCCAAACGGTCTTCAAAACTCGCTTAAAATGCATCCTTAATTTGCTGAAAACAAAGTACAAAAGCTTCGTAAACTTCGGATTCCGTTAAGTATCACATGCCCTGCAACCCAAGGCATTCCGCTCAAAATTTACGAAAGCTTCACGCTGGCAAATCAACCGATTGTTCACCACGATTTCCGAAGGCTTTTTGCAAAAGTGCCGGATTTTCGGTGTTCCCGCACTTTTCACGCCTCCCTTTACAGCGCGGATTGCATTTTACCTTTACGTGTGCGTAAGATAATTCTTAACCGTTGGGCCGGCTGCGGAGAGGACCGTCTCCGACCACGGGAGAGGACCATCATCTCGGGAGGAGAGATCAGACCATGCGTTCCATCATCATTGCGGCAGCGCTTGCACTTTCAGCTTTCACGGCCCAGGCCGCCGAGCCCATCGAAGGCAACTGGAAGACGGCTTCCGGCGCCACAGCACAGATTGCCCCCTGCGGCGGCGCCTATTGCGTGACGCTGAAGAGCGGCAAGCACAATGGCAAGCAGATCGGCAAGATGTCCGGCTCGGGCGACAGCTACAAGGGCGAGATCACCGATCCGGAAACCGACAAGACCTATGCCGGCTCCGGTTCCGTCTCCGGCAATTCGCTGAAGATGCGGGGCTGTGTCATGGCCGTCCTCTGCAAGACGCAGACCTGGACGCGTCTCTAAGGCAAATCATCCTTTCGCAACACACAAGGGGCGCCGGCTCGACCGGCGCCCCTTCTGCGTTTTGCGGCGTCGTCAGATCGGCTGGCCAACGTCGATGCGGTTGCCGTCGGGATCCTCGAGGACAAAGGCGCGCAGGCCGTAGTTCTTGTCCTGAAGACGCCTGACCACCTTGAGCCCCCGCGCCTGCAAGAGGTCATGCAGATGGTCGATAGTCTCGACCATCATGTGGGCGACGTTGAAGTCGGCAGCCTTAAGGTTTCTCTGAAGCGTCGGGTGAAGTTCGGCCCCGTCCCGCTTCAGGATCACGAAGCCTACGGGATCACCGTTTTCGAAGACCTTGCGAAACCCGAGGAGGCCGACATGAACTCCAAAGCTCGGCTCATGTCCTGGAGAGCCAGGGTCGCGGCAATGCGCCCGAGCCGGAGCGCGCCTTCATTCAGTACATTCGTGGTTGGAAACCGTATGGCCGGGATGGCTGAACGGAACGCAGACGGTGCAGCGTCCCCGGTCCACCCCGGAAGGAAAGTGAAGCGGGACGGTGCCCGCCAATCCCCATTGTGCCCAGAACCGCGACCGAGCAAAGAGCCCGTTCTATCCAGCGTTAAATTTCGATTCATGCTTCTGAATGGCAGATGAACCGAGATCTCAGGCCGCGTTCAGCCCGGCTGCGCTAAACAGCTTTCATCGGATCGCAGGAAAGCTCAGGGGAGCAACGACATGGCAAAGCTGGCACGGCGTTTTACCATCATCTCGGTGACCATGGCAGTTTTCGCGTTCATGTTCGCGCAGCTTGTGGTCCACAATCAGCCAAGCCTGCGCCATAGCCCATCCGGACTGATCGCAAGCTGTGCTCCGACTGGACTGAACAGCTGCCGCCCGACCTTCTGATCCCTTGGCCCGAGCCGGGATGCATCGCCCCCCAAGAAGATTCTTCCCCCTGAGTCAACGACGTCGTTTGCTTGTCAAGTTTCGTTTCCTATAATGCGCCATGAACACACGAATCTTGCCCCCCGCCCCCCAGAACTCCATCAGCCCAGAGCCCTTCGCACCTGAGGTCTTTACCGATGCGACGGCCGCCGTTGACGCTCTTACCAAGCTTTACGAACGGAATACGTCATTCCTAATCGAGGCTTTCTCAGCGCTTGCCCAGGGAGGACCGATCGAGGGTCGGTACCGGGCTTTCTACCCGCAGGTCAGCATCGAGACCACGAGCTTCGGTCATATCGACAGCCGCCTTTCCTATGGACATGTCACCTCGCCCGGGATCTACACGACGACGATCACCCGGCCCCAGCTGTTTCGGCATTATCTGAAGGAGCAGCTGGCGCTGCTGATGCGCAATCACCAGGTGCCGATCACGGTGTCGGAATCGACGACGCCCATCCCGCTGCATTTCGCCTTTGCGGAAGGCGCGCATGTCGAGGCCTCCGCTGGCGGTCTTGCCGACATGCAGTTGCGCGACATCTTCGACACGCCTGACCTCACAGTCACCGACGACGAAATCGCCAACGGCGAATACGAGCCGCTGCCCGGCGAACCGCATCCGCTCGCCCCCTTCACGGCGCAGCGCATCGACTATTCCCTGGCGCGGCTTTCCCATTACACGGCAACGGGCGCCAACCATTTCCAGAACTTCGTGCTGTTCACGAACTACCAGTTCTATGTGGACGAATTCTGCGCCTATGCGCGCAAGCTGATGGCCGATGGAAACAGCGATTACACCGCCTTCGTCGAGCCCGGCAACATTCTCACGCCTACTGGCCATTCCGAACCGACCGAAGGTGTCGCCCTCGGGCGCCTGCCGCAGATGCCTGCCTATCACCTGAAAAAGAAAGGGCATGGTGGCATCACCGTGGTGAACATCGGCGTCGGCCCCTCCAACGCCAAGACGATCACCGACCACATCGCGGTGCTGCGCCCACATGCCTGGCTGATGCTCGGCCACTGCGCCGGCCTTCGCAACAGCCAGCGGCTTGGCGATTATGTCCTGGCCCATGCCTATATGCGCGAAGACCACGTTCTCGACGACGACCTGCCGGTCTGGGTGCCGATCCCGGCTCTGTCGGAAGTGCAGCTGGCGCTGGAAGACGCCGTCGAGGAGATCACCGGCTACGAGGGTTTCGAACTCAAGCGCATTATGCGCACGGGCACGGTCGCGACGATCGACAACCGCAACTGGGAACTGCGCGACCAGCGCGGCCCGGTGAAGCGGCTCTCCCAGGCCCGCGCCATCGCCCTCGACATGGAGTCGGCCACCATCGCCGCAAACGGTTTCCGCTTCCGGGTGCCCTATGGCACCTTGCTCTGCGTCTCCGACAAGCCGCTGCATGGTGAGCTCAAACTGCCGGGCATGGCGACCGCCTTCTACAAGACGCAGGTCAGCCAACACCTGCAGATCGGCATCCGCGCACTCGAAAAGCTCGGCGCCATGCCAACCGAAAAACTACATTCGCGCAAGCTTCGAAGCTTCTTCGAGACGGCGTTTCAGTGATTAAGACAATCCGGGCGGCCTTTGGTCGCCCGATTTCGTTTCAAGCCTTAGGCCTTGATGGCGCCAGGAGCACGGCGAACCCCGTGCCGACAAAAGCTGAGATCAGGATGATGAGGTGTGCATTGACCGCCGCCTTGCCGATTTCGGCCAGTGCAGCGGGCGAGGCTTCGGCACCAAAGGACACGGCTCCTGCGACGATGCCAGCGGGATAGGTGCCGACGCCGCCCGGTGCGTGTACCGGCAGGACGGAGGAAAGCTCTCCTCCAAGCGCCCCGCCAAAGCTTGCGGCGATCGGCGCCACGTCCATCAGGCGCAGCACCCAGGCCAGCACCACGACCTTCACACCCCAGTTGAGAAGCGTCGCGCCCCAGGCACGCAGGAAGGCGGCAGAGCTTGCCGGCAGTCCGTTCTCGATTTCGTCGACCAGGGTCTGCAGACGTTTCGGCAGGCCGGTCGAGAGTTTCAGGATTGGCCCCTTCAGAGCAAAAAGAGGGATCGGCGCCAGCAGGAAGGCGAGCCAGAGAAGAAGCGCTGAGGGGGCCCAGTCTTTGCCGATGACGAGACCGATGCCGGCGGCGGCGAGCAGCGCATGCAGGTCCAGGAGACGCATGACCAGCAGGGCCGCCGTTGCGCGCGCAAGGGGCATGCCGAATTCCGAACGCATCAGAAGCGGAAAACTGGCCTCGCCCGAGCGCAGCGGTAGCATGATGTTGAGAAGGTTGTGAACGAGTGTCAGTCTCAGCAGGCGGCGGAACTGGCCCTGCGTCTCGCGCGGGAAGTAATCCGCGACGCGCCAGCAGCGCACGACATAGGTCGCGACGAGCAGGATCAGGGCGCTCGAGAGCGGCGCGATGCCGATCGCAGACAGCTCGGAGGCCAGGGCGCGGATGCCGAAGGCAATTTCAAGGAAGGCCACATAGGCGATAAGTGTCGCGGCGGTCACGAGCCACATGCGATTGCGGTGGAACCACCGCTCCTGGCTGGCATCCTGATTCGATTTCATATAGTCGTGCACCCACACTTGGTCCCGGCCGCCTTAGCACGAATTGCCAAGGCGGGACCATCGGGTCGACATGGAGTTTATGCGTGAGTGCTGTGATCGAAACGGGCCTGGAAACCGTCCCAGGGATAGAAGCTCCAGAGCTCTCCCTCGTGGTGCCGATCTTCAATGAAGAAGAAAGCGTCGGGCCCCTGATCGAGCGGGTCATGGACGCCATGGCGGCTTATCCCGGCGCCTGGGAACTGGTGCTGGTGGACGACGGCAGCGCCGACCGGACCCTTCTGACCGCTCGCGGCTATCTCACCCGCCCGGGCCTCGATCTCAAGATCGTCGAACTGCAGCGGAATTTCGGCCAGACGGCTGCCATGCAGGCGGGCATCGACACGGCTCGCGGCCGCTTGATCGCCACACTCGACGGCGACCTGCAGAATGATCCGAAGGATATCCCGACAATGGTCCAGGCGCTGGAAGAGCGCGAGCTCGACCTGCTCGTCGGCTGGCGCAAGAACCGCAAGGATGGTCTCGTCTTACGCAAGATCCCGTCCTGGTGCGCCAACTATCTGATCGGCCGCATCACGGGCGTCAAACTGCACGACTATGGCTGCAGCCTGAAGATCTACCGCGCCTCAGTCATCAAGCAGGTCAAGCTGATGGGCGAGATGCACCGCTTCATCCCCGCCTGGGTCGCGAGCGTCGTCCCGAGCTCGCGCATCGGCGAGATGGAAGTGACCCATCATGCCCGCCGGCACGGGACATCGAAATATGGCATCTCCCGCACTTTCCGCGTGATCCTCGATCTGCTGTCGGTGATGTTCTTCATGCGCTACAAGGCGCGGCCGGGGCATTTCTTCGGCTCTCTCGGCCTCGGCACCGGCTTCTTGAGCGCGCTTATTCTTGCCTGGCTCTTCATCGAAAAGGTCATCTTCGGCGAGGACATCGGCGGCCGGCCGCTGCTGATCCTCGGCTTCATGCTCTTCCTATCGTCCGTCCAGCTGATCACCACCGGCATCCTCGCCGAAATGATCGCCCGGACCTACTACCGCGATGATGCACAGCCAAACTACATCGTGCGGACGGTGTTTCAGAACGGTTCTGCCTGACCATGATCACACGACTGAAGAACAGTCCGAGCCTCGTCTTCTGGATCCTGGGCGGATATTTTTTGGCGCAACTTTGCGTTCGTTTGCTGATCCCGCATTCGCTCGAACTCGATGAATCGGCACAGATCTTTTACGCCCAGTGGCCGGCCTTCGGCTACGACACGCAGCCACCGTTTTACAACTGGGTGCAGACGGCCTTATTCCGCGTGCTGGGCACAAATCTTTTTGCTCTCGCATTCCTGAAGAACGTCATTCTTTTTCTGACCTACCTGTTTCTCGGTCTGGCCGCGATGCGCATGGTTCGGTCAAAAGAGTTGGCGGTCGTCGCCGTTCTGGGGCTCCTTACCTTCCCGCAGCTCGTGTTCGAATCGCAACGCGACCTGACACACAGTGTCGCGGCCGTGTTCGCGTCGGCGATGTTCATGTATGCGCTTATCCGGACGCTCGACACGCCATCGTCATATAGTTACGCACTGCTCGGCTTCGCCACGGGGATAGGCCTGATCTCGAAATACAATTTCGCCTTGCTGCCGGCGGCAGCTTTCCTCGCTGTCGTCATCGATCCGGAATTTCGCAAGAGACTGTTCGACCTTCGCATCCTCGTTGCTGCGGTCGTGGGACTTGTCGTCATCCTCCCGCACGCATTGTGGCTGCTTGACCATCTGGATCTCGCAACGCAAGGAACGATCGATAAGCTCGAGGGCCAGGAGGTTGCCAGCAAAGGAGCGCAGATCGCGCTTGGGACGATCTCGCTGGCTGGTGCCGTGATCGGTTTCGCCGGTCTCACTCTCGTGGCATTCCTTCTGCTTTACCCCCGCAGCCTCTCGCAGACGATCCGGAGAAGCAACCGGTGGAGCCTGCTCCTTGGCCGCATCATGCTCTGCGCTCTTGCTTTGCTTTTTCTGCTTATTCTGGTCAGCGACAGCACCAACATCAAAGACCGATGGCTGTCTCCGATATTTCTGATCCTGCCTCTGTATCTGGCAACGAAGTTGGATCAGCTCGATGTCGAGATCGAGCCATATCTTTCGCGGATGTGGTCGCTCGCGAAGGTCATCCTGATCTGCATGCCCCTGGTTATGCTTGTTCGCATCCCCGCGCATGGCTGGTTCGGTGACTATACGAAGCTAAATACTGACTATGACGGCGCGCTGTCGGAGATCCTGCAGCGGGTCGAAGAACAGCCCATGGCCATCTTGGCGTCAGACGTTCATCTGGCAGGTAATCTCCGCATCCTTCGCCCAGATCTGCCCGTGCTCATCGCTGGCTATTCTCAACTAGCAGGGGAAACCCGCATCTCGGCATCCACACCTCTCCTGGTCGTCTGGCGGGTCGGGAAAACTGAGGAGATGCCTGGTTCACTAGTCAAGTGGATTGAACGGATTGGCGTGCCCCGCCCCCATACATCAGGCAAGGTGCGCATACCCTACAATTTCGGCCGACCTGGTGATGCGTCCACCTTCGGCTACGCATTGGTCCGGATAGATCCAGCCGCCCGCTAGGCCTCCACAATCTCCGCCTGGCACCGCACCGGAAAATTCACCGAGTTGGCGATGAAGCATTTTTCGTGCGCGTCACCA
>OGCL01002335.1_pt1 | contig 13485 bp, 6 predicted proteins | sample 1570041 | NCBI WGS metagenome assembly OGCL01 (sample SAMN06266162, study PRJEB24511) | hot springs metagenome | isolation source: Hot spring water | place: South Africa: Limpopo | collected 2015-06-22 | reverse complement strand
TGGCTGTGCCGCTGCGGACACAGCGCGAACAAGCCGTTTTGCGACGGTTCGCACAAAAACGTCGGGTTCGTCGGGTAAAGCGGCGCGGCGTGCAGCTGGCGATACGTCCCTACGCGACGGACGATTTCGACGCGTGCGTGCGGTTGCTAGCGTCCCTTCCGGAGTGGCGCGATCTGCCCGAGTCGGTGCGCGACTACGCTTCGGTGCTCGAAGGGATGTCGGTTTGGGTCGCCGCAGTCGGCGAGCGGCTCGTCGGACTGCTGGCCGTGCTGCCGTCGATCGACGCGCCCTCGGCCGAGATCCAGCTGCTCGCGATCCATCCCGACGTTCGAAAAAGAGGCATCGGCCGCGCATTGGTCGAACGCGTGCTGGTACAACTGCGTGCGAACGGCACGCGTGTGGTGACGACCATGCTGCTCGATGCCGCGCACGACGATGGCAGACACGACCCGGCGCGCCGGGTGTACCGATCGCTCGGCTTCGAACCGGTGCAGCGCCCCGATGCGTTTGCCGCGCAACCGGCCGCGCAGTGGATCAGGCGGCTCTGAACCGAGGGTTCACGATGGCGGCGGCTGCGGTTACCATTCGCCGCGCGCGGGTGTAGTTCAATGGCGAAACGGCAGCTTCCCAAGCTGCATACGAGGGTTCGATTCCCTTCACCCGCTCCAAATACAAAACCCGCCAGGCTTCACAGCTTGGCGGGTTTTTTCATGGGTGGACGCGTTCAGCCCCGAATGGATGTCGCATCCTGCCCCAGGTTGAACCGCGCAATCGCCTCCACCATCTGCTGCGCCTGCGTGCGCAGGCTGCTGGCGGCAGCGGCCATTTCTTCCACCAGGGCGGCGTTCTGCTGCGTGGTCTGATCCAGCTGTGTGACGGCTTCACCGACCTGGCCCACACCGGCGGTCTGTTCGTTGCTTGCGGCACTGATTTCAGAAACCATGTCGGCCACGCGCTGGATCGAGCGGACCACCTCCTGCATGGTAGTGCCTGCCTGGTCGGCCAGCACCGACCCCTGCTGCACCATCGCGCTGCTCGCACCAATCAACTCCTTGATGGCCTTGGCCTCGGCGGCGGTGCGCTGGGCCAGGTTGCGTACTTCTGCCGCCACCACCGCAAAGCCACGGCCTTGTTCACCCGCACGGGCGGCCTCCACGGCAGCGTTCAGCGCGAGGATGTTGGTCTGGAATGCGATGCCGTCGATCACGCCGATGATGTCGGCAATCTTCTGGCTGCTGCTGTTGATGTCCTGCATGGTGCTGACCACCTTGGACACCACCTCCCCGCCCTGCTGCGCCACGCGGCTGGCTCCCACGGCGAGTTGGTTGGCCTGGCTGGCGCTGTCGGCGTTGTGGCGGATGGTGGCGCCCAGCTGTTCCATGCTCGCGGCCGTCTGCTCCAGCGCACTGGCCTGGCTCTCGGTGCGGCCCGAGAGGTCCTGGTTGCCCTGGGCGATTTCCGTGCTGGCGGCCGAGACGCTGTCGGCACTGGTGCGCACGGTGCCCAGGCTTTCCACCAAGCGGGCTCGAAAGCCCTCCATCGCCTGGGCCAGCGTGCCGATTTCGTCGCGGGACCGCACCGACACCGCATGCGTGAGATCGCCCTGCGCCAGGTAGGCCAGCGCGGCGCTCAGCTGCTGCACGGGCGCGCCCACCAGGCGGCGGGTGGCCAGCACCAGCACCACCGTCAGCAGGGCGAGGGCCACCACCACCCCCAGCCATAGCCAGGCCAGCACATTACGGGCCTCGCTCATCATTTCCGTCAGGGGCGCCTCGGCTACGATGGCCCAGTTCCAAGGCTTGTAGTGTTCCACCGCCAGGTAGCGCGTGGCACGGTCACCCTCGCTGCTGCGGCGGGGGGACCATTCCGACTCCAAGTCACCCGACTGCCCCACCGCCGCCAGTGCCGCCATCCAGGCCTTGGCCTGCTCGTCCTTCTCGTCCACCTTGAGGCCCTTGCCCGCGCCCGGCAGGCCATAAATGCTGCCCCGCGCGGGACCCGCCGAGAGGTTGACCGCATAGACCGCCCCCGTGGCAAACAGCTTTTGCCCCGCCATCACGGTGTCGAGCTTGCCCAGAATGGCGCCCATATCGGAGCCGATGAACAGAATGCCGATGGTGCGGTTGCCCTCGCGAATGGGCTCGTACACGGTCATGTATTCCCGGCCAAACAGGCTGGCGCGGCCAATGTAGGTCTTGCCCTCGTTCATCAGGGCATAGGCCGGGTGCTTGCGGTCCAGCAGGGTCTTGTAGGCGCGCTCACCATCCTGCTTTTTGAGCGATGTGGTCACGCGGATGAAGTCATCCCCCGTGCGCGCAAAAATGGTCGCCACCGCGCCCATGCTGTCCTTGGAAAAGCGGTCCACCACTTCGAAATCGCCATTGACGGGCGCCCCCTGGAACGACAACACGGCCTCGGGCTTGCCGTCGGCCCCGGGCGCCTCGGCCACCGAGAACTGGCCGGGGAAATTCGCCTTGAACAGGGAAAAGTCTCGCTTGGCCTGTTCTTGCGCGGTTTCGTCAAAGGTCTGCACCAGTGTGCGCACCTGGGCGGCGTACTGCGTGGCATCGTCCCGCGAGAGGCGGCCAAAGTCTTTCCAGAGCAGGCCGCTGACGATGCCCATGGTGGCCAGCAAGACCACCAGCAGGCTGAACAAGGCGGTTGCCGACAGTTTGAACGCCACTGAATGGCGGGTGTTTGACGAAATCATCTGGTGCTTTTCTGTAATTTATGCAAAGGCGTGCATATACGACAGACAAAGTACCCGATCTGCGGACGAACGCCAAACAGCGCAGCCACCAATGGCCCGTTCACACCAAGGGAAAACCCTTGCATTCAACAGCGAGGACCTGCAGGCACAGCTATGCCCCGCCAGCCCCTTGGCGCGTAAATCGAACCCCTATCCACCCACGGGCAGGTGCAGCGACTGCCGGCTCTCAAACACCCGCTGCACCCCGGTGACCGGGTCCACAAACGCCAGCGACCGCGCCAACAATTGCAGGGGCTTCGAATAGTCGCCCTCGGGCGGGTCGTTCACCACCGGGTAGAACGGGTCATTGCGCAGCGGCAGCCCCAGGGCCGCCATGTGCACGCGCAACTGGTGCCGCTTGCCGGTGATGGGCGACAAACGGTAGCGCGCCCAGCCGCCCGCCACCTCCAGCACCTGCATGTGGGTGTGGCTGTTGGGCTCGCCCGGCACCTCCTGCATGCGAAAGAACTGCGGGCTTTCCTCCAGACGGCTGACATGCTCCCGGGGGAAGACCACATCCGCACGCCAGGGCGCGATCGCGTCGTAGTGCTTGGTGATCTGCCGGTCGCGGAACAAGGCCTGGTAGGCACCGCGCGTGCGCTTCTGCACCGACAACATCACCAGCCCGGCCGTGTCGCGGTCGATGCGGTGCAGCGGCGACAGCTCGGGCAGGCCCAGCTGGCGCTTGAGCCGCACCAGCAGCGAGTTGTGCAGATACCGGCCCGAGGGCGTCACCGGCATGAAATGCGGCTTGTCGGCAACTACCAGGTGCTCGTCCTGGTACAGCACCACCTCGCTGAAAGGCAACACGGGCTCGGCAGGCAGGCTGCGGTAGTAGTACAGGCGCAGTCCGCCCTCAAACGGCCGCTCGGGCACCACCGGCTGGCCGCGCTCGTCCACCACGTCGCCTGCCAGCATGCGCTCGCGCCACTCATCGCGGGCCACCACCGGCAGCCGCTGGGCCAGAAAGTCCAGCATGCTGCCCTGCCCGTGCGTGGGCAGCACCACGCAGCTGGGGCTGACGCCGTCGCGCATGGGCAGGACATGGGGGTGGTGGGGGTTGTGCATGGGGCGGGGATTTTAGGGTGCCCCGCGATCATCGCTTCAACAACAAGACGCCATGCACTACTGCCAGTTTGCGGCAATCACCGGGTTGAGTGCTGTTTGGTAGCCAGCAGGCAAAGTGGTCTGCCCGGCCGACGGCGGCGAGAACGCGGCCATCGCGTCAACCAGTGACTGCACCTTGGCATCGGTGAGCACTTTGCCATTGGCCCAGATCTGCTCCACACGGCGACTGGAGCCGACGTACCAGTCTTTGACAATTGCCTTGTCGCTTGTCCCGATAACGCTCACTTCCAGGTTATTGCCCGCTTTTCGCAACCAGATCTGGTCATGCCGAACATTCGAGCCCCACTGCAACAAGTCAGTGACGTTGGAAGTGCTGTCATTTTCGACAATTGTGTCCTGGCCGGTACCGGCTTCCATGAAGTATGTGTCTCCGCCTTTGCCACCCGTCAACGTGTCGTTGCCAGCAGCTCCATTGATGACATTGGCTCCGTCATTGCCAGTCAATTTGTTCGCCTTGCTATTGCCTTTGAAGATATAGGCACCATTGCCTGAAAGGCTGTAGTCTGCGTTTTGGTCGGGCAACACATAAGCGTAGGTGTATGAGGACGGCGGGGGATTTCCAGGGCCGGTGCCACCACCTGCAGCAATTACCGCAGAGATCTTTGCTTGATCCCACACCTCACCACTGTCAAAGACAATCTGATCGATTTTGCTATCGGCTGGAGCGCCATCTTGCAATGAATCTGCCTGGAAATAGTTAGACACAGTAACCTGGTCCGCTGCCCCCAGCCGCACGACCAAGTTATTGCCTGAACGTTGCAGTAGAACCTCCGACGCCAGCCACCCATGCACCAGCAATTTGTCAACAGCCGTTTTGACGTCGATGGCGTCCAGCGTGTCTTGGCCATCTCCTTTGTTGAACTCAAAGATGTCATTGCCTGAGCCACCCGACAGAGAGTCGTTGGCCAGGCCACCGATCAAGGTATCAGCGCCCGCCTGACCATAAAGAGAGTCGTCTCCGGCCCCGCCATCAAGGCTGTCGTTCCCGTTTCCGCCATGCAATTGGTCCTTGCCACCCAGACCAGTAATTACGTCACTGCCACCGCCCCCACGAAGCGTGTCGTTGCCCGCAGTTCCACGAATGGTTTTGTTCTCAACAGCGATGTCAATGTTGAATACGTCTGAAACGCTCAACCCCTCTGAGTCAGTCGCAGTCACTTTGACGGCAAGGCTCGCAGTGCCGGCCGCAGGAGTGCCAACCAAGCGTTGGCTCTGAAAACGCAGCCAGGACGGAAACGCTTCACCGCTGGCCAGCGTCGCCGAATAAGTCAACGTATCTCCGACATCAGAATCCGTAAAAGTGCCTGAAGGGATCAGGTAATCAAGAGATGTACCCTCAGGAATAGACAGATCAGCAATCGACTTCGCCAAGACCGGGGCTGAATTGACACGGACCATGCTCGCAATCTGCGGAATTTCCCACACGGTCCCATCCGAAAACATAATGGCTTGAAGCGGGTTTCGGCGATTCTGCGGATCGTTGTTCCGAAAGAACTGTTCCACCAGAATGGAGCTTTCTCCCAACTGGAGAAGAAGATGCTCCCCACTTCGCTTGACTTGCACGTGAGCGGGGAGTTTTCCGCTACCGCGCAAATCCAGAACGTTGCGCTCAGACACAACCGCATCCGCTTCCAGCGCCTTGATCACGTCTTGGCCATTTACCGTGCTGAACAGATAGACATCATCTCCTTCACCACCGCGCATCGTGTCATTGCCGTAGTACGCAACCAGCGTATCGTTTCCAGCCTCACCGTTCAGTGCACTGGCTCCACCTCGGCTTTCAAGGCGATCACTCCCTTCTCCACCATTCAGCACGCCACCCAGCGTGCCACCCACGATGAGGTTGTCGGCACTGTTGCCACTCAAGGTCAGGCTTGAGGTTTCATCCAAAGCGATCAAGCGCTCCACGTTCTCGGGCAAAGCCGTATTGAAGCTCGTGTACACCACATCTGTGCCTTGCCCCACCTCTTCAACGATCACATCCAGCGGGCTGTCAATGTAGTAGCTGTCGTTCCCCTCGCGCCCCACCAGCCGATCAGGACCCGCACCGCCCCAGAAGCTGTTGTCGCCAGAGTTACCTGACAACACGTCGTTAAAAGCGCTCCCTTTGAGGAGATCGAAATTCATAAGGGTGTCCACGCCTGCCCCACCCGTATCTTGCGCAGTGGTAGTTTGAAGCGATACCGTGACTCCACTAGAAGCGGACTCGTAGCTGGCCGTATCTTTGAGAGAGTACGAGCCAATGAGTAAGTCGTTGCCTCCACCGCCCTCGACTTCAATAGGCACAAAGCTGGAATTGACTGCCAGCAGATCAATGGTGTTGTCCCCACTGTTCCCCTTGTACTGCGCCAGTGGCTTCTCAGCGAGCGAATGCCGGATGCTTCCCGTTCGGAACGAAGTCACGGTCAGTTTTTCCACGTGCTCCGGCAGCTCTGCATAAAAAGCGTTCGTCAACAACGTGTCCAAGCCCTCACCAGCGTTTTCATAAATTCGCGCGCTCAGTGGCCCACTTACCTCGTACCACTGCGAATACTGCGTATAGTCGGCATAGACCTTGTAGGTGTCATCTCCTTGCCCCCCGTACAACTGATCGTCTCCACCCCCACCCCAATCGATTGAGTTGGCGGCCGAATTGCCGCGAATCACGTTGTTTTCTGTGTTTCCAGTCGCGTTCACAGAGATCACGCCCGTCAAGGTGAGGTTTTCCACATTGGCAGGGAGCACGTAAGAGACACTGGAAAGAGCCGTGTCATTGCCACCGTTGACTTGCTCAACAATTTTGTCTGCAGCGTTGTCGATGGTGTATTGATCGTTGCCGGTGGTGCCGGTAAAGGTGTCTACCACACCACTGCCGCCGGTAACGTTTGCCAGGATGTAGGTTCGGTCCCAGACCGTTCCGTTTGCAAACTTGATGGACTCGATGCCCGACTGGTTTTGCCCCTCGAAGAAGCCAGATACCCATACTTCCGTGTTCCCATCCACCACCCGGACAACCAACTTCTCGGGCGGCGTTGTGTTTCCAGCAGCCGCCTCGCGGGTCCGAATCAATACCACCTGCGTTGGCAAGACACCAGCGGCAAAAACAAGCTGGTCAACCCCTTGCCCCTCGCCTTCGGTGATTGAGTCCTTCCCGTCGTAAGCACCAAAAACATAGCGGTCATCGCCCGCCCCACCTATCAGGGTGTCGTCACCCCCATTGCCCTGCAAAAGGTCATTGGATTCGTACCCCTGAATCCGCTCAGGTCCGGCGCCACCAATCAACGCCCTGGCATTGATCTCGGCCACATCCCACTGGATGGCAGGGTGGTCAACAAACTGCACCCTTTCGATCTTGCGATTAACGCCAGATGTCTCCAGGAAGTAGTCATCGACACGAATGCTGTCCTGACTACCCGAGATGGAGAAAATCAGTGAGTTCTCATCACGCCGCACCAAGACATCTGCAGGATTGACACCCGCCTTGAAGCGAAGAGTGTCCAACTCATTCGCCTGCATAGAAAAGTCACGAATGATGTCGTTGCCATCTCCCCTGCCAAAAAGATAGGTGTCAGAACCATACCCCTGGTAATAGCCGCGCATCTGGTCGCCATTCCCCCCCAACAAAAGGTCATCGCCTCCTTGGCCATCCAAAGTGTCGTCGCCATACCCCGCAATAAGAATGTTCTTGAGTGCATCGCCCACAACAGCATCGTTGCCAGGCGTTCCAATCACATGGTCATAGCCCATCAAGTTCAGTGCAGACTCCACATTCAAGACCAGCGGCTGGTGCGCTTGCGTCCCCTTGGCATCGGTGGCTGTGATCTTCAGGCTGAGATTGGTCGCCAGCCCGAGTCCGGGCATGCTGAAAAGTCTTCCCGTCGCAGAGTCAAACTGCAACCATGGGGGTAGCGGGCCACCATCGCTCAGGGTTGCGCTCAAGGTCAACACATCGCCCGCGTCTGCATCCGCGAAGCTGCCATTGGGAAGCGTGTAGCTCCATGCAACGTTCTCTTTGAACACCTGCGTCTGAAGCGGCGCCCCAGCCGTGGGTGCGTCGTTGGTGCTGTGAACCACCAGCGCAAAGGCGTGGCTGGCAGACACATTCTGGGCGTCTGTCCCAACCACCCGCAAAGCCAAGCGACCCACATCTGCGTCAGCGGGTGTGCCGCTAAACTTTTTAGTGGCGGGGTCAAACTGAAGCCATGCAGGCAATGGCTGCCCACTGGCCAGGCTAGCGGTGTAGGTTGCGCCAGCGCCCAAGCCCGAGAAAGCACTCCCAGGCACGGTGTACTCAAAAGCCGCATCTTCATCGGCCGATGCTTCCTCATAGCTGAAATCGACCACAGAACCATCGGAAAACTTCAACCTCCCTACGGGAATGTTCTCCAACATGGGCACGGTGATCAAACTCAGGTACTTCACCACCAGCCTGTCGCCAGGCAAGTCTGAATACTGGATCACCAGACTGTTGTCCTCTGCCGAGTATTCCGTAACGATGTCGTTGGCTGAAATTCCAGCACCAAACTCCAGCAGCAGCTTTTCTGCCAACGGTTTGCCGGGCGTAGGAAGCTCTTCAATCAAAACTGTGTCTGAACCATCCCCACGCTTGAGAACAATGCGCGTGGCCGAAGTGCTGGTCTTGATCTTGTCATCGCCCTGGCCAGCCTGCACCGTAGAGCCCTTGCCATTGAGCTGGATGTCATCCGCCAATGCGCCTCCCAAGGCACTCGCGCCATCGGCATTGCTGACGGTAAAAACCTCTGTGCGCACATTGCTCGTGACATAGTCCGCCAAAGTAACGGAGCCGCCACCCGCCTCGAGCAAACCAGAAAATCCGCCAAGCATCGCCTCGGCAATGGAAACCGTCTTGCTCGCAGAAGCAAACACCAGGGTGCCATCGAGCAGCACAGAGGCAGACATCCCTTCAACACCCTGAACAAGGTTGTTGCCCTCGTTGTCCACAATAGCGTGGGAGCCATCCTCCGCACACAAATAGACATCGTCACCCGCGCCCCCTTTGAGCACGTTGGTGCCAGAGCCCCCATCCAGCAAATCAGCACCAGCTCCGCCGTAAAGATGATCGTTGTCGGCCCCACCCAGCAAGGTGTCGTTGCCGTTGCCGGCAACCAGCATGTCATCGCCTGCGCCACCATCAATCAGGTCGTTGCCCGTAAGAGTGCTCACGGAATCAAAGCGGGTTTCATCCTCACCAGCGATCCAGTCGTTGCCATCCCCGCCCCGGAGTGTGTCATTGCCACCACCGCCCGACATTTCGTCATCGCCTTCGCCGCCATCCAGATCGTCATTGCCATGAAATGAGCCGCTTAGGCTGCTCACTTCATCATCACCATCCATGCGGTCATTACCTGCACCACCAGTCAAAAAGTCGTCGCTGCCGCCACCTTGCATGACATCGGCACCTGCGCCGCCGTCCAAGTGGTCCTTTCCATGGTGCTCACCGCTCAGAGCGCTTCCGGAGTCATCACCCAAAAGCTGATCATTGCCGTCTCCCCCCACCAGCGAATCATTGCCCCCCTGCCCCCACAAGGCATCGTCGCCCTCGCCACCATCCAGATCGTCGTCACCATGGAAGGTGCCCCCCAGTTTGCTGCCTTCGGCATCGCCCTCCATACGGTCGTTGCCCGCTCCCCCCAGCAGCGAATCATTGCCCCCTTGCCCCCACAAGTCATCGTCGCCCTCACCACCATCCAGATCATCGTCGCCATGGAAGGTACCACCCAGTTTGCTGCCTTCGGTATCACCTTGCATGTTGTCGTTGCCCGCTCCGCCGATCAGCACATCGTCGTTGCCGCCTGCCACCATGACGTCGGCACCGGCACCACCATCCAGATAGTCCCGCCCGTGGTGTTCCCCTTTCAGAGTGGCATCAAAGTCATCACCGGTGAGTTGGTCGTCCCCCTCTCCACCAAGTAGGGTGTCGTCACCACCACCACCAACCAAATCATCAGAGTCGGCACCACCGTCCAGGTAGTCATCGCCATGGTGCTCCCCGGCAAGGTTGGCAACACTGCCATCCCCCCAAAGTTCATCTTCACCCGCGCCACCCACAAGAACGTCGTCCTTACCTCCACCAAACAAGCTGTCCGCACCATCTTCCCCGTTGAGATAGTCCTCGCCGTGGTGGGCTGCAGCCAAATCGGACTCTGACTTGTCATCGCCATAAAGCACATCGCTTCCCACCCCACCATAGAGCGCGTCACTGCCTCCCTGCCCGAACAGCGTGTCGTCATCGGCACCACCATCCAGAAAATCATCGCCATGAAGCGCGATATCCATTGTTTGGAACTTATTGGGTGTAGTCGTACCGTCACCATTGATGACATCCTTGCCATCACCCCCGTGAAGAACATCACCATGATCCATCCCCCACAAGACATCGTCGCCCGCATCACCACTCAAGTAGTCGGCCCCCTTGCCTCCAGTAATCATGTCGTCGCCGTCTCCGCCAAATGCGGCATCACTTGCCGAATCTCGGACCCCGATTTCAGCACCGTAAATAGTCCAAAACTTTCCGCCATCCCCCGAAGAAGCAGCCCAAGCGCTGCCATCCACCAACAACGTCTCACCTACGGGTATATCGACCTTGTCATCAACGTAAACGCGCTGAATTTGATCAAGATCATCTGCCGTAAGAATGAAATCGTTCCCTGCGTCCCCATGCAATAGATCTGAACCATTGCCCCCCACCAGCAGGTCATCCCCCTCCCCACCACGCAGCTCATCGTCACCACTGCGCCCCTCAAGCGCGTCGTTACCACCCAGACCATTCAGCAGATCATTGGAACCATTAAAGCCCTTGAGCACATCGTTGAAGTTTGCTTCGGCTATGCCGCCGATCAGATCACCATCTGCCCCCCGCTCTACCTTGTTCCAATCGAAAACCTCCCTGCCATTGCCCAGCCCCTTGATGGGTGGGCGCTGGTCCCCATTCTTTATCGTGGTCGTATCCGACACATCGCTCAGCTCAATCCCCCAGGCGTTAGACACTGCCACCTGGGCTTGAGCCTGCGCCAGCTCTGGCATAGGCTGCCCTTGGTATGTCGCCGTGATCAGCGCAGCCCCGCTGGCATCCACCTCGGCGCCTTCCTGCACCAGTGCAATCGGAACCATCGTCTGGCCCTCAGACAGCGTGATCACGGCGCCGTCCGCAGGCACGGTCACGTCACCCAGGATGGCTTTGAATTTGTCCTTGAGGTCGCTCAAGGACAATGTGACGGTATCGCCTGCTTTGGCAGGGCGGTTGAGATACAACGCCAAGGATTTGCTTCCGTGCTCTTTGATCGAAGCACTGCCATTCAAGGACGCTGGGTCAAACGCATAGTCCTCAAAGGGATTCGGCCCAATCGCATTGCGCAGCGCCAGCTTGGGCGTGCTGTCCAGGCGTATGCCCAAGTAGCCCGTTTCGCCCATGGCTCTAACAACATTGAAATCGTCAATCAAAATTGTGTTGCCAGGATCGGTGGTCTTGTTGTCGCCAAGCAGTTTGCTGATGTGCAACTGGTACCCCGTGCTACTGCTTGAATTTTGACGCAGTTGCATTAACCAGCGCTGGCCTGCAAGCTCGGCAATCCAAGCTTGATTGCCGCTTTGTGGAATAGCCCTGGCGGGGGCTGCCCCTAGACTCAGTCCATTGATTTTGATCTGGCCGAATCCATCGGTATCGGCCACGATGTCTTTCCCAAAACTTCCATCGAAGAGATAAGAATCGACGCCCTCGCGGCCATACAGAATATCGTTGCCCTTGTCACCGTTTAATTCGTTGTCGGCTTCATTACCCGTCAATTTATCATTTCCACCGCCACCGATGGCGTTTTCAATGCGAGTATTGAACGCTACAGCAATATTTTTCACCCCACCAATCGAGCTCAGATAGCCAGGGCGCAGGTCGATTTTTACGCTTTCTGTAAAAGCCTTTGCATCCAGCGTATCGACGCCCGACGTATCCCATAGCGCACGCACTTGGCCTTTGTAAATATGCGTATAGTTATTGGCCTGGGGGGAAAACCTGTCAGGAGGAGGAATTTCAGCATCAAAAATATACTGAGTATCGCTGCTCTCATTAGAGCCCGTCCCATAAAATGATTGTAAAGCAAGAATATCAAGAATTAAAGGGGTCATCCCATAGTTATACCCTTGCGCTGAACTTCCTGCGGAGTCTAGCCATGACGCATAAGACATGACCGACACTGCACGACTGTAGGATACCCCCACCGTACCTGCTGCTTCGCTCAAGTGATCTAGACCCAATGCATGGCCTATTTCATGCAATAGAGTGAAATAACCCGGCGCACCGAAACCATACACCATGTTTGGATTTTTCGATATATATATATCATTCCACAATGGTTTGTCGTTTTCGCGAAAATTATTAAAATTAACCCCCCAGACTCTTTTTTGCTGTTTTCGAAGGTCGTTTTTGCAGTACCAATTCGAATACCCCCTTCGGTAGGCTTACCTGGATAGACAAATTGAAGCCCTGTCACTTTAGAAATGGCTTCAAAGGCCGCTCGAGTTTGCTCCCGCTCTGCATCACTCATGACCTTAAAATCATAGCTTCCATCGGATTCTTTTTTGGCTATGTATTTATCAACTTCTTTCTTTTCTTCATCTGTATAAGCAGGAAATTCTTCCAAAAAATACACTTAGATAATTTTTCCAGAATACGCTTTTTTAAAACTTCCATTCTCAAACTTCGCCAACAGGCTAACAAACTGGCCGGACAGAACGTCTTGGTCGCTTTCTCTTTCCATGATTGCCTTAATGTAAAATTATCGATATTTATTACAAAAACCACGAGACACCTCAATATAACCCGCGCCTCGTGCAACAGCCGTCACATGATCTAAGGAATTGATGTAAATTGGATGCACCAATCCACCTGCTGAAGACTGATGGAAAAATGGTTCTGGAAATTTTTTTGAATTTTTTCCATAATTAATTTGAGGCGTCAAAAATAAAATAATCTCACTACCCACCATCTCCCGGTACCTCGCCCTGATATCATCAGACCCAGAAATATCAAAGCCATATACATACAACAGATCCAGGGTGCAATTTTTTATATACTTTAAATCTACATTCTTTATATTCACCAACTTCAAATCAGCATTTGTTATTTCAAAAAAAATAGCGCCAGGCTTATCTATTTTTGAAAATTCATAAATTTGCAATTCATTTGGATAAATCTCCGCCGCCGGATCGTACAATTTTCCATCTAACTCACGCGTAATTGCAACCACTCTATTAAATCGCCCCGTAAATATCAATTGACCATTATTTTTTACAAACTCATCCAGGGGTGCAGGCTGCGGTATAGGCAGACTTGCTCGAGTCACGCTGTGCGATAGCGTGGCAACAATCCCGCCCAACGTGGTGTTCATGATTTTTCTGCGACTAAAGATTGCAGTCATAATGGCATCCCCATTAGGCTTGATGATTTTATATTTTACGAGTGGTGCGCAAAGATTCATGAGCAAATAGCATTGCATTCAAGGCATTTTTAAATCGAAAATTTTCCGCATATTCTCATTTTTACCGCTCCCTCAAACCCTCACTCCCCGCCCTCTGAATCGGACTGAGCAGGTATTCAATGACCCTGCGCTGCCCGG
>OGCL01002334.1_pt1 | contig 13493 bp, 11 predicted proteins | sample 1570041 | NCBI WGS metagenome assembly OGCL01 (sample SAMN06266162, study PRJEB24511) | hot springs metagenome | isolation source: Hot spring water | place: South Africa: Limpopo | collected 2015-06-22 | reverse complement strand
CTGGTAGAAAATTATTAATCTTATTCCCCTTGAGAGACCTTTTTATGGAACCCCTGCCTTAAAGCATGTTTTGGGTGGAAAGGAAAAGTCGAAACCAATAGAATCCTCCCTTGACTTTCTTCCCGAATTCGTAATATACACGTCATTAATGACTCCTTTCACTCTCAATGATCCCTCATCTCGGCGGTTCGAGAAACATTTAGCAGGCGGGGAGTCCCATCTTTAGCTTTAACAAAGAATTACATACTTTCTGTTAGAAAAAGAGAGGGAACATGTTCAATATCTTAAAAAAGATATGCTTATTGATATCCATTCTTATTTTTTCATGCACTCCGCCTACAACGACCCCAAAAGATAAGGAACATTTCGAAAATAGAATTAAAGAAATCTATAATTTTTACCCATCTGAAGTTTCCTTTGAAGTCATAGAAGAAAAATCCAGGGCGATGGACGATTTCTGGAATTTGTGTAAATCCAGTAAACGAAAGTATCTTCCTCTATTGAGAGAAAAATTGAAGCAAGAAGGGAATAACCGGTTCTTTTATTTTGATGGGTCCTCTCTCCTGCTAACCCTTTCCACATCCAAAGAAGATATGGAAATCGCTGCACAGGCTATCTCTAAATCCAACCTAAAAGATATACAGCCTGAACCGTATTTTCATATGGTCCATTTTTTGGCGGCGAACCAGATGGATGTGTATCCAGCCATTGAAAACATATTAAATGCCCCGAATTTCAAAATATTCGTTCCTCAACATTTTTTAACTCTTGGGCAGGATTATTCTGTTCTATATTGCTTGTTACCCATGAATGAAATTCTATATCTGGATAGGCTCATACAGAGATTAAACATTGAAAAAAATACTGAATCTATAAAAACGATTCTACAGGCGATTGCCTTCACCGTCACAGAGAAGGGGCAAAATGCTATAAAAAAATATGCGGATACAACCAAGGATCCTGAACTGCTAAAAAGTTCTCAATACTATCTTAAGTTAGAAAATAAGAAGGCTTTACCAGAGATCAATATCCTTTCTAAAAGAAAACATTTCGATGACTTTTTAAATGATCTGATAAAAAGAAATTATGAATCTAAGAAATATTATTTCGAAACATATATGATCGAAGGACCTTACCTGGTCAGAAAAGAAGATTACCATAAAATCAAACAGGCAAGAAAAACGATAGCCAGAAGAAAAGTCAGCGATGAAAATTTAAAAGATATCCAATACTTGACAGAGCTTTTACAATATGCGTTTACGTCGGAAGATTAAATGTTCTCCAAACCATAGGATTCAGGTTGTGGAGCAATAACCTTAGTCCCATGCCCTTGGTGGTTTAAATAAACACTTTTGCTTCAATCTATATTCGGAGACAGTGTTGACTATCCGCTCAAGGAGAATTTCACCATGAAAAAACAGCTCCTCATCATCGCCACTCTGGATACCAAGGGAAAGGAAACGGCCTTTATCAAGGATTGTGTTCAAGGGCTGGGAGTTCATCCTGTTTTGATGGACGTTGGAACGCAGGGAGCTCCTCTCACGCCTCCGGACATTACCTGTGAAGAGGTGGTCAGTGCCGCTGGATATCGTATGGCGGATCTGGCCCAAAAAGACCGCTCGGCAGCAGTGAAAGCCGTTCAAGAAGGCGGAGCAATTCTGGCAACACGTCTCTATACAGAGGGGAAATTAGATGGTGTTTTTGGGATGGGGGGGGGCACAGGGACAGCAATCGTCACCCATATCATGCGTGCCCTTCCTTTTGGTCTTCCCAAGCTGGTCCTCTCTACAGTTGCCTCCAGGGACATAAGAGAATATGTGGGCACCAAAGATATAGTCATGTTTCATTCCGTCGCCGATATCCTGGGACTGAATGATTTTATGCGGCTTATCTTCAGTCAGGCAGCCCATGCCATCTGCGGAATGATTGAGAGGGGAAGTCGCCTCTCCCAGAAAAGGCCAATGGTGGCTGTCACTGCCTATGGGATCAACTCCATTTGTGCCTTTCATGCGGAGCCTCTTCTTCTGGAGAGGGGCTATGAGATGATTGCTTTTCATGCCAATGGATGTGGTGGTATGGCCATGGAAGAATTGATTGCACAGGGTCTCATCGCAGGGGTCCTCGATTTTACGCTTCATGAGATCGCTGATGAGATGTTCGGTGGGTATTGCAAAGGCATTGGGCCTACCAGACTCGAAACCGCTGGAAAGATGGGGATTCCTCAGGTGGTCGTTCCTGGAGGATTGGATAATGCGGTCTTCAGCCCATACTATCCCATGCCAGATCAATTAAAAGGCAGAAGGATCCATTCTCATGATATCCGTTTCTGCGTCCGAATGGGACCTGAGGAGATGAGAAGGTTTGCAAAAATCGTTGGAGAGAAACTGAACAAATCGAAAGGACCGACCTGGGTGCTCATCCCCAATGGGGGCTGGTCGGAAGCTGATAAATTAGGAATGGAACTTTTTGATCCTGAAACAAACCGAATCTTCATTGAAGAGCTGAAACGGATGATGTCTCCCGACATTCCCCTCGAAGAAATGGACCTTCATATCAGCGACCCTGGTTTTGCGAAAAGGGCGGTGCAGATCTTAGATATGATGATTCAGAAGAGTAAGGGACAAACTCAAAACCTTGGAGGAAGAGTTTAGATTAAAATTGAAGGTTGATGGTGATGCTTTTTCTCTGAGTAAAGCTTTCGAGCATCCCCTCAAGGGAGTATTCCCGACCCAAACCGCTCTGCTTGAAGCCGCCATAGGATTGACCGGGCACAATGCCTACACCCTGGTTGATCTGAACCCATCCTGATTCGATCCGATGGGCGGTTCGAAGCGCCTTCCCAATATCGTGTGTCCAGATAAAGGCGGCCAGACCATAATGGCTTTCATTGGCCATGCGGATGGCCTCTTCCTCCTCTTTCCATGGAATCGCAACCAGCACAGGGCCAAAGATTTCCTCCTGAGCGATGCGCCAGTCGTTCCGCGCATTACTGAACACCGTGGGTTCCATGAAATAACCCTGACTGAGGGGTCCTTCTTTCGGCGGGATCCCCCCGGTCAGTAGCCTCGCCCCTTTCTGCCGCATACCTTCTTCCACAAAAGAGCAGACTTTCTCAAACTGGGTTCGGTTGATGAGGGCTCCTATGTCCGTTGATTCATCCAGAGGATCGCCAATCTTTAAGCTCTTCAATTTATTGACCAGTTTTTCCAGAAAGGAATCATAGATTGATTCATGAAGAAAGAGCCTTGAGCCTGCTGTGCAGGACTGACCCTGTCGGGTGAATCGCATGGCAAGTAAAACTCCCTCTACCCCCTGTGGCTCATCGGCATCCGGAAAGACGATCTGTGGACTTTTTCCACCAAGCTCAAGAGTAATTGGGACAATCCGTTCAGCGGCTGCTTCCATGATGGTCCTCCCGATTTCGTAGGACCCGGTGAACGTTAGTTTTTTAACCAACGGATGCCTTGCCAGAGGAAGGCCACATTCCAAGCCAGTTCCTGTGACCACATTGAGCACTCCTGGTGGTAAACATTCAGAGCAGATTCGGGCAACCTCGAGGACAGCAAGAGGAGCCTCTGAAGAAGGCTTGAGGACCAGCGTATTTCCGGCAGTGATGGACATCGCAATCTTGAGTGCGGCAAGGCCAACGGGCGAGTTCCAAGGAACAATGCCTCCCACAACGCCTATAGGTTCCCTGCGGGAATAACTGAGAAGATTTTCTCCCAGCGGCACCGTCTCTCCCTTGATCTCACTTGCCACTCCGCCGAAATAACGAAAGATGTCAGCTGTCAGCATGGCCTCGGGCCTGGACTGAGTGCGGATGGCATTTCCTGTTTCAAGGGCCGTGATGCGTGCGATCTCATTCGTTTTCGTTTCGATGGCCTCACCGATCTGAATCATGAACTTGCCCCGTTCACGAGGACGGATCTGCCTCCACGATTCAAAGGCTTTTGCAGCAGACGAAACCGCATCATCCACATCCATTTCTTTTCCTCGCGGGACTTCTCCTACGATCGACCCTTTCCGAGCCGGGTTTTCAACGGCTAAGAACTCACCGCTCCTACCCTCCACCCATTGTCCATTGATGAGCATCAGCCTACGACCCACTTCCATCTGTTGATCCTCTTAATCTGTTGTCGCCAAGACCAATTAGATTTTAGGGGATAAGGAAATTGGAAAGAACATTAGGATATGATAAAGAACCAAAAACAACAGCCCTTGATGTTCTGATATCCTGCCCCCTCCTACCCGAGACCCTCATCTTCTGATAGCGATGAGACGCTGCTTCAAATTTAGGGCTATCGGGCTGGAAAATCCCTCGCTCACACTATCCGCCAATCGTATGATTGGCCAGTTTTTCCAGGACCGTCACAAGAGAAGAATGGTCCAGTTCGCCTCCTCCCTGGGCCGTCAGAGCATTAAAAAGTTCCTGTGCGGTTGCCGTATTGGGCAAACTCAATCCCATGCTCCGAGCGGATTGGAGAGCAATATTTAAATCCTTTTGATGAAGCCTTACGCGAAACCCGGGTTGAAAGGTCCGTTTGATCATCCTCTCTCCATGGAGTTCCAGAATGCGGCTCTGAGCAAATCCCCCCAAGAGGGCAGCCCTGACTTTTGATGGATCGGCCCCTGCTTTGGAAGCAAAGAGCAGGGCCTCTGCCACGGCCTCGATCGTCAGGGCCACGACAATCTGATTCGCTACCTTGCATGTCTGCCCATCTCCATTTCCACCCACGTGGACGATGTTTTTCCCCATCAATTCAAAGAAGGGTTTGACCTGACTGAAGACTTCTTCTTTTCCTCCCACCATGATAGAGAGGGTAGCGTTTTCAGCCCCTACCTGACCTCCTGAAACCGGCGCATCGAGCATCTCTACACCCATGGCGGCCAGCCTCTTTGCAAACTCTTTGGTAGCCAGCGGAGAGATGGAGCTCATGTCTACAACGATTTGGCCTGCCTTCAAACCTTCTGCAACACCATCCGGTCCAAAGAGCACGGCCTCCACATCCGGTGTGTCGGGAACGATGATAAAGATGATCTTCGATTTCTGGGCTACCTCTTTTGAACAGGTAGCTCCTTTTGCGCCGAGACTACACAAGTGCTTGACGGGCTCCTCAACGACATCACAGACATGAACGATATGTCCTGCCTTAATTAGGTGACCTGCCATGGGTTTCCCCATGATCCCCAAACCAATGAATCCAAGTTCAGCCATGATTTCCTCCTCCTAAAGATGTAAAAGCAGGACCGGGTTTTAGTCCTGCGAAAAAGAGGCAAGTCTGAAGACTTGCGCTACAAACTTTTTATCCCGGTTGTTTTAAATAAGGCTCCATCCACTTCAATCCATCTTCTGTCTTTCCTAATGGAATATATTCACAGCCGATCCATCCATCATAGCCCGCTTCATCTATGAAACGGAACAGATTGCCAAAGTTGATCTCTCCTGTTCCTGGCTCGTGGCGTCCCGGAACGTCGGCTAACTGAATATGTCCGATCCTTGCAAGATGACTCAAAATCGTTTTCGTCAGATTCCCTTCCATCACCTGCATGTGATAGATATCATATTGAAGGTAAAGATTGGAATGGCCAACCTCGGTAAACAACTGAAGAGCATCCTTCGTATGGACCAGATAAAATCCAGGGATGTCCTGATGGTTCAGAGGCTCGACGATAAAGCGAATCCCTACTTTTTCGAGCGCATTGGCGGCAAATCGGAGATTATCGACCAGCGTCTGGCGAACCTTGTCAGAGGAGATTCTCTCCGGTATCTTTCCAACCAGGCAGTTCAGGCGCGGGCATCCTAATACCTTGGCATATTCTATTGCCTTACCCACCCCATCCTGGAATTCTCCCTCTCTTCCTGGTATGCACGCAATGCCTCGCTCACCTGCTTGCCAGTTGCCTGCAGGAAGGTTATGCAATACCTGAATGAGGTCATGCTTGTTCAATCGCTCTCTCAATTCCTCTTTGCTCCAGCTATATGGGAACAGATACTCGACCCCTTTGAATCCGGCCTTAGCCGCTCTCTCAAAACGATCTAAGAAATCGACTTCATTAAACAACATGGTTAAATTGGCACTGAATTTTGGCATGATTCTCCCCCCTGTCAAAGAATAGAAAACATATCGTTTATCGGTGACGATGTAGGTATCGAAGTGAGAAACTCGATGATCGAATTTCGATAAAGTGGATTCGAGCCCCTGGCTTCGACAGCCGAACCTCGATACGAGCCTCGACAACGAGAACCGTAAGATTTATTTTCTACCTAAATTGAGCGATTTCTTTCACCCTTTACAATGAAAGTGGGGGAGCCGAAAAGCCTTTTTGAGCGATGACCTTTGATTGATTAAATCAACCCTCGGGCCTGTTCAATCATCACCCGTTGGGTGAACGTTTAAGGTCCATGACCCAGACGTTTAAGGTATCGCATTCTAAAAGGGGTTGAGGCATTGCCGCTTCCCTTGGGAGATTGGGTGAATTGCTCAATTTAGGTTTTAATAAAACATCAACTCGATTTCTTGGTGGCGATGTTTTTAAAGATCTCCCAGCTCTTTAAGAGTTCGAGGGCACGCTCTAACTGATTATCCAATGGCTTCTTCTCTTTCACCTCAACCCTGGGCTTTTCTTTTTCTTTAACATCCATGAGATGTCGTTCGAGATCTTTTTCCGAAGGGGGTTGTTTCTGAGGTGCAGCCTTTTCTTCTTCAGGGGGCGCCGGTTTCACGATGATGTCCGGCACAATCCCCTTGGCCTGAATACTCCGGCCATTTGGCGTATAATATCTTGCTGTTGTCAGACGAAGGCCTGAGCCATCTTTAAGGGAAAAGATGGTTTGGACCGACCCTTTTCCAAAAGTCTGGGTTCCGAGGATAATCCCGCGACCGTGATCCTGGATGGCTCCAGCGACAATCTCCGCACCACTGGCGCTTCCTCCATTGACCAAGACGACCAGGGGATATCGAGCGAGGCTGTCCTCCTGTAGATGAGCATTGAATTTCATTTTCTGGTCTTCTCTTCTTCCCTCAATGGAGACGATGACGCCCGAGTCAATAAAACGGTCCGACACCTTTACCGCCTGGTCTAAAAGACCTCCGGGGTTGTTTCTCAGATCGAGGATTAAACCTTTGAGCCCTCCTTTGGCTTCTTCCTCCAGGGACTTCATGGCCTTCTGAAATTCTATATCCGTTTTTTCTTGAAACTGGATGAGCCGGATATATCCGAACTGTTTTTCCAGCAGTTCATGTCGAACGCTTCTCACCGGGATTACATCCCGGATCAGCGTGAATTCCCTTGGCTTGGAAAATCCTTCTCTCATAATGGTGAGGGTTACTTTCGAACCTTTGGGTCCCCTCATCCGTTTCACGCTTTCCATGAGCGTCAGGGTCTTGGTCGCTTCCCCATCAATTCTGAGAATCTGGTCTCCGGCTTGAATCCCTGCCCGATAAGCAGGCGTATCCTCTATGGGAGAGACCACGGTCAGTACTCCTTCTTTAATGGTGATCTCCAATCCTAGTCCTTCAAAACGACCCTTTGTCTCTTCTTGCATCTCTTTATACATATTGGGAGGCAGAAAGGCCGAATGAGGGTCCAGGGTTTCTAACATCCCCTTGATGGCACCGTAGATGAGGTCCTTTGATTTGGTCTCCTCCACATACTCCTTCTGAAGAAGGCCCAGGACATCGGCAAACACCCTTAGATCCTCGTATGTGGGATTGGACAGGGCAGAAACTTTGTGGAACCGACCCAGTCCAATGGTTACTCCCAGAATAAAGACCAGAAGAACCATGGAGATGATTTTAAAATGTTTCATCCCTTTTCCTTGTAACATATCGTTATCCTCCTTATACATCATTTCCCCTTGGCGGCACGCTCTTCCGGAAGCAGGGCCAATTTATCCGGCTGTGAAATCCAGTCCATAGGATTCTGGGCTTTTCCTTGATGCCGGATCTCAAAATAGAGCGAAGGGCCTTTAAGCGCTCCAGCACTCCCTACCAGGCCGATGGCATCGCCCTGAGCCACTTCATCTCCTGCTTTTTTAAGAAGCTGGGAACAGTAGCCCGAGACCGTAAAGACGTGATCTCCATGGTCAATGATCACAATATTTCCAAACCCCTTGAACCAATCCGCATAAAGGACTTTCCCCGGAAGGACCGCCCGAATTTCGGTTCCCATCGCCGCCTGAATCTCGATTCCGTTCTGCCCTTTCTCTTTAAAAAGAGTGAGTACTTTTCCGTGAACCGGAGGAATCAGTTTTCCCTTAAACTGTTCCGGTTTTTCCTTCCCATAAGAGAGGAGGCTTTTTTCTCTTTCTAATTTTTGAACCAGCACCTGTAAATTCTTTGCTCTCTCCTCCAATTCCTGAATCAGCTTTTGATAGACGATTTTTTGATTCTGGATGGACCTGAGAAGAACCTGTTTCTCCTTTTTGATGGTTTGGATCTCAGATTTTTTCTTCCCGACCTCTAAAATGTCCCTTTCCCACTGTTGTTGATCCCTGACCAGTTCCTCCTGATAGCGTTCTTTCAGGGCCATCTGGTACTGGTAGGTTTCAATCAGACGGGCATCCGAATGAAGGATGACCCTGAAATACTTATCTGCCCTCAACAAATCAGGAAACGACTGGGAGGTCAAAAGAAGGACTTCTGGCGGTGTTCGTCCCATCTTGTAGAGGGCTGTCAGTCGCAGCATCAGTTCCTTCCGGGTCCGTTCCACCCCATGGTTCAGCATAGCAATCTGGTCTCGGGTCTGTCGGAGCCTTTCACGGACCTGAGCCAATTGGCCTTCCATCTGTTTTAGCTCCTTCTCTTTCTTATAAAGTTCGGTCTCCAGGATATTGAGGTTTTCAAGAATGGAAGATTCCTTACCACGAATCTCCTTCTCTTTTTCCCGGGTCAAAGAGATCTCCTTTTTAATATTCCCCAGGTCTTTCTTCTTCTGAGAGATATCCTTTTCAATCTGCTCCTTCCGGTTCGAGTGGAGATCGGGAAGGGCAAGGACAAAGGTCATCCCCAGAGCGATTGCCGTGATCCACACGGTTTTGATTCTTTTCATCCGTCTCTTATCCGCCATATCTTAAAAACCTCATCGAGGCGACGAAACTTCCAAAGAGACCGAGCACCATCCCTCCCAGTAGAATCCATACGATGGTCTCCCAGGGGAGAAAGAGGATGGGAAGATTGGCCATCCATCCTTTTAAGAGAGGTGTAATGGTGATAAGGATGACCTGATATAGAAGAAAGAGAAGGCCCATGGCCATTCCGGCTCCAAGAAGTCCCTGAAACAGCCCCTCCAGATAAAACGGAACCTGAATGAATGCCGGGTTGGCTCCGATCATCTGCATCACCTCAATCTCCTCTCGGCGAGAGGAGATGGTGAGCTGAAGCGTGTTGGAAACGATAAAGATAATAGCGGCCAGAAGGAGCCCTCCCAAAATCCATTGAGTAAGACGGACCAGGGAAACGAGAACCGAGAAGGTCTCAATCCATTCCTGACCATATTGGATTTCCTCTATCTGCGAAACTTTTTTCAAATGTTCGATGACGTATTCAAGCTTTGTCTGCCCCCAGTAATCCTTCTTGAGCCGAATCTCGATCGAGGCAGGGAGCGTGCCCGGCTGGATGCCTTCAAGGAGATTCTTTTGCTGGCCCAGTCTTGCCTCCATAAACGCCATGGCATCAAAGGGTGAGATATAATTAACGGTCTCCACCCCTTCAAGTTGTCGGACCTCTTTCAACACGCCTTCCACTTCATTCAAAGACGTTCCTTTCTTCAGAAAGGCGATTACCTCAAATTTATCCTCCCAGATCTTCAACAGAGAGGTCAGGTTAAATGCGATCATAGAGAAAGATGAAAAGATGAGAAGGGAGATGCCGATGATCGCAATGGTTGTCAGATTGGGGAAGAGGTTACCCTTCATGTTTCGAAGGGTTCTTCTTAAGGCATAGCCCAGAAAAGAGATCATTCTTTAGATCTCACCTCATCATCGCTTTTCAATTCCCCGTTTCTCCTTGTGACCAGGGGAATCGTCCGATGGGGATAGTGGTGAATCAAGCGGGTATCCTGAGTGGCAAAGATGATGGTCGTCCCCTTCTGGTGGAGCTTTGAGAAGATTGTCATCACACGAGCGGTCATCTCATCGTCCAGGATGGAGGTTGGTTCGTCTGCGAGGATCAGGGCAGGGTCCTTGACCAGAACCCGGGCAATGGCCACCCGTTGTTGTTCGCCAGCGGAAAGGGAGTGGATTGGGTCATTCTTCCTCTCCTGCAATCCCATCTGACTCAGGATCTCAGATACTTTCTGCTTGATCGCCTTGGGCGGATGGCCCATGACCTCCAGAACGAAACCGATATTATCCCCCACGTTTCGATCCTTCAAGAGCTTGAAATCCGGTGAGACGATTCCCATCCATCTTCTTAATTGATAGACTTTCTTAAAGCCGGGCTGGGTAAGACGGATCCCATTGACGATCACCTCTCCGCTGGTGGGTTTTTCCGCTCCGCAAAGAATGCGAAGAAGGCTGCTTCGTCCTGATCCGCTCGGACCGGTAATGAAGACGAATTCCCCAGCAGCGACCTCAAGATAAAAATCAGAAAAGGCCGTGATCTGACTGGGATAAGTCTTTGAAACAGCAAACATCTGTATCATTTCTTCCAAACTAACACGAACCCCTGTTTTTTTCAAGAAGATCACCTTTGCGGGGTTTGGATTACGCTATCGTATTGACCAGAGAAGGGTAAACCATCTTTCACAAAAATGTTCCTAAAAATGCGATCGCTTTTTTAGGAACATTCTCAGGATAAAAGTCAGTTTGGAGAGAATAAAGGAGAAAAAAGAGGCGGACCTTATTTCTTTTATAGGTCTTGGAAATATTAACCCTTCATTTTCCTGAAAATACCGGTCTTCTCTTTTCAAGAAAGGCTTTGGCTGCTTCCTGGTGATCTGCGGTCTCTGACAGCAGGGATAATTGGGATGAGATATAGTCGAGGTGGGCCCTTAAGGTACTGGTCTGGGCTTGATAAACCGCTCGTTTCATCATGCGGACGGCAAGTGGAGGCTTACCGGCGATTTTCTCTGCAAGTGTCATCGTTTCTTCCATAAGCCGTTCATGGGGCACCACACGATTGACCAAGCCAATCTCGAGTGCCTCCCCGGGGGTAAGAACATCTCCGGTCCATAACAGTTCCAAGGCCTTCCCCAATCCTATCAACCTTGGCAGGAAATAGGCTCCTCCGTCTCCTGGAACGAGTCCCAGCAGGATATAAGACTCTGAAAGTTTGGCCCGGTCCGAACAGACCCTCAGATCGCACATCATGGCCATATCCAGGCCTGCGCCCATGGCTGCGCCATTGATCGCTGCAATGACGGGCTTATCGAGGTCTTCAAGGGTTAAGGCAATGCGATGAACTCCCTCCCAGAGAAATCGTTTCATATCCCACATGCGGAGCTTTCCCTCTGCCATATCTCGGATGTCTCCTCCAGAGCAGAAGGTGTCGCCCTCACCGGTTACAATGATGACCCGAATATTGACATCCTCCCTTGCTTGTTCAAGATACTGGCGCCAGAGGGAAAGCATCTCCATACTGAAAGTATTTTTGATCTCCGGCCGATTCAGCGTGATGACAGCGATATGTCCATTGCTCCGGTAGAGGACATGAGGTTGGGTCATCTTCATCTCCCCGACTTCAGTCTTTTGCCTCTTTCTGTTTTAGTTTCAGATTCTTAAACACGTCACCCAGGGTTCCGAGTTTTCCGCTCTGGTCCTCTTTCTGAAGAAATTTCTCGAAACCCTCCCGATCCTCTCTTTCCTCCATGACCCTCTGTGAAAGCCGAATCTTTCCCTTTTCATCAATGGAGACGATCTCCACCTGAATCTCTTTCCCTCTTGGGAATCTTTTTTTCACATCCCCTTTTTCAGCGGATCTCAATTCTTCATTAGGAAGAAGACCTTTAGTCTTTGTTCCGAATTGAGGAAGACGAACAAAGAGGCCATAGGGCTTGACGTCTTCCACGATCCCTTTCAGGACCTGTCCTACCTCCAGGCGCACCTCGTTTGCCCTTTCCTCTTCAGCGATTCTCTTCTTTAAACCTGCCTCTTTAATGGATAACGAAATACGACGTGCTTCCCGATCAATTCCCATCACCAGCACTTCCACCCAATCCCCTTCCTTCAGTAGATGTCCAGGATGGGAAAGGCGTTCATAGCTGATCTCAGAAAGATGGACCAGACCATCCACACCCGGTGCAACCTCCACAAAGGCTCCAAAATCCATAAGCCTCGATATCTTCCCGCGAATGATTTCCCCCTCCTCAAATCCAAGACCTTTCTCCCAGGAATCCGGTTCAAGGGCTTTGATGGAGAGGGAGATTTTAGGTTTTCCTTCCTTGTCCGGCTCCATCTTCAACACTTTCACCCTTACCTGCTGACCAGGTTGAAGAACCTCGGAGGGATGATTGATCCGAGCGTGAGAGATTTCGGATACGTGAACCATCCCTTCAATTCCTCCTAAATCCACAAAAGCGCCGAAATTGGCGAGCTTCGTCACCTTTCCTTCACATTCCAAATCGGGTCTCAGTCGCTTTAGAGTCTCTTTGAATCTTTTTTCCTGATCCTCTTCAAGGAGAACACGCCGGGAGACGATGATATTTTTCCCCTTCTCTTTGATCTCCACGATAAGAAATGGATATTTGGCTCCGAGATGAACTTCCGGTTTCTCTGTGAAGATGAGGTCCATCTGACTTAAGGGACAGAAGGCCCGAATACCGGAGAGATCAACCTCAAAACCTCCTTTGATCACCCCCGATACCTTCCCTTCGACTGGGATCAAATTCTCTTTTGCCTCCCGGAGCAGATCGAGCGTGTCTGCCCCTTGAATCTTCATCCCTTTGGTAAGCTGGATGCCATTTTTTACCGAGGCCACTCTCATCTCCACCCGGTCTCCAAGCTGCACGGTGAGGCGGCCCTCTCTATCAATGAATTCCTGGAGGTCGGCAACCCCTTCACTCTTGCCACCCAGATCCACAAAGATCGTCTCTTTTCCGATCTTTGCCACAGTGCCGGATATCCTTTCTCCCGGGCGAACCCTGCGGGACGGAGATTCAAAGCTGGCCTTTAAAAGTTCTTCAAAACTCGTCTCATCATATATCTTTTTCTCTTCCATTTTCCCTCTCAGTAAACCCCGTCTATCCTCGCCCTAAAGGGCAGGGCATTTCTTTATCTTTAAATTCCTTTCATCCCAGTCTGAAAACCGCGACTTTCGGGATTGCAGGGTCAATCTCATTTGAACTCATTATAACTTGTTCTCAGTCTATTCGAAAGTGTTGATTCATAAATGGATTTGACTTTTTTAGATTCTTTTGTCAAAATATAAAAAATGATTGCTAGGGGAGCTCACTTGGGCTGAGAGTCCTTATCCCGTTATGGCGGGATAGGGAGACCCTCCGAACCTGTTTGGGTAATTCCAGCGAAGGGAAGCGGAAATATCAGCAAGGCCGTA
>OGCL01002333.1_pt1 | contig 13501 bp, 9 predicted proteins | sample 1570041 | NCBI WGS metagenome assembly OGCL01 (sample SAMN06266162, study PRJEB24511) | hot springs metagenome | isolation source: Hot spring water | place: South Africa: Limpopo | collected 2015-06-22 | reverse complement strand
CGCGCATCCGGCAGCTGGCCTCGGTCTTCATGATCGACGTGGCGGCCTATGCGGCTATTATTGAAAAAGGACACCCACTTATTATTGACTTGCCCCCTCCCCCGTGCTACCTTGCCGCCATGACCCGTCCCCGCTCCGAACTCGTTTCTCTGACCGACACGCCCGTGGTCAGCCGCTGCGTGCGCCGAAAATTCAACGAGCGGCGGGCGGCGTGATCGATGAAAAGCAAGGGATGTCGCCAACCGTATAGGCGGATGGTGTAAAACATCCGCAGCGCGTTGGCCAAGGAAGGCAGATGCCGGTCGGGCAATCAGCCGGCGTTGCGCGCGTTCCAGCGTCGGCCGCCTCCTTACCAGGCAAGCGATGCGATCATGCCGGTAGCGGCGCACGTTGAATCTGCCAACAAGAACCCCGACGGCGAAGGTCAGCAGGGGCGACCATCGCCACATCATGAGTTTTCCTCCGGGCAAAATGGCGCGGAGGATAAGCGAGGTGGCTTGCTTCACTCAAGGAATATTGGCATAATGTGCCATAAGCCCGATTTTGGAGATTGCCATGCCCACACGTAATGTCGTACTGACAGAAAGCCAAGCGAAGTTCGTTGAGCAGATGGTGGCCAGCGGTCACTACCAGAACGCCAGCGAGGTACTGCGCGAAGGCTTGCGCCTTGTCCAGGCGCGTGAAGCCGAGCAGGCCGCCAAGCTCGCCGCTCTGCGCGAGGCTGTGGCCGTGGGCATTGCGGATATCGAGGCTGGGCGATATACCGAATTCAAAGATGCTGCTTCGCTGGATGCCTATTTGGCGGAAATCGCTGACAGGGCGATCAATGCCGAATGAGACGAACTTGGCGTGTTTGGCTTGCTGAAGGGGCAGAACGAGATTTCTTCAGCGTATTGCGCTGGACGACTGAACAGTTTGGCAAGCGCCAGGCCCGAGTTTATGAAACGACGCTGCGCAATGCACTAAAAGCACTCGCATCCGGTCCGGGTGTTATGGGTTGTCGGGCACGGCCAGATTTGGGATCTAATATTGCCAGCCTCCATGTGGCTCGGCAGGGCCGCAAGGGGCGGCATCTGTTGGTCTTTCGCACCCCTGAGCAAGACGGCGTGATCGAGGTGCTGCGCATCCTGCACGACAGCATGGATTTGCAGCGACATCTGGATTTGTGATGTCACCGCCCTCCTCACACGCCGACACCCTGGCCCTTGCCCGTCAACACGCGGAGGCCGGCCGGTTTGCCGACTTCCTGCACCTCTGCCGGCTCGTCACGGAAGGCGCATCCAGATGACCTCACTGCACAACTCGACCTCGGCGCGCTTCTTTCCAGCTACGGATTTCTCACCGGGGCCCATACTTGTTACGAAAACGCCCAAACCCTCGCCCCGGCCGGCCCCATCGCGCCGCTGGACATCCTCTACGGCCACCGCCCGGCGCTGGCAGGGGGCAACCTCTACATGGCACATCGCTGCGGCTTTACCCGCAAAGTGCTGGTGGGTACGCTGCAGGCCAGTGGTTTTGCGACCATAGCCAGCAAGGCGCGGGGAGCGCCGTCTTTCGATCTGTGGGCGCTGGCGAGCAAGTCACCGCGCGGCGCGGACGAGATGCAAACGCTCGCGGCGGCGCATTTCCCGTCATGACCGCCGCGATCATCTGCCACCCGCTAGCCCATGCCACCAGCGGCCCAGGCTGATGGGCCGCAGCGCTGCTGGCGTATCCTTTCTGCGCGGCCTTGTAACGCACTGCAAAACCAATCCGACGTCGCTCCGGTCCCTGCGGCGCGGCCGTCCTTCGTGCTGCGCGCGCTTGCCTGGCTGGTCAAGCCCGGGGTGTTAGAGGCGTGCCGATGAACTTCCTCTTCATCCACCAGAACTTCCCTGGCCAGTTCAAGCACTTGGCACCGGCCCTGGCACGGCAGGGCCACACCGTCGTGGCGATGACCCTGCAAAAGACCGAGGCGCACCTCTGGCAGGGCGTCAAACTCGTGCCGTATGGGGTCAGCCGCGGCACCACGCCCAACGTCCACCCGTGGGTGAGCGACTTCGAGACCAAAGTCATCCGAGGCGAGGCGTGTTTCCGCGCTGCGTTGCAGATGAGGGCGCAGGGTTTCACGCCGGACGCCATCATCGCCCACCCCGGGTGGGGCGAGAGCCTATTCCTGAAGGACGTCTGGCCCGAGGCCAAGCTGGGCATCTACTGCGAGTTCTTCTACCACCCGCGCGGGGCCGATGTGGGCTTCGACCCGGAGTTTCCGGCCGAGGACATCGGTGACGCTTGCCGTCTGCGGCTTAAGAATCTCAACAACCTGCTGCACTTCGAGGTGGCCGATGCCGGCATCAGCCCCACCCGCTGGCAGGCGAGCACCTTCCCCTCGCCTTTTCGGGAGCGGATCACAGTGGTGCACGACGGTATCGACACAAAGGCGATCGCACCCAACCCGAATGTCAGCCTGACGCTCAACGGCCAACGGACGCTGACCAGACAAGACGAGGTCATCACCTTCGTCAACCGCAACCTGGAGCCCTACCGCGGCTACCACATCTTTATGCGCGCGCTGCCGCAGATTCTGAGGCGCCGGCCTCTTGCCCGCGTGCTCATCGTCGGTGGCAACGACGTGAGCTACGGCGCCAGGTCCAAGAACGGACAGACGTGGAAGGACCTGTTCGCCGCCGAAGTCCGCACGCAGATTCGGGATGACGATTGGGCGCGGGTGCATTTCCTCGGCATTATCCCCTACCAGCACTTCGTCCCGCTGCTGCAACTGTCGACGGTCCACGTCTACCTGACCTATCCCTTCGTGCTGTCTTGGAGCCTGCTCGAAGCGATGAGCGTGGGGTGCGCCATCGTCGCGAGCGACACGCCGCCGCTGCGTGAGGCGATTCAACACGACGAGACCGGGCGGCTGGTGGATTTCTTCGATGTGGAGGCACTGACCAACGAGGTCTGCGCGCTACTCGCTGATTCGGCGGCGCGAAAGCGCCTCGGCCAGAATGCCCGCGCGTTTGCGCAAGCGCACTACGACCTGCAGACGGTGTGCCTGCCAAGGCAGCTAGCGTGGGTGCGGAGGTTAAAGCGGGGCGCCGATGTCTTTGCGGAAGACAATTGATGTATGGCAGTGTGGGCAATAACCAAGGCAAAGTCGCCGAAGAGTTTTATTACAATTCACTGAAACAAAAGCGTGAATTGCTCGGCATGCGGTTTGATTTTATCGAAAAAAATGTGACGCCGTAGCAAAGGCGGCATCGAAAGAAGAATATGATCTTTTGCTGGTTAACGGCAAAGAAGTAATGATCATCGAGGTGAAATATCGTTTGCATCCCAAAGACCTTGCTGGGTTACTCGGACGGAAGCGCAGCAATTTTTTTAATTTCCGGAATATCGCGACTATAAAGTTCATTTGGCCTTGGCCAGTTTTGCGATGGATGACGAAGTCAAACGGCTGGCGTTGGAACAAGGATGATTTTTTGGAACAAGGGTGATTTTATTGCAGCGCCGCGGCAAAATCATCGAAACGATGCGGCCTGGAGCGGGCTTGGATTCAAGCTCATCGTCGAATCTGGAATGGTGGGCACGATGTGCCCACCCGAGGCGATCGTATTTATTTAGTCGGGGTAGCCGTCGAAGTTTCGATCATTGTCAAGAAAACCGTCACGGTTGCGATCGTCGTCTGCCCAACCATCCTGGTTTTGATCGAGGATTTTTTCGTGGGCGATGAACAGAAATTGCGCTATAGGACCATGCCACCGCGCGAAATCGAAAATATCCGCGCCCGCATCTGTGACTACGGCATAGAGTCGATAACGGCCCTGCGGAATGCTGGCGCCGGGGATCGTGAAAATAGGCAGTGCCCCTGTAAAGCGTCCATTACGGCGAAAAGGCAACGGACGATTGAGGTGAAATGCTCCTCTCTCATCGAGAAAGAATATATTGTTAGGTTGACCGCCGATCATCGCTGCGATGTACAAATCGCCTTGATCTTCGCCGACGAATTCAGCGTACAGACGGGCGTCGTTCTGGGCGTCGACGAGAGAACGCGGCGCAGTGATCTTCATGCCGGTATATGATGCCAGTGCATACCCTTCGGTCAATTGCTCTTTACGCTGTAGTATCCCATAGCGTGCATAGGCCATATCGCGCACCGTCCCATACGGTGTGAATGGCTCATCGAACGGATAGTAAGCGACGAGCCCGGGCTCTTTGCCGTTCAGTGCTTGCCGCATGGTTGCGCGAATTTCATCCTGACTGCGCGCGTATTGCCACAGGCGTAATTCGTCGATAATGAGTTCTTGATATGCTTCGCCTCGTTCACTGCCTCCACCAATCAAGTAAGGCCCGATGCTGCTGGCGATCTTGCCTTGTGCGGTCGCTTTTCCTGTCAATTCGCCGTTGATATAGAGGCGCAAGTTGTTTTCTTTACTCGTGGCATCGTAACTCATGGCGACGTGTGTCCATACGCCATTGGCAATCGATCGATCGGCGATGACGACATAACCGGCATTTTCGGTGGTGATCCGTCCGTCGAGGTTGCCGTTGCGCCATTGTCCTAGCAAGATCGAACCCCAGGCGCCATCTTTTCCAGGATCGGTTTTATAGAGAAAGTAACCATCACTATCGTTCATGCGGTTGACTTTGATCCACGCTTCGACTGTGAAAGCGTCTTTGAATTGAAGTGCCGATTCAGAGGGGATGACGAGGGTATCCCAACGCTCGATTCCCGATCCGTCGTTGCGTACTTTGTGATGCTGTAAGCGCAATGCTTGTCGTTGGGTCGTCGTCGATGCGACCTCATGATGGAAGCGTCGATAAAAAATATCGGGGTCGCCAAAAACCCCGGTTGTGTACCATGTGGTATGGCCGACTGCAACAAGATGCAATGCGCCGTTGTCATCGATAGCCGTTTTGACCCGCGACAAATCGCTGAAACCAAAAGGTGAATAGAGGGTAACCGGTGCCGAGAAATGAGTGCCGGCGTTGTCTGAGTAAACATGGAACAAGTGGGTCGCGGTCACGTGAATACGTGAGCCAGTGGAATCATTTGGGTCGAGCAGGATTCTCGGCCACCAGACTACGGCTATCGCCGTTTTGCCATAAGGCGTCGTATCGCCGGGGGCAGTCAGTTCTTTGAGCGCATCGAAGCTCACGCCGCCGTTCAACGACCGCTTGAAATACAGATTGCCTTGTTTATCCAGAAAGAGTACGTAAACCTTCTCGTTGTGGGCGGCTATTGTTTCGTGGCAACACTCGACGGTCCGATCTTTTAGTTCTTGTGATAGCGATTGTGCGGCGGAGAACGTTTGACCGCCATCCATCGAACGTCTAAAGAAAACGGCATTTTTGCCTTCTTCATCGATGGCGTGAAAGACGACATAGACGTTTTTCCCTCCAAAAGCAATTTTAGGTGCATAATTTTCGGAGGTGCTGGCATAGGATTTTGGTTCGCTGTTCTCATTGGATGGGACATCGATTTTGTTTATGTGAAATTTTTGGCCACCGTCAGTTGAGACGGCAGCAAACAGTCGCGCACGACGAAGGCCATAATAAGATTTGGCATCACCATAGACGAGTGCGATGTGGGTGCCTTGTGCTTGCATGTCGTATAAGCGGGGATGATCATCGCCTAGGTCTTTGTCGAAGCTCGCGATCGGACGACTGGCAAAACTATTGCCCTGATTTTCGGAAACGAGAAGAGCGATGCTGTCTTTTACTTCCCAATTTCGTTGGTAGACGTATGCCAAATAGACGTAGTTTTTTTCGGCATGGGCATAGATATCGTAGATGTGATGGGCGCTCTCAGCAGTCAGGATGTCTTTGGCGGGTTCGAACGAAGCGCCATTGTCGGTCGAGCGAAAATAGGTGAGGACACCATACCAACTGCCCCGGTAGTGATTTTGGAAGATATGGACGGTATTCCCCGATACGGTGAGTTTTCTATTTTCTCGGCTTAGCAATATAACTTCTTTTGATGCCATTAATTGGATTTTTGGTTGCCATGTCTTGCCGAGGTCGGTTGATCGCCGATAATACAATACATGCTCATTGAAATTATCTGCTTTCCTGGCAGCCCAGAGGACGTGCACTGTCGTACCGGAAATGGCAATTTCTGGATTATCGTCTTGATGGCCAGGTTCATCGGCCATCGCGCTTTCGGAAATGTTGTAAAGCCAATCCGATTGGTCGGCATTTTTGGCCAGGCCGGTAGGACTCATCATCAATAACGTGAGAAATAAACAGCCGTATTTCGCGGCGTACCTTAAAAAAGTCTGTCTGTTCATAATACCTTTCCCTAAAGGTTTAGTTTTTTTTAGCCCCTTTATTCTAACTTATGCATGTTATATTTTTCTTGAAGAGGCCAAGATTGGATGATATGCGGTAGAGTATCGTTACTTATGGCGACTTAATTAAAAATGCTTGACTATCCCATAAGTCAACCAATTTTTCAAAAGAACCTAGTGCATGATGGCGAACATCTATGCAATCATCCGAGATCAGACAGGAACTTTGATACTGCGAGCCGATGCAAGCCTCATTGCGTCAGTTTATGGCCATAAATTCTCAGCATGACGCGCAAGAACCGGTGTTCATCACAGCTGAACAGCTTGCCTGGAGTTTGGTGGTGCGAGATAGGGGGGGTATCTTTGAACGATAACCCGGCATCCTTGCCGGGTGGGAAGGTGCAATGGGTCGCGTTATCTGAACTGAAATCTCACGATGGGTGATATCGCGCCGCTGTTGAATTCGATATACATCGCGCGGCACATCCCCCAGTATTTTTTCGGTGTTTTCCAGTTGTATTGCCAGTAGCCATCTCCCATGTATTGCAGACCGCTGTTGCCGGGCGCATATTCTTCGACCGCATCACGCGGACTGTGCGCAACCGTTTCACAATCGACTGGATAGGAATAGAATCCAGCAAAACTGTTGCTGTCGGCAATAGGGGTTCCATTGGCGTCGGTCAAGCGCCATTTCGCGGGAACGGATTGTCCGGCTTTGGCGGTATTGATCAGGCTATTGTCGATTGGGCTGTCGAAACCTTCGAATTGGTAGGTGACCAAAAAAGTAGTACAGGTCGGTGGTGTGGTCGTGTTGCCTTTGCTGTCAGTGCCGCGCACGCACACTTCATTGCTGCCCAGCTGCGTGGCCGGTAATTCGGCAATCACATCTTCACTGACACTATCGAACGCGCCATCTTGGGCGTTTAAGAGTTCCCAAGTGCCACCATTCAAGCTGTATTCGGCGCGGGCAATTTTATTATTGCCGGTATCAGCATCGGATACGGTCGCTCTCAGCGTGGTTGTGCCGTTTAAGATGGCAGGATTAGGATTGACACCTAAACTGTCGATTTTTGGGCCGGTCTGATCGGAATAGCCGACGCTGATTTCGATATGATTGGTGTCGTTCATCGGCTGAGTACCGGTTAAGGTAATCGTTCCTTGTAATGTAAAGCCCGCGCTTAAATCTTTGCCGGTCACTTTCCACCTCGCACCATTGTTTGCACCAACGAAAGAAGTAACGCCTAATTGGCTGCCGTCGAGAGTGACGTTGTTCAACGATACGGCAACCGTTGAGCTGCCACCGCCCATCATGCCGCCACCCATGCCTCCACCACCCATACCGCTACTTGAGCTGTTATTCTGGACATGAATTAAAATGTAATTGAGCGCGCCAAGGCTTCCAACATTTCTCGACACGGTGACGGCGGAGGTGCCGCTTCCCACCGTCGTACTCAGTGTTTGTGTAGTGGAGTTGTAACTGAATGCAATCGGCTTATTGTTAAAACCGCCGCTAACATCGCCTTCGCTTCGATTGGCGGCAGTCGCTAAAGGCACAGTCCCAATGTAAATTTCCTTGGGATTGCTATTCATTCCCATACCCATGCCGGAACTGCTCAAGTTCCGGTAACGCACTGCAGCCTTGAGGACAGCATCGGCATCATGCCCGGTACTTACTGACAGCGCATGAACATCACAACTCAACGCCGTTAAAACGGCTAAAACAGAGATTTTGGACAAAGAGGGGATCAACGCTTTTTTCATCGTTCTGTTTCCTTATTATTGGTCAGGGTTGGTTCAAAGTAAGGGGCACGGCGCGTGCCCCTTTGGGTGAGTGCCAGTTATTTGCTCACGGCAAATTGATGAAGCACGATACGGCTGGTTTTCTGATTCGATGCGTTGAACATCGTTTTGAAATCCTGCACTTCCGCATCGGGTTCGACGAACAGGTCTTGCGCGAAGGAATAGGCCAACGGTTGATACACCAATTCGGCTTCGACCGTGTAAGCTGAACCGCTCAAGCCGCTGATTCGATAGCGGATTTCGTCGCTACCACCGATGAAGTTGGCATCAGTCAACGCCGCCCCGACGACTTTGATGTCATTCGGCGCGGTGGCTTTGTTGAAGCCTTTGGGCAGCAAACGGTTGTCTTTCAGATATTGCGCGCCACGCAACAAGGTGTAAGTCACTTGGCCAATAGTGTCGCCCATGATGGCCTCGTACACCTGCACTTGCTCGGGGCTGGTGATGAGGTCGTAATGCGGTTCGAAGGTCGTGCGATCTACATCGGCATCGACGCCTTGGATGCTGCCATTAGCATTGATTTTGCCGGATTCGAACACGATATTGCCTTGCGCATCCTTGACCGTCACATGCAACACGACGCGGCGCGACGGGTAGGCGCTCGGCAGTTTATGGCCGGTTCGGGCATTGATTTTCAGCGAGAAATCCAGCGTATTATTCGCCAAGGTTTGTGCGACGGTTTCAATCGTCGCGGATTTATTCAACTGCGCTTGGGTTTTTTGAATGGTCTCCTCGAAGTTACTCGACAACACACCCAATTGCTGTTTGTTGTTGTTGAAAATATCCAGCATCAACTTATTGCCGCCGACGAATTCGTGAATCGCAAAGTCATTACGCGCCGAGAGCATCATCGGCATCGTGGAAATTTTCACACCATCGGTACGCGACATGTGACATTGCTGGCAACTTCTTGGCGTGACACTCGCAAAATCACTGTGCTCCCATTCGCTATACGGCATTTGTTCTGGGAATTCCGATTCCGGCGTGGTGCTCAATACCTTACCAAATTGATCGACATACGGCGTTTTCAGGTTGTGGCACGTCGCGCACAGTTTTGAAGATTTGATATGTTCGCTGTACACCGGCGTGTAACCGGTGTGCATGATCATCGGATTGGCGAACGGATTGGTATAGGGGCCGTAAATGGTTTTCGTGCCATTGATTTCATATTGGCCGGTAAAGCGAGACAGCGTTCCCAAATCCGGCGAATTCATAATTTGATGGCAGAGCGTGCAACTGACGCCGTTTAACGCTTCATCATGCCGCGCGTGATTCGCACTCAAAAAACCGCCGTCGAGAATTTGCAGCGGCTCGCCTTTTTTCCGCGCTTCGAAATTCGCCATCGGCGCATGGCAGCGGGTGCATTTGTCGTTGATGACATTCGCCAAATGGGGATTGCGGTTCAGTTCGGAACGCACTTTGGCTCGCCACAACGGGTCGCGGGCTGAATTCGCCATCATGGTCGAAGACCAATCGGTTTCGATCGAAACGTCTTGATTGTTTTGATCTTTGATGCCGTTGTGGCACAGTGTGCAATTGTTGGAGCCTGAGAAATGTTCGGACGTAAACGCTGGATTGCCCGGCGAGGCAGGCGGCAGCAAGAATGCGCCGTTGCTGTTGGCTTTGGTGGTGACCTGAAAACTGGCCGACACGCCGCCAATGGTCAGCGTCGCGCTGGTGGTCACTTGATGTTCCTGGGACGCCAACAGACGCACGCGCACGCTGTCGTTTTGGTTGACCGTGCCAGCGGTTGCGACAAAATTGCCGTTGTTGACCGAATACAAACCGCCAGTGATGCTGATCGGCGCCGGTGCATTGATGCCGGTCACGGTGATCGCGTTGGAGGTGATCGCCGTGCCAGGCTCCACATCGCTTTGCGCGGCAAAGCTGAACGCATCCGGCGTGGTATCGGCGATGAAGGCTACGGTGGTCACGGTAAATGCCGCGCTGACGCCGCCGATGGTCAAGGTCGCCGTCGTCGGCGTGCTGTGGCTGGTCGAGGACTGCACGCGCACCACTACGGTATTGCCGTTGTTCACGGTGCCTGCCGCGCTGGTGAAGGCGCCGCCGTTGATCGCGTATTGCCCGCCGCTGATGCTGATCGCCGCAGGCGCGTTGATGCCGCTCACGGTCATGGCGTTGGAGGTGATCGCGGTATTCAACGGCACGTCGTTTTGTGCCGTGAAGCTGAAGTCATCGGGCGTAGTGTCCACTACGTTACTGAGCGTGGTTGCGGTAAAGGTGCCGGATACCCCGCCGATCGTCAGCGTGGCGCTGCGGGCGGTGTCGTAAGTATTGGCGGAAGTCAGACGGACGTGAATACTATCGCCGTTGTAAACCGTGCCGCTTTTGTTGGTGAACGTGCCGCCATTGCGCGAATACGTACCGCCGCTGATGCTGATGGGAGATCCGGTATTGATGCCGGTGATGGTGACGGGAGCAGAGGTAATCACCGCGTTGAGCGCCACGCCCGTTTGCGCGACAAACGTAAACGGATCAGGTGTGGTGTCCTTGTTGCCGCCCCCGGTATTTCTTGCGTGCGCAGCTTCTAGTCCGCAAAACAGCAACAGATAAATCAATCCTATCCCTATTTTTGTGTTTTTGTTCATGTCTCACCTTAAGGTTTTTAATTGAAAAGGTGAGCGAGGACAGTCAAAATGCGTGCCGTTTCGGGCTGGTTGTGTATTACGTTATATTTCAATGCTTTATCATCGCGACGCGGCAATGTTTTTTAATTGAGCTGTGTTATTTAACGGGTGGCAGATATGGGAAATGCCGCAGTGGAAATAGGTACGTTAGACGTGCGACATTTGGGTACAAAGCGTGGTTGGGACGGGATGTTCGGTGAACGAAGCGAGTTAAACAGTGATACTTACGTGGTAGGGGCAAGGTGATGCAGGAATCAGACGTACATCGTACTGCGGTGGTTTTTGCTTTTTCCGCCCACCTCTGCCGCCCAGCAGGCTCAAATGCTCGGTGTCACGCCGATGCGCTTCCTTTCGTCGCGCGCCTTGACGATTCGCAAGCCGGTACCCTAATAAGGGGATGATGCCAGTGAATTGAAGAGTCAGGTTAAATAGATTCCAGCTTTTGCCGGCATGACGACGGCTTTTGGAGACGGCACCGGAATTGCGAAGAACGCGTTACACCGGCAAAAGTCGGTGCCAATCGCTTATGGCTGTGTTGCCGCCTTATTACCTTTGCACGCGCTTCACCCTCACCCTCACAATGGCGCTTGCATGCGCGCTTGTAAGGCCTGCCACAGACTCAAACGCTCGGCGCCGCCGACACGCTTGCCTTCGCCGCGCGCCTTGGCGATCCACAAGCCGGTACCATTGAAACTATAGACCGGCAATAGATCATTGCGCTGGCTGGCCGGTTTGATGTCGGGGATTAAATTGTCCAAGACCAGTGGCACGGCGCGCGGCGTCGCGAAATAGGTCAGCACCATGTGCGCTTGGTTCAGTTGCAAAGCCTTGACGTAAGTCATGCGCAATTTGTCTTCGGCAACCCCCAACGCCAGCAGCGTGAAATACTTGGCGATCGCGAAATCCTCGCAATCACCGCCGCCGGTACCGAGCGATTCAATCGGCGTTGCCCAGTAGTCTTCTTGATGCCAATGGAAAATGTCGTCGACGAATTCGATGTAACGGTTAAAGAAATTGTTGACGGCGCGGAGTTTTTCCATCTCCGGCAAGGTTTGCGCGGTTTGCAGCAGCGTGCGCCAGGTTTCGACGCGCCCGCGCGCTTCCGTGCCATATTTCTGTTCGACGCGCGCGAGCAAAGCGTCGCTGACCTCCAGCGCGGCATCGCCGAGACCGACGCCGAGGATCACGCCGCATAATGCCGCCAACACGCGTCGCCCGCACCGCGCCCACACCATGATGCGCGGGTGTGTCGGTGTGGCGCGTGGCGAACGGAAAGCGCTCGGAGGAGGCATGTCGCGCTACTCCGCTCAGCGACTGGCGCCAGGCAGACCGATTTGCTTGACGATGTCGAAGTCGCTTTGCGTTTGCACGTTTTCCGCGAGGATGACGATGTCGAGCAAATCACCGACTTCCTTCATCGTTTCGACCAGTATTTTCTTGCGGAAGTCGCTGCTGATGCCTTGCGTGAGATCGCGCGCGAGGCGGATGTAATCCGGTTTCAGCGTTTTGATGGCTTCTACTGGGATGAATTGCGGTTCGTAGCGCTTCAGGATGATCTTCGCGCCCAAATGATGGACGAATTCGCCGAAATCCTTGAAGAGATCGAGATCCTTAGCGGCGGTATAGGCCGTCACGCTGAATACCAATTGCCCGGCGATGGTTTGCTGAGTTTTCAGTTGTTCCATCAACCACAAGCGGAACTCGGCGCTACGTAGCGTCGCCAACGAGAGGTTGATGGCGATACCATGACGAATACCTTGCGCGTGGATGTATTGAATGACGTGATGGATGACACCTTTGTCAAGCGCGACGATTTTGTCGAACTTTTCGGCGATCGAGATGAAAACGCCGATTGGAATCGCGGTCTGTTGCTCGTCGAAGACCTGGGTGAACGCTTCCTCCATCAGAATATGGTCGTTGTCCAGCGCGGCCACCGGTCCAGTGAAAACGACTTGATACAAATGGTCGCGAATGACGTGATCGACTAGCGCGTGCCATTCGACCAGGCTGCGGCCTTGATGCGGATCGATTCGCACTGCATAGCTATTGGCGCCGATCAGCTTGGCTTGCTCATAAGCTTCGTGCGCGGCGGCCAACGTGCCGTCTATCGTGCCCAAGGGATCGATCGGCGTGACGCCGATATGCGCCAAGTCAGTCCTTTCGTAACGCGCGCCGAGGCGATCGAAGGTTTCTTGCAATGCGCGCGCGATGGTTTCGGCAGTGGCCACTTCTACACTCTGCACCAAAGCGACGAATTCCCCGCCATAAAACCGATAAACGCGCGCTTCGCCCCAGTCTGGCGACGTGACGCAGGCTTTCAACGCCTCGGCGACATCGATCAGCAAGCGATCGGCGACGGCATTGCCGCGTTCCTTGGCGATTTCGGCGAGCGAGTCAACGCGCACCAGGAACACCGCGCCTTGGCGATGCGTTTGAAACAGCGCCTTCATATCGGTTTCAAACGTGCCGCGCTTGTGCAAATGCGTCAAGTCATCGAGCAGCATCCGTTGATTGAGCGCTTCCAATTTCGCGTTCAGGTTGTGAATGATGCGCTCGATTTTTTTCGACATGAAATTCATCGAGCGCGCGACGTTGCGCACTTCAAGCGTCCACGGTAGTTTTTCGATCTGCGCGAATTCGCCATTAGCGATGGTATGCGCCAAGGCATTGATGGTCGCGAGGGGTTTGAGGATCAAGCGTAGAATCACAAACGACAGTAACAGCGCGACCACAAACGCCGCCAGTGAGTAACGAAACGCGCTGCGCGCTTGTTCGTAGAGCTTG
>OGCL01002330.1_pt1 | contig 13518 bp, 7 predicted proteins | sample 1570041 | NCBI WGS metagenome assembly OGCL01 (sample SAMN06266162, study PRJEB24511) | hot springs metagenome | isolation source: Hot spring water | place: South Africa: Limpopo | collected 2015-06-22 | reverse complement strand
TCTGGCGTGAGGAAGAGACCCATCTGCTCGCCAAGGTGGAAACCCACAATCACCCGACCGCCATCTCACCGTTTCCCGGCGCGGCGACCGGCGCTGGCGGCGAAATCCGCGACGAGGGCGCCACTGGGCGCGGCGCGAAACCGAAGGCTGGCCTGTGCGGCTTCTCGGTCTCGCATCTGCGCCTGCCCTCCTGGCCACAGCCGTGGGAAACCCCGTATGGCAAGCCGGAGCGCATCGCCTCGCCGCTAACCATCATGATCGAAGGCCCGCTGGGCGCGGCCGCCTTCAACAACGAATTCGGCCGCCCCAACCTCGCCGGCTATTTCCGCTGTTTCGAGCAGGAGTACACCGGCCGGCGTTACGGCTATCACAAACCGATCATGCTCGCTGGCGGTATCGGCAACATTGCCGCCCACCATTGCCGCAAAGAAAAGTTCCTCCCCGGTAGCAAGCTGATCCAGCTCGGCGGACCGGGCCTGCTCATCGGTCTCGGCGGGGGTGCCGCCTCCTCGCAGGCCAGCGGCGCGAACACGGCCGAACTCGATTTCGCCTCGGTACAGCGCGGCAACCCGGAAATGCAGCGCCGAGCGCAGGAAGTCATCGACCGCTGCTGGCAGCTGGGCGAAGCCAATCCCATCCTCTCGATCCACGACGTCGGCGCCGGCGGCCTGTCGAACGCCTTTCCCGAACTGGTGCACGATGCTGGCTGCGGCGCGATCTTCCAGTTGCGCGCCGTACCGGTCGAAGAAGCCGACATGAGTCCGAGCGAAATCTGGTGCAACGAGGCACAGGAACGTTACGTGCTGGCCATCGCCACCGAACGGCTGGACGACTTCGCCGCGCTGTGCAAACGCGAGCGCTGCCCTTTCGCGGTGGTTGGCGAGGCCACCGCCGATGGCCGGCTGATCGTCGACGACGCATACTTCGACGAGCGGCCAGTGGACATGCCGCTCGATATGCTGCTCGGCAAACCGCCACGCATGCTCCGTCGGGCGACGCGTCGTGCACAGCGCGGTGAAGCGCTAGCGCTCGACGGCATCAGTCTCGACGACGCGATACGCCGCGTGCTGGCCCATCCGACGGTGGCCAGCAAGAACTTCCTCATCACCATCGGCGATCGCACGGTCGGCGGCCTGACCGCGCGCGATCAGATGGTCGGCCGCTGGCAAACGCCGGTGGCCGATGTCGCCGTCACCGCGAGCGGTTTTCAAGCCTTCGATGGCGAAGCCTTCGCGCTCGGCGAGCGCACGCCGCTGGCCATGCTCGACGCCCCAGCTTCCGGACGCATCGCCATCGGCGAAGCGCTGACCAATCTCGCCGCCGCCAGCATCGGCGATCTCAACGCGCCACTGGCCGATGTCAAGCTGTCGGCCAACTGGATGGCGGCCTGCGGCGATGCGCATGAAGATGCCGCGCTCTACGACACGGTACGCGCGGTGAGCGAGTTCTGCCAGCAGCTCGGCATCAGCATCCCGGTCGGCAAGGACTCGCTGTCGATGCGCACGCGCTGGCAGGACGGTGACAACGTGCGGGAAGTCAGCGCCCCGGTATCGCTGATCGTCACCGCCTTCGCTCGCTGCCGCGACGTGCGCCTGACCCTGCAGCCGACGCTGCGCCGCGACAACGAAGTCGGCGAGACCGAACTGATCCTCATCGACCTCGGCGAAGGGCGCAATCGCCTCGGCGGCTCGGTGTTGGCGCAAGTCAGCGGCCAGGTCGGCACGACGGTTCCCGATGCCAATCCGGCCCTGCTCACCGCTTTCTTCGCCACCGTGCAGCAACTGGCACGCGCCGGACTGATCCTCGCCTATCACGACCGTTCCGACGGCGGCTTGCTGGCCACGGTGTGCGAAATGGCTTTCGCCGGCCATGTCGGCGTCTCGCTCAATCTTGATGGCCTGTGTTACGACCCATTGATGAACGACGTCGATGGCCTCGAACGGCAACCCGAGCTGATCTCTGGCCGGCTGCACGAACTCTTACTGGCCGCGCTGTTCAACGAGGAACTCGGCGCCGTCATCCAGGTGCGGCGCGATGACCGACCGACGGTGATGCACGCCCTGCATGAAGCCGGCCTCGCCCGCGCCGCCCACCTGATCGGCACGCTCAACAACCGCGACGAAATCCGCCTGTGGCGCAATGCCAAGCTGGTTTTCGGCGCACCGCGCAGCGAACTGCAACGGCTGTGGGCACGCACCAGTTATGAAATCGCCCGCCTGCGCGACGATCCGGACTGCGCCCAGCAAGAATACGACCTGCTGCTCGACGTAGACGATCCCGGTCTGTCGCTCCAGGTCAGTTTCGACAATCACCGCGCCGCGCCAGCCATCGGCGGCATACGGCCGCGCATCGCCATCCTTCGCGAGCAGGGCATCAATGGCCAGGTCGAGATGGCAGCCGCGTTCGAGCGCGCCGGCTTTCACTGCGTCGATGTGACGATGTCCGATCTCCTCGAACGCCGTGCCGACCTGGCTGCCTTTCAGGCTCTGGCGGCCTGCGGCGGATTTTCTTACGGTGACGTGCTTGGTGCCGGACAAGGCTGGGCCAAGTCCATTCTCTTCAATGAAGCCCTGCGCGTCGCCTTCACCGACTTCTTCGCCCGCCCCGACACGCTCGCTCTTGGCGTCTGCAACGGCTGTCAGATGATGGCCCATCTGGCGCCGATCATTCCTGGTGCCGGCGACTGGCCCCGTTTCAAGGCCAACCGCAGCGAACGCTTCGAGGCGCGCTTCGTGATGGTCGAAATTCCGCCCTCGCCTTCGGTCTTTCTCAAAGAGATGGCCGGCTCCCGTTTGCCGATCGTCGTCTCGCATGGCGAAGGCCGCGCCGAATTTCCCTCGCCCGAAGCCCAGGCGCGCGCACTGGTGGCGCTGCGTTACATCGACCACCACGGTGCGGTGACCGAACGTTACCCATTGAACCCGAATGGCTCGCCCGCCGGCATCACCGGCCTGACCACCCCGGACGGGCGCATCACGATCATGATGCCGCACCCCGAGCGCGTCTTCCGCAGCTGCCAGATGTCCTGGCTGCCCGACGACTGGCAACGCGAGCACGGCGACGATGGCCCGTGGCTGGCCATGTTCCGCAACGCACGGCGCTTCTTCGACTGATGCGCGGACCGGAGCGCCGCCGCCATCGATGCAGTGGTAGAAAAAAAATTAACACCAGTCACGAGACCCGTGTATAATTGCCCGTCTCTGCGCGCCCGTAGCTCAGTTGGATAGAGTACCTGGCTACGAACCAGGGGGTCGTGGGTTCGAATCCTGCCGGGCGCGCCAGTGATACCAGGCCCTGATGTGAGTCAGGGCCTTTTTTCTTTGGAAACGCTGAAAAAACCGCGAGCGGGTGGGACGCGAGCGCGCGGCGCGCAGCGACCGCAGTCTATCGAGCAGATAGGAAGGAGCGGGCACCGCACAATGCTGCCCGCGCATCCGCGCAGCATTCAGCATTTGCTTCGACACGGCCAGCGCAACGGCAACAGGCTTTGGCTGACGGATCGGAAAGCAGTTCGACCATGTCTGGCAACACTTTCGGCACCCATTTCCGCGTCACCTCTTTCGGCGAATCGCATGGTCCGGCCATCGGCTGCATCGTCGATGGCTGCCCGCCGGGGCTGGAACTGAGCGAAGCCGACATCCAGCCGGAGCTGGACCGCCGCAAGCCGGGCACCTCGCGCCATGTCACGCAGCGACGTGAATCAGATACCGTCGAGATCCTCTCTGGCGTCTTCGAGGGCCGCACCACCGGCACGCCGATCGCCCTCTTGATCCGCAACGAGGATCAGCGCAGCAAGGATTACTCCGACATCGCCGCCACCTTCCGACCCGGCCATGCCGACTATACCTACTGGCAGAAATATGGCATCCGCGACTATCGCGGCGGCGGGCGCTCCAGCGCCCGCGAAACGGCGGTGCGCGTCGCCGCCGGCGCCATCGCCAAAAAATGGTTGGCCAAACGTTACGGCATCCGCATCCGTGGTTATCTTGCCCAGCTCGGACCGATCGAGATTCCCTACACCGACGAAGAGGCGATCGAGCGCAATCCCTTCTTCGCGCCCGACATGGCGAGCGTGCCCAAACTCGAAGCCTACATGGACGAGTTACGCAAGAGCGGCGACTCGATCGGCGCCCGCCTGACCGTGATCGCCCGCAACGTGCCGCCGGGCTGGGGTGAACCGGTCTTCGACCGTCTCGATGCGCGCATCGCCTACGCCTTGATGGGCGTCAATGCCGTCAAGGGCGTCGAGATCGGTGCCGGCTTCGCCGCGGTGACCCAGCGCGGCAGCGAGCATGGTGACGAACTGACGCCGCAGGGCTTCGCCAGCAATCACGCTGGTGGCATCCTCGGCGGTATTTCCAGCGGCCAGGACATCGTCGCCCACGTCGCGATCAAGCCGACTTCCAGCATTCGCCTGCCGCGCCGTTCGATCGATCTCACCGGCCAGCCAGTAACGGTAATCACCCACGGCCGCCACGACCCTTGCGTCGGCATCCGCGCCACCCCCATCCTCGAAGCGATGTTGGCGCTGGTACTGTGCGACGCCGCCTTGCAGCAACGCGCCCAGTGTGCCGACGTACGCTGCCCGACGCCGCCCATTCCCGGCCGGCTGATAGAATGATCCGTTCCATTCAGGCCATCCTGCTGGCGCCAGTGACACCGGCGTCGCGTGGATCGCCGTTTTTGTCTACGCCTCTCGTCGGCCCCCTCCTTGGAGACCCTGCAATGCAAGTCGAACACCACGATCTGGCCCACGAATTCCCGCAGTATGTCGAGACGATGAAGATGCTCAAGGCTGGCAACAGCCATTTCGCCCAGCTGTGGGAGGAGTATGACCGACTGACCGCCGAGATCGAGAAACTCGAAGAAGCCGATATTCCGATCGAAGACCTGCGCTTCGAGGAGATGAAGAAGAAACGCGTTCATTTGAAGGACGACCTCTACAACATGCTGGTGGCCAACGCAGCAGGCTAAACCACGCTCTTCGGGAAGCGGTGCGATCGCCCGCTTCCTCCCTGCCGCCCCTCTTTGCAATGAATATCCGCTGGCGGCACCTACGCCTTTCTGGCTGGTATTTCTTCTACTTCGCCTTCGTCGGCGCTTACGCCTCATATTTCACGCTCTTCCTGCAGGAACTACGGTTCAGTGCCATGCAGATCAGCGTGCTGATGTCGATCGCGCAGGTCATGCGCCTCGTCGCGCCGCCGCTGTGGGGCCTGCTCGCCGATCGCACCGGCCATCGCCTGTACATCGTCCGTCTGGCCGCCCTGCTCTCGGCCACCGGCTTTGCCCTCGTTTTCTTCCGCCAGGATTTTGCCGGACTGTTCGTCGCCAAGGCGCTGATGATGTTCTTCTGGAGCGCCGCGCTGCCGCTCGTCGAAGCGCTGACGCTCGAACACCTGCGCGAGCGCACCGGCAATTACGGTCGCATCCGGCTGTGGGGCTCGATCGGCTTCATCGTCGCCACGCTGCTCGCCGGCCGCCTGCTCGACGAATGGCCGCTTGCCGCCGTGCCGTGGATCTGCCTTGCGCTGCTCGTCGGCATCCTGATCAGTGCGCTCGCGCTGCCCGAAGCGCCAGCGCACGGGCAAGACGCTGCCCCCGCCGCCGTCCGCCAGCCGCTGGCACTGCACGGCGCGCTCGGCCTGTTCGCTGCTTGCTTCCTGATGTCGGTCGCGCATGGGCCGCTTTACGTCTTCTATTCCATCCATCTCGCCGATCATGGCTACGAGCGCAGCAGCATCGGCCTGTTCTGGTCGCTGGGCGTCATCGCCGAAATCCTCGTCTTCCTCGTCATGCCGCTGCTCCAGCGCCGCTACACGCTGCGCTCCATTCTCGCCGCCAGCCTGGCCATCGCCGTCGTGCGTTTCCTGCTCATCGGCTGGTGCGCCAGCGCCCCAGCCGTGCTGCTGCTGGCGCAGCTGATGCATGGCGCCACCTTTGGCGCCTTCCATGCCGCGGCGGTGGCCTGGCTGCACCGCGCCTTCCCGGCCTGGCAGCAGGCGCGCGCGCAGGCAATCTATGGCAGCATTTCGTTTGGTGCCGGCGGTCTCATCGGCGGTCTGCTGGCCGGGCAGACCTGGAGCCCGCTTGGCGCCGGCTGGACCTACAGCCTGGCCGCGCTCTTCGCTGGCTTCGGCCTCGCCGTCATGCTGCGCACCGCCCCACCGCCGCCCACCGAACCGAAGGAGAACGAACGATGATCCAGCGACTTTTGCTCACCGCGCTACTGCTGCTCGTCATCGCCGCCTGCGGCAACGTACCACTCACCGGCCGCAGCCAGTTGCAACTGATCTCGGTGCAGGAAGAAATGAAGATGGGACTGGCGGCCTATCAGGACGTACTGAAGAAGGAAAAAGTCTCGCACGATCCGGCACTCAACGAACTGGTGACGCGCGTCGGCCGGCGCATCGCCGCCGCCACCGGCCAGAACAACTACGCATGGGAATTCAAGGTCATCGAGGACGACAAACAGATCAACGCCTTCTGCCTGCCCGGCGGCAAGGTGGCGGTCTATACCGGCATGAAACAGGTGGTGAGCAGCGAAGACGAACTGGCGGCGGTCATCGGTCATGAAGTCGCGCACGCCATCGCCCGCCACGGCGGCGAGCGCGTCTCGCAACAACTGCTGGTCGAGGGCCTGACCGTCGCCGCCGTGCTGTCGGCGAAGAACGAACAAAAAGCCGGCCTCTATGCCGGGCTGATCGGCGCCGGCGCCGCGGTCGGCTTGCTGCTGCCCTATTCGCGCCTGCACGAATCGGAAGCCGACCGCATGGGCCTCATCTACATGGCGCGCGCCGGCTACGACCCGCGCGCTGCGGTGACGCTCTGGCAACGCATGGCCGAAGCGAGCAAGGGCCGCGGCAAACCACCGGAATTCCTCTCTACCCATCCGGCCGACGATACCCGCATCCGCCAGATTCAGGGCTGGCTGCCCGAGGCGCTGCGCGCATACCGGCCGCGCCCGTAATGGCTGGCCGCCACCGCCGACCGCCGTGCCGGCCGGGCTGACTTTGCCGCCGTGCCCGCCATCGCGCCGATTACCGCTCTATCCCCTGCCGGAGCCCGCCATGTCGAACGCCATCGCCTGCCACTTCATCGACGAAGCCGAATACCTGCGCCTGGAAGAAGCCGCGACGATCCGCCACGAACTGGTCGGCGGCGAGCTGCACGCCATGGCCGGCGCCAGCGAACGCCATAACCGCATCGCCGGCAACCTGTTCTTCCACCTGCGCGCCGCGACGCGCGGTCGGCGCTGCCGCGCCTTCATGGCCGACATGAAGCTCAGACTGGCCGGCGGCGCGCTCTACTACTACCCCGACGCGATGCTCGTCTGCGACGAGGCCGACGATCATCCGCTCTACAAGCAATCGCCCTGCCTGGTTGCCGAAGTGCTCTCGCCCACCACGGCCAAAATCGACCAGCGCGAAAAATGGCTCTACTACCGCGACCTGCCCAGCCTGCGCTACTGCCTGTTCATCGACAGCGAACGGCTGTGGGCCAAAGCCTACCTCCGCCTCGAGCATGGCGGCCCGTGGTTCGAGCAAGCCATCAGCGCCGCGGCACCGCTGACCATCGCCTGCGGCGACGCCCAACTGATCCTGACCCTCGAAGATCTCTACGAAGACAGCGGCCTGCTGCCATGACGACGCATGGCCGGTTCAGTGTCCCCCCACGGGAAAATGGAACCGAAACGGTACCGGCCATCATTCGTTCCACACCAATTGACCGCCCAATCGCGTGCACGCCCGCTCCCACGAAGACTGATGCCCTTCGAGCGATTTCCACACCAACGCCCAACACCGTAGAATGCCGGCTTCTTGGGATATTGCTTCGTTCGGCCCCTCACCTATGGAACCTTGACCTCGGTCCATGCGCCGTTGCACGTCCCCACGCCGTGCCGACCGGGCTGACTTTGGCGCATCGCGTCAAGCCGGGGCCTCCGGCAGCACGCGCGCCCAGTCGATGACCACGTCGGGCAGCACCTCGACCGCCGTCGAGCCGGTCAGCGGCAGAATCTCGGCCCCGCCGAAACGATCGCCAGCACGCCGATAACGGGTCAGCAGCCGATCGACCGGATGCACCAGCCAGTATTCGCCCACCCCGGCCCGTTCATAAAGCGCCCGCTTCCTGATGTGATCGACGCTCGCCGAAGCCGGCGACAGCACCTCCACCACCCAGTCCGGCGCACCGCGACAGCCACGCTCATCGAGCTTGGCCGCATCGCAGACCACCACCAGATCGGGCTGCACGACGGTATCCACCTGCTCATCCGCCTCGTCCGCTTGCGGCAAACGCACGTCGAAAGGCGCGATGTAAGGCTCGCAAGGCTTGCCTTCGAGCGCATCGGCCACCTGTCGGGCGATCTGCAACAAGACCTTCTGATGGATGCGCAGCGGCGCCGGGCCCATCGCATGGGCCGTGCCGTCGATCAATTCATAGCGCACGCCCTCCGGCCAGCGCAGGTAGTCGGCGTAGGTGTAATGCGTATCAAGGCGTAAAGCCAGGGACATCGTTCGTTAGCCTCAGAATCACGGGATCGAGTTCAGTAACGCTCACGCAGATAAATAAACGGCGCACGCGCCGAGCCAAAGCGGGCGCGTGCCACCGGATTTTCGTTGAAGGCGGTGGCCGCGCCGCTCCAGCGTCCCAGCAACCAGGGCATGCCGGTCAGATCGACACTCAAATCGGCATAGCCAACGGCTCTGTTACTGAAGACGATCCACTGCGCCTTACCGCCATTCATCGTTGTCACTGGCGAACCGGATCCACCCGTCGCAGGCAGGCAGTTCGCCGCCGTCGGCGCACTGGGCGGTGGATTGTTCAGAAAGCAGACGCTGCCCGCCAAAGGGCCGGCCTTCGTGACGCCGTTCTGCGCGATGCTCGTCGTCGAATCGATGGCATTGAGCAGCCAGCGCGATCCATCCCAGTATTCGACCCGGCCTTCGACGCGCAGCGGCAGCAGCTCGGAACCATAGGCGTTAACCAGATGCAAACGTCCGAAACGCATTCTGGTATCGATCAGGGACAGTGCATCGCATGAAGCCGGCAGGCAATTGCCGGCTGTCGCCTGATTCATATTGCCATTGCGCAGCGGCACCCGGTCAACGCTGTCATCGACAAAGCGCATGCCAATCTTCAGCGCATCGAGTGGCGCCAACGGATTGCTCCGCTGATAGCGATAGTCGGCCACGGCGACGCTGGCCACGGCACCGGCACCGGCTGCGGCCGGCCAGTTAAGCGTGAAGCTGGGCGTCGCTCCCCCCGGGTGAGTCTTGATGTGGCTGCCCAGCGGATTGCCGTCGTCGGCATTTTCGGCAGCGATCGACAGCGCCGCACCACTGCTGCGCTGGCCGTAACCCGGCAGACCATAGTTCTTCACCGCCACACCGGCCTTGTTCTCGGCGGTCAGGGTGAAGCCCAGATGGAACGGCTGACCGACATAAGTCAGATCGTCGCCCGGCGCCCCCTCCTGCGAGCCGTTATTGGCCAGCGCCATGCGGTAAGGATAAAACCGCCTCGGCCCGACGAAATCCTCGCTGCTTGTCTTACCGTCGCTGGCAATGTCGCCGGCGCCGAGATAGTTGAGGGTTGGTGTGAATTTGATCGTACCCACTTCCGGCCAATTGAAGGACAACCCTTCGCCGTTGTCCCATTTGCCATTGCCGTTGCTGTCGACCATCGTGAAGGAAGCAAAAGCTGTCGCCGTTCCACCAACGGCCACCGTCGGCCCGACCAGATTTGGTGCCAGCCCGACGGTCTGCACCGTCGTCTCCTTGCCGAAGTTCGGCGTCGCAACACCGAGATTGTTGGTCGCGCTGCTGTCGTAACGCACCGCAGTGACCGTGCCGCTCACCGTCTCGCCCGCCGGGCAGAAGGTATAGACCGGACTGGTCGCGCTCGCGGTACTGAAATTATGGGCGCAGTTCAATGCAAGCTTGAAGCCGTAGGGTTTGACGACGAAAGCGCCGCTCGAACCGATCTGCGTCGTCACGGCACTGTTGCGCACATAAAGCTCGACCTTGCCGACATCGTTGTAGTTGAATCTGTAGGGGCCGACGCTAGGCGCATTGGCGGCAAAGACGACATTGACGCCGCTGCTCCAGCTCGTCGGCACGGCACCATTGCTGGCGCCCAGCGGCAAGGCCGCCGCGACGGCTGAGAACGTCGCTTGCACACCGGCATTGGCCACCGGATCGTGACAAGTCAGGCCGAATTGCAGGCTGATCGTCGTCGACGAAGAAGCGCTCAACTCCTTGGGAACGCCATCGCTGCCCACTGCCGTCACATAAATTCCGGTCAAGGGTTTGCCAGCGACCTGCCCGTCCCAGCTCACGCGACGGCAGGTCTGCGCCGGATTGTCGAAGGCCAGCCCCTTGATGCAGGCGCTATCGGTAAAGACATAGGCCGGGCTGAACACCACGCCGGTGTAGGTCGCGGTATTGTTGCCCGTCGCCGGATCGGCCACAGTGCCGGTCAAAGTCGCGGTGTTGGTCAGCGAACCGCTCGCCGAGCTGCCGACCATGGCTATCAATGTCAGCACCGGTGCCGCCGCGCCGACCGTCAGCGTGCCGGACCAGTTGCAGGTGACGATCTGCCCGACCGCACCACAGCTCCAGCCTGAGCCGGAACTGCCGAGATAGCTGATGCCACCAGGCAACGTATCGACAATTTCCAGCGAGCCTGAAAGGGTGCCGGGGCCGAGATTGGTGGCCGTCAGCGTGTAATTGGTGCTCGTGCCGGGAACCAGCGTCGGACTGCCGGTCTTGCTCAGGGCCAGATTGGCCGTCGGCAGCGGATCGCCGACACAGACATCGTCCACATGCCAGTAGTCGAGGTCGTAACCGCTGCCCGCCAGCATGCGGAAGCGCAAGCGGAAGTTGGCATGCCGGGCATCGGCGGGAATCGGATGACTGGCGTTATAAGTCGCCCCACCAGTCGCCGTTCCCGGATAGGTGGCCAATTCCCGCCAGACACCCGCGCTATCGAGGTACTCGACGACCAGATTCTCGCCGCTGTCCGGATCGAGATTGTCGTTGGAGCTGGTCGTGCCACTGCGCACCCAGTAGGTGATGTTGCCGGTTACTCCCCTCAAATCGGTCTTGAAGGTCGAAGCGACGACATAACCCCAGCGCAGCGCGAGAGAATTGGCCGGCGACAGTGCAGTCAGTGTCATCGCGCGGGCATCGCCAATCGTTGCGCTCGCCGGCGCGTTCTCCGCCGAAGTGCTCCAGCGCCCAAGCCCGCCCTCGAAATTGTCGCAGAAAGCGCCAACATAGGAAGGCCCGGTCTTCTCGCGAACGATGACATTGTCCATATGCCAGTAATCCAAACCGACCACGCCCGGCGCGCCGGCCCAACTCGACTTGCCAGAGCCGCCCAGCTGGTAAAAACGCAGCCTGAAATTCGCATGCAAGGCATCGACGGGCAATTCGATCACCGGCAGGAAGATGGCCTCATCGCACAAAGGGTCCGGTTGACAGGCAGGATATTGCGCCAGGATCTTCCAGGTATTGTCGCTGGCGTAGTACTGCACCAGATAATTCTCGCCACTCCCCTCCGGGTCCTCGCTGAAACCGTCATGACCGCGCCGCACCCAGAAACTGAGCTGTGCGCCCGGCTTCCCCGCCAGATTGATGGTCGGGCTTTCGACCGTCACCCGACTCCAGCGGGTAAACATCGCCCGTGTCGAATTTGCGCGTGGATTGGCATAATTGTTGAATGGCGGGATGTCGGAATCGATACCGGCACACCCGGTATTACCGGCCGTACCGGTGCAGTTGGTGATATTGGCCGGAGTCACTGTCCAGCCATTGCCGACCTGGCCCGGATTCGAGCGTTCGAAATCATCACAAAAGACGATGTCGGCCGAGCCGTCGCACACCGGTGGCAGGATGGTGTACGACTGGCCCGTGGTGAAATTGCCATTGCCCACCCCGGCACCACCCAAGGCGGCATCCGCGCCGACGATGCTGTCGTTATCGATCAGATTGAGGCGCAGCGTCCCGCTCGTGCCATGACCGGTATTGGCGGTCACCGTCCAGGTCGTGCCGCTGCCACTGACCCCGGTGATCGATGCCCCCGCCGCACCGCCGGCTTGCGTCAGCGTGAAATCGCCGGCATCGACCCCTGTGACCGGCAGGTTGAAGGTGACCGACCAGGCAACGACGGTATTCGAGGTCGTCGGATTGAAGCTGACCCGGTTGATCGACAATACATAGGGGATCTGCTCATAAGTCAAACGTAACTGTCCCCGCCCCCCGGCACCACCGGCGTGATCGGCGTTGGTGGTCGCGCAGCCGCCGGCGCCGCCACCGCCGGCCGCACTGCCAACATCCCCCGCCCCGGCCACTGTCTTACCGTTACCGCCGTTGCCTCCGTGCTCTGAAGTCCCGCTACCGCCGACATTTCCGTCCGCATCACCACCGGGGCCACTACTGCCGGCACCGCCGCCGCCCGCGCCGCCCGGCTGACATGAGCTGCCAGCCACACCGCTGCTGCCACTGCCACCAGCATATACGACATCGCCGATACCGCCACTCGCCGATCCGACTCCGCCGACGCCGCCGGAATTGTTGGCCGCCGCCAAGCCGCCCCCTGCCCCGCCCTTGGCCACCACGGTCGTGCCGGCAAATGTGGAATCGCCGCCTGCGCCACCGGCTACTGACGTGCCCGCCGAGCCACCATTACCGACGGTAAAAGCATAGGTGTTACCGGCAACGACGCTAACCACCTTGCGCACATACTGACCGCCCGCCCCCCCGCCACCCTTCGCGGGGTTGCCCGTCGCCGCACCACCACCGCCACCGCCACCCCAAGCCTCGACCGTCACCGAACTCACCCCGGTCGGCGCCGTCCAACTGCCGGAACTCGTATAAGTCACCGTCTGCGCCGCTAAAGCCCACTGGCCGACGAGAATGGCCAGCATTAACGCGGTACGTACGCCCCAAGCACTCGGTTGGATTCGGATCAACTCGTTCATACGCTCACCTCTAACTTCCTTGAAGGAGGAGGTCACCTCCGAGCACAGAAATCGGCACTGCCGTGGAAGCGGTCCCCGGACCGGAGTCCATGGCATGCCTGGTCGCGATCGATCCGTCGATGCCGCTACGACCGCCCGCTTGCCGCGCTCGCACGTGCGTCCAGTGCGTTCGGCTTCGCCGGAAAAGATTCGTTCGCTACCGCGAACGCGCTGTCACAGGTGGCTCCGCTCCCGCAGAGGCTGCGCAGCATGTCCACGTGGCTGATTCCCAAGCCTAATCTCAAAGATGTATTTACGATCGGAATTCTTTCACCATAAGCATTGACGACGCGACCCCGGCGTTCCAAGCCGGCGCCGTGCCCACCTCATTTAATCACACCTCCGGGCTGCGCAGCAAAATCCACTCCGCCGCAGGACTGAAGCGGGGATCAGCCCCGCCGGCACGGCGTCATTGTACGCAGCGGCAGCGATTCGTTCCGCTTCAGTGTCTGCCGGAGCTGTGTTCCCGTTCGCGTAGGCGGGCATCAAGCGCCGTC
>OGCL01002328.1_pt1 | contig 13545 bp, 10 predicted proteins | sample 1570041 | NCBI WGS metagenome assembly OGCL01 (sample SAMN06266162, study PRJEB24511) | hot springs metagenome | isolation source: Hot spring water | place: South Africa: Limpopo | collected 2015-06-22 | reverse complement strand
CGCGACAGCGCACGCACCGGGCGTCCGCCGGAATCGACCTCGACGCGCTCCACACCGGTCGTGCCGTGCAGCGCGGACTCGTAGCTCAGCTCGAGCCCGGTCTTGCCGATGTAGTCGGTGCCGCGGTAGTTCGCGAGGCGGCCGTCGGATTCCAGTTGCTCCAGTTCGCGCTGGTTGATGCGGCCGATATGCCCCACCACATGCGAGAAAAACTCGCCCTGCGGGTACTGGCGGAAGAGCCGTGCTCTCACGTCCGCGCCGGGAAAGCGGTAGCGGTTGGCCGCGAAGCGCGCGATCTCCTCGTCGTTGTCGAGGAGCGCGAGATCGTCTCCGGACGCTGCCGCCCGGTAGAAGCGGTAGAGCCCGTCGGCGCGGATCCATCCTCGCTCGGCGACCTCGCGCTTCAGTCCTTCCAGCGCCTCGTTCACCTCTCGCGCCTTCGGGTCGCCCGCGTCGAGCAGCCTCGACACCGGGCCCTTCACCCCGAGATGCTTGCCCAGCAGCATCTGCTGATTGAGATAGGGATAGATGCGGCCGAGCGGCACGTCGCGCAGGACGTGAAGGTCGAGGTCCGGCGGCGCCGGGACCGGCACCGTCCGCGACACCGCGGAGCGATGCGATACGCGCTCCGCGGGCGCGCTGGGCGCGGCCGCGCCGGGCTCGGCCCCCGCCCTGAGGGCTTCCTGCTCGGCGCGGAGGCGCTCGACGAGCGCATCGCGCGTGGTGGCGCCGAAGAGCCGGTTGGCGAGATCGAGCCCGTCCATGGCGTCCTTCGCGTAGAGCGTGAGGCCGCCGTACTCCGCCGCGATGCGCGTCGCCGTGAACTTCCGCGTGAGGGCGGCGCCGCCGACGAAGAGGGGGATGTCGATGCCGGCGGCGGCCAGGTCCTGCGCGGTCGCGACCATCTGCTGGGCCGATTTCACGAGCAGCCCCGACAGCCCGAAGGCGTCCGGCTTGTGCGTGTGGTAGGCAGCGATCAGGTCTTCCGGCGGCACCTTGATCCCGAGGTTGACGATGCGATACCCGTTGTTCCGCAGGATGATCTCCACGAGGTTCTTGCCGATGTCGTGGACATCGCCCTTGACCGTCGCCATCAGCACCTTGCCGGCGGCCGAGCGTTCGGAGCCGCCGTTCAGGCGCTTCTCCTCTTCCATGAAGGGCATGAGGTAGGCCACCGCCTGCTTCATCACGCGGGCCGACTTCACCACCTGCGGCAGGAACATCTTGCCCGCGCCGAACAGGTCGCCGACGACGTTCATGCCGGCCATCAGCGGCCCTTCGATCACATGCAGCGGCTTCTCGGCCTGCTGGCGCGCCTCCTCCACATCGACATCGATGAAGGCGGTGATGCCGTTGACCAGCGCATATTCAAGCCGCTTCTCGACCGGCCCCTCGCGCCAGGCCATGTCCTTGCCGGAAAACGACACCGAGCCGTCGCCCTTGAAGCGCGGCGCCGCGTCGAGCAGCCGCTCGGTCGCATCCTTGCGCCGGTTGAGGACGACATCCTCGCAGAGTTCGCGCAGCTCGGGGTCGAGATCGTCATAGGAGCCGAGCTGGCCCGCATTGACGATGCCCATATCCATGCCGACCTTGATGGCGTGGTAGAGGAAGACCGAGTGCATCGCCTCGCGGACCTTCTCGTTGCCGCGGAACGAGAAGGACAGGTTCGAGACGCCGCCCGAGATATGGGCGTGCGGCAGGGTCTCGCGGATCGTCTTAGTCGCTTGAATAAAGTCGTTGCCGTAGTTGTCGTGCTCCTCGATGCCCGTCGCCACGGCGAAAACGTTGGGGTCGAAGATGATGTCCTCGGGCGGGAACCCGATCTGCTCGGTCAGGAGCTTGTAGGCGCGCGTGCAGATCTCGATCTTGCGCTCATAGGTGTCGGCCTGCCCCTTCTCGTCGAAGGCCATCACCACCACGGCCGCCCCGTAGTTGCGGCAGATGCGCGCCTGCTCGAGGAAGGCCTCCTCGCCCTCCTTCATCGAGATCGAGTTGACGATCGGCTTGCCCTGGATCGTCTTCAGGCCGGCCTCGATGATCGGAAACTTGGAGGAATCGACCATGATCGGAACGCGGCTGATGTCCGGCTCCGAGGCGATCAGGTTCAGGAACTCGGTCATCGCCTTCTCGGAATCGAGCAGGCCCTCGTCCATGTTGACGTCGATCACCTGTGCGCCGTTGGCGACCTGGTCGCGCGCCACGTCGAGCGCCGCGGCATAGTCGCCATTGGTGATCAGCTTGCGGAACTTGGCCGAGCCGGTGACGTTGGTGCGCTCGCCGACATTGACGAAGGGGATCGTCTCGTCGAGCGTGAAGGGCTCGAGCCCGGCCAGCCGCAGATAACGCTTGATCTCCGGCACCTGGCGCGGCGCCTTGCCGGCCACCGCCTGCGCGATCGCCGCGATATGCCCCGGCGTCGTGCCGCAGCAGCCGCCGACGACATTGACGAGGCCCGCATCGGCAAACTCGGCCAGCATCGCGGCCGTCGCCTCGGGGCTTTCGTCATACATCCCGAATTCATTGGGTAGGCCGGCATTGGGATAGGCGCAGATCAGCGTGTCGGCGACGCGCGACAGGTCCTTGATATGGGCGCGCATCTCGCGCGCGCCGAGCGCGCAGTTGAGGCCGATCGTCAGCGGCGCGGCATGGCGCACCGCGTTCCAGAAGGCCTCCGTCGTCTGGCCGGAGAGGGTGCGACCGGATAGGTCGGTGATCGTGCCCGAGATCATCACCGGCAGGCGGATGCCGCGCTCGCGATAGACGTTCTCGATCGCGACGATCGCCGCCTTGGCGTTGAGCGTGTCGAAGATCGTCTCGACGAGGATGATCTCGGACCCGCCGTCGATCAGCCCGCGCACCTGCTCGGCATAGGAGTCGCGCACCTGGTCGAAGGTCACAGCCCGGAAGCCCGGATTGTTGACGTCCGGCGAGATCGACAGCGTGCGGTTGGTCGGGCCGATCGCGCCGGCGACATAGCGACGCCGCCCGTCCGCCTTCTGGGCGATGGCAGCCGCCTCGCGGGCGAGCTTCGCCGACACAACGTTCAGCTCATAGGCCAGCGCCTCCATGCCGTAATCGGCCTGGGCGATCTGGGTCGAGGAGAAGGTGTTGGTCTCGACGATGTCGGCGCCGGCCTGGAAGTAAGCCAGGTGGATGTCACGGATCGCGTCCGGCTGGGTCAGCACCAGCAGGTCGTTGTTGCCCTTGAGGTCGTGGTTCCAGCCTTTGAAGCGCTCGCCCCGGAAATCCGCTTCGGAGAACTTCTGGTTCTGGATCTGCGTCCCCATCGCGCCGTCGAGGACGAGGATGCGCTGGGACGCGGACTCGCGCAGCGCGCGCTCGATCTCGGCGCCGTCGACGGGGGTGGGGATAAATTCGGACATGTGAAGCTTTCGCAAACTGCGGAAAATCAGTGCTTGCCCTCGAGGGCGGCCAAACGCTGTTCAAGTGCCTCGATGCGCTCTTCGACTTCGGCCGCCATGTATCGACCGACAAGTGACTCGCCGAAGGCAGCTTTCTTCACGCTCTCCAAACGGGTTTCGAGTTTGGTGAAGCGCTCATCCATTCGGTCGAACCCTGATTTCATCGCCTCGCGCAATTCGATCAGTGTCCGTAGGGTGAGGTCGGTCGGCTCGCTCATCTCAGACATCTCCCAAAACGTCCCTCTATATGGGCGCGCCTCAAGCGAGTGTTACTCCGCCGCAGCCGCCTGCGGTTCGCCACGCTCGGGCTTCACCCCGACCAGATGGCAGATGGCATAGACCAGATCGGCTTTATTCATCGTGTAGAAGTGCAGGTCGCCGACGCCGCGGTCGATCAGGTCCAGCACCTGCTCGGCGCAGACGGCGGCCGCGACGAGACGGCGCGTCGCGGCATCGTCCTCGAGCCCCTCGAAGCGATCGGCCAGCCATTGCGGCACGCTCGCGCCCGTCTTGCGGGCGAAATTGGCGGTCTGTTTGAAGTTCTGCACGGGCACGATGCCGGGCAGGATCGGGATGTTGATCCCGGCGGCGCGGACCTTGTCGAGATAGCGGAAATAGACGTCGTTATCGAAGAAGAACTGGGTGATGGCGCGCGTCGCTCCCGCATCGACCTTCTTCTTCAGCGCGTCGATATCGGCGTCCAGCGACGCGGCCTCCGGATGCTTCTCCGGATAGGCCGAGACCGTGACCTCGAAATCGCCGATGCGCTTCAGCCCCGCCACCAGATCCGAGGTCTGATGGTAGCCCTGCGGATGCGGCTCATAGGCCGTACCGAGCCCGCCGGCCGGATCGCCGCGCAGCGCCACGACATGGCGCACGCCGGCCTCCCAATAGCCGCGGATGACCTCGTCGACCTCGTCGCGCGAGGCGGAAACGCAGGTGAGATGCGCCGCCGGCTTCAGCGCCGTCTCCTCGACCATGCGCTTGACGGTGGCGTGGGTGCGCTCGCGCGTCGAACCGCCGGCGCCATAGGTCACCGAAACGAAGGAGGGCGCGAGCGGCTCCAGCCGGCGCACGCTCTCCCAGAGCGAAACCTCCATCTCCGGCGTCTTGGGCGGGAAGAACTCGAAGGAGATCTTCGGGCGGCGGGTGCCGTGCCGGCTGGGTCGGAAAGCGTTCATCAGGCCACCTCGAGATTGGTGCGTCGCGGCATCGGATCGGACTGGACGCGCCGGTCGCAACCCCGCCAGAGCATGACCGGCAACTGGCCGGAGCCGCCGCCGGCGAGCGTGATTTCCTCGGAGAGATCGCAGGCGAGCCCGCTCTCGGCGAACCAGCCGGCAATCTGCGCCCGCGAGAAGCCGAGGCGGCGATGCGCGTGCTCGGTTCGCAGGAACTCCATCTCGTGCGGGGCGAAATCGACGACGATCAGCCGCCCGCCAGGGGCCAGCATCGCCGCCGCTTCGCGCACGGCGCGGCCGGGATCGTCGAGGAAGTGCAGAACCTGGTGGATCACCACGAGGTCGAAGCTGCCGCGCGGAAAAGGCAGCGCATAGATGTCGCCCTGGCGCAGCTCGACGCGGGCCAGACCGGCGGCCTCGAGATTGGCGCGGGCCACCGCCAGCATGGCGTGGTTGGCGTCGACGCCGACGGCGCGGCCGAATTTCGGCGCGATGCGCTGGAGCATCCGGCCGGTGCCGGTGCCAAGATCGAGCAGGCTGCCGGGTGTGCCCTTGCCGACGGCAGCCTCGACGGCGGCCTCCACCGCCTCGTCGGGCACATGCAGCGAGCGCAGCCGGTCCCAGTCGCGCGCCACGCTGGCGAAATAGGCCTGCGCCGCCTCCGCCCGGGTGCCCCGCACCGCGGCGAGCCGCTCGCGATCGGCCGTCAGGACCGGGTCGGAGCGGTCGAGCCAGGTGGCGAGAGAAGCGGCGAAGGCCCCGCCCGCTCCAGTTTCGTCCAGGCGGAAAAAGGCCCAGGCGCCCTCGCGCGAGCGACGCACCAGCCCCGCCTCCGCCAGGAGCTTGAGATGGCGCGAGATGCGCGGCTGCGATTGGCCGAGGATGTCGGTGAGGTCCGAGACCGACAATTCGCCCTCCGACAGCAGCGCCAGGATGCGCAGCCGCGTCTCTTCGCCCGCCGCGCGCAGCGCAGCCAGCAGGACGTCGGACGGCAGGGTGGTCGGTAGGCGCAAGGCAGGCTCCGCATCAGCCAAAAACATATAAAGATATGTTTATGTCGCTTCGGCGGCGGGCGCAACAGCTTTCTCGGTTGGAACCGCCCCAGGCTGGCCGGCCGGTTAACGGTCCTTAACCACACGCCCCAGCGCTGCGAACAGCCGCGGATCGCCCGACTGGGCGACGTTGAAGCGCATGAAGCGGCTGGCACTCTGCGACAGGCTGTAGACGTTCCCGGGCGCCAGCACGATGTCCTGCGCCAGCAAGCGCTGCGCGATGACGGCGGAATCCAGCCCTTCCGGCAGCCGGCACCACAGGAACATGCCGCCGCGCGGCTCGATCCAGGGCTCGATGCCGATGGCATGGAGCCTGGCCGCCGTCTCGCCCATCGCCCGCGCGAGCCGCGTGCGGAGCCCGTCCATATGCCGGCGATAGCCGCCATCCTTCAACACGCCGAGCACGAGTTCGGCCGCCAGCCGCCCTGTCCCGAAGGAGCCCGCGATCTTCAGGTCGATCAGCCCCTCGATCCAGTCGCGCCGAGCGGCGATGTAGCCGCAGCGCACCGAGGCCGAGAGCGACTTGGAGAAGCTGCCGATCTGGACGACGCGCTCCAGCCCGTCGAAGGCGGCGAGACGCGGCGCCGGCTCCAGCTCGAAATCGGCGAAGATGTCGTCCTCGACGATGGTCAGGCCGAAGGGTTCGGACAGCTTAAGCAACCGGTGCGCGACAACTGGCGACAGGCTCGCCCCGGTCGGATTGTGCAGACCCGAATTGGTGACGTAGAGCCGCGGCCGGTGCTCGGACAGAACCTGCTCGAAGGCGGCGAGATCGGGACCGTTCGGCCCGAAGGGCACGCCCACCATCCGCACGCGATGCGCCCTCAGCAGGGCATGGAAGTTGAAGTAGCAGGGATCGTCGACGAGCACCGTGTCGCCGGGCTCGACGAGGAGGCTGCAGACGAGATCGAGCGCCTGCGTACCGGATTCGGTGAGCAGGATCTGGTCCGGCGCGGCTTCGATGCCATGCCCCGCCAGCCGGCGCGACAGCCACAGTCGCAGCGGCGCCAGCCCCAACGGCGTGCCGTAATCGGCCAGCGTCTCGGCCGGGGCTCGCGAGAGCGCCCGCAGCGAACGACGCAGGCTCTCCTGCGGCAGCCACTCCGCCGGTAGCCAGCCACAGCCCGGCTTCAGGACCGTGTCGCCGGCATCCAGCGTCTGCCGCGACACCCAGAAGGGATCGACCGCGCGCTCCAGCCGCGGCCCGAGATCGGCGGGCGAGAAGGGCTGCGGCGGGCCGGCGACGAAGAAGCCGGAGCCCCGCCGCGCCTCGATCGCGCCCTCCGCCGCCAGCCGGTCATAGGCCTCGACCACCGTGGATTTCGACACTGCCATCGCGGTGGCGAAGGCGCGGATCGAGGGAAGCCGCGCGCCCGGCGCCAATCTCCGCCCCGTGATGCGCTCGCGGATGGCGCCCATGACGGCACCGACGCGAGTTTCAGGACGCCGCAGTTCGCTCCTGTCAGCCACCGGCTGTTCCGACTCTGTCATCAGTACAGTTTGCCTCAATTGTCCGGACCTGTCTCTGGGCGATGTGCTTGGTCCGCAGCAATGACCCCTCCCACAGCGATGGAGGAACTGCGCATGGTCGAAGACAGGACGAGTGGTCTGGTGAACGGCCTGCTGGGGGTGATCATCTTCGCGGGCTCGCTGCCAGCGACGCGGGTCGCGGTGGCGGATTTCGACCCGGTGTTCCTGACGCTCGCCCGCGCCGCCATCGCAGGCCTGCTCGGACTGGCCCTGCTGCTCCTCTTCCGCGAGAAGCGGCCCTCGCGATCCGACATCCTGCCTTTGGTGGTGGTCTCGCTCTGCGTCGTCATCGGCTTCCCGCTGCTGACGGCGCTGGCGCTGCGGCACGTCACGGCGGCGCATTCGATCGTCTTCATTGGCCTCCTGCCGCTCGCCACCGCGCTGTTCGGCGTGCTGCGCGGCGGCGAACGCCCGCGTCCGGCGTTCTGGCTGCTCTCGGGCCTCGGCAGCGCTCTCGTCGTCGGCTTCGCCCTGAGCCAGGGCTTCGCCGCCGCCCCGACCGGCGACCTGTTGATGCTCGCCGCGATCGTGGTCTGCGGCTGGGGCTACGCCGAGGGCGCGACACTGTCGCGGCGGCTCGGCGGCTGGCAGGTCATCTCCTGGGCGCTGCTGCTGGCACTGCCCGTCACGGCGAGCGCCGCGTTGGCGCTGCGCCCCGCCAGCATGGCGGCGACAAGCACGCCCGCCTGGCTCGGCCTCGCCTATGTCTCGCTCTTCAGCATGCTGATCGGCTTCGTCTTCTGGTATCGCGGCCTCGCCCAGGGCGGCATCGCGGCGGTCGGGCAGCTGCAGCTGCTGCAGCCCTTCTTCGGCCACGCTCTGGCCGGACTGCTGCTCGGCGAGACGGTAAGCTGGCCGATGCTGGTGGCGTCCGCGGCCGTCGCGGCCTGCGTCGCCGGCGCCCGACGCTTCGCCCGCTAACCTGTCGTGACCGGCGGGATCACCGCCACCGCATCACCCACTGCGATCGGGCCGGCCAGGTCGACGCTCAGCACCAGCCCGCGCAGACCGGCAGCCGCCTTGACGAACCGGAACAGGAGTTCGGGGCGCCCGCTCGCAGCCGCGACCGCGGCCCCCGCACGCCGACAGGGCGGATTATAGGCTTCCACCCGCAGGACCGCGCTGCCGTCGAAGCGCCCTCGCCCAGCCCAGCTTCCGCCGATAGCGAGCCGGCTGCCCGGCGCGATATGCGAAAAGGCCGGCAGCCCCTCGATCAGCAGATTGCCGCCGAGCCAGCCGGGCGGCAAGGCCGGAAGTTCGAGCGCCGACGCTATCGCGGCCAGTTCATCCGGGCAGAGCGCCGAGAGCTGGCGATCGTTCCGCAGAAGCAGCCCGCGCGGCAGCCAGGCCTCGCGCGGCCCCGATCGCCGCACCGCGCCGGAATGGAGATCGCCGACAATGCCCGCATGGTCGAGCATGAGGGCCGTGACCGCCAAGGTCACAAAGGGGTGTCGCGACGAGGCATCTCCCGCCGCGACGAGAACGCTGGCGACGCGGCCGATGACGGGCGTGTTTTTCACATCGGCGGCATGCTGTCCGCCGACGACGCTGTCAACCGCGGCCGCGGGTCACAGCAACTGCAGCGAGCCCGCCGCGGTCTTGCCCCGTTCGGTTTTCAGTTCGAACGAGACTTTCTGCCCCTCGGTCAGTGTCATCATGCCTGCTTCCTTAACGGCAGTGATGTGGACGAACACATCCTTGCCGCCATCCGAAGGCTGAATGAAGCCGAAGCCTTTTTCTGTATTGAACCACTTGACGGTCCCGGTCGCCATCGCCGCATCCCTTGAAGCCAAAGCGTCGTTACGACTGCCGGATGCACTGCCCCGACAGCCACGCGGCAAGGATTGTCCGAAACGTCAGTGTTGTCGAGAGCAAAGCGTCGGCAAATAAAGCCTCGCCGTTCAAGACTTGGTCAGCGTCACCTGCGTCATCACAGAGGTTTGCGACGACCCGCCTAGATATATCTCGATCAGGCCCGGCTCCACGACGTAGCGACCGGCATCATCATGTGCGCCGAGATGTCGCGCCTCGAGGCGAAAGCGCATTGTGCGGGTCTCGCCGGGCCGCAGCATCGGCTTGTCGAACGCCTTCAGTTCCCTAACCGGTCGCGAGCGGCTGGCGACCGGCTGGCGGATGTAGAGCTGCACCACCTCCTGCCCCTCGCGGCTGCCGGCATTGGTGACGTCGACCGACACCTCGACGCTGCCGTCCAGCGCCATGGACGGCCGCGACACGCGGGCATTCGCATAGGTGAAGGTGGTGTAGGAGAGCCCGTGGCCGAAGGGGTAGAGCGGCTCGTTGGCCTCGTCCATGAAGATCGATTCATAGCGCTGGCGGATCTTCTGCGGCCGCCCCGTCGGCAGATGGTCGTAATAGACCGGAATCTGCCCGACCGAGCGCGGGAAGCTCATCGGCACCCGCCCCGACGGGTTGATCTTGCCGGTGAGGATGTCGGCGATGGCGGTGCGGCCTTCCGTGCCGCCATGGAAGGTCTGCAGGATGGCGGCGACATGGGCATCGGCCCAGGTCAGGACGAGCGGGCGCCCGGTCGCCAGCACCAGCACGACCGGCTTGCCCGTCGCGACCAGCGCCTCGAGCAGGGGCTGCTGGACACCGGGCAGATCGAGCTTCGTGCGCGAGGCGCCCTCCCCCATGAACTCGCAGTCCTCGCCCAGCATCGCGACGATCAGGTCGCTCGCGGCGGCGGCGCGGATGGCGGCCTCCTTATCGGCGAACTCCGTGCCGCAGGCCTTGGTGAAGGCCGGTTCATAGGTCACGGCGACATCGGCCGGCAGGCGCTCCTTCAGCGCCTCGGGCAGCCCCTGCACGACGCGGCGGCCGAGCCCGGCCGGGTCGGTCCAGACGCGCTCGTCCTCGGGCCGCGCCATCGCGCCGATGACGGCGACGGACTTCACCGACGCACCGATCGGCAGCACGCCGCCGGCGTTCTTCAGCAGCATCGCGCCTTCCCGGGCCGCCTGCAGCGCCACCTGGCGGGCGCCTTCCGTCTGCATCAGCGACGGCGCGGCAGCGGGATCGACATCGGGTCTGTCGAACAGGCCGAGATGGAACTTGACCCGCAGCACCCGCCGAACGGCCTCATCCAGCGCTTTCACGGGGACACGCCCGGCCTTCACCTCGGCGGCGAGGTGCTTGTGGTAGACGTCGCCCATCATGTCCATGTCGATGCCGGCGAGCAGCGCCTTGCGCGCGGCCTCCGCGTCATCCCTGGCGATGCCATGCAGGCGCAGCTCGGTGATCGAACCGAAATCCGAGGTCACGAAGCCGCGGAAGCCCCATTGCCAGCGCAGCAGATCGGTCAGCATGGCCTTGTTTGCTGTCGCCGGGATCCCGTTCAGCGCATTGAAGGCCGCCATGGCGGTCATCGATCCCGCATCGAAGGACGCCTTGAAGGGCGGCAGATGCAAGTCGAAGAGCTGGCTGGTCGGGATCCAGGTCGAGTTGTAGTCGCGCCCGGCCTCCCCCGCGCCGTAGCCGACGAAATGCTTCACCGAAGTCGCGACGCCACCACGCTGATAGCCGCGCGTGCGCGCCGCCGCGACGACGGACGCCAGATGTACGTCCTCGCCCGCACCCTCGAGCACGCGGCCCCAGCGCGGATCGCGCGACATGTCGACCATCGGCGCGAAGGTCCAGTTGATGCCGGCAGCCGACGCCTCGCGCCCGGTCCAGTAGGCGGCCTCCTCGATCAGCGCCGGGTTCCAGGTCGAGGCTTGGCCGAGCGGCAGCGGGAAATAGGTGGAGAAGCCGTGGACGGCATCGAGCCCGATGATCAGCGGGATCTTGAGACGACTCTCGCGCACCGCCTTCTGCACCGCCAGAACCTCGGCCGGCACGACGAAGTTCATCACCCCGCCCATGCGGCCGGCCTTGACCTGGCCGATGTCGAAGCCGTCGCCGCGCCCCGACAGATGCAGCTGGCCGACCTTCTCCTCGAGCGTCATCTTCCCCAGCAGCGCGTCGATCCGCCGCTCGATCGCATTCGCCTCGGCCCCGGTCTTCCAGGCGACGGGCCTTGCGGCCGGAACGGCTGCCGTCTGGGCGGGGGCGACGGTGGCGGCAGCCGGCATGAGCAGGCCGAGAGCGAGGAGCGTGGCGGCGAACCGCAGGGTCATGAAACGCATCTTTCGACAGGAGACCGGGCCGGGCGGGTGGCGAGACAGGTGACGGGCGTCGACCGCCGCCCTACAGGAATGCCCGGACCGGCTCAACCATCCCGGCCGGTCGCGCCGCTGGCTCGCCCATTGCATCGCTGAGCCCGGCTGAACGCGCCCTGAATCGGACGATTCCCATGTCGCAGACCACCGCCCCTCTTGCCTCGTCGATCGACCGCCACCGCTTGTACGAGGATGCGCTGGCGATCCTGCTCGGCACGCTGATGGTCTCGATCGGCATCGCGCTCTTCGCCAAGGCGACGATCATGACCGGCGGCGCGGCCGGCTTCGCCCTGCTGCTGCAATATGCGACGGGGCTCGATTTCGGCCTGCTCTTTTCGGCGATCAACCTGCCGTTCTACTGGCTCGCCTTCCGCCGCATGGGCCTGCCGTTCACGCTGCGCACCTTCGTTGCAGTCGGGCTCGTCTCCCTGCTGGTGCAGGCAACGCCGCTCTGGCTCGACATCGCCCGCATCCAGCCGCTCTATGCTGCGCTCGCGGGCGGCAGCATCATGGGGCTGGGCCTGCTCGCGCTCGCCCGCCACCGCACTGCCATCGGCGGGGTCAACATCCTCGCGCTCTATCTGCAGGAGAAACGCGGCTGGCGCGCCGGCTGGGTACAACTCGCCATCGACGCCGCCATCTTCGTCGGAGCGGCCTTCATCCTGCCGCCGGACCGGCTGGCGATCTCGCTGATCGGCACGCTCGTCCTCAACGCGGTGCTGGGCATGAACCACAAGCCGGGCCGCTATATGGGCGTGTCCTGAACGCCGCAGGGCAGCGGCCTTGCGCCCCGCCGCCGCTCATGCGAGTCACCGCCGCGGGTGATCCAACGCGACGAGGCTCGACACCATGGCCCAGCCCCTGACGATCGAAGATCTGCGCCTGCTGGCGAAGCGCCGCGTCCCGCGCATGTTCTACGACTATGCCGATTCCGGCGCCTGGACCGAGGGCACCTACCGCGCCAACGAGACCGATTTCGCCAAGATCAAGCTGCGCCAGCGCGTCGCCGTCGACATGACGAACCGCACGCTGGAATCGACCATGATCGGCGAGACCGTCGCCATGCCGGTCGCGCTCGCCCCGACCGGCATGACCGGGATGCAGCATCCCGATGGCGAGATCCTGGCCGCCAAGGCCGCCGCCAAGGCGGGCGTGCCCTTCACCCTCTCGACCATGAGCATCTGCTCGATCGAGGACATCGCGAACCATGTCGGCAACCCGTTCTGGTTCCAGCTCTATGTGATGAAGGACCGCGACTTCAGCGCGCGGCTGATCCAGCGCGCCAAGGCGGCCGGCGTCTCGGCGCTCGTTCTCACCCTCGACCTGCAGATCCTCGGCCAGCGCCACAAGGACATCCGCAACGGCCTCTCCGCCCCGCCGAAGCCGACGCTCGCCAACCTGATCAACCTCGCCACCAAGCCGCGCTGGTGCCTGAAGATGCTCGACACGCCGCGGCGCAGCTTCGGCAACATCGTCGGCCATGTCTCCGGCGTCGCCGACATGTCCTCCCTCTCCTCCTGGACCGCCGACCAGTTCGATCCCCGCCTCGACTGGGACGACGTCAAGCGGATCAAGGATCAGTGGGGCGGCAAGCTGATCCTGAAAGGCATCCTCGATCCCGAGGACGCCGAGAACGCCGCCCGCAGCGGCGCCGACGCGCTGATCGTCTCCAACCATGGCGGCCGCCAGCTTGACGGCGCGCTGTCCTCGATCGAGGCGCTGCCGGCCATCGTCGACCAGGTCGGCAACCGCATCGAGGTGCTGTTCGACGGCGGCATCCGCTCCGGCCAGGACGTGATCAAGGCGCTGGCGCTCGGCGCCCACGGCACCTTCATCGGCCGCGCCTTCCTCTACGGCCTCGGCGCGATGGGTGAGGCCGGCGTCACCCGCTGCCTCGAGATCATCCGCAAGGAGCTCGACATCACGATGGCGCTCTGCGGCCTGCGCGACATCAAGGCGGTCGACGAGAAAATCCTCGTCGGCGGGCGCGAGGGCGCGATGCAGCGGCTGGCGGCGGCGGTCTGATCCGCCGCCCCACGCCTCACTCGGGCTGGATGCCGGCCTTCTTGACGATGTCGGCCCATTTGGCGATCTCGGCCACGACGAACGCCCTCAACGCCTCGGGCGAGCTGCCCTCCGGCTCGATGCCGGCGGCGAGAAGCCGGTCCTGGGTCGCCTTGTC